>Ga0209189_1002453_pt1 | contig 12988 bp, 14 predicted proteins | sample C_130820_EF_Meta_FD_187308 | JGI IMG/M metagenome (GOLD analysis project Ga0209189, IMG submission 187308) | Freshwater microbial communities from Lake Croche, Canada to study carbon cycling - C_130820_EF_MetaG (SPAdes) (version 3) | ecosystem: Environmental > Aquatic > Freshwater > Lake... | reverse complement strand
ACACATAAAAAAATTAATATTTTTTGTACAGTTCATTGCAGCGTTTTATTTGGGTAATGGTCTTAAACGGAGATTTTGGGGCCAAAAAACTAAAAATCAATCCCAATCCACTTTCTTTTGCTCTTTTCGTACTTCTCAAAATTGAATTTGTACAATTTGCCTGGCCTATGTGGAACGTCCTGCTCCATTTCATCAATGTCAATGAGTAGGTCCATACTGGCAAATTTCTTACGGAAGTTCCTCCTGTCAAGACTCACGGCCAAAATGGCTTCATACAAGTTCTGCAATTCCCTCAATGAGAACTTTTCTGGCAATAAATTGAATCCCAAGGGGTGCTCCTGAATCCTTTTTTGCAACCAACTGTAGCACTGGTCTACAATTTCCTTGTGGTCAAAAGCCATTTCGCCCAGTGTGGGCATACTATGCCAGTTAAGGTCATTGTCATGGATTTTTAACTGGTGGTGGTTGATATTGAGCAAGGAACAATATGCTACAGTGATAACCCTACCACCAGGATGGCGGTTAGGATGGCTAAAAGTGCGCACTTGATCAAGGAACACGTCATTCATACCTGTTCTTTCTTTCAAGATTCTATAGGCAGCTTCATCCAATTCCTCATTGTCTTTCACAAAGTCTCCCAATAAGGAATAATGGTTTTTATAATATTCCAAGTCACTTTTAATGACAAGCACTTTGAGTTTGTTCTCCTCAAATCCAAAAATCACACAGTCCACAGTTAATGGAACGCTGGGATAGGCTTTTACCAAGGCTTTGGCATCCTTGATCATATGCTCTTCATGTGGGGCAACAGTAACATGCTTTTTCATGGCTCAAATTTTGAAAAAAACCAGGGGGCTTTTTTGCAATCGGATGTGGAAGGTACAATTTTTTGGAATAATGTGTAAATTCTACATAGTAGTTATGTTTCAAAGCCATTCAGCCCCTAACTTTAACCCCCAATCCAAATGCATGTATTCCACTTCTGAAACTCAATCCTTACAGGCTGCGGGCAAAGCTTTTTTGGCTAGGCCTTTTATCGGAATGACCGATATTTTTCAGTTGAACCTATTAAAAGAGGTTTTGCGTTTTCATGAATACCGGTATTATGTATTGAATGACCCCTTGATTTCAGACACAGAATATGACCAGCTGTACAAGCAATTAGAAGCCATTGAGAGAACCTATCCAGACTGGGTAACCAAGGACTCTCCTACGCAACGGGTTGGCAGCAGTTTGAACCAAGGCTTTCAAACCGTGGTCCATTTGGTACCCATGTTGAGTTTGGACAATAGCTATAACGCGGATGATCTCAATGATTTTGATAGAAAAGCAAGAGAACTAAGCCAATCAGAAAAGATCACTCATTGCATTGAACCAAAATTTGATGGGGCAAGTATCTCGTTGATCTATGAAAATGATTTGTTGGTAAGGGCGGTTACGCGTGGCGATGGGATTGCTGGAGAAGACATCACCAATAATATCAAACAAATCCGGTCCATTCCACTCAAGGCCAAATTTTCTGATTTCGGTATTCAACAAATAGAAATCAGGGGTGAAGTGATCATGAGCAAAAACTCCTTTCGCCGTTACAATGAACAATTAACAGCACAAGGGTTAGCACCATTGGCCAACCCAAGAAATGCGGCCAGTGGCAGTTTGCGCATGAAGGATCCCAGAGAAGTGGGCAACCGCAATTTAGACGCATTTCTCTACCACGTAAGTTATTACCAGCCTATCAATGGTGAACCAGTTGCTGAATTGAGTACCCACGCAGGATCCTTACAACTCTTATGGGACCTTGGTTTCAAAAGTCCTCAAAAAGAAAAAAGAATTTCTGAAGGCATACAGGGAGTCATAGATTATTGTCTGGAATTTGAATCAGTGAGAGATGACCTAGACTATGAAATTGATGGCATGGTGGTGAAAGTGAATAGTCTGGCCCAACAGGAACAATTGGGAATGACATCGCATCACCCGCGTTGGGCCATTGCGTTTAAGTTCAAAGCCAGACAGGCTACCACCTTTTTAAGAGGAGTAGATTTTCAGGTAGGTAGAACTGGGGCAGTAACACCTGTTGCCAAATTGGATCCAGTATACTTAGCGGGAGTAACTGTTTCTAGTATTTCCATGCACAATGAAGAATATATTCGAGAGAAAGATTTGAAACTGGGAGACCAAGTGCTGATTGAACGCGCGGGCGATGTGATTCCACAGATAGTCAAGTCATTGACAGAACTAAGAACCGGTGTAGAAATTAGTATTCAATTTCCAAAAGAATGTCCTGTATGTAAAAGCCAATTATTCAAAGAGGAAACAGAAGCCGTATGGCGATGCATAAATATAGAATGTCAAGCCCAAGTGGTAGAACGCATGATTCATTTTGTGAGCAAGGATGCCATGGACATCAAAAGTTTCGGAGAAGCCAATGTGCGAAAATTCTATGAATTAGGATTACTCAAAGACATTCCCGGGATATATAAATTATCCTTTGATGCTGTTTCAAAATTGGAAGGATTTGGCAAGAAAAGCATTGATAACTTACAAGCCGCCATTGAAGCCTCCAAACAACAACCCTTGCACCGTTTGATCTATGGATTGGGCATTCGTTTTGTTGGGGAAACAACTGCCAAAACCTTGGCCAATGCCGTTGAACAGGTCTACGATTTTCAAAGCATGGATGAAGCCGCATTATTGGGATTGGAAGACGTAGGCGTAAAAGTGGCAAAAAGCATTCACCAGTTTTTCCAGAATGATCAGAATATGCAGATGCTGCAAGAGCTAGAGGAATTGGGTCTTCAAATTAAAAACACCAAAAAAGAAAGTTCGGGTAAAGACAGTTTGGGAGGTCAAACCTTTTTATTTACAGGTACACTTACCAGGTTAAAGAGGTCAGATGCAGAACAAATGGTAGAAGAAAATGGGGGAAAATTACTTTCTGGCGTGAGTAGTAAACTCAATTACTTAGTGGTGGGTGAAGACGCAGGAAGCAAATTAGAAAAAGCCAAAAAAATAGGAAGCATTCGCATTTTATCCGAAGAGGAATTTCTTAATTTAATTGAACAAAATCAATAACCATGTTAGCCCATAGCTCCATACAATTTCTAAAACAGTTAGAAAAAAACAATAGCAAAGAATGGTTTGATCAAAACCGAAAAGTCTATGAAGCATGTAAGGCTGACTTTGCGGCCTTGGTGGATGAGGTGATTAAAGAGACTTCCAAAAAAGATGCATCCATAGCGCATTTGACTGCCAAAGAATGTGTCTTCAGAATCAATAGAGACGTGCTTTTTAGCAAAAATAAAGCGCCTTATAAAACCAATATGGGTGCCAGCATTAATAGTGGAGTTAAAAAAGCCTTGACAGCTGGATATTATTTTCATTTTGAACCTGGGGGCAAGAGTTTTGTAGGTGGTGGATTGTATATGGCCGAACCAGATAAGATGAAGAAGATTCGTCAAGAGATTGACTACAATTGGCCAGAGTTCAAAAAACTATTAAACCATAAAAACTTCAAGCAACAATATGCTGATTTAGACAAATCCGAGGGCATGAGTTTGGTTCGTGAACCCAAGGGATATGAAAAAGACAATCCAGCCATTGAATATATCAAATTAAAAAGTTGGATAACGTTTTCACCTATTTCAGACAAGGAACTTACAGAAAAACAATTGGTGAAAACCATAGCCAAAGCTTTTGAAGCTTTGCAACCAATGATTGTTTTCTTGAATAGGGCTTTAGAAGATTAATGCGTATTTACTAACACAGCAGCGTTTTAAATGCCCTACCCAAAGATTCAATTACATCAGTTACTAAAAGGCTTTCCATAGATTGATTTTCTAAAGCAAGGTCAGCCGCCAAACCATGTAAGTAAACGGAAAGTCTAGTAGCAATAGCTGCTGTATAGCCCTGTGCTAACAAGGCGGTGATGATTCCTGTTAAACAATCCCCAGAACCTCCTTTTGCTAGACCTGCATTGCCAGTAGTATTTAGTGTTCCAATCCCATCAGCGGCTACAAAACTTTGATGTCCTTTTAATACAATTACCCATCCAAATTCTTTTGAAAGCATCAGGGCCTTTTCTCTTCTTTGAGCATCGTTTTCAAATGAACCAAACAAGCGGTCAAATTCTTTTGGATGCGGAGTTAATATGGTATTCTTTGGAACGAGTTGCAAAAGATGTTGATGGGCCGATAAAATGTTTAGCGCATCTGCATCTATGACAACAGATTGTTGAATTGATTCCAGTAATGCAGTAACCTGATTAATAGAAAAACTATCCATGCCCAATCCGGGACCAATACCAATGCTTTGATATTTACCATAGTCAATGGATTCATGTTCTCTGTCAAGAACCATCGCCTCTGGCAAAACCGTATGAAAAATAGCAGCAGTATTTTCTGGAATGCCAATAGTCAATAAGCCTACTCCTGCTCGCAAACAGGCTTTGGCTGCAATCACAGCTGCACCCATTTTCCCATGATTGCCTGCAATCAATAAAGCATGACCATAAGTTCCCTTGTGTGAATCTGCCAATCTTGGACGGAAACATTTTTTGGCAGCAGCTAGTTCAAAAAAAGCATCTGCTCCTTGATTAAAATTTTGATCATTGGAAGCTTGCATAATGGCTTTTTCTAAAGGTACTAAGAAAGCCCCAGCAAAAAGAAAGCCCCAAGAAGATCATGGGGCTTTCAAAATCACACAAACATTCTTATAACAAACCTTTACTCAAAAGGTATTCAGCAATTTGCACTGCATTGGTTGCAGCCCCTTTGCGTAGATTATCACTTACAATCCACATGTTCAATGTCTTGTCTTGGGTTTCATCTCTGCGCAAGCGGCCCACAAACACTTCATCTTTTTCGTGTGCCCATAATGGCATTGGATAAAACTGGGTAGCATCATCATTCTGAACAATCACACCTGGTGCAGCAGCCAGAATGGATTTTACATCAGCCAAGTCAAATTCATGTTCAAATTCCACGTTCACGCTTTCACTATGACCTCCAACTACAGGAATCCGTACGGTGGTGGCAGTAACCTTAATACTATCATCTTGCATGATCTTATTGGTTTCCTTCACCATCTTCATTTCTTCCTTGGTATATCCGTTTTCCAAGAACACATCAATCTGAGGAATGACGTTCAAGTCAATCTGGTATTTGTATGCCATTTCACCCTCAATTCCTTTTCGCTCATTGAACAATTGGTCAACCGCTTTTTTACCAGTACCAGTAACGCTTTGGTAAGTGCTTACCACTACGCGTTTGATGTTGTATTTCTGGTGTAAGGGCTGTAAAGCCACCACCATTTGAATGGTAGAACAATTGGGGTTGGCAATAATAAAGTCATCAGCTGTTAATACTTCAGCATTTACCTCTGGTACTACTAATTTCTTAGTGGGATCCATGCGCCATGCTGATGAATTATCAATCACACGAATTCCTGCAGCTGCAAATTTAGGGGCCCATTCTAGGGAGGTACCACCACCTGCAGAGAAAATAGCCACGGCTGGTTTGGCTGCAATCCCGTCATCCATGCTCACAACTTTGTAAGACTTGCCCTTAAAGACAACTTCCTTACCAACGGACCTTTCAGATGCTACCGGAACAATTTCAGTTACCGGAAAATTACGTTCTGCCAAAACCTGCAACATTTTAGTGCCAACTAAGCCGGTGGCTCCTACTACGGCTACTTTCATTTTTTACCCTCCACCCCGTTTGGGGTTTTTAAAGAAATTAATAAATGGTTCAAATAAAAAAGACCCTCCCATTTGGGAAGGCCTCTAGTTATATCTATCATACACAACGCAGAGTTACCTTCCCGTTAGAGAGGTTTCTTTGTACGTTTTGTATGTTTTAATGTCATCATTCTGTGGTAAAATTATTGTGATTGATTAGTAATGCCAAAAATATTTTGGTAAATCACTTAAACTAAGTCAATATCAAAGTTCACTAATTGCACAAATTCAGCCAGTCTTGTGTCAATATCTGCCTTACTAATTTCGCGCAAACGCTGTGTGCCAAATTTTTCAACGCAGAAAGAAGCCATAGCAGATCCCACAATAATGGCGGTTTTCATGTTCTCAAAAGAAATGTCTTTGGTTTTAGCCAAGTGTCCAATAAATCCACCAGCAAAAGTATCACCAGCACCAGTTGGGTCAAATACTTCTTCTAATGGAAGGGCTGGAGCAAAAAATACTTTTTCGCCATGAAACAACAATGCACCGTGTTCTCCTTTCTTAATGATCAAATACTTAGGACCCATTCCCATAATGGTCTTAGCAGCTTTTACCAAGGAATATTCCCCACTCAATTGTCTTGCTTCACTGTCATTGACCATTAATAAATCTACTAAGGCAATGGTTTTCTTTAATTCCTCCATAGCAATTTCCATCCAGAAATTCATGGTATCCATGATGATCAATTTGGGTCTGATTTTCAACTGTTCAATCACACTTCTTTGAACAGCAGGAACCAAGTTACCCAACATTAAAAATTCACAATCTTGAAAAGATTCTGGAACTACTGGTTGAAAATTTTCCAACACATTCAATTGGGTGTCTAGGGTATCACGGGTATTCATGTCCATATGATACTTACCACTCCAGAAGAAAGTTTTCTCGTCTTTTTTAATTTGTACCCCTTCTAGATCAACGCCTCTGGCTGTTAGTGCGGCTAGTTCGGATTCAGGAAAATCACCGCCAACCACAGAAATCTGTTTAATTGGGGTAAAATTGGAAGCACACCAGGCAATATAAGTACCAGCACCACCAATAATTTTATCACTTTTCCCAAAGGGAGTTTCAATGGCATCAAAAGCCATGGATCCAACTACTACTAAAGACATGATTTGAGGTTTGTTTACGGGATGCGAAACTAGGGCATTTGTACCAAAACCTTCTTCAAACTAACATGATTGGATTTTTTTATCCATTTTATCGCTAACACACGTTAGTATGTTATCTTTGCAGTATGGCTAGAATAAAAACAGATAACAACCTTACCAGAAAGGAAGTAATTGTTACCAAGGCTGCCACCTTGTTCCGGGAAAAAGGGTTTAAGGCAGCAAGTATGCGTGATCTTGCTGAAGCAGTAGGCGTTGAAGCCGCAAGCTTGTATAACCATATCAAGTCTAAAACAGAATTGTTACATGAGCTTTGCTTTAGTGTAGCCAATCGTTTTTTGCATAAAATAGATGAAGTGGAATTAGAAAAAACTAGTTCTACTGAAAAGATTGAAAAGTTACTTCGCTTTCATATCAACGAAATGATTCACCACTATGAAGAAGTATATGTGAGTGACAGAGAATGGAAGCATTTGAGTGATCCTTATTTGTCCAATTTTCAAAATCAACGAAGAATTTATCGTAAACGTTTTGCTGCCATTATTGAAACAGGTATTAAGAATAAAGAGATCAAATCTATTGATGCGCCAACTGCGGTATTGATTATGTTACACGCCATCAGTGGTATTGAGAGCTGGCATAGGTCTATTCAAAAAATTAGCCCGGAAGAATTGGAAGAAAACATGATTTCTATTTTAGTAGGTGGATTGGCAAACAGATAAAACCTATTTACCTACATGAGATTCCATTCCCTAAAGGTCAAAGACATTAGAAGAGAAACTGCGGATGCGGTATCGGTATCTTTTGACATACCAGAAGACCTTGTTCAAACGTTTCAATTTATTGCTGGTCAGTATATCAATATCAGAATCAAGATTGATGACCAACTGCATACCCGATCTTATTCCATTTGTAGCAGTCCATTAGATGCTGAGTGTAGGATTGCCGTGAAACGCTTATCCAATGGTGTTTTCAGTAATTATATCAACACCAAATTGCAAGTGGGTGATCTTGTTGAACTAGCCCCTCCCATTGGAAAATTTCAATTAATTCCCAATGGCCTTGGTTCAAAAAATTATGTGGCCATTGCAGCCGGCAGTGGTATTACTCCCATTCTTTCCATGATCAAAACGGTTCTTCATCAAGAGCCTAATAGTTCCTTTACCTTGATCTATGGAAATAGAAATCGCAAATCTATCATCTTTAAAGAAGCCCTAGAAGCACTCAAAGACAAATTCATTAATCGCTTTAGAGTGATTCATATTTTGTCTAGAGAGAAAACAGATTCAGATCTGAATTTTGGAAGAATTGATCAGACAAAATTTGAGCAACTGACCAAATTGATTTTAAACCTGAGTAACACCGATGCATTTTTTTTATGCGGTCCAGAAGCAATGGTTATTACCATAAAACAAGCGTTAGAACAGCAACATGTTGATTCAAAAAAAATACATTTTGAATTATTTACAACTGGCAAAAAAGCTAATTCCAACCAAGAATCTATTCAGCCAATAACTAGTACTGGACCAACTAGTGAAGTTCAAGTAATATTAGACGGCGTTGCTTTTGATTTTTCCCTAGCATCCAATGGGCCAAGCATTTTAGAAGCTGCTATGGCTCAAGGTGCAGACCTACCCTTCTCGTGTAAATCTGGTGTTTGCTGCACTTGCAAAGCCAGATTAATAGAAGGTGAAGTAGAAATGGCTGTAGTCTATGGTTTAGAACCCGATGAAATTGACAGGGGATTTATTCTTACTTGTCAATCTCACCCAAGGTCTGCCAAACTAGTGGTAGATTTTGATTGCAAATAATCCTATTTTAAAACGGGTGCCATCTTCTTTTGCCAAATAGCATATCCCTTTGGATTCATGTGTAATTTATCAGCAATAAATAAAGTACCGTCAACAGAACCATCAGCCAATAACATGTCATTGTGAATATCAATATAACCGGTGCGTTTTTGTTTTTTCAAGAACGCTTTAATAGCTGCATTGGCTTCCAAAATCACGGGTTCCATTTTCCACCTGCTGGGCGATGGCTTGATAGAAATAAACCAAATGGGTGTCTTAGGCAAGGACTCCCTGATTAAACCAAATAAGGTTTTAAATCTTTCCAAAACCAAGCCTGCTTTTACTGTATCAGAAGCGGCAATATCATTTTCACCACAATAAATAATAATTTGTTTGGGTGCATAGGGTGTAACCACATCATTCACATATCTAATCATATCTGGCAAAGAAGATCCACCAAATCCCCGATTGATTAAAGGATGTTCGGGAAAATAGGATTGCGCATCGGTCCATTTGGTAAATGAAGAACTACCCACCAACAAAATCTGTCCTTTTGCTGGAAAGTGACTACTGTCTTTGTGTTTAAAGGCTTGGATCTCTTTGTAAAAAGGTGCATCCTGTGCTAGTGCGATGCTGCAAAAACTCAGAAAAACAACCACCAATAAGCAATGTCTAAGTATTTTAAACTTCATAACGGAAAGGTAGAACAAAGCCCAATGCCTTAGCTGCACAATCTAATTTTAGAACAAATATTTTAACGCTAACATTTGTTAGTATTCTCTTATTTTAGTTAGATTTGTCCCCTATGGAGCAAACAACAAACCAACTTCAAGACCAGTTCCAGCAAAGGATTGATCTGGAACAAAAGATTGAACCCAGAGATTGGATGCCGGAAAAATATAGGCAGACACTGATTAGACAAATTAGTCAGCACGCCCATAGTGAAATCATTGGCATGTTGCCAGAAGGAAATTGGATTACTCGTGCCCCAAGTCTTAGGCGCAAAGCCATTTTATTGGCCAAAGTACAGGACGAAGCTGGACATGGATTATACCTCTATTCCGCAGCAGAAACATTAGGAATTTCTAGGGATGAAATGTACGAGCAACTTCATAGTGGCAGGGCCAAATATTCTTCTATTTTTAATTACCCAACCCTTAGCTGGGCCGATATGGGTGCCGTAGGCTGGCTAGTTGATGGAGCCGCCATTCTGAATCAAGTTCCTTTATGTCGTACCAGTTTTGGACCCTATGCAAGGGCCATGGTTCGTGTATGCAAGGAAGAGAGTTTTCACCAGCGTCAGGGTTTTGAATGTTTGCTCCAATTGAGTAAGGGTTCTGAGGTTCAGCGTCAAATGTGTCAGGATGCCATTAACCGATGGTGGTGGCCAAGTCTGATGATGTTTGGACCCAAGGATGACGAGAGTCCCAATTCAAAACTGAGCATGCAATGGAAGATCAAGCGCTTTACCAATGATGAATTGCGTCAGAAATTTGTAGACATGATTGCCGAACAAATTAAGTTGCTTAACATGGTATTGCCAGATCCTGATTTAAAATGGAATGAACTAAGAAAACACTATGATTATGGTTCTATTAATTGGGAAGAATTTAAACAAGTGATTCAAGGGAATGGCCCATGCAATAAAGAGCGTTTAGAAGCACGCAAAAAGGCTTGGGCCGATGGTGCTTGGGTAAGAGAAGCAGCTTCTGCACATGCAGAAAAACAAGCTTCAAGAAAAAAAGAAGTAGAACAATATTCAGCAAAAGAAACACAATAAACATGAGACTATATCTTCAGAAAAACCATTACGGTGATTATGGCGATGGTCATGCCGGTGGATTGGAACAAGGCAGCAAACAAGAGGGACAAAAGGAATGGCCTTTGTGGGAAGTCTTTATACGCAGTAAACAGGGTTTGGATCACAAACACGTTGGTAGTTTGCACGCTGCAGATGCAACAATGGCTTTAGAAAATGCCAGAGATGTGTATACGAGGCGTAATGAGGGAGTAAGTATTTGGGTAGTAGAAAGCAAGGATATTCATGCCAGTGACCCAGATGCTGCTGCTGAATTTTTTGAACCAGCAAATGACAAAATTTATAGGCATCCCAGTTTTTATGATTTGCCAGATTCGCTCAAACACATGTAACCCCAACACAAAAGCAGCAGATGTTACAGCAAACAGTACAAGCATGCATTAGTTCTGATACTCAATTGCAATATATTTTGCAGTTGGCAGATAATGCTTTGATTTTATCGCATCGCAATAGCCAATGGTGTGGTCATGGTCCCATTTTAGAACAAGATATAGCATTGACTAATATTGCATTAGACCAATTAGGTCAAGCTAGAAATCTATACCAATATGCCGCCTTATTGATTAGTGAAAAAACTGGCATTACAACCACAGAAGATCAATTAGCCTATCTAAGAGACGGCATGGAATTTAAAAATGTTCTAATTGCCGAACTACCAAATGGAGATTGGGCACAGACGGTTTTGAGGAACTTCTTAATCAGCAGCTATCAATTTTTTCTCTATCAAGAATTACAACATGGCAGTGACGTTCAATTAAAAGCCATTGCTGATAAAAGCATTAAAGAGCTAACCTATCATTTAAGGTGGAGTGCGGACTGGGTAGTACGTTTAGGAGACGGAACCAAGGAGAGTAATGCAAGAATGGTGCAGGCATTGGAATTGCTTTGGAATTATACCGGAGAAATGCTAGAACCTTGTGATTATGAATTGCCCTTTATTGCAACACAAAGTAGTTTTATCAAAGCCGCGTGGGAAGCAAAAATTGCTGCAGTATTAGCAGAAGCTCGCTTAGACTATCCTGCAAATGAATGGATGCAAACTGGAGGCAAAAAGGGAGTACATACGGAACACTTAGGTTATCTATTGGCAGAAATGCAATTTCTACAAAGAGCCTACCCTGGATTGGATTGGTAAAAACTACATCATGCAAGAACAAGGGCTACAAGAAAGGGAAAAACAAATTTGGGAGATCTTAGGAACGGTTTGTGATCCAGAGATCCCAGTTTTGACCATTCTAGATTTAGGGATTGTTCGTGACATTGAATGTTCAAAAGAATCTACTGCCATTCAAATCATCATCACTCCAACTTATACAGGTTGTCCCGCAATGGATATGATTAGTACACAAATAAGAATGGCATTGGCAGAAGCAGGATTTCAAGATATAACCATCAAACTAGTACTTTCACCAGCATGGACAACGGATTGGATGAGTGAAGCTGGTAAGCAAAAACTAAAAGCTTATGGAATTGCTGCACCCGTATCAAGAGCATTTAATAAAGTATATTTAGAGGAATTGCAGATTGCCTGTCCACTTTGCAGCTCTACCAATACCAAATTAATCTCTGAATTTGGCAGTACAGCGTGCAAGGCTTTGTTTCAATGCAAGGATTGTTTAGAGCCATTTGATTATTTTAAATGTCATTAAGAGCTAGCATCGGTTTTGTAATTTTAGTAAGTAATTTTTCAATTCAATCTTAGGATATGTCATCTATTATTTTCCATATTGAAAACGGAATTGCAAAAATCCAATTCAACAGACCAGATAAACTCAATTCTTTTAACAGAGAAATGGCCTTGTTATTTCAACACTATTTAGACCAGTCTGCCTCTTTAAAAGAAGTTCGCTGTATTTTAATTACGGGTATAGGAAAGGGATTTTGTTCCGGCCAAGATTTAGCAGAAGTGATTGATCCGCAAGGGCCCGGTATGGACAAGATTCTAAGTGAGCACTTTAATCCCATCATCAAAAAAATCAGGCATATTCCCAAACCTGTGGTAGCTGCAGTAAATGGTGTAGCTGCTGGTGCTGGGGCTAATATTGCTTTGGCTTGTGATATAGTGGTAGCAACAGCATCTGCTTCTTTTATTCAAGCATTTTCTAAAATAGGATTGATACCAGACAGTGGTGGAACTTATACCCTGCCCAGACTCATTGGTCTACAAAGGGCTTCAGCGCTCATGATGTTGGGTGATAAAGTAACTGCACAAGAAGCTTTTCAAATGGGGATGATTTACAAGGTTTTTGACAATGAAAATTTTGAAGGAGAAAGCATTAGTTTGGCCAATCAACTAGCTCAAATGCCCACCAAGGCATTGGCCTATATCAAACACGCCTTGAATCAGTCTTTTGGAAACAATATGGAAGAACAGTTGCAATTAGAAGATGATTACCAACAAAAGGCAGCAGCCACTGCAGACTTTAAAGAAGGAGTTACTGCATTTTTAGAAAAAAGAAATCCAACATTTAAAGGAAAATAATGATGCAAACAGAACAAGATAAAAAAGCAAATGACGTGGTAGCGCACATGATGA
>Ga0209189_1002451_pt1 | contig 12995 bp, 10 predicted proteins | sample C_130820_EF_Meta_FD_187308 | JGI IMG/M metagenome (GOLD analysis project Ga0209189, IMG submission 187308) | Freshwater microbial communities from Lake Croche, Canada to study carbon cycling - C_130820_EF_MetaG (SPAdes) (version 3) | ecosystem: Environmental > Aquatic > Freshwater > Lake... | reverse complement strand
ACCGACACGGGCCCGGGCATCGAGCCTGAACACCTGCCCCACGTGTTCGACAGGTTCTTCAAGGCGGACACGTCCCGCACCCACGCCACGGCCGCCCGGGGCGGCGGCCTGGGGCTCGCCATCTGCCGCTCGATCGTGGAGCGGCACGGCGGCGCGATCGCGGTGGCGAGCCGTCTCGGCAGCGGCACGACGTTCACCATCCGCCTGCCCGCCGGGGCCTGACCAGCCCCCCGCGTCCTCACCCCAACGCGCAGCCTGCACACGGCCCGCCAACCGCCCGCCAGGAACCGCCCGGGCGGCCTCCTCCCTTGCGGGGTGCGGGGCGAACAGGCCGCGTCGGTCTCGATGTCGTTATTTTCCACCCGATCGTCAAAGCTTCACCAGCTTCCTGCCGATGACTCCGATTACAGGGTTCTTACCGGTCGGGCAATCTGGTGAGATTCGATCATGCGAGCATCCACACTGGTGAAGCTGGGCAGCGCTGGGCCCTTCGGAAGGATCGCCCGCTGGAATCGGCTGATGCTGCTCGTGGCGGCCGCCGGCCTTCTGCAGGCGGCGCCCGCCGTCGCGATCGACCCGTTCCTGGTCGTGGCCGAGACGGAGCCGGCCGAGGCGTTGCCGCTGCCGAGCGTCGCCGCCCGGTTCAAGTCGTTCGAGGAGGTGTCGAGGGCGGTCGTCGACGAACGGGCCCGGATCTCCGCACTCGAGGCCCGCATCAAGGAGCTCGAGAAGCAGGCGAAGCCCGCGACCGAGAAGCTGCCGCCGCCGGCGGCCACCGAGGCCGCCAAGGGAGACGGCAAGGCCGACGCCAAGCCCGATGCCAAGGGGGCCGACGGCAAGGACACGAAGAAGGACGACAAGGCCGCCGACGACGGCTACGAGGTGGGGAGCGACCTCTCCATGCCGACCAAGTGGAGCTACGGATTCCAGGGAGAGAGCCCCAACAAGGACTTCCGCGTCAAGGTCGGCGGCCGCGTGCAGTTCGACAACGAGGCGTTCTCCCAGGGGGCCGGCCCCGCCCAGAAGCCCGCCGAAGGCGGCCTCGCCCCGCAGCTCCGCGACGCCACGAACTTCCGTCGGGCCCGGTTCCGGGTCGACGGCCGCATGTACGAGGTCTACGACTTCGCGGCCGAGTTCGACTTCGTCAACCAGCTCAACAATTTCAGCATCGCGGCTCCCACCGAACCCGGCCTGGGCAACTACCCCGCCGTCACGGAGCTTTGGCTGCAGATCCGGGAGCTGCCGATCCTCGGCACCGTCCGCGCGGGCAACCAGAAGGATCCGTTCGGGTTCGAGCACATGACGAGCAGCCGGTGGCTCAACTTCATGGAGCGGTCCTTCGCCCAGGACCTCTACGAGGGCCCGTTCAACAACGGCTTCATTCCGGGCGTGCGGTCGATCAACTACACCGAAGACCAGCGACTCAACTGGTCGTTCGGCATCTTCAAGCAGAATGCCAACCCCTTCGGCTACGCCAACACGGGCCGGGCGAACTCGCTCGTCGGCCGGCTCGTCTGGCTGCCGATCTACGAGGACGAGGGGAAGAAGCTGCTCCATGTCGGCATCGCCGGCCGGGCCCAGCAGACGAACGCCGACAACGCGGTCCGGCTGCGGGCCCGCGGCGACATCCGCAACGGCCCCCCCGGCCCGCTCAACTCGATCTACATTGACTCGGGCCTGCTGACCGCGACCTGGCAGAACCAGATCGGCCTCGAGCTCGTCGGCAACAACGGCCCCTGGTCGTTCCAGTCGGAGTACTTCGGCAACTGGCTCTACAACACGACGTCGAACAAGGGTGCCTTCAACGCCACGGTGCCCTTCGCGAGCACGAGCCTCTCGGGCTCGCCGCTCGACGTCTACGTCCCCAACATCAACTACGGCACCGCCGGCTTCCAGCCCTACGGCAAGAACTGCGGCACCTACTTCACGAACTCCGCCTACGCCGAGGTTCTCTACTTCCTCACCGGCGAATCGCGGGCCTACGACCTCTTCGACTGCCGGTTCGACCGCGTCGTCCCCCGCAACAACTTCTACGTGATGCGGGACCGCAACGGCCGGATCATCGGCAGCGAGGGCGCCTGGCAGGTGGGGGCCCGCTACCAGTACGCGTCGCTCAACGACGGCCAGATCAACGGCGGGATGCTCAACGCCCTCACGCTCGGCGTCAACTGGTTCTTCAACCCCAACGCGAAGCTCCAGTTCAACTACGACTTTTGCTACCGCGACTTCAACAACGTGGCCTTCAAGCCCGGCACGAAGGAGATCGTCAGCCACAACGGCAGCGGCTGGATCACCGGCTTCGGCACCCGGCTGGCGTTCGACTTCTGACCACCTCCCGGCGTCTCCGCCCCGAACGAGGAAAGGACTCCGTCATGCGCATCGCCCGCATCGCCCTCACGCTCGGCATCCTCCTGACCACGGCCGCGGCCCCCACGATCGCGGCCGACTGCTGCGGCCCCGGCGGCTGCTCCACCTGCAAGCCGAAGTGGGAGGACAAGAAGACGAAGAAGCCGAAGTACGCGCAGAAGTGCGCCGAGGAATGCGGCCGCGGCTTCGATGCCTGGTGCGACCACGGCTGCTGCGCCGAGGACACGCCCCCCTGCGGGAGCATCTTTACGCGCAAGAAGCTCTACAAGAAGGATGAGGACAAGGTGGAGCGGGTGCTCAAGTACGACGTGGTCCAGGCGCCGGCCGAGCCCTGCCGGCTGCCTCCCTGTAACGACTGCAGCCCGGCCTGGTACGACCCGTTCGGCCTGCTGCGCCGCTGCTTCGGCCTGTGACTCTGACCGGACGACCGGCGCAACGCCGGCCGCAGAAAGCGGGGGGCGAAGAGCCGGCAGCGTCCTCCCCGCGACGGGCCTACGGTGCGAGCGACGCGGTGGCGGCCACGTCGGCCGTCGCCGTGGCGGGATCGAGTGCGAGATCGACCGCGGTGCCGCCGGTGAGCCTCAGCGTGCGCACCACCTCCCGTTCCCGCCCGTCCACGACGCTCACCACCCGCACCTCGTAATCCTCCCACGACTGACCGGCCTCGAGCGCGCGGGTGCTGAATCGCCGCACCTCACCCGTGCGGTTCGTGAGCTGGCCGGCGATCCAGACCTTCGCATCGGCAGGCACGCGGAGCGTGAGGTTCGTCGTGGGCGCGGCCGCCGCGACGGCCGGACGGGGCAGCGCCAGTTCGCGGTCCGGCGCGGCCTTGAACGACACGACCTGCTGCTGCCCGGCCTCGAGCCAGACCGTCCGCGTCTCGTCGCCATCCGTGCCGCCTGCAGAGGCATCCCCCGCCGCGCCGCCGGCCGCATCGCCGCCGCCGCGGGCGACGCGGATTTCGTAGGCGTAGCGGTTGTCGGCCGACAGGCCGGAGGCCACGAAGTGGCGGACGCCGCCGGTGAGCGTGGTGGCGGCGCCGTTGATGAAGAGGCGGGCGTCGTCCGGCACCTCGACGACGAGCACGGCTCCGTCGGCCGGCACGAGTCCCGCGGCCTTCGCCGGCGCGGCGGCGGGCGCCGCCGCCGGGGCGGCGGCAGCCTTCGGCGCCGCGGCGGCCGCGGCCCCCGCCGAGCCGCCGTGCGAGCCACCGCCTGACGAGCCGCCGGCCGAGCCGCCTGATGAGCCGTGGCAGCCGCGGTGCCAGCCGCGGTGGTGGCATGTCCCGCAGCCGCAGCCGCGGCGGTGATGGTGGAATCCGCCCCGGGCTTCGGGGGCGAGGGCGAGCGCCAGGGCCACCGGCAGGACCAAGGACAGGATCATCGGCAGCAGGCGGTGGAGGTTCGACGGAGCGCGCATGGTGTCAAACTCGCGGGAGTGACGCAGGCCGACGGTCACCAACGCACGATGCGAAGGCCGACCGCGAGCCTGAGCGCTGTGAGGCTAGTTTGCCGGTATCCCAAAGCAAGCAACCTTGGGGGCTTGCAAGGATTGCGGCGACTTTTCCGCCTGGAATCGCCTTTCCGCCTCAGCGGTCGCCCCATGACGGCCAGAGCCACGTGAGCCCGGCGCGGGGCTCCCCCGCCGGTGCGGATCGCACGGGCGACGCATCGGACTCGAGCCGCTCAGCAGGCCCCGCGGCCTTCGCATTCTCCCCGCCGCCGGCCGGCTTCGCCTCGGCGTGCTCGGGGCCACCTTCGGAGCCGCCCCCGCACGCGGGCCGCGCCCGGCACCGCGCACAGCGTTCCACCACCTTCCACTCCACCGCCGCCACCTTCCGCTTCGTCTCCTTCCGCACCGGCACCACCCGCGTGCGCACCTCGGCACACGTCGGCTTCCACAGGTCGTGCGTCCAGCAGCCGCAGTCGTCCCGTTTGCACGCCCGCCCGCACCAGAGGCTGGGCCCCGGCACGCAGAACTGTTCGCACTTCGCGTCCCAGCAGACCTTCGTGACCTCCTTCTGCGTCATCCGCGGCACACACACCCGGGCCACGCATCGACAGCCTCCGCAGACGTCGCACCGGCCGTCCGCGGCGTCATCCCTGGCGCCGCCCGGCTTCGCCTCGGCCTTCGTGCGGTCCTTCCGGGTGCCCGGATCCTCGCCCCCTTCCGGCGGCTGCCGGCGTTCCGGCTCGCGACGCATGACGGCGGCCGGAGCGGGAAGCTCGGCGACGTCGGCCTCGTCGTCGGCGGCCGCGCGATCCGGTGGCTCGGGCGGCAAGGGCTCCGGCGGCACGCGCTCCGGCGGCACGTCCGCGGGCGCGGCCCCGGCCGACGACGGCGCCGCCGCGGGCGACGGCGTGCCGCGGGGAGGTGCCGCGGCCGCGTCGCCGGTCGCGATGCAGAAACCCAGGCCACACAGGACCGTGATGGCGGCGCGCGCGGCGCGAGATTCTGCTGTCGGCGGGCTGCGCAGCGGCGATGTCATCATGAAGTCACTCCACAGGCTGGCTCAAAACTCGATCTGAAAACGCGTGCCGCAGATGTCGAAGGGCAGGGGCCCCCGCCCGCGGACGTCGGGCATGGCGTGGATCCAGTTGAACTGCACCCGGGTGAACCGGTTCCACCACCAGTTGATCGCCACCGTCGGCGCGTTGTACACGCCGTAGTTCGGCGCCGGCGGCGGCCCCCGGCTGACGGAGAGCTGGTTGGCGGGATTGACGTTCGTGCAGGAGAGGTCGACGTAGGTCCAGCGGAAGGCCGCCTCCCAGGCGCCCCAGCCGGCGATGCGGCCATGGCGGCCGGTGCCGAAGAAGGTCGAATGCGGCACCACGTTGTAGTCGAGCACGCCGGCCTGCTTGAGATAGAGGCAGCTCTCGCCCGTGAGGAAATAGCCACACTGAAAATACGCCGAGGGCACGAGCATCGTCGGCCCGCCGAACTGGTTGACCCCCTCGAGCATGACCTCGGTCTGGAAGTGCGCCGGACCGGCGTTGCGGGCCAACTCGAGGTGCGCGAGCCAGAAGTCGCGGGCGAGAATCCGCCCCGAGTCGACGACCCGGGGCGTGCCGGCCGCCGTGAGCCCCAGCCCCGCCGGATCGCCGACGAAAAACTCGGGGAAGATGAACGACCGATAGGTCTTCGCCGCCAACCCCGTCGACCCGGCGCCCCCGACCTGCCCGTAGATGAATCCCGTACCCACGTGCGTCAGGTAGCGACCTTCGGCGAGGTCGTCGTAGTGGAGCAGGTGCGTGATCCGGGAGGCGAATCCGACGCCGCCGTCGTCGCCGATCTCCGTGCCCGCCCGGTTGTCGCCGAAGGTCTGGTAGACGTTCTGCGTGCCGTCCCAGAACGTCAGCCCCGTCGCATAGACGCTGTACGCCCAGCTCGTCCGCTCGTCCTCCGTCATCGCATAGGCCATGATGCCGACCCGGCGAAAGGGATCGGTGGCCTGGAAGGCGGCCGACCGCTCGAGAAACTCGAGATGCCGCACGCTCGTCCACGAGTCCATGGTCCCCGGCTGGCGGAATTGCCCGATCCGAACCGTGCCCAGGACGGGGATCTGCTCCTGCTCGCCCCAGATGTCGAAGAAACTCGGCCGACCGATCTGGGCGAAGTCGAACTCGATCGAATAGTTCGTGAACTCCGTGAGCTTGCCGACCGCCAGCAGCCGCGCGCGGCGGAAGCCCACGCCGTCCTGGATGTCGCCGTAGAAGTCCCGCGTGGCCGGCGGCTCGCTGAACAGGCCGTCGTCGAGTTGGAAGAACCCGCTCATGCGGATGAGCGGCAGCTGCTCGGTCCTGCCCTCGAGCTTCTCGAGGCGGGTTCGCGCCTCCTCGAGACGGATGTCGATGTTGCCAACCTGGTTGGGATCGAGCACGGGACCACGCCCCGCGTCGCCGCCCCCCTCGGCGAAGCGTCGACCGGCCCCCCGATCCACGTTGCCGGCCTGCGCCGGGTCGAGGACCGGCGGGCGGAACGGGTCGGCGGACGGATTCTGCGCGAGACGCTCCCACGGCGGTTCCGAGGTGTCGAGGAGCGGCACCAACGCATCGCCCCCGCCATCGTCGGACGGCCGGGTCTTCCGCGGCGACGCCGGCGCCTCGTCGACGTCGTGCCGCGGGGAGGCGGGCTGCCGCCTGGCCACCGTCGCGGGCGTCGGACGCGGCTCCTCGGCGTTCCCGCCGGCGGCGGCCAGGTGAACGGCGAGCCCGACGAGCAGGAGCACCTTCGAGCCATGCCGCGCCGCGTGCCGCCGACGCCGACACGTGGCAGACAGCCCGTGGGAAAAGTCCTGCGGACGTTTTTCCACGGCTGAAAATCTCCGGTTGTCGCGGGAGCCGCGCAACGTGGTGCGTGGGCGGCCGCCACGACGTCGCAGACCACCCTGACGGCCGCACGTTCTCCGTTATCGGCACACTCGCGGCATCCCCTGCAATCAGCACGCTCTGCAGGATCGCACGCCGCGACGCGAACAGCCCCCGCCTCCCATCTTTCCTGCGCCCGCGCCGAGCCGCCGTCGCCAAGCACAGGGCCGTGGCCATGGCGGGGCGGGGGTGCCCGGCACGCCTCGCGCGACCGCCAGGCTCGGCGCGATCGGCACGGTCGGCCCGCTCCCCGCGACCGGAACTTCGCGCACGGCCGTCACGACACGGAGGGTCGCCCGACGAATCCTCCGGGTGTGCCACCTGGAGCGATGCGGTGAACTCTCCCACTTCAAACGGTTCTTCCGCCGTCCTGCCCGTGCGGCCGGTCCGGGCGGCGACGCAGCTATCCGGCCGTGGAAAAAGTCCTCCGGGACTTTTTCCAGGCATGGAAACCTGCGGTTTTCACGGGAGCTGCGCTCCCGCGATCGCATCCCTGCGATCGAGCAGGCTGTTTGTCCACAGCCTGCTATGCGCCGTCCGGCCCGTGGTGGTGTTCGCCGCGCTCGCGGCCCTCGTCGACGCGACGGCGGGCGGGGCCCGGGCCGCCGATCCCTTGCTCGCGATCGCCGACCCGGCGGAGACCGAATCCCTGCCGCTGCCGAGCGTCGCCCGCGAGTTCAAGTCGTTCGAACAGGTGTCGGCGGCGATCGGCGACGAGCGGCAGCGGATCACCGCCCTCGAGTCGCGACTGCTGGAACTCGAGAAGCAGGCCCCCGGGGGCGTCGAGCCGCTGCCCCCGCCGACGGCCACCGAGACGAAGCCGTCCACAGGAGCCGCCGACGGCAAGGCCGTGAAGGAACCCAAGAAGCCGGACGAGCCCTACGAAGTCGGCACCGACAAGTCCCTGAAGGACGCCTGGAAGGACGGCTTCCAGAGCGAGTCGGCGAACAAGGACTTCCGCGTCAAGATCGGCGGTCGCACGCAGGTCGACACCGTCGCGTTCTCGGCCACGCAGGGCCCTTCCCAGCAGCCCACCCAGGGGGGCCTCGATCCCTCCCTCTCCGACACGGTGAACATGCGCCGCGCCCGGTTCCGCATCGAGGGGCGGATGTACGAGATGTACGACTGGGCGTGCGAATACGACTTCGTCAACCAGCTGAACGTCAACAACGCGGTCTACCCCACGGAGCGCGACGCCGGCCCGCTGACGTCCGTGACCGACCTCTGGCTGCAGGTCCGTGAGCTGCCGATCCTCGGCACCGTCCGCGTCGGCAACCAGAAGGACCCCTACGGCTACGAGCACCTCACGAGCAGCCGCTGGCTCAACTTCATGGAACGGTCGTTCGCCCAGGACGCCTTCGAGGCGCCCTTCAACAACGGCTTCGCGCCCGGCATCCAGGTGCTCAACAACAACGAGGAGGGGGACATCGGCTGGCAGGTGGGCGAGTTCAAGAATGTCACGAACCCCTTCGGCTTCTCCAACCAGTCGGGGGGCAGCATGACCGTCGGCCGCCTCGTCTGGCTGCCGATCTACGAGGACGAGGGGCGGAAGCTCGTGCACATGGCCGTCTCGGGCCGCACGATGGAGCCGAAGCGGCAGTACACGAAGTTCGACCCCGTCACGGGCCAGGGCCTCGGCGATCCGATCACCTGCGTCCGCTTCCGCAGCCGGGGCGACATCCGCAACGGGCCGCCCGGCCCGCTCAACTCGATCTACGCCGACAGCGGCCTGCTCCAGGGCACCTGGCAGAACATGGTCGGCCTCGAGCTCGTGGGCAACAACGGCCCCTGGTCGTTCCAGTCGGAGTACTTCGGCTCCTGGCTCTACAACGCCCGCACGACGAGCGCGGGCCCGCTGGTCACCAACGGCTTCCAACCCAAGCCGGGCACGAACGTCGGCACCGTCTACTACCAGGCGGGCTACGCCGAGGTGCTCTACTTTCTCACGGGCGAGAGCCGCACCTACTCGAAGATCGAATACCGCTTCGACCGCCCGATCCCGCACAACAACTTCTACGCCTTCCGCGGCGGGGGCTCCGGCCGGCGCATCAGCATCAGCGAAGGCGCCTGGCAGGTGGGCGCCCGCTACAACTACCTCTGCCTCAACGACAGCGGCGTCAACGGCGGCGTGCTCAACGGCATGACGCTCGGCCTCAACTGGCTGCTCAACCCCAACGCCCGCCTCTACTTCAACTACGACATCACCCACCGCAACTTCGTGAGCACGCCGTGGGTCAAGGATGCCACGGGCAAGGTGGTGCAAAGCCCGAGCTACGACGGCAGCGGCTGGATCAGCGGATTCGGCACGCGGCTGGCCTTCGACTTCTGACGGTTTCATGCGTCCCGGGCGCCCGCCGCGCCTCCGCCCCGACTGGAGATCGTGCATGCGTCGCCCCATCCCCGCCCGTCCCGGGTTCGTGAGCCTCGCCACCGGGCGGCTCCTCGGCCACGGCCTCGTGGTCCTCGCGAGCCTCGCCCTCCCGGCGGCCGCCGACTGCCCCTACGGCCGCAGCGGCTGCACGGGCGACGCCGGCCCGGCATGCGTGCCCGAATGCCGCTCCGCATGGGAGGAGAAGAAGACGAAGAAGGCCGTCTACTCGATGAAGTGCGAGTATGCCTGCACCCGCGCCGCGGAGCCCTGGCACACGGGCTCGGCCGAGTGCCGCTGCCGGCCTCCCTGCGGCGACGTCCGCGTGAAGAAGAAGCTCTACAAGACGGAGCAGGAGAAGGTGGAGCGGGTGCCGAAGTACACGGTGAAGATGGTGCCCACGGAGCCGTGCGACGGCGGCGACGAATGCCGCGTATGCTGGTGGAATCCCTTCTCGATCCTCCACCACCTCCTCGCCCACTGACGCCGCCGCGATGACGCATTCCGAGCCGGCCGTGAAGCAGGCATGTGCGGCGGGCGTCGTCTTCGCGCTCGACGTCGAGGCCGACGCGTTCGCCGGGCTGGCCCGCGACGCCGCCGCCTTCGAGTCGGCCGGGCCGACGATCCGCGAAGGCACCGTGGCGGGCCGCCGCGTGGCCTGGTGCGTGGGGGGTGCCGGCGCCGACGCCGCCACCCGTGCGGCACGGCTGATCGTGGCCGGCCACCGCCCCCGATTGCTCGTCACGGCCGGGTTCGCCGGCGGGCTCGATCCGGCGCTCGTGCGAGGCGGCCTCGTGCATCCGCGGAGCGTGGTCGATCGCGACGGCGGCGACGAGATCGCCTTCGCCCCGCCACCAGGTGGTGCGTCGGGCGGCCGCGCGCCGGCGATCGTGACCGTCGACGAGGTGGTGGCGACCGTCGCCGGCAAGCGGCGGCTCGCCGCGGCCTCGGGCGCGGGGCTCGTCGACATGGAGACCCGCGCGGTGGCGCTCGTGGCGCGGGAGGCGGGGCTGCCCTGTCTGGCGATCCGCGTCGTCTCCGACGACGCGGCGGCGGAACTGCCGCGCGAGGTGGCGGCGCTCGTGCGGCCCCAGTCGGGCATGCGCCGGCTCGGCGCGGCGCTCGGCGCCGTCGGCCGGCGGCCGGCGGCGGCGGTCGACCTGTGGCGGCTGTGGGAGCACGCCGTGGTCGACGGCCGCACGCTCGCCGCGGGGCTCGAGCGGCTCGTCGCCGGGCTCAGCGGCCCCGGGTGAGCAGCCGCACGAACAGGCTCTTGGGCAGGTCGGCCGCGAGCGGGGGCGGGGCCAGCCCCACGGCGCGGGCGGCGGCGGCGGCGGCGAGCCGGCCGCTCCGCACGGCCCCCTCCATCGTCGACGGCCAGCCCGTCGCGGTCCAGTCGCCCGCCAGGAAGACGTTGGCCGCCGCCGTCGCCGCCGCCGGCCGCACGGCATCGACGCCAGGTCGCACCGAGAGCACCGCGGTGGGATCGGTGACCACCCGGGCGTCGAGCAGCGTCGCCGCGCGGGTGGCCGGAAACGTCTCGCGCAGCTCCTCGACCACCGTGGCGACGAGCCGCTCGCGGTCGCCGCCGAGCAGTCCCCGCGACGCGCTGATGACGACCTGGCAGTAGCCGGCGGGGTGTCCGGCGGCGGGGTCCGGCCGGAACACCCACTGCGACACGCGGCCCACGAGCACGGCGTGCGGCAGGTCGATGCACGACCGGTCGAACCAGAGGTGCACCGCGGTGATCGGCGACCCCGCGAACCGCTCGTCGGCCGCGGGCACGAGGTCGGGAAGGAGGCGGGCCGCCTGCCGCCAGGGCACCGCGACGATCGCCGCCGCGCAGGGCACCCGCTCCGCGCCCACCACCACGGCCGTCGCCCGCCCCGCGGCGTCGCGGTCGACCCCCGTCGCGGCCCGTCCGGTCTCCACGGTCACCCCGCGACCGCGGAGCCACTCCACGAGCCGCACGCCGAAGAGACTGCCGAGGGGCTCCGTCGGCACGAACAGATCGGCCGCGTCCGGATGGGCGAGAAACGCGTCGACCGCCACCTTGCGGGACGCGGCGGTGCTCACGAGGTCGATCGACTCGCCGAGCGCGCTTTCGAGCACCGGCTGCCAGAAGAGCCGGATCACGCGGTCGGGCTGCCCCGCCGACCGCAGCCACTCGAGCGCCGTGCGGCCGTCGTCGGCGCCGGTCGATCGCGCGAGCCGGAGCATGCCCGTGGCCAGCGCGATCTTCTCGCGCAGCGTGAAGTGCCGCATCGCCAGGAGCAGGGGGGCGAGGTGGCCCGGGGCGGGCAGCATCCGCGAGGGCGTGCAGGCGGCCCGGTCCCCCTCGGGGCCGATGAACCACATGGTGCGGTCGAGCCGCAGCGCGTCGGCGATGCCCGCCCGGCGGCAGAGGTCGAGGAAGTTCGTGCAGCAGCCCATGGCGACGTGCTGGCAGGCGTCGACGAGCCCGCCGGCGACCGGATCCTCGAACGACGCGGCCCGGCCGCCGGCCCGCCGCCGCCCCTCGAGCACGACGGCACGGATGCCGGCGTCGGCCAGCGCCGCCGCCGCCGCGAGGCCCGCGAGGCCGCCGCCGACGATCACGTGCGGCGCCGCACCGTCCGCGGGGGCGGGGGATGCGGCGGGAATCCGGTTCATGATCGCCCCCATGCCCGTGACAGCCGCGGCCCGACCGCCACCGCCGCCAGTGCCGCGGCCACGAGCCGGGACCGTCCCGGCCGCACCCGCGCGGTGAAGATCCCCGTGCCGGCCCGCCGCACGGCGGCGAAGATCGCGGAGTAGACGCCCATCATCGCCCGGAACACCGGCCGGCCGTCGGTCGAGAGGAGCCGATCGAGTGGCTCGGCCTCACGGTAGGCGGCCGCCGCCCGCGCCACCACGCGCGTGGCCAGCCGATCGAAGCCCGCGCCGATCCGGCCGGCGGCGAGGTCGTCGGGCGTGCAGCCGCACTCGCGAAAATCCTCGCCCGGCAGGTAGATCCGGCCCCGGCCGAGATCCTCGGGGATGTCCCGGAGGATGTTCGTGAGCTGGAAGGCGAGCCCGCAGGCGAGCGCGGCGGGCACGGCCCGGGGGGAGCGGAAGCCCCAGACGTGGATGGCCGCGAGCCCGACGGCACCGGCCACGCCCCGGCAGTAGCGGTCGAGCTCCGCGAAGGTGTCGTAGGTGGAGCGGTCGAGATCCATCCGCACTCCCGCGAGGATCTCGTGGAGCGTCTCCGGGGGCACGGCGAACCGGCGGACCGTGTCGACGACGGCGCGGATCACGGGGTCGGCCGCGTCGGCTCCGGCGAGCGCGTCGTCGAGGTCGCCGGCGAAGGCCTCGAGCGCGGGGCGGGCGACGGCCGCATCGGCCGCGTCGTCGACGATGTCGTCGGCGCGACGGCAGAAGGCATAGAGCGCCGTGGTGCCCCGCCGCTTGTCCGCCGGCAGGAGCCGGATCGGCAACGCGAAGCTCGAGCCCGATCGGCGCAGCACCTCCGCGCACGCCGCGTGATCGGCCGCGAGGCTCTTCATCGCGAGGCTCCGGGCCGCCAGCCGACGGTCATGGCGGCCCACCAGGCCCGTGCGGCGAGCCGCAGCTTCGTCGCGCGGGGCAGGGTGGGTCGGCGGACGAGCGTGTCGCATCCCGCCCGCTCGATCGCGTCGGCGACGGCCCGCCCCCCCGCGAGGAACAGGGTGATCGCCGGCCGCAGCACCGGCGGGGCCGTGGCCACGAGCGGCGCCCCGGCGGCGAACCGCGCGCGGGCCCAGGCCACCTCCTCGCGCACGAGCCCGCGGAGCGCGGGGGAGGCGGCCGGGGCGTCGAGCGCCGCCTCGGTCACGCCGTGCCGGCGCATGTCGTCCCGCGGCAGGTAGACCCGGCCCGCGCGGCGGTCGCGG
>Ga0209189_1002450_pt1 | contig 12996 bp, 9 predicted proteins | sample C_130820_EF_Meta_FD_187308 | JGI IMG/M metagenome (GOLD analysis project Ga0209189, IMG submission 187308) | Freshwater microbial communities from Lake Croche, Canada to study carbon cycling - C_130820_EF_MetaG (SPAdes) (version 3) | ecosystem: Environmental > Aquatic > Freshwater > Lake | place... | reverse complement strand
CGGGAAAATCGGATGCAAGCGGACGGGGGCGGGGCGATCACGGCCGCCGCCAGCCGGCGTCGCGGAGCGTTGCCCGGCGCCGGTCGCGACGGTAGGGTGTAAGCCGTCCGGTTCGCGATCGTCCGTCACGGCCCTGCGGTCGTTCGCGGCCTCCGGCCGCGGTCGGGGCCGCGGCGGCGGCCCGTCGGCCCGGCAGCCCGGCGGCGGCGCCCGCGACCAGCCGGCCATCCCCGCGCCGCCGGCCACCACGACCATACGCCCAAGGAACACCCATGCTGGGGCTCGAACGGCTCGGAGTGCAGTCGAGGTTCATCCTCCTCATGCTGCTCGTGAGTCTCGGGTCGATCCTGGCGATCGGCTGGATCGGCTACCAGTCGGCCCGCTCGGCGATGACCCGCGCCGTGCAGAATCACCTCCAGAGCGTGCGTCACTCGAAGACGAGCGGGCTGCTCACGCTCCTCGAGTCGCTGCGCGACCAGGTGATCTCGCTGTCCGACAGCAAGCTCGTCACCGAGGCGATGCTCGGCTTCAAGGAGGGCTACCGAGGCCTCGAGGGCACGAAGCTCACGGCCGCCGAGGAGGAGGAACTGCGGCGGCTGTACGCCGACCACTATCTCCCCGCGCTGCGGGCCAATCTCGGCGGATCGCCCGAGGTGGCGCAGTTTCTGCCGACCGATCCGGTCGAGCGTTACCTGCAATACCACCACCTCGCGATCGACGGCGGCGCCGCGGCCGGCCGGCCGGCCGGTGGTGCCGCGGCGGCCGTTCCGTCCGCCGCCGCGAGAGCCTCATCCTACGGGCGGCTGCACGACGCGCTCCAGGAGCGGATCGACCGGGCGGCGGTGCTCTTCGGCTACGAGGACGTGCTGCTCATCGACGATGAGACCCTCGAGATCGTCTACACGCTCCGCAAGCGGCCCGACTTCGCCACGAACCTGCGGACCGGCCCCTACGCCTCGTCGAACCTCGCGAAGGCCGCCGAGGCGATCTCCCGCGCCCGCGACCGCGACGCCTTCAAGGTGGTCGACACGGAACTCTACCGGCCCGACCTCGGCAAGGCGGTGGGCTTCGTCCTCTCGCCGATCTTCGACGGCCAGGAGATGGTGGGCATCCTCGCGCTCGAGTTTCCGATCGACCGGATCGTCCGGCTGCTCACCGGCAACTTCCAGTGGGAACGCGAGGGGCTCGGGCGGACCGGCGAGTGCTACCTCGTGGGCCCCGATTCCACCATGCGGAGCCGCAGCCGCTTCATGGTGGAGGATCCCGCCGCGTTCGTCGCGAGCCTGCGCCGCTCGCCGCTGACGGCGTCGGTGGTCGAGCAGATCGAGCGGCAGGGCAGCGTGCTCAACCAGCTGCCGGTGAAGACTCCCGGCGTCGAGGAGGCGCTGATGGGCCGTGCGGGGCTCGCGGTGTTCAACGACTACCGGGGCGTGCCGGTGCTCTCCTCCTACGGCCCGCTCGATCTCGATTCGCTCCGCTGGGCGGTGATCGCGGAGATGGACGTGGCGGAGGCCTACGAGCCGATCCGCGATTACGCGCGGCGGGCGCTGCTCGCGGCCACGGCGCTCGGGCTCGGCACCGCGATCCTGGCGCTGCTCAGCTCGTCGCTGCTCGTGCGGCCGCTGCGGGAGCTGGCGACCGCCGCGGCCCGGATCGGCGCCGGCGACACCGCCGTGCGGGTCGACCTCAAGACCCGCGACGAGTTCGGCGAGCTGGCCCGTGTCTTCAACGACATGTCGGCGAGCCTCGCGCGGCAGCGGCAGGAGCTGGAGGAGCGGTCGCGCGAGAATCAGGAACTGCTGCTCAACATCCTGCCGCCGGCGGCCGTCGAGCAGCGGCGTGACGGCGACGAGCGGGCGACGCGGGAGTTCGCCGACGTCACGGTGCTGGTGGCGGAGTTTCACGGGGTGGACGACCTCGGCGGCGTCGGCGGCGGCAGCGGCAGCCGCGGCATGACGCTCATGGGGGAACTGGTGGACGCCTGCGACGAGGCGGCCGAGCGGAACGGCGTGGAGAAGGTGCGGGCGGTGGGGGCGATGTATCTGGCGGTCTGCGGTCTGTCCGTGAGCCGGCCGGATCACGCGGCGCGGGTGCTGGCGTTCGCCCGCGAGCTCGCGCAGATCGTCGCCGCCTTCAACCGCGAGCACGCGGCGGGGCTGTCGCTCTCGATCGGGGTCAATTCAGGGCCGGTCGTCGGCGGCGTGATGGGACGGCAGAAGTTCCTCTACGACCTCTGGGGCGACACGGTCTCGATCGCCGCCCGCCTGGCGGCCCGGGGGTCGCACTCGATCCGGGTCACGCGGCCCGTCCACGAGCGCCTCCAGGATCTCTACCGCTTCTCGGGGCCCGACGCCGTGGAGCTGCGGGGCCGCGGCATGGTCGATACCTGGCAGCTGGAGGCGTGACGGCCGGCCATGGGCGACTCCGTCGATCTCGGTCAGATTCCGTTCGGCCCGGCGGCGGCGCTGGTGGCGGGATTCCCGCTGGCGCTGCTCGTGCTCACGGAGCTGATCAACTCCGGCCGGCGGCGGGGCTGGCCGCTCACGCCCACGCTGATGGTGGTGCGCAGCCTCGTGCTGCCGAGCCTCGCGGCCATGCTCTTCACCACCGTGGTCTGGCGGCCGCCCGCCGAGAGCGTCACGGCCAGGATCGTGGAGACCGTCTTCTGGCTCTGCACGCTCTACGCCGCGCTCTCGTTTCTCAACGACGGCATCTTCGGCACCGTCGCGCCCGGCTCGTGGCAGGAGCGGGTGCCCAAGCTGCTCCGCGACCTCGCCCGGGCCGCCGTCATCGCCGTCGGCCTGGCGATCATCTACTCGCAGGTGTGGAAGCAGGAGATCTCCGGGGCGCTGACGGCGCTGGGTGTGGGGAGCATCGTCATCGGCCTGGCCCTGCAGGAGCCGCTCGGCAACATCGTCTCGGGCCTGATGCTGCTCACGGAGCGGCCGCTGGGGATCGGCGACTGGGTCGTCGCCGACGGCACGACCGGGCGGGTGATCGAGATCAACTGGCGGAGCGTCCACATCGAGACGGTGCTCCACGAGATGCGGATCATCCCCAACGTGGCCCTCTACAAGAACTCCTTCAGCAACCTCTCCCGGCCCACCGACCAATGGACCGACACCTACGACATGGGCTTCTCCTACGACCATCCGCCCAACGTCGTGAAGCGGGCGATGCTCGGCATCCTCGAATCGACGCCCGGCGTGCTGCGGCAGCCGCCGCCCGCGGTCCACACGGTCGGCTACGGCGACTTCTCCATCACCTACCGGCTTTACTTCACCGTCGGCTCCTACGGCGACGTGCTGCCGGTCCGCGACGCGATCATCACCCGGATCTGGTACGTCGCCCGCCGGGAGGGCCTGCAGATCCCCTTCCCGATCGCGATGGAATACCGGCCCCACGAGTCCCCCTCCCCGCCGCCGCCCTCGGTGGAGGAGGTCCTCGAGCGGTTTCCCCGCTACCGGCTCGTGCGGCAGGCGATGCTCGAGGCCGCGGCCGACACCCGGGAGGCCGATGCCGCGGGGGGAACGGCAGGTGCCCGCGTGGTGGCATTCGCCAGCGGGGAGGAGATGCAGCCATTCGGCGACACGATCCCCGACTTCGTGCTCATCGCCACGGGGAAGGCGACGCTCCTGGCGGCCGACGCCGAAGGGCGGCCGGTGCGGATCGCCGAGCTGGGGCCCGGCGACTTCTACGGCGAGGCCACGATCTCGGCCGGGCGGCCGAGCGAGTTCCGGGTGGTGGCCGCCACCGACGTGACGGTGGTGGCCTTCGACGCGGCCCGGCTCTCCGCCCACCTCCAGCGGTCGAGCGGACTGGCCGCGGAGGTCGGTGACGCCCTCGAGTCGCGGCGGCGGGCAGCCCAGGCCATGCGGCGGCGGAAGCCGGTCGACGACCGGGCCGGCGTCTCCTGAACCGGGCCCCGTGGAAAAAGTCCTCCGGACGTTTTTCCACGGATGAAAACCTGCCGGTTTCGCGGGTGCCGCGTTCCCGCGGGCTGTTTGTCCACAGCCTGCTGACTGCCGCCGGAGCGCCGTCGGGGCAACCCGGCGACGGGCCGCGCACGATCACTCGAGCGGGATCAGGACGCCGATGTCCTCGTCCTCCTCGAAGGGATCGAAGTCGCCATCGAACGGGCCGAAGGCACCGGGGGTGGTCGCGTGGGTGGGCATGGCGGGAGAACTCCTCTCCTTCCAGTGCAACCACGGGTCGTGACCGAATCAAATCCGGGGAAATCCGGCTGAATGAGCGGGTTTTTCCGCCCCCCCCGCCACCCGAGTCCGACGCCCCGAGCACCCCCGCGGCGGGGTGTGCGGGGGTCGAACTCCCGACGCCCTTCCCTATACTGCACGTTCGACTCCGTGGCGGCCGCACCGCGGCCCGGGGCTCGAGCGGCGGGCGGCTTCATCGCGCCGGCCGCGTGCCCAGACCGTCCACGTCGTGCGGCGGGCCGCGGCGGCCAGCCCGCACCTCCGGACACCACCTCGATCCCTCATTCATGAGCACGCAGAGTCCTTCCACGCCCCCGGCGTCCTCGAAACCTTCACCGGCCGCGGCTGATCCCTGGTTCCAGGACCTCTTCGCGGAGCGGATCGGCGGGGCGGGCTATGGCAAGGGCAACGAGATCTACAAGTTCGAGCTGATCAAGCGGGCCAAGCGGCAGGCGCTCGCCGACCATCCCGAGCGGCGGATGCTCGACTTCGGGATCGGCGAGAACGACGAGATGGCCCCGGCCAACGTCCGGGCCGTGATGAAGCGGGAGGTCGACCGGCCCGAGAACCGGGGCTACGCCGACAACGGCATCGCCGTCTACAAGGAGGCGGTGGCCGACTTCATGCGGCGCGAGTTCGGCGTCGCGCTCGACCCCGCCACCGAGATCAACCACTGCATCGGGTCGAAGACGGCCTACGCCATGCTGCCGGCCGCGTTCATCAACCCCGGCGACGTCACGCTGATGACGGTGCCCGGCTACCCGGTGGCGGGCACGGCCACCCGCTGGTTCGGCGGCACGGTGCACCGGCTGCCCCTCGTGCCCGAGAACGGTTTCTTCCCCGACCTCGCCGCCATCCCCGGCGACGTGCTCGAGCGGGCGAAGCTGCTCGTGCTCTGCTACCCCAACAGTCCGACGGGCCGCACGGCGACGCCGGAGTTCTACGAGCAGGTCGTGGACTTCGCCCACCGGCACCGGATCATCGTGGTGCAGGACGCCGCCCACGTGATGCTCTCCTACGACGACCGTCCGCTCTCCTTCCTGTCGGTGGACGGCGCGAAGGAGGTCGGCGTGGAGGTGCACTCCATGTCGAAGGGCTTCCACATGATCGGCTGGCGGCTGGGCTGGGTGTGCGGCCACGAGCGGATCGTGCGGGCCTTCGCCGACGTGAAGGACAACTGCGACTCCGGCCAGTTCATGGCGATCCAGAAGGCGGCCGCGGCGGCGCTGGCGGATCCGGCGATCCCGCGGCAGGTCCGGGAGAAGTACCGCCGCCGCCTCGAGAAGCTCGTCGGGGTGCTGCGGGCCGTCGGGTTCGACTGTTCGATGCCCGGCGGCACCTATTTCCTCTATACGAAGAGCCCGTGCGGTGCGGGCGACCGCGTCTTCGCCACCGCGCAGGAGGCGAGCCAGTTTCTCATCCACGAGCTGTCGATCTCCACCGTGCCATGGGACGACTGCGGGGCGTTCCTGCGGTTCTCCGCCACCTACGAGGCGGACGACGAGACCACCGAGGACGACCTGATGGCCGAGACCCACGCGCGGCTCGCGCGGGCGCGGCTCAAGTTCTGATCACGCTTCCTGTTCTCCCGGGGGTTTCTTCCATGCGTCGTCGCCGTGTCGGTCCTGCGTCGTTCGTGGCCCTGCTCGCCCTGGCGGCGATCGTCGGGGCCGGCTGCTCGTCGACGAAGAAGGCGGGCGTGTCGATCGAGGAGCGGCTGGCGAAGGCCGAGAAGGAGACGGCGCCCGACAAGAAGGCGACGGCGTTCGTGCGGGCGGCCCGCGCGCAGGCCGCGAAGAACGACTGGGACGGCGCCAAGAAGAGCGGCGCGAAGGCCCTCGCGGCGCTCGAGGGGGAGGGGGATGCGGGCCTCTTCGTGCCGCGGCTGGTGGACGTGGCGGCGCTCCTGGCCGAGCTGGGCGAGCGGAAGCCGGCCCGCGAGGCCCTCGCCCGGGCGATCGAGCTCTCCGACGGCATCCAGGATCCGGTCCGCAAGACGGAGCTGCTCGCGGAGGCCGGGGCCGTGTACGGCGACAAGGCCAAGGGCACGGCCGATTCGCAGGGGGCCAAGGACACGCTCAAGAAGGCGGCCGAGGTGGCCTATGGCGTCGAGGAGCGATTCCGGGCGCAGGCGCTCGCCGCCGTGGCGATCGGCTACACCCGCAGCGGCCAGGCCGAGGCCGCCAGCGACGTGGTGGACAAGCTGCTCGAGGCGGCGAAGACCCTCGAGGAGCCGCGGGCCAAGGCCGAGGCGCTCGCCGCCGCGGCCGGCGTGCAGCTCCGCACGGGCAAGAAGGACGAGGCCGAGAAGCTGCTCGCCGACGCCCAAGCCGCCGCCAAGAGCGTGGAGCGGGCCGAGAGCCGGGCCTACGCCCTCTTCGCCGTGGCGCAGGCGACCGAGGCGGGGGGCGATCTCAAGAAGACGCTCGCCCTGCTCAAGGAGGCCGACAAGGCCGCCGACAAGGTGCCCGAGCCGGCGTCGCAGAAGAAGATCGTCGACAAGGTGCGCGCCGCGATGGCGGACGTCGAGAAGCGGATCAAGAAGTGACCGCGTGCGGGCGTCGAAGCGCGTCGTTCGGGCGCTCCATGGTGACGCGCGGGGCCGCCCGTCGCCCCGCTCGCCGGACGTTCGCCTTCGCCTTCCAGGCTACGGCTCACTCGAAGCCGGCTGCGCTCCGGCATCCTGCCTGCGCTGGCCGCCTACGCCGTCTCACGGGGCAACGGGCAGCCCCTCCACCGGATTGATGCGGAGTGCCGCGGAGTGATGCGGCACTGCATCGTCGGCATTCGAGATCGATGACAGCGTGTTCCTCGAACTGCAGGCGAGGGGGGTCGGCGAACGCTTCCCGAGTGGAGGCCGCCGCGGCCGAACGAGGAGACTTTTGCCGCCCCCCCTCGCCGTGGATTCACCACAGCGGGTCGCGCACGGAGGTGCTCCCGACCGGTTCCATGATGCCCGGGGCCACATGCGTGCGGCGCGATCACCCGCCCTTGCCTGCAGACACGACCTTGAGCGCCGCGAGCGCCTTCAGGCGGGCCTGGGCGTGGTCGACGATCGGCGGGGGGTAGTCGCGTGACGCGGTGTCGACCCAGCGGCCCACGTAGGCCCCGCCGGGGTCGAACTTCTCCGCCTGGCTCGTGGGATTGAAGATGCGGAAGTAGGGGGCGGCGTCGGCGCCGCAGCCGGCGGCCCACTGCCAGCCCAGCGTGTTGGCGGCGAGATCGGCGTCGACGAGCGTGTCCCAGAACCACCGCGCCCCCTCGAGCCAGGAGACGCGGAGATCCTTGACGAGGAAGCTCGCCACGATCATCCGCACGCGGTTGTGCATCCAGCCGGTGGCCCAGAGCTGCCGCATGCCGGCGTCCACGATCGGAAATCCGGTGCGGCCCCGCTGCCAGGCCCGCAGGCCCACGGGGTCGTTCGCCCAGGGAAAGCGGGCGTAGTCGGGGCGGAGCGGCGCCTCGGCCGTGTGGGGGAAGTGGAAGAGCAGGTGGCTGGCGAACTCCCGCCAGCCGATCTCCCGCAGGAAGGCCTCCGCGCCGCCGGTCATCCGCGCCGCGGGCAGGCCCCCCGCGGCGGCCCGGGCGGCGTGCCACACCCGCCGCGGCGAGATCTCGCCGAAGTGGAGGTGGGCCGAGAGGCTGCTCGTGCCGTCGTGGTCGGGCCGGTCGCGCTCGCCGTGGTAGGACGTCACGGGGCCGGCGAGGAACCGCTCGAGGCGGCCCCGCCCGCCCGCCTCGCCGGGCGTCCAGGTCCTCCGCATCGTGGCGGCCCAGTCGATCGCGGGCAGGAGGCCGAGGTCGCCGATCGGGATCGACGCGGCCGCCTTGCCGGCGGCCCGGCCGGCCGGCTGCGCGGCGGAGAGCTTCCGCGGCGCGGCCACGGGCTCCGGCGGCTCCTCGCGGGCCAGGAGCGCCCTCCAAAACGGTGTGAACACCTGATAAGGGCGGCCCTCCTTCGTGGCCACCCGCAGGGGCTCGAAGAGCAGTCCGCCCGCGTGGCTCTCCACCTCGAGGCCGGCGTCGGCGAGCGCCTTCTTGATCACCGTGTCGCGGGCGACCACCGCCGGCTCGTAGCGGCGGTTCCAGACGACATGGGTGGCCGCGAACTCCTTCGCCACCGCGGCGACCGCCGCCGCCGACGGACCCCGCCGGATCACGAGGGGCGCGCCCGCCTTCGCGAGGGCGGCGGCGAGCGTTTCGAGCGAGTGGTGCAGCCACCAGCGCGAGGCCGCGCCCGGCTCCCAGGGGGCCTCCTCGTCGGGCGCCCAGACGAACAGGGGCACAACCGCGCCGCGGCGGGCGGCGGCGAGCAGCGCGGGATTGTCGTCGAGCCGCAGGTCGTGGCGAAACCAGACGATCGTCGTCGCGGCCATGCGGGGAGACTCCTCGGGCGGAAAGGCCGCCACAGGATAGCTGGCCGTGGAAAAAGTCCTCCGGACGTTTTTCCACAGAGGAAAACCTCCGGTTTTCCCGGGTGCCACGCACCCGGGATCGCATCCGTGCGATCCATCAGGCTGTTTATCCACAGCCTGATAGCCCGTCGGGCAGGACCGGCGTCGCGGTTTTCCCGGGGAGGCGGCGGCGGCGGTCGTCGCGGGCGGATCGCCTCGATCGTGTCGGCCGTGCGCCGGATGCAGGAGCCGGGATCTCCGCCGGTGAGCCGCCCGCGTCCGCCCCGCGGACGGACGGCGTCACGGCACCGTCGGGATGAATTGCAGGCCCTGGCCGGTCACCGGAAACTCGCCCGTGCCCTTGACGGGGTTCGGATCGTCGGCGATCGGCACTTCCTCCACCGTCTGCACCACCGTCTGGGCGAGCACGCCCGCCGCCGGCGATCCTTCGTAGGTGCGCGTCACGGTGGCGGTCTTCTTTTCGAGTTCCAACTGATAGAGCCGCATCATCGTCAGGTAGAAGCGGCTGAAGTCATCGAGGCCCTCGTCGGTCACCCACACGTAGGTGTCGTGGTAGTGGCCGCAGGAGCGTGCCGACCGGGGCACGTCGCGCTTGCCGCCCACGTGGAACCAGCCGCGCGGGATGGCCGTGCAGAGATCCACGCCGCCGAGGGCGTGCTACAGTTCCTCGACACACCCCGCCTCGTGCTGAAGGCTGGAGCCGAGGAGGATCTGGTAGGCACAGCGCATCAGCATCAGCTTCTCGGCGTTCTGCAGCGGCGAGAGCGACCACTGCTCCGACACGGTCCGGCTCGCCGAGAGCAGGCCGTAGGGGACGATGTTGGTGATGTCGCCGGTGCCGGCGCCGTTGTCGCTCACCTGCACCACGCCGCCGCTGATCACCACCGGATTGGGGACCGCGGCGGGATTGCGCACCATCATCGCCAGGTTTTCGAGGATGTGCGTGTAGCGGAGGTCGGAGAGCGACTCGCGGGTGAAGCCCGTGCTGCGCTTGAGCTGGTTGTGCGTGCAGCCCGCGGCTCGGCTCGCGTCGCGGACTCAGGTCACTCGAAGTTCTTGATCGCGTCGTTCGCGTTCTTCGTGCCCAGCGCCCCCCAGACGCCGTAGGGGCTCGGCGACCGCGATGAGGAGCCGATCGTGGCCCCCGCCGACTGCACCGTGCTCGTGTCGCCGCAGTCGATCGTGTTGGCGATGAACCGCGTCGAGCCGTCGCAGAAGGCCGTGTTGACGCCGTTGGGATGGCCGCTCGTGGGGGGCAGCACGACGTCGCCGTTGTCGGCGTTGCCGTTGGTGCCGCCGCAGGAGGGCGAGTTTGGCGGCAGCACCGTGTTGAACGCGATCCGCTCGGCCTGCCCGTCGGTCCAGAACGAGCCCCACTTGCCCTTCACCTGCGTGCCGGCCGCGTAGTACTGGTCGCCGCCGACCGCGAGGCAGGCGTTCGGCGTGGTCGCCACCGTCGCCACCTGGGCGATACCCCAGCGGATCGGCACGGTGTTGCCGGTCCAGGTCGAATCGTCGCCGTGCATCCGCTCGCTGAGCATGATCGTCTTGCTCGTGCCGTCACGGATCTCGGACAGCTCGCAACCGTGGGACTGCTGGATGGCGAACTGGTTGGCGTCCTGGGCACCGTACTTCGCCGTCGGCCAGACGCCCCGGGCAGTGGTGCTCGTGGCGCCGACGCCCGTCACCTGGTCGCCGAGGGAGACGGCGTAGCTGTTTTGCCGCGTGACCGTCGGATTGACGGAGTCGCTCGGGCACCGCAGGGCGTCAGGCGACCGGTCCCAGACCGACCAGCCCGCATAGGCCTCGGGGCCGCCGGGCGGCTGGCTCGTCGTGTTGGTGCCGGCCTGGATGCTGTCCCACATCTTCACCTCTTCGCAGTAGGGGAGCATCTCGACGAACGCGCTGCGGCGGCCGGCGTTGTTCTTCTTGGAGGTCAGCCAGCTGTAGCCACAGCAGGTGCCGCCGTTGCGGGCGGGCAGGGCCTTCTTCGCGCTCTCAAAATTGAGCGCGGCGAGCGCGAGCTGCTTGAGCTTGTTTGTGCAGGCGGACGTGCGGGCGCTCTCGCGGGCGCTCTGCACGGCGGGCAGAAGCAGCCCCACGAGCGTGCCGATGATGGCGATCACCACCAAAAGCTCGACGAGCGTGAACGCGTGGCGGCGGCCGGCGGCCGGAGTGGTGGAAAACAAAGACGTCGCTGACATGGAAAACATCCTCTCGAGACTGGCGCCCGTGGGCGCGGATGACTAGCGCTTGATGTCGAACTCGAACACGTTGGCCTTTCCCCCGGCGACCTCGGCCGTGAGGCCTGACTTCGCGGGATCGGCGTAGGTGTCCGGCAGGAGGCTCTTGGGGGGCGGTGCGTTGGCGGCAGGGGGCGCGTAGCCCGGCGAGTTCACGTCGACGCTGGCCGGGCCCGCATCGACCTTCGTCACGGTCACGCGGTACTTCCCCGGCACCGCACCGTCGCCCGCGGTGAACGTCGAGAGCTTGAAGTTGCCGGACTCGTCGGTGATGCCCGAACAGCCGCTGCCCGCACCGTCGGGACGGAAGGTCACCGTGGCGCCGCCTAACGGCTGGCCACCCATCGTCACCCGGCCCTTCGCCGGATGCGTCTGCGGCCGGTTCGACGCGGGTTTGCCCGCCGAACAGCCGACGCCGACGACGAGCAGCAGGGCCACCACGACGAGTTCGGACAGGCCTCGGCGACACGCTCCGTGGCACGCCGCCGGCATGCCGTCGAAAGGAGATCGCACGAGAGGAGATTGCGAGAAAGGAGCTTGCACCAGGGGAGATCGCATCCAGGAATCCGCCTTGCCGTGTTACCCCGGATCGCCGCCGTCAGGTCAGGAAACCCACCACCGCACGACGGCGAGCACCGTGTTCTGACACTCACGACTCTATCACGCGCTGCGCGGTGACGCGACCCGAGGGTATGCGCGGTGCCCCGCCGGCCGTGGTCGGAATCGCTCGCGGATGGTGCGCACGGCCGCAACACCGTGTGCGCGTCCTGCCATCGGGGGGTTTCGGACGGCGGGACACTGGAGACGCTCACCGCACCGACGACCCCACATCCGGGGCATCCGCCGGCCGCGGGTTCGCGGCGGCGTGCGGCGCGGGGGGGAACCGCGCCGCGAGCAGCGCCGTGGCGGCATCCCGCTCGACCGCGAGCGCGGCATCGTCGATGCGGTTCGTGCGCTCGGCGGGGTCCGCCGTGTGGTCGTAGAGTTCGCGGGCGATCGTGTCGCCGGTCGTCCAATCGCGCCACTCCGTGTAGCGCACCCGGTCGGTGCGCACGCTCACCCCCATCGCCGCCGGCCGCTTCGTCGGCTCCCGCTCGTAGTAGGCGGGCCGCGGGTGCTGCGTGAACGCGGCCGGTTTCACGCGCTCGACCGCGCCGCGGACGAGCGGCATCAGGCTCGTGCCCTCGAGCCCCGCCGGCGCCGGCAGGCCGCAGGCATCGACGAGTGTGGGAAAGAGGTCGACGAGTTCCACGAGGGCCGCGGTCGATCGGCTGATCGGTCCGCTGGCCTCGCCGGTCGCCTTGCCGCCCGCCGCCGTGCCGGTGGCGCCATCCTTCGCCCCGGGCACCGCCACGATCAGCGGCACCCGCGCGTCGAGCTCGAAGTTCGACGTCTTGGCCCAGAGCCCGTGCTCGCCGAGGTGGTAGCCGTGGTCGCTCACGAACACGATCGCCGTGTTTGCGGCCTGGCCGTTGCGGTCGAGGGCGTCGAGCACCTTGCCCACCTGCGCGTCCAGGAAGCTCACGGCGGCGAAGTAGCCGTGCCGCATCTCCGCCACCTGCCCGGGCGTGAGCGGACGGCGCTCCTGCGGCGGGCCGAGCACCTCGGTGCTCGCGTGGCTGGCGATCGCGGGGGCACCCGCGGGCCAGGCGGCGTCGAGCGGCGGGAGGCGGTCGCGGTCGTAGAGATCCCAGAACCGCTTGGGCGCGTTGAACGGCGCGTGGGGCTTCCAGAACCCGACCGCGAGGAAGAACGGCCCGGCTCCCAGCTCCCCGAGCTGCCGCACCGCCTCGGCCGCCACCCGGCCGTCGTAGGTGGCCTCGTCGGGCACGTCGCGGCAGTCGTCGAGCGGCACGCGGCCGTAGTTCCGCGGGCTGTGGACCGCCAGATTCGGCGGCACCGGTCCGTCCACGAGGGGCACGTCGTCGCCGTGATTGGCGTAGTGGAGAAACTCGGCCGCCGACCAGGAGCCGGGGTCGCCGTGCACCGCGGTGTGCCAGTTGTGGAAGATCTTCCCCACGCACCGCGACTCGTAGCCGTGGGCCTTGAACCAGCCGGGCAGCGTGGCCACGGCGGGATTGCGGTCGCGGAAGTGGGTTTCGTTGCTCCAGATCCCGAGCGTGT
>Ga0209189_1002444_pt1 | contig 13012 bp, 11 predicted proteins | sample C_130820_EF_Meta_FD_187308 | JGI IMG/M metagenome (GOLD analysis project Ga0209189, IMG submission 187308) | Freshwater microbial communities from Lake Croche, Canada to study carbon cycling - C_130820_EF_MetaG (SPAdes) (version 3) | ecosystem: Environmental > Aquatic > Freshwater > Lake... | reverse complement strand
CGGCGTCATAAGCCTTGGCAAGGTGTTGGAAATCGAGCCGCGTATACACCTGCGTGGTGGTGATGTTGGCATGGCCCAGAAGCTCTTGCACCGCCCGCAAATCACTGCTGGACTGCAGCAAATGGCTGGCAAAGGAGTGGCGCAGCATGTGGGGATGCACCGGCGTGGCCAGGCCGGCCAATTGACTGCGCCGCTTGAGTCGTTGCCACACCGATTGCGCTGTCAGCCGTGTGGCGTTTTGACCTGGAAACAAGGCCAAGGCCTGGGCTGAAACACCGGGCGCGGCCTGTGACAACACACCGGGTACTTGCGTGCGCACTTTCAGCCAATGCGCCAAGGCTTCCATGGCCGAAGCACCCAAGGGCACCGAGCGGCGCTTACCGCCCTTGCCTTGGACCATCACCTCGCCGGCCTGCAAATCGATCCAACCTCGACCTTGCTTGGCCGCGGCATCGCTGGCCACCACATCGAGTCCTGTGAGCTCCGCAACCCGCAAGCCACAGCCGTAGAGCAGTTCAACCATGGCGGCGTCGCGCGCCTCCAGCCACGGGTCATCACCTGCCTCGGTGTGGTCTGCCAGTTGCATGGCCTCATCGACCCCCAAGGCTTTGGGCAAGGGCTTGGCCACCCGTGGTGCCCTCACGCCTTGCACCGGGTTGCTGGAGATGAGTCCTTCACGGCCCAGCCAAGTATAAAAACCCCGCCAGCCCGACAAAATCAAGGCAATCCCACGACCCGATCGCCCCGCGCCATGCATCTGGGCCACAAAACGGCGGATATGCGTGTTTTGTACCTGCAACAAATCCAGGTGAACGGACGCGGCAAAGCCCTTGAGCTTTTCCAAATCCAGGGTGTACAAGGCGGCGGTGCGCTCGGCCAGCCGCTTTTCAAAACGGACATGTTCCAAATAACGAACGGCCAAAGGGTCCATCGCCAAGTCTCAGATGGTCAAAGGCTGCAAGCGAAGTAAAGCCGCGCTGGACAAATCGGCCAGCCGCGTCAAAAAATCGGTGCCAATGTGGCTGTGAAAGCGCTGGGAATCAGGAGACGCCAGAACCAACAAGCCAAAAGCAGGTTGTCCTTTTGCACGGCGTAAGGCCACGACGGCCACCGATGCGGCTTGCGCGGGCTGGGCCAGCCATTGCACCGCCGCCACACCGGAATTGGCGCCGACATACGGCGCGGTCAAACCCTCTGCATAGGCTTTGACATCGTCGCCGATATTTTGCGCATAGGGCAGGGCCGCATAGCGTGCCTCCAGACCCCAAAGCTTCAAAGCCACCTGCGGCACCGCAAACTGCGCCGCAATTTTGTCAACCGCCACGAAGGGGCGCTCATCCAAAGGTGTTTCAAACAATTCGCAAGCCCAGCGGTGCAGCTTGTCAATCAGGATCATGTTTTCGGTGCCGTTGCGGATCATCTCCATGATGCGCCCTTCCAGCCCTTTGATCTTGTCACGCAGCATTTCGGCTTGCCGCTCCTGCAAACTCACCGCCCTGCGACTGTGCGGGCTGTTCAATTGAACTGTGGCCAACAACTGGGCATGGCGCTCAAAAAAATCGGGGGTGTTGGCCAAAAACTCGGCAATATCGTCTTCAGTGATCGGGTTCATTGGGCTCATGCCTGTGGTTGGGGTTGTTGTCATTCAGTTCGTCCATTCATAGTTCAGGAATATCAATTTCACCGTCAAACACAGATGTCGCTGGTCCGGTCATGTAGACGGGGCTGTCCGCAAGACCTGCCCATTCAATCGTCAAAATGCCGCCCTGGGTGTGAACATCCACCCGGGCATCGAGCAGTCCCAAGCGGACCCCGGCCACCACTGCGGCGCAAGCGCCGGTTCCACAGGCGAGGGTTTCGCCCGTGCCGCGCTCATAGACGCGCAAGCGAATCGCCGAACGGCTGAGCACCTGCATGTAGCCCGCATTCACGCGGTTGGGGAAAGCGCGATGTTTTTCGATCCATGGCCCTTGACTCAACACGGGTGCCGTGGCCACATCCGCCACCACTTGAACGGCATGCGGGTTGCCCATGGAAACAGCCACCATCTCCACTTCAGAACCGTCATTCAAGGGCAACAGCCAAGTTGCGCATCCGTTGCGGCCTTTGGGCGTCAAACCCAGTGGATTGAAAGGAATAAGTTCAGGCTGGAACACAGGCGCGCCCATGTTGACTGTGACGCGGCCATCGGCGTCCAGGCTCAACTCAATCTGGCCACGCTGCACTTTGACTTTGACCGCAGTTTGAGCGGTCAGTCCTTTGTCAATCACATATCGCACAAAACACCGCGCACCGTTGCCGCAATGCTCCACTTCGCCACCATCGGCATTGTGAATCACATACTCAAAGTCCAAACCGGCTGCGGGCGAAGGCCTGACACTCAAAATCTGATCAGCCCCCACACCGAAATGGCGATCGGCCAAAAAACGGTATTGCGCCGCGCTCAGATTCAAGCGGCCCTGGGTTTCGTCGAGCACGACAAAATCGTTCCCGGCACCTTGCATTTTGGTGAAGCTAATACGCATGCCTGAATTATCCCCTGATCAGCGCCCATCGGTCTCAGTTGGCTTTGCCAGCTCAGCAAGCCAGAGCCAACGATAATGGGGTATGACCCGAATCAGTCAACTCCTTCATCCCCAGCGCGAGAGCGTTGCCCTTCGACCCGCGGCCACCGTGTTGCTCCTTCGGGACACCCCCGAGGGCCTGCAAGTGCTGATGACCCGGCGCGCCATGACCGCCAGTTTTGCCCCGGGCGCTTATGTGTTTCCGGGCGGCGGCATTGACGCGGCAGACGCGCAAGCCCACAGCCATGCGCTCAGACGCCCGACGCAAAGCGATTTGCGACTGACGCAAGCGATTGCCGCCATCCGGGAAAGCTTTGAAGAATTAGGGGTTTTGCTGGCCCAGCGCGCCGACGGCACATCAGCCACGGCCGATGACATTGCAGCCCTCGACCGCAGCGCGCCCTTCACAGCCCAATGCGCGGAGCGCGGGCTGAGCTTGACCGCCGATGGTGTTTATGTGTTCGCTCATTGGATCACCGACCGCGACCTGCCGCGCCGATTCGATGTGCCTTTTCTGGTGGCCCGCATGCCTGAGGGCCAAACGCCGGTGGCTGACGAAGCCGAACAGTTTGAGCCCGTTTGGATCAGCCCGACGCAAGCCCTCGCGCAGCACGCGGCAGGCAGGTTTTTCATCATCTTCCCGACCATTCGCACTTTAGAGCGGCTCCAGGCATTTGCCACGGTGGAGGCGGTCTTGCATGCCTGCGCCGTGGACGACGAGCCGCTTTGGACGAGCTGCCCACGCGGCGGTCTTCTGGCCGGCAAAGACGAGCGCTACATGGAGCACGAAGCCCCTTTTGGTGAACTGAACTTGGTCAGCCCCGATGGCCAAATAGTCCATGCGCTGGACTGGCAGAGCGAGCGTCCCGTCCCCTTGCTTAAAAATCTGATGCGCCTGACCGCCCCCAACCCCGGCGTCATGACGGGGCCTGGCACGAACAGTTATTTGGTGGGCGACCCCGCCACAGGCTACATCGTCATCGACCCCGGCCCGGCCGATGACGTGCATGTGCAAAACCTGTGGCGTGCCGCTGGCGGGAACATCCGCATGATCGTTTGCACCCACTCGCATGCCGATCACTCGCCTGGCGCCAAGCCATTGCAAGCCTTGTGTGCCCATGCCCCGCCAATTCTGGGTCTGCACTCACTGCCCACAGCGCGTGCGAACAGTTTTTTTGCACCCGATCGTGCACTTGAACACAACGAACAACTGGTGTTGCAAGGCCATGGGCCGGACGGTGATGTCACCCACACCCTTCGCGTTCTGCACACACCCGGCCATGCGGCCAACCATTTGTGCCTGGTTCTGGAAGAAGACGGCCTGTTGTTTTCGGGCGACCATGTCCTGAACGGCAGCACCACCGTGATCGACCCGCCAGATGGCAACATGAACGATTACTTGGCCTCTTTGGACCTGCTGGCCCACGCTTGCGGTCAATTTGAAATTGAGTTCATCTTGCCCGCACACGGCTATGTGCTGGGTTCTGCCCGCCAAGCCATCACCCAGCTCAAGGCCCACCGCCTCAAGCGTGAAGCCAAAATCATGGCCGCCATGCAAGCGCTACCGGAAGGCACGCTGCAGGCATGGGTTGAACACGCCTATGCCGATGTTCCGCCACGGTTATGGCCTGTGGCGGCGCGCTCCTTGCAGGCACACGTCGACCGCATCCGCTCCTTTGAACCCGGAAACGACTGACTGCATGCAATTTGAATCGACCGAAGGCATTCGTTTGGCCAAACGCGTGGCCGCCTTGCTCCAATGCTCACGCAGCGAAGCCGAGCAAGTCATTGTGGGCGGATGGGTGCAAGTCAATGGCACGGTGGTGGACGACCCGGCCCGTCGGGTCACTGACCAGCACATTGAAGTTCACCCCAAAGCGCAACGCGGCAGCGTGCCATTGTTGACCCTCGTCATGCACAAGGCCGAAGGCGTAACCTGTTGGGCCGATAGCAAGAAACGCGGCCAAGCCAGCCTTTGGGACGTTTTGGAGCCGGCACAACGGTCTGAAACAGACCGCTCAGAGCTGAGCGTGACCGCCCGCCAATGCAAGCTCTTGGTGTGTTGGACCCCCATCGAAGACGCAGCCACCGGCTTGGTCGTTTTAAGTGAAGACCCCCGGATTTTGAAGCGCCTTGAAGACCGGCAAGCGCCCTTGGAAAATGAAATGACGGCAGAAGTCAAAAGCCCGATTTCCCCAGAAACCTTGGCACGCTTGAACCCCTTGGGCCTTCGCACCAGCGTCAACCACCAAACCGATCACATAACGGGTCTTCGTTTGGCCCTCAAAGGGTACGTGCCGGGTGAGTTGGGTCGCTTGTTCAGCGGCAATGGGCTGGACTTGATCAGTCTCAAACGCCAGCGACTCGGTCGGGTGAGCTTGGCCCCTCTTCAGCCGGGTCAGTGGCGTGCACTTTTGCCTTACGAACGATTTTGACCCGCATGCAGGAACAAAAAGAGACACCGAAAAGGGTAAAAATATGCGGTTTACCCTTGATTTTCATTTTCAAGCCCCAATTTAAGTTGAGAAGTTTGAGAAAATAGCTTCTGTGTCGTACAGCATTCCGAGATATCCAACGATGCCGCACACCACAGGTCAGCAACCTGTCCCGCTTGCGCTTCATGCGCTGAAAGGAAAAAAACATGCGTTTAAGCACCAAAAGTCGCTTTGCCGTGACCGCCATGATTGATGTTGCCCTGCGTGAAGACCGGGGGCCCGTTTCATTGGCTGCCATCAGCGAACGTCACCACATCTCCTTGTCTTATTTGGAGCAATTGTTCAGCAAGTTGCGCCAACAAGGCTTGGTTGAGAGCACCCGCGGCCCTGGCGGCGGCTACTCTTTGGCCCGCAATGCCGAAAAAATCACCATGGCCGATATCGTCAGCGCCGTGGACTTGAATGCCGACCCTGAAAGCGCATCCAGCGCCGAAGCCGACAGCTGGATGAGCAGCGACCTGTGGTCCAGCCTGAATGAAAAAATGCTGGCACATCTGCAGTCCATCACCCTGCGGCAACTGGTCTCGGAGCAACGGGCCAAAGGTGTGACGGTTGAACCCGCGGCGCCCATGATCAAACGTGGCGTGTTTGCCAAGCCAAAGTCAACGCCCGTGCGCGTCAACGCGCCCAACTCGGTGTTTGCCTTGGCGGCCAGCTTGGTGCCGTCTCGAGGATAGACATGGATCAAAGTTGAACTTTGATCAAAAGGCCCTAAGGAGCCCTTCTTTGAAAAAAGGCCCTGCGGGGCCTTTTTGCATGGGGGTCAAGATAACCCCAAAAGTGTGAAGCTCGCCGATAAGCCGGATTCTGTGCACCGGGGTTGCCCCCGGTGTGACCGCCATTACTCTGGGCCGGGGGTCACCCACCCGGCTCGATGCTACCTACCCGCCAACTCAGCGAACCGCCTCAACGCTGGCCTACTTGGTATTGCTGCGCGTAGAGATTGCCCGTTTCACCCGAACTGAATCGGCTCGTCTCTGTTGCTCTGATCCTCACCTTGGGGCCTTTCGGCCTTTCGGTGGAGAGGCGTTACCTCCTACGCTGTCCTGTGCAGTCCGGACGTTCCTCCAGTGCGACATTTCTGTCCTTGCACCAGCGGCGGTCTGGCGAGCTCCACACCTGCATTATGGCTGGCGCGAATAAGCACATAGCCCAAGCGGCTTCAGAAATACGTCAAAATAAACAAGACTGCAGACAACCCGCTTCAACCGGAGACTCCCATGAAAGCCCAGAACATTCTTGAAACCATTGGCAACACCCCCCACGTGCGCATGAACCGCCTTTTCGGCGCTGCAGCCAATGTGTGGATCAAATCGGAACGCAGCAACCCCGGCGGCTCGATCAAGGACCGTATCGCATTGGCCATGGTCGAGGCTGCCGAGCAATCGGGAGCCTTGAAACCCGGCGGCACCATCATCGAGCCCACCTCGGGCAATACCGGCATTGGTTTGGCGATGGTCGCCGCTGTCAAAGGCTACAAACTGGTCTTGGTCATGCCCGACAGCATGAGCATCGAGCGGCGCCGCTTGATGTTGGCTTATGGCGCCAGCTTCGATTTGACGCCCCGCGAAAAAGGCATGAAGGGCTCCATTGCCCGTGCCCAAGAACTGGTCGCCCAAACACCCGGCGCCTGGATGCCGCAACAGTTTGAAAATCCTGCCAACATCGACATCCATGTGCGTACCACCGCGCAAGAAATCCTGGCCGACTTTCCGCAAGGCATAGACGCCATGATCACCGGTGTCGGCACCGGCGGCCATTTGAGCGGCGCCGCTCGGGTTTTGAAGGCCAAGTTCCCGAACCTCAAGGTGTATGCCGTCGAGCCTTCTGCATCGCCCGTCATCTCAGGCGGTGCACCTGCGCCGCACCCGATCCAAGGCATTGGTGCCGGCTTTATCCCGATGAACCTGGACACGAGTTTGCTGGACGGCGTGATCCAGGTGGAAGCCGAAGATGCGCGCGAATACGCCCGGCGCTCGGCCAGTGAAGAAGGCCTGTTGGTCGGTATTTCTTCAGGCGCGACTTTGGCCGCTATTGCGCAAAAACTGCCGGACTTGCCTGCCGGCGCGACGGTGCTGGGTTTCAACTACGACACTGGCGAGCGCTACTTGTCCATTGAAGGTTTTTTGCCCAACCCTTGACCTTAAAGAGTCGCGGTGACCTCAGGCGACATCTTGGATAATGGGGGCCTCTGCTTGATAACCACAAGCCTGCGAGGCCACCATGATCCGAATTTCAGAAATCAAACTGCCCCTGACCGCATTGCCGGTCGAGTCCCTCAGGCCGGCCGATGCGCCGCACGAAACCGAAGTCGACCGCATCCCCCCAGCCCACCCCGAACAAGCACTGCGCGAAAAGGCGGCGCAAGCCTTGGGGATTGACCCCTCTGAATTGGCAGCGCTGCATGTCTTTAAACGCAGCTTTGATGCCCGCAAGGCCGATATTTTGGCGGTTTTCATCGTCGATGTGCAATTGAGAGACGCTGCACAAGAAGCCTTTGTGCTGGCGCAACATGCGGGTCACCCGCACATCCAAGTTACACCCGATATGGCGTGGACCGCACCCTGCCAAGCCCCTGCGCACTTCGGTGAACAGGCAGGCGAGCGCCCGGTGGTGGTCGGCTTTGGGCCCTGCGGCATGTTTGCCGCCCTGGTTCTGGCTCAAATGGGCTTCAAGCCCATCGTGATCGAACGTGGCACCACCGTTCGCCAACGCACCAAGGACACTTGGAATTTATGGCGCAAAAATGTCCTGAACGCCGAGAGCAATGTGCAGTTCGGCGAAGGCGGTGCGGGCACCTTCTCGGATGGTAAGTTGTACAGCCAGATCAAAGACACGCGCCATTTGGGCCGCAAGGTGATGCACGAATTCGTTCAAGCCGGCGCGCCCGCCGAAATTTTGTATGCAGCGCACCCGCACATTGGCACCTTCAAATTGGTCAAGGTGGTGGAGCACTTGCGCGCCCAAATCATCGCTTTAGGGGGGGAGATACTTTTTGAACACCGGGTCACCGATGTGCACATCGACCAGACCCCGCATGGCCGTCAATTGAGTGGCTTGCAGGTGCTCGATTTGCAGAGTGGCCAAACCCGACTTCTGCCCACTAGGCATGCGGTGTTGGCGTTGGGGCACAGCTCACGCGACACCTTTGCCATGCTGCATGAACGCGGCGTTTACATGCAAGCCAAAGCGTTTTCAATTGGCGTTCGCATCGAGCATCCGCAAAGCGTGATCGACCAAGCCCGTTGGGGCCGCCATGCCGGTCACCCCTTGCTCGGCGCAGCCGACTACAAACTGGTGCACCACGCGCAAAACGGCCGTGCGGTCTACAGCTTTTGCATGTGCCCCGGCGGCACCGTGGTGGCCGCCACCAGCGAGCCTGGCCGGGTCGTGACCAACGGCATGAGCCAATACTCTCGCAACGAACGCAATGCCAACGCGGGCATGGTGGTCGCCATTGAGCCCAGCGACTTCCCGCTAAGCGCTGCGGCGTGGATTGCCGCCTTTGGCGACAACACTGGACAGGCCATGGCCCAAGAGGCCCTGCACTTGGCCACACAGCAGCCCGCGCAAACACACCCTTTGGCGGGTATCGTGCTGCAAAGGCAACTTGAAACCTCGGCTTTTGCCGCGGGCGGTGGCACCTACGAAGCCCCCGGGCAATTGGTCGGTGATTTTCTAGCGCATCGACCCTCCAGCCAACTGGGCAGTGTGGTGCCTTCCTACAAACCCGGGGTTCAGCTGGGCGACTTGTCGGCTGTGTTGCCCGCTTACGCCATCGAGGCGATGCGCGAAGCGCTGCCGGTGTTTGGCCGCAAGATCAAAGGCTTTGACATGTCAGATGCTGTGATGACCGGCGTCGAAACCCGCACCTCCTCTCCGCTCAAAATCAGCCGGGGCGAAGACTACCAAAGCCTTAACACGCCAGGACTTTACCCTGCAGGCGAAGGTGCCAGCTATGCGGGCGGCATTTTGTCGGCCGGTGTGGATGGCATCAAAGTGGGCGAAGCGCTGGCCCGCAGCCTCTTGGGCCATCCCTGAACCCTAGTCCTTCGCACCCAGCATGGTTCCTCTGCATTTTGGCATGCCGCAGCGGCAAGCGTAACGGGCTTTAAGCGCCTCGGTCATCGGCTCGTCGCTGAACAAGTCGTAATCAAACGTCAATTCTTCGCCTGGCCAGATCGGGCGCAAGGCCTTGATGACGATGCGCCCCTTGACCTCATCGGGCTCGCAATTGGGGCGGCAGGAATGGTTGATCCAACGTGAATCGTTACCGCCATGCAAGCCATCGATCACATGATCATCATCCACATGGAAATAAAAGGTGTGGTCTGGATCGTTCGGATCATGCGGATGGCGACGGATCGCCTCTTGCATGGAAATCACCTCGCCTGCGTATTCGATCAAGGTCTCCCCAGCAGACACATGCTGCAGGGCAAACACACCTCTGCCGTGAACTGGGGAGTTACGCACTTCAAATCGCGACATCAGACAAGACACACCTGTTCAACTAGACCGGATCACTGCGCCTGTTTACGTGGCGCTGTTTGCAGCAGATGGTCCACTTCTTTTTTCCACCACTTGGCCTGCCCGGTGGTGCTGTGTCCCGCTGTCTCGTTGCTGGCCGGAATCAGGAAAAGACGCGCCCCTGGGATTTGCGGCAGGGCTTTTTCCATCACCCCCAACTCGGGCGGGTTACGCTCATCATCGGCTGAATTGATGGCCAAGACCGTGGCCTTGATACGGCCCAACTGGGCCGAAGGGTCGTAATCACGAGAGGCATCCCACTGGTACAGGTTGTCGTTGGCATCTGCCGTGTAAGGCGCTTTGAATCGTTGATCGACCAGTTGATCGGCTTTTTCACGGGTGGGCGCCAATTTCTGCAAACCCAAGTGACCTCCACTGGTGCCGATGGCATAAAAAAGCGAAGCAAATTGCAAACTGCGTGGCTGCTGGGTGTAGTGGCCGTTCTTCCATTCTGGGTCGGTGCGTATTGCGTCCAAAATCAAACGCCGCATCATCCAATTGCGACCGGACATGGGGCCAGGCATCGCCGCCAAAGGCACCAAAGTGTCCATGTAATCGGGGTACTGAATACCCCACAGCCAAACCAACATGCCGCCCATGGAGTTGCCCAGAATCATGCGCACATGGGAGCGTTGGAGTCCTTCGGTCAACAATCGGTACTGGGCCAAGACCATGTCGTCGTAGTTGTAACGCGGGAAAGCGGTCCGTAAACCGTCTGATGGTTTGCTAGAGGCCCCCATGCCCAAAGCATCTGGTATGACGATGAAGTATTTGGCCGCGTCCAAGGGCTGTCCAGGGCCAAAAAGTTCCCCGGCAAACCCAGGATTGAGCATGCCCGCGGCTGTACCCGCTGTGCCATGCAGTATCACGACGGTCTCACCTGCCGGATTGCCCAAGGTGATGTACCCGAGTTTGAGCTCGGGCATCACCTGGCCGGTATGGAAGCGAAAGTCTTTGGCTGTCCATACACCGGATTGCGCAGTAGGTTGAGCATTCGCCACAGCGGTGAAAACAAAACAGCAAAGGACAACGGTGCGTCGAATGAATGAAAATAAGTTCACGGTCAATTTTGGAGGTGAAAGTTGCATTTTGGACATCTGCAGGCCAGGTCGGTGTCTCTCAAGCATCAAATACAGAGGCAAGGCTCACTCATTCAAGCAAGCCGGTTCAGGCCTTGATGTCTCAGATGACTTTCAATTTTCAATTCATCCAAACGCCGTATGAATAGGAGTTGGATTCAGTCACTGCAGACGAGCCACTGCCCTCAATCGCCAGGTAATAGGTTTTGACCAAACTATTGGCCAATGTGTATTGAAGTGTGGTGGTGCTGCCGGGGGCTACATCGTAGGCGTTTGCCAGTGAACCCGTGGGTTTGCCATTGGGATTCAGTGGAGGGTTTCCGGTCGTCAAAATATCGTAATTGGCAGCGCTTTGTCCGTTGCCCAATTTGATGATGACGGAAATGGACTTGGCGGATTGGAAGTTGGTCATGTCGATGGGCACCAAAGTCCAGGCATGCTTGCCATTGGCGGTCCCTTGAAGAGTACCTATGCCGGTCAAATCGGCTGGTTTCACGTCCATGGGATTCGATGAATAGACGATGTTGACTTCATTGCGATTGGGATTGTTATAAGCCACCACCGTTTGAACCAGGCTGTAATTCGGGTCAGTGGTCACTGTGCTTTTGCCGTAGGTGTCCACTGAGGTGGTCAGGACCTTGCCACTGTTATCCATGGACTTCGAAATGATCTGCAAAAAAACCGATTGCGGTGTGTGCGGCAGCACACTGTAGGTGACTTCTGTTTTACCTTGCCTGTCAACTTTTGTGATGTCTGAATAGTTGCTCATGGTGGCAATTTTCCCGGTTGCACCTGATTTCAGTGTCCCAGAAGGAATGGCAAAAGTGCCATCGACCACCGAGTACATCCCACCGACAATATCTTGACCCAATGGAGCAAATTTCACATTTTCGCCCGTTGAAGAAATACCGTCCGTGAAATATTTGTAGGTGGTGAAACTGCTTGTTTCCGGGCTGCAACCCACCAAGCTGGTGTTGACGTTGAAGGCGACGCGGATGGCCGACACAATGCCGAATTTCAATGCCGTCAATGAACTGTCCGGGGGCAATTGCTTGACACTTTGGTAACCCGTACATTCTTTGTACTTGTACGTGGCATCAGCAATGAAATTCATAGCCAACAAGTTTTTGGCCAGAGCTTTGACTTGGATGGAATAAAAATCAGTCGTGACCTCGAATAGCTCGAACGAGCCATTGATGGACTCGCTGAGAAGGCCATGCGGCATGGACTCAATTTTCGATAAAACGACTGTATCGCCATTGTTAGCTCCGTGAGCTGCATGGTAGATCTTCAAAGTGGTGACACCATTGACCGTATCCACGCCTTTGACTGTGGAGCTCAGTTTCAAGCCGGAAAAATCTTTGTATTTATAAGCGGTCATGCCACCGCTTCGGCTGTATCCGGTCTTGACCGTTTCATCCCAAAATTTGGCGACATCGATCGTGTCTGAACTTTGTGGCGCTGTGTTGGTCGCTGCAGGCGTGGTTGACGTGCCGGTGGTTACAGAACCACTTGTGATTGGAGACACTGGACCGTTCGTGACAGTCGAAGGCGCTGGCCCATTGGACATGGACCCACCACCACAGGCCATCAGACCACAGACGCAGAGCGCCATGAAAATCAATCTTGAACGCATCTTGTTTCTCAGCCATCTTGCAGATATTCATTCTTGATTCGTCAGAAATACTGACTACTTGAGCTGAGAGGCCCTCAACGACAAGCTTACCAGGAGGCCAGACCGTCAAATTTGATCAATAGCTCAATTACTCCACCGTCACGCTCTTGGCCAAGTTACGTGGCTTGTCCACATCCGTCCCCCGCGCACACGCGGTGTGGTAACTCAGCAGCTGCAGCGGCACCACGTGCAAGATGGGCGACAGCACGCCGTAGTGTTCAGGCATGCGAATGACGTTGACGCCATCGCTGCTTTCGATCTTCGTGTCGCCATCGGCCAGCACATAGAGCACGCCGCCACGGGCGCGGACTTCTTGCATATTGCTTTTCAGCTTTTCGAGCAGTTGGTCATTGGGGGCCACCGTCACCACGGGCATGGCGCTGGTCACCAGGGCCAGCGGGCCGTGTTTGAGCTCGCCCGCCGCATAGGCTTCGGCGTGGATGTAGGTGATCTCCTTGAGCTTGAGCGCGCCTTCCAAAGCAATCGGGTAGTGCGTGCCGCGGCCCAAAAACAGGGCGTTTTCTTTGCTGGCAAATTCTTCGGCCCAGGCGATGATTTGCGGCTCCAGCGCCAGCACGGCTTGCAATGCGGCGGGCAGGTGGCGCATGGCTTTGATGTGCGCGGCTTCTTCGGCATCGCTGAGACGCCCTTTGGTCTGTGCCAGCGCCAGCG
>Ga0209189_1002443_pt1 | contig 13015 bp, 12 predicted proteins | sample C_130820_EF_Meta_FD_187308 | JGI IMG/M metagenome (GOLD analysis project Ga0209189, IMG submission 187308) | Freshwater microbial communities from Lake Croche, Canada to study carbon cycling - C_130820_EF_MetaG (SPAdes) (version 3) | ecosystem: Environmental > Aquatic > Freshwater > Lake... | reverse complement strand
ACTTTAACTAGAAAAACAACAGCAGACGCAACTAATGCAACCGTGTACTTCCAAAAGATGAAGTACGCATTTCCTAGCGATTACGAAGCCATTATCCCAAGGACAATGTGGGATAAGGACAAGCATTGGGAGATGCTAGGCCCTGAAGATGCGCAACAATGGGAATGGTTGTTGTCGGGATACATCGCCACAGGCCCCCGCATTCGCTGGCGTTTGTTTAGCAAGTATTTCCAGATCTGGCCTGGCTTTTCTACTGCTGAATTTTTGGGTTACGAATACCGATCAAACGCATGGGCAAACAGCGCGGCTGATGAACCCAAAACATCGTTTACCGCTGATTCTGATACTTGTATCTATCCTGACCGTTTAATGGTGCTGTCAACCAAGCTCAAATATTTTGAGGCTAAAGGTTTTGACACAACGGCAATGTATCGCAACTATTTGGAAGAAATGGAAGCGGCAATTGCTTTGGATATGTCTGCGGCTAACTTGTCGTTTGCACCAAGGCCAGGCACAATTTTGATTGGCTACGACAACATTCCTGACAGCGGCTACGGGGCATCGCCATAATGAAAATTGCCCAAAGAACCGCCGCTAATGTTGCGAGTATTCCAGCGCCTGTTGGTGGGTGGAACGTGCGCGATTCGTTGGCAAATATGTCGCCGACTGATGCGGTAACAATGACTAATTTCTTTCCAACTGTCTCAAGTGTGAATTTGCGCGGTGGGTACAGCAAATGGTCAACAGGAATCACAGGGCAAGTTGACACGGTGATGGCCTATGAAACAGGCAGCGTTAGTAAATTGTTTGGGGTTGCAAATGGTTCAATTTACAACTGCACAACCAAAGGGGCTGTGGGTGCTGCTGACAAAACAGGATTGACCAACAGCCGTTTTGAGCATATCAACGTCACAACACCTGGTGGCAGTTTTCTTTATGCTTGCAATGGCGTAGATGATCCACTCCTTTACAACGGCACAACTTGGCAAAGCGTAAACGCTTCAAGCTCACCAATCGCAATCACTGGCGTAACCACAAACAAACTGAACAATGTCACGTTGTTTAAAAACCGTGTTTGGTTTATTGAAAAAGAAAGTTTGAAGGCGTGGTATCTGCCCACTAATTCAGTTGGTGGCGCCGCCGAAGTTTTGGATTTGAGTTCAATAGCTCGAATGGGCGGCTACATTGTTTCCTTTAGTGCTTGGACAATTGACGCGGGTTACGGCGTGGACGATAACCTTGTTTTTGTGACCTCACAAGGCGAAATTATTGTTTATCGAGGCACAGATCCCGCCTCTGCAAGTACATGGGCTTTAGCAGGCGTTTGGAAGCTCGGGGCGCCCGTTTCTAGGCGTTGTTTGTACAAGTACGGTGGTGACCTATTGGTTTTGAGTTTGGATGGCTTATTGCCCTTAGCTTCAGCGTTGCAATCAAGCCGCCTTGATCCAAGGGTAAATCTGTCAGACAAGATTCAGGGCGCTATTACTGAGGTGACAACGGCTTACCAGAATTCATTTGGGTGGGCGTTGCTTTATCATGCCAAGAACAATGCTTTGTGGATCAATGTGCCTGTTGGCCTTGGGGTGCAAGAGCAATTTGTGATGAATACGATCACAAAATCATGGACAAGATTTACAGGATGGGACGCTAATTGTTGGGAAACTTTTAACGACAATCCCTATTTTGGCGGTGATGGATACGTTGGCCTGGCCTGGGATGGTTTTGCTGATGACGGCAATGACATCAATGCTGTAGTTTTGCAAGCATTTAACTATTACGAAAGCCGTGGTATTAAAAAATATTTCACGCGAGCAAGACCATCTATTTTTACCGATGGATCGCCCACAATTTTGGTCGGCATCAATGTTGATTTTAGTTTATCCGATACCACGGGAACCTTAAACTTTAGCCCATCAAACTATGGTATCTGGGGAACGTCACAATGGGACAACGCATTGTGGTCAAGTGGAACGATCATTACAAACAACTGGCAGGGTGTTACGGGCATTGGATATTGTGCGGGTATTCAGCTAAAATCAGCCTCACGGGGCTTGCAAATTGAGTGGGCTTCAACTGACGTTGTGTTCCAACAGGGATGGGCAGGCATATGAACCCAAAAATGGAAAGATTTGCAGATGTTTCAGCCGAAGCCGTAGTGCTTATTGGCAAACATTGGTCTGAACTGTACGGCAACGCTAACCTAAAAAGTGATTTAGGTGGCATGATCGAGCTAGAAAAAACAGGGAATTTTGCCTACTTTACCTTGCGCACCGAAACAGGTGAATTGGCGGGCCATGCGGGTTTCATGGTGTTTAGATCGCCTTTTTATGGCGCAATGCAAGCGTTAGATGTTTTTTATTATGTACGGCCAGAACATCGAGGTGGTCTTGGAATTTGCAAAATGCTGAAATTGGCAGGGCAAATGCTAAAAATCAATGGCGTAAGCCAAATCATGATAAGCCACAAGAAAAATCAAGATTTGAGCGTTTTGCTGCAAAGAGCAAACTACGAGCCAGCAGGCGAAACATACGAATTTAAGGAATAAACATGGCTTTCTTATGCCCTCAACCAAATCCGCCCGCAACGCCTGATTATGCGGCTGCTGCCACCGCCCAGGGCGCAGCAAACAAAGAAACTGCAATTACTCAGGGTTACTTAAACAATCCTAATGTACAAGGCCCATTAGGAGGTCAAAACGTATATTTTGATCCTACTACAAATCAGCCTTCTATAGTGCAATATCTAACGCCAACAGCGCAAAAAACGTTGGAGTCACAGCAGCGCGTTCAACAGCAAATGGCGAACCTTGGTGAAACTGGTTTGCAAAAAGCATCCGGTATTCTTGGATCGCAATTTCAATACACAGGGCCGCAAACTACTACTTCACTTGCAAATTCTGGGCAAATACAAGGATCGCCTGATCTGTTGGGCATGGGAAGAGCTTATGGAAATGCCCAAAGTGGTCAAGCATATGGTCAGGTTCCTAATCCGCAGCAATTTGCTAATTTCCAAGGTCAACAAGCAACTGGCGGCGTTAATATTGAAAATGCAAAAGGTGATTTTCAAGGCGGGACTGCAACTGGCGGCGTAACTGGCCCATCTTTGCAACAAAGTTATGGCAATTATGGCGCTGTTCAAAATGCGCCTAATTTAGGTTCTTATGGTTCAGCATCATCTATTGGCGCGGGTCAATACGGTTTATCTCAAAGTAATGTTGGCGCAAATCAATATGGTTTAGCACAAGGTAATGTTGGCGCAAATCAATATGGTTTGGCGGGCGGCATCAACCCATCTCAATATGGCACAGCACAAGGAGGTGTTGGTGGCGTTAATCTTCAGCAATCTGTTGGAAATATTGGGCAAATAAATCAAAATTTAAATGCCAATAATTATCTTGCAAATAATCAATTAAATTTGAGTAATGTTGCTCAAATGCCTGTTAATGCGGGAACTACAGGTCAAGCAGCAATTATGGCTAGGCTTGCGCCCCAGTTGGAGCGCCAACAAAAAGCAACTGCCCAAAATTTAGCAAACCAAGGGCTGGTGGCGGGTGGTGAGGCATACACAAATGCCATGCGAGATCAAAGCCAGCAGCAAAATGATTTGCTGACCCAGGCGGCTTTGCAAGGTATTGGTTTGGATACTGCGGCAAATCAACAAGGCTTTAATCAAGCGTTGGCTGCGGGTCAATTTGGTAATACTGGTATTCAACAAAACTTTGGCAATGCTTTGGCGGCTCAACAAGCGCAGAACGCGGCGCAAGGCCAGGGTTTTAACCAACAATTGCAATCAGGTCAATTTGGTAATCAAGCGCAATTGGCTAGTTTTGGTGTTAATTTGCAAAATCAACAAGCTGGCAATCAGGCAATTGCACAAAATTATGGTCAAAGTTTAAACGCGCAACAATTGGCAAATCAAGCGGCTGCTCAAAACTTTGGTCAGGGCATAACAGCTCAAAATGCTGCAAACGCTGCCGTTTCTCAAAACTTTGGGCAAGGTTTAGCTGCTCAACAAGCTGGCAATCAATCAGTTGCGCAAAACTTTGGTCAAGGTATAACCGCATCAAATGCGGCAAATGCAGCAATTCAACAAAATCAAAATGCAGCATTGCAACAGCAAGCGGCAGCAAATCAAGCGCAAGCGCAACAATATGCGCAGTCTCAAGGTAATGCACAGTTTGCTAACCAAGCTCAATTGGCTGGATTTGGTGCAAATCTGCAAAACCAACAGGCGCAAAACCAAGCTATTGCACAAAATTCAGCCCAAGGATTAGCCCAACAGCAAGCATATAACGCGGCTATTGGTCAAAACTTTGGTCAAAATTTGCAAAATCAGCAAGCGCAAAACCAAGCTATTGGTCAAAATTACCAACAAGGCATGGGAACCCAAGCGGCGCAAATTCAAGCGGCTGCTCAAAACTTTGCTCAAAACGTAGCCAACCAGCAACTTGGAAATCAAGCAACACAGCAGAATTTCAACAACGCATTGGCTACTCAGCAAGCTCAAAACCAAGCCTTGTTGCAAAACCAAAACATTGCATCACAACAACAACAATTGGCTAACGCTGCTCAACTTCAGCAATACAACCAAAACCTTGGTCAGGGGCAGTTTTCTAATCAAGCGGCTTTGCAAGAGTTGCAAAAACAATTGACGTTGCGCAATCAACCTTTGAATGAAATCACGGGTTTGATGAGTGGTTCACAGTTGCAGATGCCTCAATTCCAAGGCTACAACCCAACCAACATTGCGCCTGCCCCTATATTTGCGGGTGCGCAAGCTCAAGGTGCGGCTAACTTGCAAAACTACGGCATTCAGCAATCTGGCGCTAATGCCTTAACAAGTGGTTTATTTGGCTTAGGCGGGGCTGCGGCAATGGCTCCAGTTGGTACATTTGCAGCCTTATCTGATCGCAGATTGAAATCTAATATTAAGCGTATTGGCACTCACAAACTTGGCATTGGTCTTTATGAATACGACATTCTGGGCGAGCATCAACAAGGTGTAATGGCTGATGAAGTTGAAAAAGTCATGCCAGAAGCCGTTTTGATGCACCCAAGCGGTTACAAAATGGTCAACTACGGTTTATTGGGGTAAAACATGGCTAATCAGTACGAACAGTTTAATGTTGCAAACCCTTACCAGTTGCAACAACAGGAGTTGGATCGCCGCCAAAAGATGGCTGAGATTCTTCAGCAGCAAGCCTTTGAGCCTGTACAGGCGGGTTCCTATATGGGCATCCAAGCCCCAATTAGCCCTGTTCAAGGTTTGGCTAAAGTGCTTCAAATGTACTTGTCAAACAAAAATCAAGAAGGTTTGAAATCAGAACAAAAAGCCTTGGGCGAAAAATACCAAGCCGATACATCGTCTGACATTCAACGACTGATTCAAGGGTTGCAAGGCCAAGCGGGTTCGCCTGAAATGAAGCAAGAACCAACAGCGGCAGACTTTGAAGACAATCCAAACCTTGCTTCAACATTTGCAGGGATGCAGCCTGACCAACAAAAGGCGTTTACTACACCCGCTGTTCAGGCAAGGGCGGCTGGCTTGCTTGACCCGTCAATGATTGGGGAATTTAAAACGCCTGCGATGCAACAACAGGCATTGAGTATGTACATGAGCCAGCTTGCTCCTAAAGCGCCTATCAAATTGGCTAAAGATGAATCGTTGCTTGATCCAACTAGCTATAAACTTTTAGCCAAAGGGCCAGAAGATTTAGAAAAAGGGTTGGCTCCTTTGAATCAAAAAGATTACACTCCAGAAAGTTGGAGGGCAGCAACCGTTGATGGAAAAATTGATCGTTCTAAACTAATGCCATTTATTGAAGGCCCACCAAGCCTTGCTGGTTACAATTTATATTCGTCACAGGAAAAAGCCGCCGGCAGAATTCCAAAATCATATGAGAGATTTCAAACAGATCAGCAAATTGCTGGACGTTCACCAACTCCACCTCGTGAAAGATATGTTTATGACGCAACAAGGGGCGGTAGAGTCAATTTAGATACCGGAGCTTTTGAGCCAATTACACAAGCAGGTCAACCAATTGGCGTAAAAGAAAGACCATTGTCTACTGGAGAAGTTGAAAAAATTACTGTAATAGATAATTCATTGGGCAACCAAAAACGATTGGCCGATACATTTCAAGACAAATTTGGTGGGTATTCCTTCAAAGCTGGTGGCGAATTGGCTAACATTCTTGGTGGCAAATTTGGTGGCCAAAATCAAGCGCAAGCGGAATGGTGGGCTGCTCATGAAGCCAACGACAACGTGGCAAGAAATGCTTTGTTTGGCGCTTCATTGACAGCGGGTGAACAAAAAGCATGGGATAAGACAACAATAAATCCAGGCATGAGTCCATCAATGATTAAATCTAGGATGGCAGAACGACAAGATTTGATCAATGCTAAACGCAACACAACAATTGGTAATCTTGATAAAGCGGGTTATGACGTTAAAGGTTTTAAAGAAAAATCAGATTTTTATAACAAACCTGCTGAAAAAGTTACAACGGCACAAGAAATCCAAGATGTTGCAACAAAAACAGGAAAATCAGTTGGTCAGGTGATGCAAGACGCAATTGCAAAAGGTTATAAGGTGCAATAAATGGCATTATTAGATGAACTTTACGGTGCGCCAGCTAGTGGCTTAAATGCTGATTTGTATGGATTGCCGAAACCAGAAGAAAAATTAAAGCCTATGGGCTATGGTGAAATGGTTGGGCAAGCAATCACTAATATCCCATCAAGTGCTGGAAATTTAGCGTCTGGCCTTTATCATGCCGTGACAAATCCTGTTCAAACAGCATCAGGAATCATGGATGTTGCTGCGGGAGGTTTAAAAAATGCAATGCCACAGGCTGTTGTTGATTTTGTAAACAAATTTGAAACAAATCCTGAGGCAGCTCAACGTGCTGTCATTGCAGCAAATGCAGCGGGTGGCGCATTAAAACAGCGTTACGGTAGTGTTGAAGGTATTAAAAATACAATTGCTACTGATCCCGTTGGCGCAATGGCTGATCTTTCTACATTGATAACTGGCGCAGGCGGCCTGGCTCGTGGCGGCGCAATTAGTTTAAATGCCATACCTAAAAACGCTGCTAGTCCAATAGCAAAAACTGTGTCTGGATTAAACACAGGGGCTGATATTTTGGGAAGGGCAGCAGATGTTACTAACCCTATTAATGCTATGGTCAAGTTGCCTAGCAAAGCATACGACTTGGCGGGGGCTTTAACTAAACAAGGTTTGGCTTTAAAAACTGGCGTGGGGACTGAGCCAATCACGCAAGCTGTCAAAGCTGGACAAGAAGGAAATGCAACCTTTTTAGAAAATATGCGTGGTCAAGTGCCAATTACGCAAGTGTTAGATGATGCTAAAACTAACCTTGCCAAAATGAATTTGGATAAACAAGCCGAATATCGTTCTGGCATGGGTAACGTTAAGAGCGACACATCTGTGCTAGATTTTGCAGGGATTGACAAAGCGATAAAAGACGCTGAAAGCATGGCGTATTTCAAAGGCAAAATCAAAGATAAAACCGCTGCAACGGTGCTAGACAACATTAAAAATAAAGTAGCTGATTGGAAAAAATCTGACCCTGCTGAGTATCACACGCCTGAAGGCATGGACAACCTTAAACAAAGTCTTTGGGAAGATTTTGGCAAGTTAGGAATGGAAGAAAAAACGGCTTACTCTGCTGGCAAACAAGTCTATGACGCTGTAAAAAAAGAAATTAGCAATCAAGCCCCCGAATACTCCAAGGTAATGAAGAATTATACGGAGGCGACTGACCAAATTAAAGAAATAGAACGCGCCCTATCGCTTGGTCAAAAAGCCTCTGCTGATACGGCTATGCGTAAATTGCAGTCGTTGATGCGAAACAATGTTAATACAAATTATGGTCAACGTTTGGAATTAGCTAAACAGTTGGAATCAATGGGCGGCAATGAAATGATGCCAGCTCTTGCGGGTCAAGCCTTAAATCAGTTTACGCCTCGGGGTCTACAAAGGGCTACCGCAGGGCCTGAAGCCTTTCTTGCATATGGCGCTGGCGGGCCTGCTTTGGCTGCTGTTGATCTTGCCGCGTCTTCCCCCCGAATTGTGGGAGAGGCCGCATATAAATATGGGCAAATGTTGGATGCTTTAAACAAAGCAAAGCAACCAATGTCTAACATATCTAATAAAATGAACCTATCACCACAGCAGGCGCGTTTAGCGGCTTTATTGGCTGCACAATCCAATCAGCCAATGCAAATTGACTTGAATAACATGGCTACAAACAGGCCGTAATTGAAGGAAACAAAATGAGTTACAACGGTTCAGGCACGTTCAACATCAACACAGCGGGCCAACCCGTTGTTACAGGCACAACCATCACCAGCACAGCATTTAACTTGCTGACTGCTGACTTGGCAACGGGTCTAACGACTGCATTGACCAAAGACGGTCAATCTACCCCCACTGCAAACATCCCAATGGGGACGTTCAAGATTACGGGTTTGGGTGCTGGCACTGCCGCAACTGATGCGGCTCAATTGGGTCAACTTCAAGCTGGCGCAACTCAAATTGCAACGGTTACAGGTACAGACACATTTGTAGGCACTTTGTCGCCTGCCCTTGGTGCTTATGGAACGGGTAATTTGTTCTCATTTGTTGCGCCTAATACGAACACAGGCGCTTCCACAATTAACCTGAACAGCCTGGGTGCTAAAAACATCACTAAACTAGGCTCAACTGCGTTAGCTGCGGGCGATATTGTCAGTGGTCGAATCTATTTGATTGAATACGATGGCACTCGATTCCAATTGATTAACCCATCGGCCTCAAGCGTTTCGTCATTTAGCGCGGGAACGACAGGCTTTACACCATCCACAGCCACAACAGGTGCTGTCACCCTTGCAGGCACATTGGCAACCACTAACGGCGGAACGGGGCTAACATCCTTCACCTCTGGCGGTGTGGTTTACGCAAGCTCTACAAGTGCATTGGCTACTGGTTCTGCGTTGCAATTTGATGGGACTAGTCTGGGCGTAAATTGCACACCGTCTTCATTTACCAACTTTACCTACTTGTCAATTAACGGAACAACAGGTTCTATTTTGAGCTTGCGTTCCAACAATACAACCCAGTTTGAAATAAACACTACTGGAAGTTTGAATAACTTTAACAGCGTTACAACATTGCCCTTTGTTTGGAGCATTAACTCTGCCGAACAAATGCGCCTGACCAGCACAGGGTTGGGTATTGGGACAACTTCGCCCTCGGAAAGGTTGCACATATATGGAGCCAACCCTTATTTCCTTTTGCAAGGCTCAGAAGCCAGCGCACAGACGCTGTACATCCGAGAATCTGCGGGTGGTTTGTATTTTGGTCAGTACGGGGTAGCAACCCGAATGTTGCTCGACTCCTCCGGTAACCTTGGACTGGGTGTTACTCCGAGTGCTTGGGGGGCAAATAATCGTGTACTTCAAGGCCCTGTGGGTGGGTCTTGTAACTTTAACTCTGCCGCCGCAGAAACAGCACTTGTTTCAAATGCGTATTTTAACGGAAGCTCTTGGATTTACAGCAGTTCTACTTATGCTTCAAGATATGCAGTAAGTGGATATAACGGCACTCATTCTTGGTACAACGCCCCCTCTGGCACAGCAGGTAATGCCATCACGTTTACTCAGGCGATGACGCTGGATGCCAATGGGAATTTGCTGGTGGGGAAAACCACAACTGCTGATACAACGGTTGGTTTTTCTGTGATTGGTTCTGGTGGAACGCAACCGGGGGCAATAACAAGCACATTATCAGGAAGCACAAATTCAAACACCACAATGCAGGTGTATTCCACAGGTGCAGGTGCTTATCGTTTCTATGTAGATATGGGTGGCACTGTTCACGCAACAAGTATTGTTATTACAGCCATTTCTGACCAGCGCCTTAAAGAAAATGTCCGCGACATTGATACAGGTCTTTCTACAATCATGGCGCTCAAACCTCGCAGATTTGATTGGAAAGAAGGCAAAGGCCAAGACAAGAAAAACGCTGCTGGTTTTATTGCTCAAGAGTTTGAAGAAGTTTTTCCAGAGTGTGTCAGCACATCAAAAGCTGGCGCAGATGGTATTGAATACAAGAACATCAATCACGAAACACTGATTCCAACATTGGTCAAAGCCATCCAAGAACAGCAAACCCTCATTGAATCACTCACAACCCGCCTCACGGCACTGGAAGGAAAAGCATGACTACATTTAACTGGCAAATCCCCCAAATGGATCGCCTGACCTCAGACGGCTTTGTCGTCACGGTGCATTACATTGTTAACGCAGTGGATGGCACTTACACCGCCTCAACATACGGAACTGTAGGTTACACACAGCAGCCAGGTGAGACATACATCCCATATCAAGACCTGACCGAAGCCATTGTGGTTGGTTGGGTTCAGAATGCTTTGGGCAAAGACACGGTGGAAGCCAGCTTGCAAGGCCAGATTGATGCACAAATCAACCCTGTGCAAGAATCCGGTCTGCCTTGGAGTGCATAAATGGAATATCAGGCGCTAATTAACTCAGCAATTGGATTAGCCTTTACAGTAGCTGGCTGGTTCGCCCGTGAAATGTGGTCTGCTGTCAAAGAGTTGAAATCCGATTTGTCTAAACTGCGGGAGGAACTGCCTAAAACGTATGTTGCCCGCGATGATTACCGAGAAGATATGCGTGAAATTAAAGAAATGCTTGGCAAGATCTTTGATAAGTTGGAAGCCAAGCAAGACAAATAACCCAGCCCAGCTCCGGGGAAAAGGGGGTGCTGGCAGACCATCCTATCGGGTTAACGTCTGCCCCAAATTGAGAGCGCAATATGATTGACCCTATAACAATTAGTGCTGCGTTTGCAATAGCCAAAAGCACTATTGCAGGGGTCAAAGAAGCCATTCAAATGGGTAAAGACCTACAAGAATGTAGTGGCGACCTGATTAAGTTCTTTGAGATGCGAGATACAGTGGCAAAGGCTGCTGTACACGATAAAAGAAAAGCCAAGTCTGACATGGGGCAGGCTTTAGATACTGTGATGCAGGCCAAAGCCTTGCGTGATGCCGAAAGAGAGCTGAAGGAAAAGCTGATTTGGTCGGGTCAGGGCGATGTTTGGGAAGCCATCCAAGCCGAATACAACATGATTGTGGCTAACAGGAAACGTGAAGAACGTGAAGCAGAGGCCAAAGCAAAGCAGCGCAGAGAAAACATGGCGGAGACAGTAAACATTTTGTTGATTGGGTTTGTGTCTGTGCTTGCTGCTGGTTTTATTGGGTGGGGTACGTTTGAATTTATTATGTACAAACTAAGGAATTGATATGAAATATGCAATGCTTGTGTGTCTCGCCTTGTCGGGCTGTGGCGTAGGTTCAGATCCTGCCCCTCAAGACAGAACCATGTCTGTACGTTTGTCTTTTGATGCTGTCCCGCCTAGCCCTTTTGTGCTTGGCCCAAGTGGTACTCAAGCAACGCCTGCCACGCCTGTAGTTACATTTGTGACCGGCCCTGTTGTTGGCCCAATTGCAGTTATTACCCCAATTATTGTAAGTACTACCCCATTAATTCCCGTTCCTAATTTTTGCACTGACGGGTTTGTGATTGGCCCATGTGTGCCAGTAACTACTTGCAAGCCTGATGCGGCTGGCTTCATTATTGGGCCATGCGGAGGTTAATATGGATTGGTTAAAGACTATCGCCCCAACAATTGCTACGGCCCTTGGTGGGCCTTTAGCGGGTCTTGCTGTGGATGCTATCTCCAAGGCTATTGGAATAGACCCTAAAGACGTTCAGGCAACGATTGATAACGGCAAGCTAAATGCTGACCAGATCATGCTAATCAAGCAGGCTGAGATACAAATGGCGGCGCGGGCACAAGAGATGGGCTTAGACTTTGCCAAGCTATCTAACGATGACCGTAAGTCTGCCCGTGATATGCAAGTGGCTACTAAAAGCTATTTGCCCCCTATTCTTGCTATTGGAGTTACCGCTGGCTTCTTTGGCATTCTTGGTGGCCTAATGTATGGTCAGATCCAACACGCGCCCCAGATTGACATCATGCTGGGTAGCTTAGGCACTGCATGGACAGGCATTATTGGTTTTTACTTTGGTAGCAGCGCATCAAGCCAAAACAAAGATAACCTTCTTCACCAATCAACGCCAACATCATGAATCAAAATTTTTCCAAAGCCTTTGCTGCTGTGCTTGTTCACGAAGGTGGCTACGTTTTCAAGTCAACTGATCCGGGCGGGGAAACAAACCTTGGCTGCACAAAAGCAGTTTGGGAGGAATATTGTGGTCACATGGTAGATACCAAAACAATGAAAGCCTTGACCCCTGCTGATGTTGAGCCGCTGTATAAATCAAAGTATTGGGACAAGATTAAAGGCGATGACTTGCCTGCTGGTGTGGATTACGTTGTCTTTGATGCTGCTATCAACTCAGGCCCAAGCAGGGCCGCAAAGTGGCTACAAGCCTGCGTTAACGTGTACGCAGATGGCATTATTGGCGACAAGACAATCCAAGATGCTGCTATCAACTCAGGCCCAAGCAGGGCTGCAAAGTGGCTACAGGCTTGTGTAAACACATACGCAGATGGCATTATTGGCGACAAGACAATCCAAGCTGTACGCAATAAAGACGCAAAAGAACTTATCAACGATTATTGTGCATACCGTTTAGCGTATCTCAAAATGCTCCAAACATGGCAAACATTTGGCAAGGGATGGGAGCGCAGGGTCAAAGAAGTAAACGCAACAGCGTTGTCAATGTCATAACGGCGTCATAGTGAGCGAATTTAATGCGCTCATGCTTAAACGTGTTGACATCCGCAAAGAATCCGTTCAGTTGAAGTTGTCGGTACTTCAGAATAAGTGCCTACCATTTGATGTACCGTATGACACAAATTTTGGATCTTGGTGGATTGCTACTAAAGATGGCAACGATATTGGTTTTGCGGGGCTTGTTCGTACCGTTAGTTGGACTGATTGCGGTTATCTGTGTCGCGC
>Ga0209189_1002441_pt1 | contig 13024 bp, 8 predicted proteins | sample C_130820_EF_Meta_FD_187308 | JGI IMG/M metagenome (GOLD analysis project Ga0209189, IMG submission 187308) | Freshwater microbial communities from Lake Croche, Canada to study carbon cycling - C_130820_EF_MetaG (SPAdes) (version 3) | ecosystem: Environmental > Aquatic > Freshwater > Lake | place... | reverse complement strand
TATTCAAATCTATTGCATCTAATATTTCTTGAGCATTCATCTAAAATAACTATATATTTAATATATATTTATGTCTTTATATTATCTTTTGTTTTATTTTTATATAATATCAATTTTTATATAATATTTTATTTTTATGCAGTATCTATACTAATACCACTTCTTTTATATTTTCTTTTAGAATATGTTGATAAATTTGCTTTAGAATTACTACTTTTGTCACCTAATGATATATCTACTTCTTTTTTAGATCTTCTTTTAACTGATGAACTATTTGTTGAATTTGTATTTTGATCACTAGATGTTGATGAAGATTTATCTGTATTTTCTTCTTTATTTGATTTTTCTTCTATTTTTATATTATTTATATTTTGTTTCATTTCATTCAATTGATTAGTTATTTCTATTTTTCTTTGATTTGTTAAATCAGGACCATTTAGTCGTTGTCCACCTCCATATGCATTATTTAATATAGTATTTATATTATTATTTTGCATATTATTTTGGATATTATTATTTGGTTCTTGTTTATTTTGTTCCATTAACATCCTAATTCTTTCAAATTCAGCCATCTTTTTTTTATTTAATTCTTCTTGTTCTAATATTTCTTTCTGTTTTTGCTGTAAAAATAACATGTCTTTCATCTGTTGATTTGCTAATGTATGTTCTTCATCTATTTTTTTTTTTAATGATTCATTTTGTTTAGTAGAATCTTCACGCATTCTATCTATTAATGCTTGTTGACGCATTTGCTCTAATAATCTTGGATCTTGTATCGGTTGTTCGCTAGAATTATTGTTCGGACGATTAGATATTGCAATCTTGTTTAAATGAAATTTTAATGCACTACCGCCTAACATTAATATTATTCTTAATTCAGGACTCATGCTCTTTCCTGGTTTATTATATTTTTCATATATTTCACCAAATATATCATAGTAACTTGATATATCTGCATTAATTTGCTCTGACCAACCAGTCAGTTTTAAACTAAATGGATCATATTTGTCATTTAATATTTCAACTCCATATATGCAATTTAACATTATACTTGATGTCCAATTTATAAAATTTTGTTTAGCTCTTATATTTTTATGTAATTCATATTCATATTTCATTGTAAAATAGTCTGAATTCATATTGTAATTTTGTGATAATTTAACACCATATTGTGCTAATTCTCCTAATTTTCGAAGCATATCTAATTTTTTTAACATTTGATTTTCAGGTGATAATTCATTATAATTATCATAATCTTCATTTAAAAAATTTTTATTTTCATCCTGTATTTCTTCCTTTGATTCATTTTTATTTATTTCTTTATTTTCTTTATATTCATAATGTTTTGAAAATATTGTATTTGCATCAATTCCATTATTTTCAGAATATTTTTTTTGTGTATCTTTGTTTGATATATCTGAATTATTTATATTCTTATATGTTTCTGTATTTTTTTTATTATCATTTATATATGATGACATGTCTTCTGATTCAGATATATTGTCTTTCTCTTTCTTTTTATATACTATTCTGTCATCTATTTGTACTAATTTATCTGATGCTTCTAGCAAATTTACATGGTAATCTGTTGAATAACTAACATTTCTTTTGGTTGGTATATTTTTTGAATAGTTTTTTTTATTAGAACTTGAAGTTTCAGACATACTATAATATATATTCTAAATAAACTATATTTTAAATATAAACCCAATTTAATAAATATATTTTTTATAATTTATATTTATCTTATACAATAATATATATCCTATTGGATGTCATATTCTTATATAAATGACGCTTTTAATATAAATTCTAATAATTCTAATAATAATAAATCAATATTTGGTGATCAGGGGACACAATCAGATAATTCTTATTCAAATTATGAATATTTTACTTCATCATTAGATAATACTAAATCAAATTATAATTATAATGATAAAAATAATAAAGAATTTAGTAATGTAGATATACCAGATCTCGATTTATCTAATAATTTATCATCCACAAAATTAGATACTTACAATATTAACGAAATAAATATGGCAAATTATATGGATATGCCTTATGCTAATGATCTTAATGGTACTAATTTAACTAATATTATTAATACTAACCATAATCATAATAAAAATTTAAATCAAAATTTAAATCAAAATTCAAATCAAAATTCAAATCAAAATAATATTAAATTAACACATCGTGATTGTATTAATATATATAATAATCCTGAATATTTTACTGATAATGATATAAATTTTTCTTTAAAACATATTACAAAATGTACTATATGCAAAAATGAAATTATTAAAAATAATATTACTAATAAATTATTTAATAATCAAAATAATCCTGTTAATCAAAATAATAATTCAGTAAATCCAGTAAATCCAGTAAATCCAGTAAATCCAGTAAATCCAGTAAATCCAGTAAATCCAGTAAATCCAGTAAATCCAGTAAATCCAGTAAATCCAGTAAATACAGTAAATACAGTAAATCCAGTAAATATGGATAATCAATGTAGTAGATGTAATCAATGTAGTGGATGTAGTAGATGTAGTAGATGTAGTGGATGTAGTAGATGTAGTGGATGTAATCAATGTAATCAATGTAATCAAAATAATAAAATAGAGAATGAATCATTATACGATACTAGTATATTAAACAGTGATGAAACTAGTGAAATTGCGAATAATATATTAAACGATATAATATTGTATAAAGAGAAAAATAATCAAGATAATTTCAGTAATATTGAAACAAATAATTATGAAAATATAATTTTAAAAAACATGGAAAAAAATATAAATTTTAATAATGACAATGATAATAATGATAATAATAATAATTACAATAATAATTACAATAATAATTACAATAATAATTATAATAATATAATTCAATTACTAAACAATAAAATATACGAGAGTATTTTAAATTTTGAAATAAATTTTATACATTTTGTTGCAGTAATAATAATTATATTATTAATTATAGATATTACACTAAGATTAAAATTTGATTGATTTCCAACTAATAAAAATAGTATTATTTGAGTATATAAATGTTTCAAAATTTTTATATCTTAATTTTTTTTGTATATAATCTAGACATTTTTTTGAAGAATAATTCTTATAACCAAAATAATTTTCATTAACTTTAAAAAATATATCTGTTAATTTTATATCTATTGCATCATTAATTTTTTTTAAACAATCATTATATGTTTTTTCATATAATTCTATATTTTTTTTTTTATCATCTTCTTCTAAACTTTTAATCTTATTAACAATATAATTATCATCAACATTATGTTTAAAACTTTTAGATTGAACTAAATTATGAACATTCAAGATCATTTTATTATTAATTATAGTATCATTATGATTTGATATATGAGTAGGATAACTAGTATTAAATAAATTTTCTATATTAATATTACACATTTCATTCATATTAATTTTATTTTCAAAATTATTACTCATTTAATAATATAATATTATATTAGAATATAATATGGATATTATACCATTATATAAAGGTAAATCTAAAAATATTGTTGTTCTGAGTGGTGGTGGAATTAATGGATTTGCTACTTTAGGTGCTATTAAAAAACTTATTGAATTAAATATAATTGTTTCGCCTGATATATATTGTGGTACATCAGTTGGTTCAATTATATCATTATTATTAAATATATGTTATAATACTGTAAATATTTATGATTTATTATATATTTTAGATTTCAGTAAATTAATAGAAAATAAATTAGATAATATATTAGAAGAAACTTGTTTTGGTTTATATTCTCCAGAACCGATAATAGATATGTTAAAGTTATTTATGAGTAAAAGAAATATTAATCCAGATATAACATTTTTAGAATTATTTAAATTAACTTCTGCAAAATTATTTGTTACAGGAACTTGTATTAATGATATTAATTTATATTATTTTTCAGTAGATCATTCACCTAATATGAAGATTTTAGAGGCTATAAGAATATCAATTTCAATTCCTATATTTTTTAAACCTTATTTTTATAATAATAAATATTGGATTGATGGTGCATGTATTAATAATTATCCAATTGATCTATTCAAAGATAAATTAGATGACGTAATCGGTATTAATTTAAATGATAAGTACTATAATGATAATATTAATGATATTCAAACATATATCTTTTCAGTTGTTAAATCTATTTTAAAAGGACAACATTATTATAAAAATAATATTTTTAATAATTATACTATTGATATAATGTGTCCACATGACACTTGTAATAACTGGGAAATTACAAATGATGTCAAAAAAATGTTGTTTGATATTGGTTATAATGCTGTTAATTAATATTATTAACTTGTTTTTTCTTTTGGTTTATTTGCCTCTCTTTTTCTAACATTACTAATTAATGTATTATCATTAGTTTGTATTTCTTCCGAAATAAATGTATTATTTAAAAATTTAGATGTTTTTTTCATATTTAATTCTGATGCAACATTTAAATATATTGATTCTGCTTCTTGTTTTCTGATATTAATATATTTATCAATATCTTCTGATGATAATTTTTTATCGGAACCTTTTGATTTTTTCCACTGATTAATATCGCTAATATTTAATTCATTAATATTATCTTTAGATAATTCATTATATGTACTAATTGATGAATATAAGGTTGATTCTAGATTATCATCATCTAATGAATAATAATTTATATTGTTTTTGGGTAAAGTATCTAGTGTATATATATTATTCTCAACTATTCTATTTTCATCATTAACATTATCTTTATGCTTCATATACTCAAAAACATCATTTAATGTATATGATTCATTTGATTCTATTTGTTTATATAATGTGTCATCTTCTACCTCAATATCCATAGTTTCTCTTTCTAAATTAATATTATTAATACGTTGTGTTAAATCAGTATCTTCTAAAATTTCTTCTTTTATTGTATCTTTGAAATATGTTTTATATAATTCAGATAATTTTTCTTCTGATATTGGTTTTGTATTTGAGTTCATAAAATTCTTGTGTTCTCTCTTTAATTTTAATAAATCATCACCGCCAAATTCGTCCATATTTCTTTTTAAATAATATAAATCGTATTCTTTCCTCGATTCTTTATTAAATAAGATCTCGTAAGCTTTTGTTATTTCTTGAAACATATCATTATTACCACCATTATCTGGATGATGTATTTTAGATAATTTTAAATAAGCCTTCTTAATCTCTTCTGGTCTAACATCTATTTCTATATCCAGTAATTCATATAAATCAACAAATATAGGAGAATCATATATATAATCCATTTTAGATGTCATTATTAATTTATATATACTAAATATTATTATTTAGTATTTATATTAATTTATTAAAATATGTGTATAAATTTAATAGATGTTTTAGTACATAGATTTTATTGTTTCCATAATTTTTTCATGAGTAATTCTACCATCTAATTTTTTAGGTTTATTATCTTTTATAATAACACATGCGGGTACATACATAATATTATGTTTATCAAATAAACCTTCTTTATCCTCATCTGCCATCATTACTCTATGTTTAATTCCATCTTCTTTTAATTTATGACCTAAAGGATGCAATTCATTGTTTTTAAATGTTACACAATGAGGACATGTTTTTGATAAAAATAATAAAACTTCTGTATTATCTGTTTCAAAATTTTCTTTTCTAGTCATAAAATAAAGTGCTATTAATAAAATAACAACAATAACAACAGCTATAATAATTGTTTGATTTTGATTTTCCATTTATATATAAAGATAATTTATAAAAAAATTATATATAAAATACTTTAATTAACAAAAAATTTTATATATTATATTATATATATAATTAATTATGACATTATCTGAAGTTAAAAAATTATATTACAGCGAAAATTTTCAAAAAGGTGGTGAAATGAGAAGTGAAGAAGATATAAAAATTGGATTTGAAACTATTGTTAAATATGTTAACCGTGAGCTAGATTTAGTAGGAGATATGAATGCTTTTATCGCGTTATATCCTAGACATGAAAATTTTATTAATAGAACAAAATTTATGCTTGAAAATTATGGTAACAAGATTAGTAATTTTGTAATTCCAGGAAATAATCTTGAACCAGAAGAAATTAAAATAATATTATATCTAAAATTTAATCAATTAAAAGATGATAATTATATTATAAATTATTTAAATGATTATATGAAAAATAAAAATAAATATAAAGATAAATGTATTGAAATTGAAAATATAAATAAACAAAATATTAATGATATGATACAAAGAAGACGATATGAAGTAGCAAAAAAAAAACAAATTGATGCTATTAAAAATACTGCTAGAACTAGAGCTGAAGCTGAAGCTGAAGTTGAAGCTGAAGCTAGAGCTAGAGCTGAAGCTGAAGCTGCTAGAGATGGACATACAGGTGGAGCTAGAGATGATTCTATTCAAAAAGGTGGTAAAATTAGAAGCGATGAAGACTTAAATATTGGATTTGAAACTGTTGTTAAATACATTAACCATGAGCTAGATTCGGAAGAAAAAATTAAAAAATTTATCTCTGAACATACGTCACATGGTGGATTTATTCGGAAAATAATTTTAACGCTTAAAAAAGGTGAAAAGCCTGGTATTCTTGATATGCCAGCGGCAAATAATCTTGAACTAGAAGAAATTAAAATAATATTATATGGAAAAGAAAAAAATATGTCAGATAAGGATATTAAAAAAATTTTAAGAACATATGTTGATAGACCAATTTATGACGCAGAAGGAAATTATTCAAATGCATATGGATTATTTAAAGATGATGAAAAAATTGAGATAACAGATGAAAATTATAAAAACATAATTGAAAATATTAAATCCTTGATTATAAAAGATTCAATTGATTCAATAAGAAAAAACAATGCCATTAAAATAAAAGAAGCCGTTAAAGCCGCCCAAGAAGCAAAAACAGCCAACAAGCATGCATTAGATCAAAAAAATATAGCTGAAACCGCTAAAGCCGCCGCAAAAAAAGCATCCGAAGCCGCTAAAGCCGCCGAAAAAGCCGGAAGAGCCAACGAAGCCAACGAAGCCTTTAAAGCCGCCATCGACGCCGCCTCCAAAGCCAAGAAAGCCACCACCGAAGCCGCCTCTGAAGCCGAGAAAGCCAACGAAGCCGCCATCCAAGCCGACATAGCCAACGAAGCTGTCAAAACCGCTAATGCCGCCGAAGAATACGTCAAAAAAGCTGACGAAGCCGCCAATAGAGCCAAAGATTTAGCCAAAAAAGCCAAAGAATTCGCCAAAGAAGCCAAAGAAGCCACCGAAGCTGCCGAAAAAGCCGCCGAAGACGCCGAAAAAGCCGCCAAAGCTGCCGAAGCTGCCGAAAAAGCTGCTTCTGAAAAAGTTGAAAAACAAAAATTAGCTGACGAAGAAGCCGCTAAAGAAGCCTTCAAAATCGCAGAAAAAAAAGCTGTTGCCAAAGACGCCGCTGATATAGGCGCCAAAGAAGCCGCCAAAAAAGTTGATTGCATTGGATATGATGATTCGTTTTTATTTAATATTTGGCTTAAAAGTGTAAATGACAATAAACCAATAGAATATGCAAAATTAAAATGTAATGATACTGATATAGATTGTAATAACTTTTTAAAAGAATTTGTTGAAGGAGATATAAAAGTAAAACATGATTTTATTAAAAAAATTGTTGATGGAAAAAAAAAAAAATTATATGATATTAAATTAGATGAAATTGATCCAAAATTAGCTTTAGAATTTTTATCATCAATTGGATTTAAAAAAAAAAAATGTGCAGACGAACGCGTACATCAAGTTGTATATAAAGTAGAAAGTTATGATCAATGGAAGAATAGAATTAATGATTCTAAATTATCTAAAGATGATAATAAAACTCGTGCAAGCGATCAAAAAGTAAAAAACTTAATTGAAAAATTAATATATGTATTAAATAATAATCTTCATTATTTAAATAAAGGTATTTCACCAGTTGATGAAAAGTTTTATGGCTCAGTAAAGGATGAAGACATACCGAAATTACCGGGATATTGGGAAGAAAGAGGTTTAATAAAAGAAGATACTAAAAAATGGTATGAAAACTTTATTAAAATGATAAACGATAAATGGACAAAAGAAAAAGAAGAACTTAAGAAATTAAATGAAGCAAAAGGTAATTTACCAGTTGATCTAGTAAGAGATAGACCTAGAGAAGGTGTTGTTGGAATATTTTTAAATATATTAGATCCATATGGAAGATTTAAAGGAGGTGCTAGAATAAATTCTGCATTAGAATCAGAATGGGATAAAATCAAGAACATGTTATCAAAAAAGAATTTAAAATTAATGGGAAATGTAGATATTGATGAAAAATTAAAAGAATTTGGTGAATTAGATAGCAAGAAAGATGAATTATATAAAATAATATCAGATTATAATAATTTAGCTAAATCAACAAATTTAAATTCAGAAAAAGATATGGTTGTATTAGTTGGTGGATTTCAAGAACTAATTAACAAATCAAATGAAAAACAAGAATATATTTCTAAAAAATTATATTTTATTAATGAACTATTAAATCACGTAAATTAAAACTTAGTAGAAGTTTTAATCTTGCTTACGAACTAGTTCGCTTCTTCGAAGTAAGAGGTAATAAGTAATAAGTAATATTTAATATATGGAATTAAAATTTATTTAAATAATAAATTTTAATTATAATTATAAAGTATATGTGCGATAATATTAAAGCTATTAAATAAAAAATAAAAACTAGTAAGATTGATCAAATATTAAATAATATAGCAAAGAGAACATCTGGTAAATTTGCATCGGATAATTTAGAAGAATTTGAAACTTATTTAGTAAGTAAATTTAAGGAAGGAATGACTTTAGATAATTATGGCGAGTGGGTCGCCTGACGAAGTCAGCAATCTTGTTTCGCTAGGAGATAGATCATATTAAACCAATATCAAAATTTAATTTTAATAATAAAATATTCGAATGTTGTAATTATAAAAATTTACAACCTTTGTGGAAAATAGATAATATAATTAAATCTAATAAATATCAATCAGTTGAATCCGAATAAATTTTATAATTATTATAATTTTATATAAAATTTTAAATATTACTTTAAGGGCTTCGAGGGCAAGCTTCCTGAGGAGCGAAATATTTAATGAAATCTTCTAGAAGTTTGCATTAAATATTGTTCCAACAACGCCATTAACAATTTTTAGATAATTATAAGTGATAGCATATGTTTTAAAAACATAATTATTATAATCGATATCAATTGGATTAAAAACAGTATTTATTTCAAAATTATTAAAACAAGACATATTACAACTACCAGATGGTTGTAAATTATCAGGATAAACTGAGAAAGTAAATAATCCAAAACCAGATGGTACATGTGTCATTGGATAATGAATAAATGGTGAATAAAAGTTATAATAATTCATATCTAAATTTTCGATAGATAAATTAGAATTTAAACTAAAAGATACATTTTTAATGACAGCATCTTGTTTAAATATATTATAAGTAACATCTGAATTATTAAAAAAATATAAATTATAATTAAAACTATCATTTACATTTGCATTTAATAAATAACTAACTTGAGCCATAAATACAAAATATTTACAAGGATTAATCATATCAATATATATTCTATTATTTTGATTAATAAGATATCTTGGATTAGAAAAATATACTTGTTCAATAACATATTCATGTTTATCTTTATAAAATTTGTTTCTTTCATCCCTATCTATAAAAACATAATCAATTAATAAATACATATTTTTAAGAGCAATATCTGATGGTAGATTATAGTTATACTTTTTTTGAGCATAAATTGAATTAGCATTTGACGGATCTGATGCATAAGGAATATATATTGATCCACTTTTTAAACCATAAATTATAAAATTTGTTTTATTATTTATATCAAAATAAGTTATACCTATATTATCATAATAATTTTGTATAGTCGTTAAAAATTGATTGTCCGATATTTTCCTATAATATAAATAATATGATGTAACTGTAAAATTATCATCATATGACGCAATTTCTACTGAATCAAATTCTCCCCATGATATACCTTGATTAGTATATTGTACTAATGGTTCACCTAATATACCATTACCAAAATAATTATTAATTTTAATAAATGAATCAGGAGAAAATATTCCACAATTTTCAAAATTATTTAATTGTATGTAAAATCTTATTAAACTATATTCTATACATAACAATGGCAACGCGGAGCCTGAATTATTACAAAACCAAAAAAATAATGGAATATATAACATTTGTGAAGTAACACCGTCTTTTATAACTTTATATGTTGTCAATTCTGGTGTATTACCAATATATTGATCTAGAGAACTATTGAAATTATTCCAATTTAACTCATTTAATACATTCATCCATTCACCCCATTGTCTATCAATAGTTTGTCCACCTATTTCTATTTCTACATAATCAATAAGCGCGTATGCTATTTTTTGTGCCCATTTAAATTTAAGTCTATTATCAACTGAATTATCAAGATTATAAATAATAGGTATATCTGGTAATTCAATAACTAACCACATTTTATGTAGCAAATCACCTAATTTAGCAATTTCAACTGAATATTTTTTACCAAAAACAGCTTGATAAATAAAATTTGTTTGAACAGTTTCAATTGAAAAGTTAGTATATCTCCTATAAACAATTTTAAAGAATGTTATTTGCGGACTATCATTTAAAACAATATTTTCTTCACCATATGCGACGAGTTGAATTTCACCAGCAGGCATAATAATAAATATATATATAATTAAATATTAAATACATTTAATTAAACAAACAAAAGTCCAGAAAGACCTGATTGATATCTAATAATATTATATTCAAGAGTATTAAGATTCATAGTCATAGTTAGTTTATTAAGATCATAAAGATTACCAAAATTATTAATGTAATTATATAATTTATTTTGATCAATAATTAATTCAACAGTAAATATATTAACTGTACTTAAATTGAAAGCACCAGTTGGTTGAAAATTTTCTGGTTCTAATGCAAAGCTATATACATTGTAAAAATAATTATTATTTGAATATGCTCGTGTATTGTATTTATATGAATTTAAAATAGTTGTTATATAATTATAATTGTTACTACTTAATTGATTAATACCATCTCTTCTAGAACCATCAATATAAAATCTAGTATTTAATATAAAATCATATATATTTTGTGAAGTATTTGAATTATTTGAATTATTATATAATGAATAATTATTTATATAAAAATTTAATGTCCAGAATATTTCTTTTATCATATAATGTATCTTAAAATCAAATTTAACAATTAGTAAATTATTTGTATTAATTAACATTTCTGGTGTAATTACTACCGAAGATGAATAATTACCATGTTTCTCTATTAAATTATCTATTAATTTTTCACATTTTGCAATTCTCTCTTCTTTCTCAACAAATATAAAATCCATGTTTAATGAAGTTGTTATTTTTTGATCATTTAGTAGACTAATTTTATATGAATTTTTTATTATATTATTTGATGATAATTCTAAATAAATTTTTATTTGAGTATACATGCATGAAATTAATGGAATTATATTATTATAATCTTTAAAGAAAAAGTTTAGAGGAATCATAAAATTTTTATTTTTAATATTTAATATATATGGTTTTAATCCATTAATAATATAATCTTCATTATTATTATCAATATTTAATCCCAACATTTCGTATATTAAACCATATTTATTTAAATTAACGAATAAATTAATGAATATTTTATACATATTGTTATTATAACTATCTATTTGTTCATCATCAAATAATAATTTTATTGAATCAATTAGTTTAATTATACCAAATTTATTTACTATACCTTTATTTAATGAACTAATATATTGTATATAATCATCATTTACATTAATTATGTTATTTATTTCTAATATACTCTTCCATGATTGTGTAACATCTGATAAGTTATAGTCAACAATAATTCCTTGCATATATTTCCATGTAGTAATTTTATTGTTTTTAATAAATTGATTATAAATTTGTTTATTGTAAAAATCTTTTTCTAATATATTTATATTCGAATTCGATTTACCATTATATGAAATAATATTAAAATAAATATTACTTTGAATATTATTATATTCATAATTATTTGAAATATATGTATCAAAAAAATTATTACATGAATTTGTAAATTCAGTATTATTATTATAATTTAGTAGTATCTTATTTAATCCATTGAAAAATATTTCTAAATTAATTAAATCATATTGTTGGCTAGCTGTTAAAGTATTATTAGAATTAATAGATTTATTTATAGAAATATATTTAATAATATTTACGTTTATCAAATTAGCTAAGTCATAAATATATTTTTGAATGTTGTTATATTTATTACCATTTACCGATAACCATGTTATATAACATGTATAATAAAATAATATTATTACCATATCATTATTAACTAAATTATTAAATTCATTGTATAATATAGTAAATATTGTTACAGGCTTGCTATCAATTTCAAATTCTTTTGTATTGTATAATTCTATTAAATTATTTGTTGTTAAATTAATATTATTAACATCTGGTAAATAACCACCAAATATATTTTTAAATATACTTAAATTGTCATTAATATTAGATAATAAGTAATTATAAAGATTATTTACATAAACAATTTGTCCAGGTATTCCAACATTAATAATGTCAACAGTTGTATTATAATTATTAATGATACATATAATTAAATTATTATAAAATACACCACCAATACTAGTTTCTGTTTTATAAAAAAATTGATTACTAATAATATCAAAAATAGAAGATAATAATTTATCAAAACTATAAATAGGATTAATAAAATTTGGTATATTATAATCAATAATTTGAGTAATTGTATCATCTTGAACTGTTTTATAATAATTATTAATAATATTTAATGGTAATAT
>Ga0209189_1002439_pt1 | contig 13026 bp, 11 predicted proteins | sample C_130820_EF_Meta_FD_187308 | JGI IMG/M metagenome (GOLD analysis project Ga0209189, IMG submission 187308) | Freshwater microbial communities from Lake Croche, Canada to study carbon cycling - C_130820_EF_MetaG (SPAdes) (version 3) | ecosystem: Environmental > Aquatic > Freshwater > Lake... | reverse complement strand
ATAAAAGTGATGTTTTTGTTTTTTATTCTGGTCATGGTGCCCCAGACCCAAATGATCAAAATGCGTATTTAATGCCTACAGATGCTGATCCAAATCATTTGCCTTTGACAGGATATAAATTGGAAACACTGTATACTAATATTTCATCATTACCTGTTAAAAAAGTAATTTTTGTTATCGATGCATGTTTTTCTGGCAAGATTTCAAATGGGGAGGATATTATAAAGTATGCATCTCCTGTTGGCATTAAAGTTAAAAAACCACAATTAGTGAATTTTGAAAAAAGAGCAATAATTACCGCTTCATCAAGTAACCAGATTGCAAGTTGGTATCCTCAAAAAAAGCACGGATTACTTACCTATTATTTTTTGAAAGGACTTCAAGGTAATGCTGATGCAAATAAAGATAAAAAAATTGACATCAGGGAAATGAGAAATTGGTTGGGGGATAAAGTAAATGGAGTACCCGCAATTGCAAGAAGGAATTTTTCACGTGAACAGAATCCTGAAGTTGAAGGGAATGATGATTTTATAATTAAATAAAACGTTTAGTTTCTTAAAGATTACAAAAATATTACATTAATTAAGGTTGACCTCCAATTTCAAAACAACAACTTGAACCTTCAATTTGGGTATCAATGCTGCGCAGCTAACAAAATCCCATCCATCTCTGGTTTATTGGCTTGTAAATGTTGCTAGTTGACTTGAAACTTAGCATGCATGTAAAATCCAGCTAAACTGACCCCCTCATTCCATTTAAAATTGACCCCCTAAAAAACGATTTCAAAAACCTCAGGATTTAGGTTATAAAAAGGGTCTAAAAAATTGTAAAGAACTAGCGTTTTGTAGAACAAAAATAATGATAATTTATTTTTCGATTTGTTTACAATGTTGTTTCTATTTTTTCTGTTTTTGGTTTTTGTTTTTTTCGAAGAGACTCCCCATAAAGTTCTATTCTGATAGATTGATGAACAATACGATCTAAGATTGCATCCGCCAATGTTTTTTCTCCTATTACCTCATGCCAATTTTTTACAGGAACCTGAGATGTGATAATGGTGGTTCGTTTACCATGACGATCTTCGATGATATCTAACAAAAGAGCCCGACTTTGTGCATCAAGTGGTTGTACTCCAAAGTCATCTAATATCAGTGCGTCTTGTTTTTCTATCCTTGTGAGCTCTTTCAAGTGCGTACCATCGGCCTTTGCCATTTTAAGATATGACATTAGTTTAGCTACATTGGTGTATAGTATTTTGAGCCCGAGTAGGCAAGCCTGTTGTCCGATAGCAGATGCCAAGAAGCTTTTACCGGTTCCTGTACTTCCTGTTATAAATAAATCTTCTCCTTTTTTAATAAACTCGCAGGTTGACAATCGCTGTACCTGGTTTTTATCAAGTCCTCTTTCTTCCGAGTAGTCCAGTTGTTCTAGATTCGCATTATAACGGAAGTTGGCGTTCTTGAGGTTTCTTTGAACAGCCCGGTGTTGTCTGTCGTCCCATTCGCTTTCTACCAGGTGATGTACAAGTTCATCATTGGTAAAAGCTTCCGTTTGGTTATTATCAATACAAGTCTTGAAGGCAAGTTGCATTCCTAACAAGCGCATCCGGTTCATCTTCTCTAAACTTTCTTTGTTCATCGTTTTTGATTTTTAGTGGTTGGTTAATAATAATTTTTCATTTTATTGATAATAGTCTCCGCCACGGATGTTTTCATGCTGCGGCATTGTGGGTTCTGTGTTCGAAGGTTTATCTTCTTCAAGTGGAACGAAGTCCATTTTTGACATTAGTATTCTTTCAATAATACCAAAATTGTATACATTGAAGCTATCTGCTCGTTTGCAAGCATTGATGAGCCGTACTTTGCCTACACGCTTCATATAATTTAAAATACCCTGGCAGGCTCTGTAGTTTTTCTCTAGATATTCATTGCGGGCTAATACTTTTTTAATGTAATCCGCTACTGAAGCATCTATTTTCGTGGCTTCAGTGATAAACTTTTCTGGGTTCCATTCCGTTGGGTATTTGTGCCATGAAGCTAGATGTTCATTCTGTTGTATGTACTTATCCTTCCCGTATTGACGAGTATGAACCGCAATAATCTCGTGTTCATTATAGGCTTCTACTTTTGTACGGTTATACATTACCTTAATCTTCTTGCCAATAAATTTGTAGGGAACACTATAATACCGATGATCAATGGTAACAAAACCCGTTTTACAAACTGTTGCAGTTTTGGTTGTCATAGGATCAAAAAGATATTTATTCAAAGGCCTGAGCACATCCTTCTCCAGCTCGTCAAACTGTTGGCGTCTGCTGTAATTACATCCGGTCAATAGTTTGTTGTTGTGAGATTCTAAATAAATCAAGATGTCTTTATTTAGTTCTTCAAGGTTTGTATATACCTTCTCGTCTATTTTAGAAAAAATAGTGGTGTAGATGATTTTTACAGCACCTTCTACCAAGGCTTTGTCTTTAGGCTTATATACCCTCGTTGGAAAAATATAGGTATCGTAATGCTCGGCAAATGCTGCAAAACTATCATTGAGTTCAGCTTCATATCTACTCGCTTTTTTAACAGCGGATTTTAAATTATCCGGAACAATAGCCTCCGGAACACCGCCATAAAAATGAAGAGCAGATTCACACGCCAGCATAAAATCTTCCTTTTTCTGTGATTTTACCGCCATTACAAACGTCAACTGACTGCAACCAAGAATCGCTACAAAAACTTCAATATCCACCATCTCTCCAGTCCCTTTATCTGCGATTTGTAATTTCTTGCCCGTATAATCAATAAAGAGTTTATCGCCAACCTTATGCGGCACACGCATAGAAGGCCGTACCATCCCTATAAATGCATTCAGCCTAGCTCCAAAAGCAGAGTGCTTTAACCCATTAGGACACTGCTTGACATAATGCTCATAGACCATTTGCTTGGTAACACCACGCTTGCGTAGCTTAGCAGCCAAATCCGGCAACAAAGCAGATAGTTCAACTATCTGGCTACTCTCAGATTTAGGTTTCTCCAGCAAAAAAGCCGAAGCTAATTTACCATCACTCATCTTCTCTATGTCCTCAATTGTAAGCCTAAGAGAAGCAAATTGAATAAGATACTTCTTAACCGTATTACGGGCAATTCCGGTGGTTTTACTGATAAATTTACTGCCCTTACCACCAGCGTACAAGCGTAAAATTTGTCTGATTTTATACATTTCAATTGGTTTGTTCGGCATAAATTATCTGGATTGTTTAGTCAAAAACATCCGACTTTTATGCTACAAAAACAACTGATTCTTTAAGCAATTTTTAGGGGGTCAGTTTCACCCGGAATCAGGGGGGCAACTTGAAATGGAATAAAGGGGTCAGTTTCAGATGGATTTAGGGGGTCAATTTGCGTGGATTTTCCAGGTAGCACTCGAAGCTGTCAAGAATCAGCAAACGCTTGCTGAGCTATCTATAAAGTTCGAATTAAACCCAGTCGTGATCTCCAAATGGAAATCAGAGTTTTTAGAGAACCTATCAGCTACTTTTGAGAAATCTCAACAGACTGTCGTCCCAGAATTAGATTCCAGTGATTTGTATTCAACCATCGGCAGTTGAATTTCGAGAATGATTTTTATAAAAAAGTTGCACGAACTTAAGCATCGAGATTTAAGGGTTCAGCTGGTTCGACCTCGTACTTCAAAGATTTCTATCCGCAAACAATGTGAACTTTTAACTGTCAATCGAAGACGTGTTTATTATAAACCTATAGCTGAGAAGCCGGAAAAATATGGAGATTATGAACATTATAGATTGATACCTCACCAAACATCCTACCGAAGGTGAAAATCAATTGCCTATGTGTTGATGACCATAGGATTTATAGTAGGTCCAAAGCGATTCCATCGCTTGTTCAAAATAATGGGGAGGAATACGATTTACAGACGCAAGAACCTCACCAAATCTAGAATGAGGGAGCTCAACTTATTTGTTAATAAACCTGAAGATTGCCCATGCCAACCAAGTTTGTTATACCGACATCACCTATATTCCCATGAGAAAAGGCTTTATGTACATTACAGCAATTATTGATGTATACAGTCGAAAGATCGTTGACTGGTGCATCTATCTAAAAATCATAGACAATTGAAATAAATAAAAAACAACTAGTTCTTTGTTTATCAAAATAAATCTTTTAAATTCAGGATGCAGAGGTGGCGGAATAAGCTGACGAGCTTGGTAGACGCGCTCAATGTAAAGCGAGTGGGATAATTTAGTAAATTATGAAATGTGCACATTTTATTTTTGAAAAACCCCGTGAAGGTTCGAGCCCTTTCCTCTGCATAATTATGTTATAATAGAAAAATTGTCGATTTAAAAAAAACAGCATATTTATTTTTATTGTTGTTTTATTTAACATCAAGTAAATTTAATTTAAATATATCTTATGAATAGGTTGCTTCAAATAGGTTTTTTACCAGTTGGTCATTGGCAATTAAATGAAAATCGAATTGTTTCAATTTTGAATCTAAATAGTGAAAGAACAAATGTTATTTATTGTTTTATAATTAATGCAGTTCCAAAATATTTTGGTATTACAAGAAATACGTTAGGATCTAGAATGTATCAGTATTCGAATCCTGGAAGGAGTCAGTCTACTAATATTAGAATTAATCAATTATTAACTAATGAACTACAAAATAATAGTCAAGTCGAAATATATGTTTTTTTAGATAATGGGTTAATTCAATATGGAAATTTTACTATAAACCTTGCATTGGGATTAGAGGAAACTTTAATAAATTGTTATCAAAGTGAATGGAATTTTAGAGGAAATAATCGAATTCTCGAATTAGAAAATAGAAATATAGAAGTTGAAGTAAACGAGCCCATAGAAAACGAAATAGAGCAAATTGAAAATATTGATTTTGAAATAAATTTAGTAAATACTTACCGTAATGGTGGTTTTTTGAATATTCCAGTAAATTTCAGTACTTTGTTTCCTGCAGATGGAGAATTTATAAATGTAGAATTTGGTGAAATTCTTATGCAGGGATTTGTTGACAGAAGAAATAACAATGGATATCCGCGTATACAGGTTGGAGCCGAATTACGAAATTGGATTAGAGAGTTACCCGAAAATAGGAATTTTTTAAATTTATCCTTTAGGAATAACCATTTATTAATAAGATAAAATGAGCAAAGATTAAACAAAAGAAATCGCTCATCAATTCTTAACTACTAATGAATCTGTTCAATTATATCAATTCATATCTAGTAAAGTGGGGCTGCTGAAACACTTACAAAGTATTTTAATAAAATAGGATTTTTAATTTTTGAACTTTCATACTTTACTCAATTTTGTATATTTTATAATATATTTTTACATGCTACCAAAAATCAAAGTTTCAATTTCAAAATGATTTTATGCCTAAAGAAGCAGTTTTAAACTTTCACGGAAATTTTGTTAAAACCAACTTGATCAAGGTTGATCGGAACAAGGTATATGGTTGGAGTGAAGAGATATATACCGATAAGTCTGGTAATGTTTGTACATGGGCAACTCTACTAAACGATGGAGTATCGCTTATCAGTTCAGGCGGGACTGCTCTAAAAACATTCAACAATTTAGGAAAAGAAACAAGTAAATCAGATTTAGTTGCTGTCTATGATAATGGTGAATTAGCTAATCTAATTAGCTCAGTATTTGATGCGGAAACAACTCTATCAAATGAGAAAACGATCGAAGATCTAATGAACCTGGAAGTTAAATCTGTATACCAATTAGCGATATTGGAAAACAAGGATCTATTAAAAACCTGGTTAAATCAATTCAATGTATTATACCTGACATTCAATTATAGGACAGATTATGAATCTGATGATGCTTTTTTATTGAATCAGGGCGAACTTTTTTTTATAATTACCGGAGTTATCAAAGAATTTCAATATGCTTCATTGCAAGCTACACTAGAATTGGAATCAGACGCTGAAGAGTCTGACGAAATCGATTTTAATATGTTTTAAAAATATTTTATGAGAAAAATTAAGATAAGTAATTCTCAAAATAGGGATGCAGATATAGTTTATGGTGGAATAACGCATAAATCAAAGATCAAGTTTGTTTATCCAGACCGCACTATAACTTCTAATGCTAAACTGCTTAAATCTAAAATGGGACAACAATATCCAGCTCTTTTTAAACTATGTGGAAATGATGAGGCTTTAGTTGACATGCTAACAAATGAAAATCCTGAAATAGATTTTGAATTAACAGGTTCCTTTATTAAAGGAGGTCAACGCATTCTTGTAGATGAAAACATGAATCCTGTATTCGAGGCCATTGCAAATGAGATTATTTATAATCCTGATGGGAGTCAAAAAGAAATTAAATCATTGTCAGCCAGAGAATCAAACATTGTATCTGATCACCCAATAAGATGGACAGGCAAATATTTACCGGTAGACCAGGCATACAATAAATTTATTTTTGCTAAAAAATATCAGCTTACTCATTCAAATGGACTAACCTTTGACTTTCTATTTGAAATGGCAAAAGAACTTTCAGAAAAAAAATCCTTAATGATGTTAGGCGCTGGAGCAAAAGGTAACGAGCCATTGATTTTTCAGGATAATGGAAAGCCATATCGAGCATTCCTAGAAGGACGTATCAAAGGGGATTCATATTTATTGCTTTTGCATCTTACTAATCTTGAGTTGAAGGGTATTTTATAAACTAATTAATTGACTAGAATGACTTCAAAAATAATTGAGTACCATAGAAAATATGCTTCAAAGTATATCCCTGCAGAAGGGAGTCGATTAGCTGAAATAATACCTCAATGCGATGAATATTATTATTCTGAGAAATTGGATGGAATCCTTTTGATCACCATAAATGATGGGAAGGATATAAAATTTTTCAATAGTTCAGGAATAAAAATAACATTACCTATTTTGAAAAGTGTTTTTCCAAAAGATGCAATTGGGTTATGGGCAGGAGAACTTTATGTGAATGGAAATAAAAGATCAAGGCCCTTTCTGGTTTCAAAATCAATTTCAAATGGCAATGACGACCTTTCATATGCAATTTTTGATATTGTAGAGGATGTGAGAAAAAGTGTAACAGAACGAATCGTCGCTATTGATCGATTTTTCCCTGAGAGTGGAAAAATTCATAAAATAAATCTTAAAAAAACTAATAGTAGAGGTCAAATAATTACTGAATTTAATCAATTGGTTAATGATGGTAGTGAAGGTATGGTTATTCATACACAACAGGGTTTTACATACAAAGTAAAGCCTCAAATGACCCTTGACTGTGTGATTTTAGGATATGCAATGAGAGAAAATGGAAGCCAAATAAGGGAATTGCTTATTGGGGTTGCACTCGATGATGGCTTCATGGTTATAGGGAAAGTAGGTACCGGGTTTAGTGATTTGGAAAGGGAACAGTTGGTTTCAAATTTAGAGCCACTAGTAATTAATTCAAATATTGTTGAGGTAGCTGGAAATGGTTTGGCTTTTTATTGGGTTAAACCGGAATTTGTTGTTGCGGTTAAGTGTTTGGAGCTATTAATTGATAATTCTGAGGGTCCAATTTCTAAGCAAAAAGTAATATTTAGTGATGAAAAATGGTATAATCAGTCGGGGAAGATCACGGGAGTGAGTTTAATGAGCCCTGTTTATGAAGGAATTCGAATGGATAAAAAAGCGGATACAATTAGTGCTGGATTGAGCCAAATTACTTCCAGAGTTGAAATTCGGGTTAATGAATCCCATTTGAAACAATTAAATGCTTCTGAAATCATTAATAGGGAAGTATATATTAAGGAGGGGAAAAATGGAAAATCGTTAAGGAAATTTGTTTCATGGAAAACCAACAAAGAAGTTACGGGCTTATACCCAGCCTATGTATTGTATTATACAGATTTCAGCTCTGGCAGAAAAGACCCTCTGCAAACGGAAATTTATACTGCAATAGATGAAAATGAATTAGAGGTTAAGTTCAATGATTTGATAGCAGAAAATATTAAAAAAGGGTGGGTTAAAATTTAATTATATGGTCAACAAGGTTTTAAAAAGGCATTTGATTGCATATAAGGGGATTATATTCAATTTAGAATTAATGATTGAAGCTGAGCTACAAAAATCATTTATGAAATACCTGTTATTTTATGGATCAAAATCTTCTTAACAGATTGTTTCGAGATCTCATCCAAGCTTACCATAAATTAAATAAGAAAAAATATGAACTGGGATAATAAAAAAGAAATTCTTAAAAGCTTTAGTAAAGAAAAACATAAAGTTGGAACAGAAGAATTTTTTAAAGACGCACCTTTAAGTTTGTTAAATGATGAGTCATTCATTAAGTGTGCAGTAAAAATAAAAGGAGATGTTTTAAAAATATGTCCTCAAAATTTAAGAAATAACAAGGATATTGTTTTAAATGCCATTAACAATGATTTATGGTCAGTTATTTATGCATCCGATGAAATAAAAAAAGATAGAGATGTGGTTCTTAAAAGTGTTAAGTCTAGATCTGATCTGTATGATAAATATTTATCATTTCCTGAAGAATTAAAAAATGATATAGACTTTTTAAAGCAAATTATTTTAATAAATGCTTATAACTTAAAATTTATTCCAGAAAAATATGCCCATCAAGAAATTCTTTATTTGCTGGCAATCAAAAACGATTCTACAATAATTAGATTTATAAACAACGATGGTCGTGGTATTCAATCTTATGTTATTAAAGAGTTTCAAAAAAATATAAAGGACTATGCTTTTTGTTTAAATGCGGTATTTGAAAACCCGTATACTTATGATCTCTTAGATGAATCTATAAAAAAAGATAAAATTTTTATATCTCAAATACTTGAAAAATTAGAAAAAATTGATAATAGCACATATGATACAAGACATTTGTGTACAAAATTGGTAGAATCTATTTTATTATCTTCTAATGAAAATATGGATCTAATTCTACATTTAATTGGGGTAATTTATAATGATAGCTACTTATTAAAGAATATTTTTGAGTTACTTCCTAAAGACTTACAAGTAGATAAGAAATTTATAATTAAATCTATCACCTATAATTATGAAATATTTGAACTTGTTGACGAAGCATTTAAAGATGATCCAGAGGTAGTATTGCATGCAATTAATTTACACACTATAATTGAAAAAAATAAAAGGACTTATAATACTGTAAAAAAATATTCTCCATTAAAATTTGCAAGTGATAATATCAAAAAAAATTATCAAATAGTTTTTGAAGCAGTAAAAAGAGACGGGTATTCAATAAATTTTGCATCTGTTGAATTGAAACATGATATTGATATTTTACTAGAATCAATAAAGACTGGTGGTGGATTATCTTCATTTATCAAACTGCCATTAATTCTTCAAACACGTGATAATCTTTTAATTGCAGTAAAAAATGGATTTTCAAGTTTACATGATTTATCCTCAGAGTTTATCGCGGACAAACAAGTTATATTAGAAATTGTTAAAAATTATGGTGATGCACTTTTTAATGTGATATCCGAATTTAAGGATAGCTTTGAAATTGTTTTGTCTGCTGTTAATAACAGAGGGTCTGCTTTAAAATATGCATCAGATAATCTAAAGAATAACAAAGAAGTAGTAACTGCTGCAGTTAAAAATAATGGACTCGCATTAGAATTTGCTTCTGATGAATTAAAAAATGATCTTCAAATTGTAAAGTTAGCAATTGAAAATGTTCCAAAATCCATACAATTTGCTTCAAACGATTTAAAGAACATGAAGGAATTGGCGCTATTTGCTGTTTTATTGAACAAAGATACATTTGAATATATATCGGAAACTTTAAGAGGTGACAAAGAAATAGTTTTGATTGTTTTGAATAAAGTGGCCGGAAGTTTTGTTTTTAAGGATTTTTGGAAACTACTATCTTCTAAAACAAAGAATGATCTAGATGTTTTTGTGTTAAGTCTAATTTAACTTACTTTTTAGGTGCAAAAATATTGTAACCATCTGAATAACTGGACGATATTGTTTAATCATTAACTTCCATTTAAATATTGATTTTATTTACATATCTCTTTCCTTGATATTGAAGATTTTTTCTTTTACCCATTATTTAATAACAATTCATGCGTCATATAATCATTGAAGGTGTACTTTGACTTAAACTCATATCCTTTTTCTTTTTACTTGATAATTTCTTGTATTTTACTTTCAGTTAAAGGCATAATAAATCCGATTCTTTTCGTGATAAATTTATACTATTATTTGTCACGAAAAAACAAATTTATCGATCCGAAATCTAAGATCTCAGCCTAATATCTTTATCTATAGCCTGGGCTTTACAACCCAGGCTATAGAGTATGAACAAATTACAAAAGGTTATGCCATTTTTTAGTTTCCGAATAAAATAATCAAGAATACATCTGATTTACCTTCTCCATATCATTCTTTAGCTTTAATGCCACCACTTTAGCATAGTGCTGGGTTTGTCTGATGGTAGCGTGACCAAGCATGGAGCTGACTGACTCTATTGGTACACCATTTGACAGCGTTATGGTTGTTGCAAAAGTATGTCGGGCTAAGTGGACGTGCAATGATTTTCCGATTCCTGAAAGTTTACCAAGGACTTTCAATTGCTCATTCATTTTTTGATTCGTCAACACATACCAATTAAAATCCCTAAAATCTTCAGATGCACTGTACTTGTTCAAAATTTCCACTGCAGGTTTTATCAAAGGAATAATGCTCATTTGATCTGTCTTTTGTCTAGGTTTCTCAATAAAGTAGTTTCCATTTTGTTCTTTACGAATATTTGATTTACCCAACTGCTTGAGGTCTATGTAGGCTAATCCCGTGTAACAACAAAAAAGAAACTGATCCCGGATCCTGTCAAGATGTGTGCTTTTCAAATCTGCCTTAAGAATTTGATCTATTTCTTCGTTGGTGAGATACCCTTTATGAACTTTTTTGGTTTTAAACTTCAATTCTGGAAAAGGGTTTTTCCTGATAGTTCCGTCTTGAATTGCAGGTGCTAATACCGTTCTGAATGCCCCCAAATATTTAACACTTGTGTTATTCTCTATTTTTCGAATCATCCTCAAATATTGGAAAAACCGTTCAAGAAACTGAGCATCAACCTGAACCAAAGGAAAGCTTTTCAACTTGTAGTCAAACTGTACAAACTCCAAAACAAACCTGAGAACGCGCTCATATTTTTCATAAGTAGTGGGGGTGATGTCTATTAAAACACGCATCTTCAATTGACTCTTTCTGATTTCAAGGAACTCTGCAAGTAATGTGGGCTTTTCTTCATTTCCTTTTATTTTATTCACAAGGTCATCCATGGTAAATGGTAACCCACTATATTTCAACTCATCAAAAACCTGGATGGCTTTATATTTGATTGAATCAAGGTTTTTGTTGAATGGAGCACTTTTCTTGTTTTTGGTGTCCAACATTCCTGTATAGCTGTTCCAGTCCTTGGGACTACAGTATAAACCTATGTAAATGTCTCTACGATCTTTCCTGAAAATGATGCGGAATACGATTGGTGACTCACCTTTTTTGTTTTCCCTGTCTTGTCTGCATAGAAAATTCATGTGGATTTGCATTAATTTTTGCATAAACTTCGTTTTTTTAGTGATTTGTAAATTGCGAAGTGTGCATCAATTCAGAATATGCAAAAGGGAGCATAAAACTGCAAAGGAGATAAGTTCCTAAAGAACCATTTTCTTGGTGTCCGATTTTACCAAAAAAACATGCCTTCGGATGCTTTGCGTTGCATTAATAAAAAAATGCAATACATTGACAATGTGTGAATTGCAACGTTTTGCATTTTTTTGCAGGACATTCAGCGGAGAGTGAGGGATTCGAACCCCCGGACCTGTTACAGTCAACAGTTTTCAAGACTGCCGCAATCGACCACTCTGCCAACTCTCCATCACAAATATATAACCACTTATACTCTAAAAAAATTTTATTAATTAAAATTTATTTTATATGAAACAAGCATTTATTTCGTTTTATACTTGTCCAATCATTTATTTCCCTAATTATGTGGTTTAGAAAACGATACCTTGTGCTGCTGTCTGTAATTATCGGCTGGGCTTCTTGCCGAAATTGCTCTCAATTGGAATTTAGAAAATCCGATGCCCAAATTGCTCAATCTCTTAAAGCAATCCATCAACCTTTTTCTATTGCTTACTTCAAAGGCCAATCTACAAACATCAGATTTCTTAAAGTGGGTAAAGACGGATTGCCTAAATTAATCCTGATTCACGGCTCACCATCTTCGCTCTCCTCTTGGCAACCTATCTATACCGACACCGCTTTTGTTAACAAATTCCAAATTATTGCAATTGATCGCCCTGGCTACGGTTACTCTGATTTTGGCTCTGTAATCATCAACCTTCAAAAACAAGTCAATACCATTCAACCACTCATCGATTCGCTCACATCAAATAATAAAGCAATTTTAGTTGGTAGTTCTTACGGTGGACCGGTTGCCGCCCAACTGGCAATGAATCTTCCTAACCGATTTGAACAACTTATTCTTTTGTCTGCAGCGCTTAAGCCTGGTAGCGAAAAAACGTATTGGGTTTCTTATCCGATGGTTTTACCATGGCTTAGTTTGCTTTTTTCGCCAGGTTTGGTAATGCCTTCTGAAGAAAAACTTGTACATCAACAACAACTGGAACAGCTGAAGAACTGGAACAATATTAAAAGTGATGTTGTAATCATACACGGAAATAAAGATGATTTAATTTATTATGACAATGCACTTTACGCCAAATCAAAACTCTTAAACGCTCATTCTATAAAATTAATCACCATGAGCGGTAAAGGACATGCGATTCTATTAAGCAGTCCCAATTATTTAAAGAAAATATTTCATCAATTTCTTAAACCACAGCTTTAAGGATTATTTTTGCGTGAATCGCTTAAATTATTTTATTGAAACATCTTCTTGTTCTTAATAGTTATTTCTGGAAATACCGGTGGCATTTGTTTCTAGGTATATTCTT
>Ga0209189_1002435_pt1 | contig 13033 bp, 12 predicted proteins | sample C_130820_EF_Meta_FD_187308 | JGI IMG/M metagenome (GOLD analysis project Ga0209189, IMG submission 187308) | Freshwater microbial communities from Lake Croche, Canada to study carbon cycling - C_130820_EF_MetaG (SPAdes) (version 3) | ecosystem: Environmental > Aquatic > Freshwater > Lake... | reverse complement strand
GGCCCATATGGTTATAAAAATGTGGTAAACAAGAGTGAAATTCGCACGGCAACTCGTCGTGCGAGGTCGGGTGGATGTATAGCACCTGCTAAAAAAGGGTCTATATTTAATCGCACGTGCACTGCTGGGGGTGGAATATGTAATATTGGAGCAATTGCGAATCAAGATTACTAAATGTGTTGAGCAAAAACAGAAATCCCCATAAGTATTTCAAAAATTAGATATTAACACATCCTAACGAGTTTTAGAATTTAAGTTTCAGTATTATTTTTTATTTTCAGTGAGACATAATCTTTTAGATGTACTCGGTGTAAGGATTGCTGTAGCAGTCGCAGGGTAGTGTAACCAGCCCTTGGTTCCCTGCAAAAAAATATCAACTTAGAATATAAGTCATGCAAAAATACATAGTTGAGTTTTTAGGAACATTGTTTCTTACCTTTATCATCTTATACACAGGTGATTATTTAGCCATTGGTTCGGCGTTGGCCATTGCTTGTTTCCTTGGAGGTGCCATTTCTGGTGGCGCGTTCAACCCCGCTGTTGCTTTAGCGTATTTGGCAAAAGGAAAAATTGGAACTACCGATGTTGTTCCATATATTGTTGCTGAAGTTGCGGGTGCTCTCGTTGCGTTTGAATTATTGAAGTTTGTCAAGAACTAATTCTCTCTTGTTATAATATAGGAGAAATGGATTTTTTTAATTCAGTAACTAGTGCAGTGACGGGTGCGGTTTCTAAAGCAAAAGACGCCGTATATGGAAATGGAACAACAGGAGGTCGTCGAACCAAAAGGCGTCACCATAAAAAACGCAGAGGAACAAGAAAACACAAAGGCGGTTCCATGGTTCGACCTTATGATAATGAACCCACCATGGCAAATGCTGACAGTTCATACATGCTCGGGTCACAGAAAGCAGGTCGCAGAAGAAGACGCAAACATCGTTCTAACCGAAGAAAGTAAAATATTAATTTATTTTATACAAAGTATAAAATGAAGTGTAATAGCGTATTATTTTTTATCATATTTTTGATTTATTTATATATAACAACGTCTCTTATAGAATGGACGATCCATTATTATTTAATGCATTATAATGGGTCTCTAATAAAAATTTTAAACTTTTTCAATATAACCCCTGATAATAGTCATATAAATCATCACAAAGAAACGCGTCTCGACCAAACACTTCCAGATAATTTTATTGAAGAAGGATTAGTATTTAATTTTTTAGATTATGAAACCGTGTTTATATGCGTGTTGTTTATATCTTCTGCGTTATTGTTTTGGCGTAACTTCCCAAAATTTAAAACATGTTTTTCATTACAATTTACAATAGTGATTTCATTTATAATTGCGTTTTTATATTTATGGACATGGAACTCAATACATAGTCATTATCATAAAAAATACATTGAATGTAATACTTCTTTAAAAAATAGTAAAAATGTCGTTTATAGTCCCCTGCGTTTTTTTATTCCAGATGAGTCGTCAAGTTTATACAAGTATTTGTATTGGTATCATACATTACATCATTTGAATAAAGGAGAAAGCAAAGGAAATTATAACATTATCTGTCCCTTCTTCGACTTTATTTTTGGCACATACACACGTCATGTGGACAACACATTATATTTTTCTAAACACGACCCTACCAACATTCAAGAGGTGTGGTTGAGAGAACATCCAACGTTTGACATTCGGGTTTTAGACAATAATACAATTGAATTCAAAAATCAAAATAATAAATGGGTCAAATTTCCTTCTAATGTTTAAGTAAACGCAATGTGGTTCTGTTATATTTTACGCAACACCAATGAAAAATACAAAAACTTGACCTATAATGGTTCAACAAACGACCCTCGACGAAGACTACGACAACACAACGAAGAAATCTGTGGCGGCGCTCGAGCAACCCATGGGAAAGCGCAATCTTGGGAGATTTACGCACTTTTATCAGGTTTTGAAACTCATGTGAACGCTCTCTCTTGTGAATGGAGAATCAAACACCCTTCTGGGAAACCAGGAAAGAGAGAACCCAAGTATAGCGGCGTAAAAGGTCGTATTTTAGGTCTCAATGAAGTTCTTCCCTTGGAAAAATGGACGAGTAAATGCGCCATTTTGAACCGCAACTGTAAATTCAAACTTCATATTGTGGAAGATATGTATTCTTATTTGGACTTAAAGAACATCCCAGAAAACATAGAAGTCATTTGCGTTCCTAAAATCACACAAGAACATTTTGCAGGGAACCTAGGTTCCCCTGCGACCCCTCCTGAAACCGAGTAATTAAATAAATTCTAAGTTTCACTCGTAAAGTCGTAATGATATTTTAAACTTCATTCTAGAAATTCTTATGCTTCATTAAAATCCCATTCTTGGGATACTGCTGAGAACATTACCAACCGGACCCGATTACTCATTGAACATTATTTACGCATCTTTCTATGAACCAAACAATACATAATATAGATTGCTAACACACCCAATCCAGCAAAATAAAATTGCACGAACCCATCATTTGGCAGGGTTGACATGGTTTCGACAGTTTTTGTATGTTTATTTTTCTTGTTATTGTCGTTGTTGTTGTTGCTCTCGTTTTTGTCATTGTCAGTTGGATTAGTAAAGGCTTGTCTACATGGTTGACCCGTAATGGGATTTTTCCCATTTTGAAAATTACATGGATCCATATTTTGTAAATCCACTACGGTAACAAAGTGTGTTTCAGTCGACTTGACATTATTCACGTTGATAGTTTCTAATGTAACTTCTTGGCAAGGTGGTGTGCTCCCAGCCATAAAAGACTGCATCATCGCAAATGGATTTATGGCGTTTAAATTACTTATTGTTCCTGGAATCAATCCTTTGAACTCGGAAAAGTTCTCTCCCATTGCCGAAGAAATAAATGGAATATTTCCTTGCGGGACATTGTTAATATAAATGAAACGATCTACAGAAGGACATGTGCTTGTATCGTTTGGGTCTTTGCAATTTTTCACATCTAAACATTTACCACCCGATTGGAGAAAAAATTTATTACCTAAAGGCCCTCCTGTAGTCGATGCATTCCCGCCGCCTGTCACCAACACTTCAACATATTGTATAAGTCCGTCAATATCTCTCCCCATAGCACTTAAAGACCCTTCGGAACTCATACCAATTTGAGACGGCGACTTAATGTTTTGCCAATAAGGATAAGACGGACCTAATAATTTGTTTTCTAATCCATTTACATCGGTTAACACTTCTTGAAAAATATTTGACATTTATGTGTATAACTTATATACAATACACATAAATAAATAGGCGCATGGTTTTCTCTCGTAGGTTAATAGGAGGGGTCGCAGGGGTTGCTGCGCAGTCCTGGGTTCCCTGCCACACTAAATTTCAAATCTGAACCTTGACCTTTTCTACCACTCAACATTAATTGTAGAGAGAAAAGGATTGTCTTTAAGTAGGAAATAAAACATATATTTTAAAGTTGAAATCTAAGGCGCTAGTTCGTAACAGTGTCTGCCGAACTTGTACTTGTACCCGAATAACTAGGCACTTTATTCCCGACTAGTTGTTGCTGTGCGTCTGCTTGTTGTTGTGTTAACGCTGTAACTTGGTCATTCAACACCGCAATGTTATTGCTCATATCCATAACAACTTGACGTGTCCCTTGTAACTGTTCAACTTGTTGTTTTAAATACTCAATGTTTCCCGCATTTTTTTGTGATAAAATCATAGCAGTTGTGCTACAATCCGTTGAATTTGTTCCATAATCTTGATACGTAGTTGTATTAGTATTTGTGTCAGCATTTTCCATGCCTTCTTTTTGAAAACAAGACACTAATTTGAAAACAATTTGATAGAGAATTAAACATGCAAAAAATAAGATTAAAACTTGTAAAAATGTGCGCATTCAACTATTATTAGATTATATTATTTTTCTAACATAGATATATTAGGAATACATGTCTACTGCTGTATTTTCACAAGGTATGGAGTCATATAACAATAGTTTATTTTCTCCATTTACGGGACAATATCGTTCTTGGAAGGGCAAAGGTCAATATAGTTATCCAGCAGGCGTTACTGCTGGAAACATTCGTCCATTAACCAACAATGACCCCACAAACAACGCTTATCAAAAGTTTGGTCTTCCTCGTCCATTAAAAATATATCGTAAGGGAAAAACAACGGAACCACTGATTACAATTGTAAATCCCCACAAACCAAATCAATATATTCAAGTCAATCGTTCGGTTCGTTCTTCTACGGGTGGAAGTCTCGTGGGACAAATGATTGATAAACCAGGAGAATTTATTGTTGCCCATAATCCTAAAACAGAAGTGGACGAAACATCACAACAAGATAAAGTTTGCTTTAGTTGTCATGGAATTGGTATTGTTGCGGATTTTTCACCCGAACCTTTTTTAACAAATAACCCGGAACCCGTCTCTTGCTCCAAAACATTGTGTTGTAATGAAGAAAAAAAGGCGCTAAAACGCGTCATTCCAGCAAGCACAAATCTGAAAAAAAATTATTTTACCACCCTTCAACAATATCGCCAAAATCGTTGTCAAACTTACGACCAAAAAGCATTTAATTTCTACTTTGGTCCGGGGTCTGCGATTACAGGTGGCAACGCCGCGGCCAAACCAGGTTCACCTTTAGCAGAAGGAAATGAATATTTGGCAAATTGTTATCCCAATACAGACGCGAGCATTTATTCTCCCAATGGAATTGTGCGACAATTGTTTGAATATATGAAACTCAATGGTTCTATTTTTACCGCAACGGACATTGCGAATTATTATTCGAAAACGTTTTCAACCATTGCGGAATATAACGCGTTTTTAAAAACAATTAGTGGAAATAAAACTCTCGCGCAACAAGTGTTCACAAATTTATTGAGTAATCCTTACCTAGTTTTACCCCCTTCGGGACCAAGTAATCCAAGAGGTTGTAAACTAACCACATACAAACCGAATAATCCTCAGTTCGCCACACAAGGTGGCGTTTCTAGTAGCACAAGATTGTTGAAATTAACTGTAACAACGATTGAAACCAATATAGCTAACCAAAAGAAACGTTTGTGGGGGTCTGGAAATGCAGTCGGAATTCCTGAAACACCTTTTATTTATAAAAGCAAAACGGCGCCTTGTAATAGAAGATATTACACGAAAAATGGAAACCCAAAAACTTGTTTTAATGAGTCGGATGATTATTTTTACAAAGCAGTATCAAAAATGGGTTATGTTGGAGGGAACATCAATGGATCCGCAGTGACAAGCGTCAGTATGGGTGGAGCTGTTGTATAAACTAGATGGTTGCTGCGGTGGAGGCGAGGGATGAAACAAATTGGTCTTTTCAGTAAATTTGTTAAAAGGAATTTTATGTTTTTCACACCACTGAATACATTTTTGTATATTATTTTTTTTGATTGTTTCCATTTTGTCCTCTTTATTTTTATTTTTCAATAAGTTGATAATACCGTCAAGGTGTTCAAGTTGCTGATGTCCTATAATAATATTAGACTCTTCTATTTTATTTATGAAAAAGTAAGGTAAGTCATGTTTAAATAAAGAAACAATATTTATAGTTTGGTCAGTTCGAATACGAAACAAACTATCAATGTATTTTTGATAATATTTAACACGAATGTTGTCTATATTATAATTTTTACACACAATATATCGTTCTCCAGAGTTGATGTTTGTAACCAATGGTTTTGTTATGTACACTTTTTCATACATTGCGCTTAGAATATACAAAACATCAAGAATGGGTTTATAAAACAAGTTATCTACCTTTATGACGGAAACCCCATTGGGTGATTGATATAATAACATTTTGGATAATATAGAAATCACCCCGACAATGTATTCATTCGCATTGTTATACATTTCTGGTTCAAGTTCAAAAAATATAAAATGAAAAGAGTATAAATGAAACGTTAAATCCGTGTCTATTTTGACACGATTAAATGCGACAGTTTTTTGTGACATGCATATATCGGTTTTGTCTTCACGACACATTGACACATATTCTATAATGGAATCCGCGTTTGTTCCTAGTGCCAAAATTTTCATTTCATTTAAATCGGAAAAATCTTTGAATATATGAAACATAATGTCTATTTCCATTAAAATGTAAAAAGAATTTGAAGCAGGTTTTAGTTTACTTACCGACAATTTTGTAAGGGGAACATTTGAGTATATATATTCATGAGAATTCAACATTTTGAAAATATCATCCACTGAAAAAAAAATATGACTTTTACATAACGTTTCTATTTGTTCTTTTGTTTCATTCAAATAATAAACAAGACTATGTGATATAATGGGGGACACAGGTTCTCTTGAATAAGTTGGTTGAATATCAAAGTCAATGACATTTTTCTTAGGCAAAATATAATAATAACTCATAGAGTCAACTATTATTATATGTCAAGTTACATTTAATCTCTTTTTTGAGAATAAACCTTTCTTCTATTCTTCATCGGCATTATCCACCGGGAACCCAGGAAAATGATAACAGTTTTTTATGAAGAAATCTTATCATGGGAAAAGGTAAGGAATTAGAATTCCCCGAAGGGCAGGGAGGGGGCAAGGGGGCAGCAACGCAGTCCGGGGGTTCCCCCTATTCTTCATCACCTTCAACAACCAGTTTTACTTTCTTGGATTTATTTTTTGGTTTCTTTTCAGCGCCTTCTTTTGTTTTTTTCGGAGTGCGTTTAGGTTTGGGTTCTTCTTGTTCTTGTGTTGGTTCAGGTTCGGGGTTTGGTTCAGGTTCCTTTGTTTTTCTTGGCGCCCTAGGTTTTTTCGCCTTGATTTTGATTTCCTCGACAACAGGTTCTACAACAGGTTCTTCAACCGGTTTTTCAACAGGTTCTATAACTTCTTCAATTGCCAAGTTAATATTATTTCCTTTATCACTTTCCTCAGAAGATGCCAATACTATTTTTTTGTTTAATTTTATTGGTTTTTTAGGTTTGTCTGTTTTGTCTGCTTTTTCTTTTTTCGAAAAAGTTTTGAATTTTACTTTGATTTCAATCGTTTCATCTTCTTTCGACACCTGTTTAAGTTTGGGTTGTGTGAGTGCGCCATCCTCTTCTTCATCCACGTTTTCTAATATAGAAGACGCGACGCTTTCGGCGTTTACCTTTCTTATTTTTTTAAACACAAAGTAACGATTCAAAAACGAAATTTTCTTTTCGTAAGAGTTCATGTTTGCGGCTTCACCAAAGTCAACCGCGCCATTCTTTTTTCGTTTGATATCATTTGTCATTCTTGAAAACAACTCTCCAAATAATCCAGAACCATTGGGTAATCCAATTGCGTTCGCCTCCTCCCGACTAAGTAGTTTAAATCCGTAGTTTTCCATGAGACGCGTCAAATAAGTAAAATTCACCAAAAATTCTGGAAACATTTTGTTAATAGAATCCTGAAATACCGAAATTTGATAACCAACACACGTTGAATCGTCGTCGAAATTATCTTGTGTGTAATCTTTAACAACTTCCCACACCTTGTTGTCTCCATCATATATAGACACCCCGTCACCAGTCTTAGTTCGACTCAACATGCGGAACATTTCTTTTCCGTCATAACATGTGCCGATAAAATGCCCACCCAATTTTGTGCATTCAGCAACGTTTCTCAAATAATTTTGCAATTTTGTCATAGTTTCAAAGAAATAATGAATCGCAAATTGACACGAAGAAACATTGAATCCATCTTCACCGACGCCAAATTGTCTCGCAACTCCTTTCCCCAGTTTCTCGGCTTCGTTTTCCCCCTGTCCGAAAACAGCCTTTGTAATTTGAACTGCTTTTTCATTCATCATTGCTGAACCATTACGCACGTTTCTCGAACAGTCACCATTTACAAATAACGCATATGGAATTTCCTTGAATTTTTTGCGATAGTTCAAAAACCTGGAACACGCTCCATTCAACCTATTTTCCAAATTATCTTTGGAAATATCAATTCCAAAGACAAACGCCAACCGCGCGCTAATCCATTTTGGAAAATCACCTCCCTTGCCACACGCAAAATCAATAAGCGTATCTCCACCCATTTTATTGGCAACGCAGGTGACCAATGATTTTTTCACGTACAAGTTATGGAAGTCACGTAATCCTTGGGTTTTGCTTGCACTCGCCGAACTATTATTATAATATACATCGTCGTCACCAACTTCTTCGGGTATTTGTTCTCCGGTAGAAATCATTCTCGGTGTAATTGGATTATGAATCGAATACCAGTTACTATCTGCCACGTTAAACGCGTTTCCATAACTTGGTCTGTTTCTTCGCAACTCGGCAGTCTTGTCATAACGAACGCGCAATGGAACCCATCTCCACCCCTTTTCACGAGCAAAATCATAACGAAATTCCACAATTGTATTATCACCAAATAGTTGCGCTTCTTCGGTAAACATTTGTTTCACTCCATCGTCGTCTTCCTTCAACAGAATATTACATATTCCCGCGTCAGGATCACTTGGACTCGTTGGATAGAAACGTTCTGGTAAGTATTTATTCTCATTTTCCGTTGCGTTTTTAAAATCAGGAAGTTTATCTTCAATTACATCTTGACATGGATTAATATATCCATGTTTTCCTTCTTCAAACCCGCAACGCAATATAATTGTTTTAAATTCATCGAGAGACGAACCCGTGTCTGCGCTCATTCCGTTTTGAAATATTGGGGTTACTTGGTCGACACCTGTATTATTTTTCACGGTAGTCACCAAGAAATCAATTGTATTAAACTGGGGTGGTTTCCACTTGAAAGAATAATCCCATGTAATTCTTTGAAGGGGGCCCGCGGAACCGGCTCTGTCTGACCCTACCCCCATATTGGCTGGCGTAAAAATAAGACCATCTGTTGTATATTCAAATCCACCCTCCATATCTTTTTGTAGTATCATTTTACATGAATCAAATATACTTGTGTTTTCACCACCATCCACTGGATAAAACTGCTTACACCGAATGGTCATTGGAGAAACAATTTCATTTGGCAAAATGGAGTGTAAGTTTATTTGTTTTACAAATTCTTTCAGTAATGGCAAACGATATGATTTATCCTGTTTTTCGTTCACGTCGGAACCAGTCGGTGTAAACGTAAAAGAACGAACATCTTTGTTATTCACAAAATAAATGTCAAACGCAGCAAACAAGTTTATAAATGCGCCCAATTTATCGTGAAGAATAATTTCACCGTCCAAAATACTATTGAATAAACCTTCTACCTTGGTTACACACCCTGTGTAAATAACATCCATATTGGTGTTGATAAGATATACCTTTCCATTAGAAGAAACAACCAACATGTGGCGTTCACCGTCGGCCTTATCCGTTACTGTAAATCCTTTGCGAATATTGGGAACATTTGTGTTTTGATTCACGGGGACTATGTTTTTCAATTGGAGTGTATAAGACGATGGACCAATAAAATTGGTTGAATAAATCGGTTTTCCAGGTTGATGTTGATAAGACGGCCCTTTGATAATAGACATATAACTTTTTAGAACTACGTCTTGTTCATTATACGAAATCGGGTAGTTGGTTTTTTGAAGTCCCATCAAAACATAGTTAATCGCCTTTTTCATAGAACCAAGTAAAATTTGTGGGGTATTGAAATTTTGGGAATAAGGGCCAACTAAACGATTTATGACTTCCAACTCAATCTCATAAGTTTCCAAGTTTTTAAATACACCTGACTGTTCCGTTGTATATGACGGAGTATATGATGCTTTAACAATACTCATGTCTACTTGAATCGGCAAATCAGGTCTCTGAAATGTTGTGCGATGTATGTAACGAAACTTCTTTTTATTTCGAGACCAGTCATCAAGTATGTTTTTAATTACATTGCTTTGAGAACCAAATTCTTCTTCCAACTGATAAGAAACACGGAAGTTGAAGTCATCGAAATTTACTGGAAAAATCGCAGAGTTTTCGTCCTTCTTTGCGAAAGACTTTTTATAAAATGTTTTGTTTGAAACTGCTTGAATATCCCCTGACTTACAATATTTTTGTATTTCGTGTAAACCTTTAATTTCCGTTCTAATTTTAGAGAAAATTTGAGAACCTGTTTTGGCGTCCATATATTTGTTCTCAATGCGCAACATATAATAACCTTCTGGGTTCGCGCAAACAAATCCAAGAGATTTTAACTTGGAAACAACATTGTCGAAATCGATTTTGGTGATGTGTTTTTTGTCGTTGCGCGTTCCAAAACGGACTTCTAATTCATAATTCTTTTTGAATTTATTGCCGTAATTTTCATTTTCCCAATAATGTTTCACCATTTCATCCAACGCCTTTTTCGATTCTTCATTTGTGGGTTGTTGGCGTTGTTCGTATGGTTTCTTGTCACGACGAAATTCCTCTTTGTGTGTTTTTAAATTAGATGACATACTCGTATATAATATAAACACATTTATTTATATTATATCTTCAATTTTTTATTAAATTTGTTGTTGTTATTCTTGTTATGTTGCTTGAATTGGAATGTAGTTACTAACTATTGCTGTTGCACCAGCGCCAACGAGTGTAAGTATTAACGCGACGACTATGTCTGTCACAAAGGGCATATACAATTTGATTATATTCAATATTTTACAAATTTTTTGATTCACAAGTGAAGCAATAACAATTCATATAACTCTTTTTTCCCTAGTTTTTTATCAGGCGGTTTATCTGGTGTTAATTGTTTACACATTTGAACCAATTCTTCCACCTTATACGCAGACGCAGCCTTCAATGGTTTATCGTAATTTTCCCATTTAAAATATTCTGTCTTATAACTTTCCAACTGTTCAACCGTTACATTTGTTTCGTATGCGTATTTCGTATAAGGTTTGTCTATACAATGAATTACGTGCCAAGGATCTGTGTCATTGGTATGTATACAAAAACACTTTCGTTTATGAATATACAAAACATTCAAATTTTCAACTATACACAACGCTAAAAATGTTTTCATAGTTATTTTGTCTTTACTTCCCAAATCGTCTTCCACATCTTCCTTTATATTTTTTACCTTTTTCGCTTTCAACAACTCCTTCTTTTCTCTCAACTTATAAATACATTCATATTTTATAGTTTTTTCATTTTCGAAAGAGGTTGTATTTGGAAATTCGTATTTTGAAAATCCATGTTTTGCAATATAAAAACACCAAAACAGTGAATCTTTTTGCTTGGGAAAAAACATGGACGATTTTTTATGTTCTTGCTGTTTTTGTTGTGGAAGAACTGGTTCTTGTTCTGTGACGACATCTTCTTCTATGCCAATTTTACACTCTTTTGGTAAAAATATGTTTTGTTTGTCGGTTGAAAAAACGACATCTTGTTTGTCGTTTGAAAGAACAATGTCTGGGTTGTCGTTTGAAAACACAATGTCATCATGTTCTTTCGTTGTCACAGTGTCATTTGTCAAAACACTAAAACTGGAACTTGTTAAATCCATGTTGTTTGCCAAATCTTTCAATTTGTATTTCAACGAATGAATCATCATTTTGCCATATAACATATAATCGCACATTCCATTCAATATTGATTTCGTGTTTACTTCATTGCTTACCATTCTTTTTTGGTTTGGGTTCTACTTTATTTTTTGCGGAGGTATCTTTATTATCTTTTGTAAAATATATATTTTGTAACGTTTCTTTTTGTTGCTCCATCTCATTCAAGTTCATTTCTTGGTCGTTCACATAATTAATATGTATTTTCAATTCCTCAATTACTTCTGATGACAGGTCAGATAAGTTAATATGAATGCCATATTTGTTTTCATTCAGAGTAACTGTTTTATGTTTATTCAACAGTCTTAAAATTTCAACTTGATTGAATTTTGACATTCCTTCAATCTTTTCACGAAGTGCATTCAGTTCGGCAACATTTATTGTAGATGGTTGACTTTCCAGCGAATTCATACTATTTGCTTTTATTTATTTATGGTGTTACATTTATATTGTTTTTTTCGTCTTACTATTTTGTCGTCTTTTCTTTTTCCTCCGACTCTTTTTCTTGGACGCGCCTCCTTCGATCACTCCTTCAAATAAACTGTTTTTGATTGAGTTTGAAACGGGTAAAAACGGATATTGTTTTCGGTTTTCGCTATGCAATTCACTATTGAAAAAATGAATCCTTTCGGTGATAGCTTCGTCTTCTGCTAATAATAAACGAGCAAGTTCCCTATTCATTTTCTCTCGTTGTGTCTTATTCGGATAAAGCATCTTACGTTCGTTCAAGTTATCATAACTGTAATATAACCAACCGTAAAATGATGGGTATTCATCTATTACCAAATCGTCTGGTCGATAAAATGACTGGAAAACTTTCAACGCTTCAACAAATTTTTCTTCGGAAACATATTGTTTGATTTGTCTCAACTTATCTAAAGGAATTTTATCCGCATAACCAAAATCAATAAGTAAAACGTTACCTTGTTTTCCATTATAAAACCCTTTTACGCTCTCATTTACCAAAACATTTCCCGCATGAAAATCATTTTGAGAATATCCCGTTTTTGTTGCCAATTCAAGAAACTTCAATCTAGCCATATTTTCAAATCTTCTTATGTCTTCAACGGTTTCTCCCTTGACCATGCGATAACAGTCCCATAAGGTTGTATAACCTTCCGCAATTTCCATGCACAGTACGCCTAAATAAGGTATTTCTGAATTCGCAATACTTTCAAGAATTTCTCGCAATACTCTTTTGTTTTCACTGTTAGGTTTCACATGTCTCAACATTTTCAATACAAACTCTTCCGCATCGTTTTTTATTTTAATTACATTTGCGTAAATGGGTGCAGGGCAAATGGGTTCTAAATAGGAAATCGTTTTTAAATAAATGTCGGTCTGTATGTTGATTTCTCTCGTAAAACTTTCTTCTTGTTCCAATTTTTTTGGAGTTACTCCTTCAATTGTCCATGACGACGGTGAATAGTTTTCATCTGTTTCATCTTCAACCGATGAATTCACTCCAACTAGTTTAATAATAATATTGGTTACAGGTTCTCTGAAATTTTC
>Ga0209189_1002433_pt1 | contig 13046 bp, 12 predicted proteins | sample C_130820_EF_Meta_FD_187308 | JGI IMG/M metagenome (GOLD analysis project Ga0209189, IMG submission 187308) | Freshwater microbial communities from Lake Croche, Canada to study carbon cycling - C_130820_EF_MetaG (SPAdes) (version 3) | ecosystem: Environmental > Aquatic > Freshwater > Lake... | reverse complement strand
ATTAAGTGTATAAGGGGACTCCCGTTTATTTCATACTACTATATCATCTTTTGGCATAATTTTATCTTTATTGTTATATAAAATTAACTTAATTTCCTCTTTCTTAATTCCTTTTAATTCATCTTCTTCATCACCCATTCGGTCTATAAATCTTTTAATTTGTTCAGCTTTATGAGGTTCCAAGTCAGGACAAATTTCTTCATAGAACTTTTCAATGTCATACATACGAGAATCTACTAAATCGTTTAGTAGTTCATTTTTGTTGACAGCAATAAATTTATTTGCCTTTTCGTCAAATTTATATGCAAAGGTACTTTGAAGATTAGTAATATAAACATTTTGGAATTCTTTATATTTTCCGGAAACGTGGACTAAATCTACCAAGTCATTTAGACTCATTGCTTGACGATTTAAAATATTTTTCTTTTGTCTAGTGTTGAGAATTTCACTTAGATTTTCTTGTCCAAGTTGGATGATGGTGATGTTGTTAATGGTGCCGTTATTATTTAATTGATTGTTTATTTTATTGAGGGTTTTGGGATGGATTTTGAGAGCTTTTTGAAGCATATTTTTTAAATTTTCCATTTCTTTTTCTAATTTTTCTATTTTAAAATCTTTTTCATCAATTTCTATCTTTTTAACTTTACAATCTTTTTCGTGACGCCACTTACTTTGATAATGATTATAAATTTTATCACAATTTTTACATTTAAAATCGCCTACTTCTTCTTTTTTCGAAGATGATATTTTGCTGCTTTTATGCTGATGGATAGATGCTGCTTTTTTGTCTATTTCTACTGAGTGGTATATCTTGATGTGATTACTTCTTGATGATTGAGATGAGTACTCTTTATTACAATGTTTACATATAAACGACATATATGTGAGTTCACTTATTATAATAAAGTATATATTATTTTCTTAAATGATTTTTTTTATATTATTAAAAAATAGTTCACTATGTGAGTTCACATTTTAACGGGAGAGAGAGAATTTACGCGTCAGAAAGTCGCCAGACTCGACCTTTAAAAATAGGAAACTTTATCCAGTAAAAAATAAAATACTTTTTATTTTTTGTTAAAAAAAATATACTTGTTACATAAGTGTTACAAAAATCTATTTTATTATTTCAAACTAAAAATTTAATTCAAAAATCGCACACCCATAAAACACAAACAACAAAGCCCCATAAATATTATGTAAATGTAAAAATGAATCAAATACATAAAATAAAAAATCAGAAAATCCATTGTAATACAATAATAATAAAGCACTCCTTAGTGGCCCATAAATTCCCTCGGTTAAAAGAGGAATGATATTAAAGACTTTAACGTTATCTGAATTAATTCTAAAACAAGTATTTCCTAAATTACAGAAAAAGTAGGAATAAATTAAAAAAGCAAGTAGTATTTTTTTATACATTATATTAAGTAATAAATTAAACTTTAAACAGAGGTTCAAGGTACTCGACAATATGGCGTGAATCCCTCTTCTTGACTAACTGCTCCAAGTTCTCTCTCGCCAGCTCTAAAGCATTCTTTTGCTCGTGGTTGAGAGCAAACGTGGAGTAAGGCATATTGTTCAAAATAACTTGAATGTCTATTTCAACCAGTTCTTTTTCCCAACCATCAACGTGACTACAATAGGTCATCAAAATATTATTTCCCTTTTCATCAACGTAAGCAAACTGTGAAGGAGCAAATTGAGAGACACTATTGATGATTCTGTTCAGTGGCTCCTCCATAAAACGCCAATCACCCTTTAGTATTTCGTGTAGAAAGTTAGGATCAGAAACCTTGAAGGAAAAATCAGTAGGAAGTAGATCTTTTACCTCTATTTCCATAAGAGCTAGTTGTACCTTTTCTTTCAAATCTGAAACATCAGACTTGGTGAGGTGGTCAAAGAAGATTTGAGGGTAATCGTAATAAAAATAATGACTCATAAAGTCTTTCAATGACTCTACTTTAATAGAGTAGTATTTGTCAATAACACACAACTGATCGGGGTTACTTATTTTATGCCGACAGGTGTAGAAAATATATTCGCCATCTTTTTCTTCAACAGCAATTAGATATTGATTTGCAACAGTGTAAACTTCAACATAACCAGGTCCGTTTCCTTGATCATTTCTGTGGTCATATTCTTCCTCATCTACGTCAGATATAAATAGTGTGGAAAACACTATATTTGCTCCATCATTAAAGATTCCTGCCACATTGGCCAGATTATTAGTAAGTAAATTATCATAATTAATATTAGTAGACATGGACATACTTATATTATTTATGCAGGTAAAGGAATAAAATTTCAATTTTTTCCCTAAGTACTCGTAGAACTTTTGAGTATAAATAGTAAATAAATTAAACTTTAGGAATAGCAGTTGTTCATAAGAATTTCTACTAGTTTTTTACAAGTAGAATTTAAAAGTACATCCATATAGAAAGGATAATGATAGTCTTTATCAATGTTAAACCGCAAAATGAAATCATTAATTGTTTCACGTTGATAATACCCATAATATGGTACTTTTGACAAAGTAGGAGGTTCTTGCGAGAAAGTGTCGATATGCATAATCCATTTATGAAAAATAAAATTACCATCTTTTTCTTCTACAGCAATAAGAACTTGATCCCATTGTCTACTTATTACATCATTCTCTTTATAAGAATCAAAGTTATCTATTTTTAAAGAAGAGAATTTAATAGTTTTTCCAGCAAGTTTTTCCGCCACCTCTTTATTGGCCAGATTAATAGTAAGTAAATCATTATAATTATTAATAGTAGGCATCGCCATACTATTATTATTAATAGCCGATAAACAGTTAAAATTTCAATTTTTTATACTAGTCTCTGACAAAGGCAACTCCGTACTAGTATCCTTCTTACTCTGTGAATATTTTAACTTATACTTTTGATATTTCTTAGTAACATTCCTTAAGTTTTCTTCCATTTTCATTAATTCTTGAGTAGTTTCTAAATCATCTTCCAATAAAATAGGACCTTCGTAATTAAATGTCAAATGTTTTGCTAAAAAGCCTAAATTTATATTAATTTTCAAATATGGAAAATTTTCTTTTATTTTCATATTAATTCTAGTATTATCTAAAATTAACTTGTTATGTTTTTGACAATAATTAATTAATTTTAAATAAGATTCATCTTTAACATTTTGTTCATTAACATTTACTAATAAATATAAAATTTTTCCTAGATGAAGCAAATCTTCTGATGATAATGATAATGGAGTATAAAATAAATTATTTAAACTACTACTAATGAATCTAGTCCATTTTACAAAATCCTTTTCTTTTCTTAAAAATTTAAACATATCAAAAGGTCTTTCAATAACTTTCTTTAATCGGACATCATAAGCCTCTGGTATAATGTTTCTATTAAATTTATCACCGTAATTATTACTTATAAAAAGAATATCCTTATTGTCGTAAAGAAATTGTAGATAATGTAATTTTTTAGGTAAATTATTCCAAGTTAATCTATTACTAATGTCAATACACAAAAAGGTATTTTTAATAATTGATATGATTTTTGTAATTTGAACCGTTGATAATTTATTCAAAATAAAAGTTGTTGTTAATAATTTATTATTATATAATATAATTTTGATTAAGGTTCTATGTAAATAATCTGTATAAAACTTTTGATTAGTAATTAGAAATTGAAAGTTATCGTGAATACTAATCTGATAAAATAAATTAATTAAATTACAATATAAAGTTTTTAGTTTAACCGGGATTATTTCTGAAATAGCTGGGTCAAGTTTGTCTTCATTAAATATTTTTTGGATATGATAAAAAGAATAATATAATATATGGTCAAAATTATTATCACATTTATTTTGTTTAATTGGATAAGTATAATTCTTAAATAAAATAGTTAATACACCTATAATTTCTTCTCGACTTGAATACTTTTGAGTAATATAATTAAAAAATATATTTGAATAATTATCCCGTTTTAATATTTCAATATCTGAATAATTCTCTGGATAAAACTTTCTAAAGTAAACCAGTGAACATTCATTATTATTTAAATAATAATCTAACATTTTCTTTCCGTGAATTGCTTCAATTTTAAGATTAGTTTTTTCAAACAAGTCCTCGTAAACTTTATTGTTTTTTATTAAGTTAAACATTATAATTTCAAAATCAATGTCTATAATATAGAAAAACCATTCATAATTTTCAAAGATGAAAGCTTGATTATTTTCTGTATGAATAATATTATTAGTAATCCCGGTAATTTCAACTTGAAAAAATTTACTTCCATCTAGATTCTTAATAAAATACTTGAAACCAATTTTTAACTCTGATAATTTAGTTTTATTTTTAGCTTGTCTTAAAAAGTGTTCATTGAAACAATATTCATTACTAGAGAATATAGAAAACTTTATTGTCTTAATTATATTAGCTATATTCACCACTTTCTTCTCTAGTTTATTTGTTTTTAAATAATCATGAATTGTCTTGATTGTAAAATCAGGTTTTCTATAAATTAAAAATAAAGAAAAATTTAAATATAATTGAATCACCTCCCATAATTTTTTGTTTAAATTAACAGTTGGTTCTATATGGTCTTCATACTCCATCCAATACTTCCAAATTCGATATTCATATATTATCAAGTCAGATTTCTTTAAAAAGTCTAATTGATACTCTTTAAAAATATAATTTTCAAGTATAATAAAAAAATCAATTTCCAAATCATTTTCTGATAGAAATATTTTCTGTAAAAAGTTATTACAGATTAATTTCTTATCCACTATTTTAATTTCATAAGGAAAGAATAAATCAATATAGCTTATTCCTTCAAAATTATTACAAAGTGGCACTTTAATTTTTTCTATTTTATTTTCATAGTTACGATTAAATACTTTAAGTGTAAAAGTATTATTTGTCTTTTCCAACAAAAAATTATTAAATAAAATTTTATCTTCAACACATATAGGTAATTTAATTATCATTTATTAAGATTTTAAAGTAATTTTCTTTTAAATTAACTTTGGCTTTTAGAAACCATCTTATAAATTATTTTCTTATATTCACTAAAGTTATCTCTCCACATTATAGATGCATTCACATTTGCAGGTGATTCTAAGTTAGGAGAAGCTAACATAGAGATAATACTAATCAAAAAAGTTTCAACAGTTTGTGTTGGGCTCCACCTCTCAGATATTTTCTCATACCCAAATACATCTTCACCTTCGTGTGCAATTGAAATACAAACTTTACCATCTTCATAAATATTAGGATGAAATAGGTTATCAATAAATTTAAATTGAGGCGCTTTGTTTGGGTATTCAGGAGGAAATGTAATTTCGCAATTGAAAATACCACCTTCAAAAATAGTATCAGGAGGTCCAAATAATTTTACATCCCAAATAAATAGATTTCTATTCTGTGGTGATACACTAAATAGACTATTTACATTCTTCCTAGAAACATCTTCTAGCTCATTTTTTAATCGTATCATTGAATCTTTTGGGTTCATTAATAATATAAATATTATATTAGTGATTAAATAAAACAATTTTTCTAGTCCTGCTCTTCAAAATCCATCCCTTTTTCCTCCTCAAAATCCATCTCATCTTCTTCCTCCTCCTCGTACTCAATGAGGATACCACCTCTCTGTATAAGTTCACAGATTATATCCAAATGATTATTTTCAGTAGCAACTGTCATAGCATTTTCGTTAGAATCAGATACCATATGTACATCTACACCTTTATCACAAAGTTCACGAACTACACCCAGATGTCCTTGCATACAAGCCCACATCAGAGCATTCCAACCATCATCGTCAATCATCTTGTCATTTATCCTAGCCCCTCTTGAAATGAGTTCACGAACAACATCTATATGCCCGTAAAAAGAAGCACTCATCAAAGCTGTAAAACCGTCTACTCCGTAATGATTAATATTTGCACCCATATTACATAGTGCTTCGACTATATTTAGATTACCAGCCTCACAAGCTTTGATTAAAGCTGTTCTACCACAGTTATCTTCATCGTTGATGAGTGCACCTTTTATGTAAAATTCAAGAACTAGTTCAAAGCTACCTCTACTACATGCCATTATTAATGGCGTGTAACCATTCTTGCTCTTCTCGTTTACATCAGCTCCTTCATTGCACAATTGTCGAACTAAATCTATAGAGCCGTGTTGAATAGCACAAATTAATGCAGTGTACGAACTATTAAAATTATTATTAGCATATGCACACTTAGCGCACACCTCCTTAGTATTAGTAAACATATTATTATAGGTAATAGTAGACATCCAATAATTATTAATGATATACATAGATTTAAAATTTCAATTTTTTGTGTTTTTTATAAAATAAGTGGAGTTAGAATCCAGAACCATCTGTGTTATCACTATCATCCTCGTCCAAATTCTCGTCAGCAAGTTCACTGTCAACCTCCACTTCCACCGTGTCATCAATCTGGATAGAGCTAACATTGAATCCTACATCAGGCAAATCAGAAGAAGTTGCAGTAACATCATCGTGAATAGACTCGGGACTGCCACCACCTGAAGGTGCACTGAACTCATTAGTCCTACTCTTCTCCTTGAGAATCCAGCGCACCCGCCCCCAAAGGTGGTCGAATGAACAGGTCAGATTAGAGCACCGCACATTTTCCCAAGGCCTCTCATACCTACAGACCTTATCCTTGGTGTCCACCCGGATAAAATCCTCAGGATGCTTCAAGTGGTTAAAACCACATTGTCCATTCCGAAAACCAGGACAAGTAGTTCCACGCTTGCAAGGCTTCTCCAGCCACCACTTGTTGTGTTCTGCCTTGAGATGCTCATCCAAACCCTCCTTGGTAGAAAAGTGAGTACTGCGAGGTCTGGTGCCGCCACCACCACCACCACAAGAAAGACCATCAGGCCGCTCACACTCCTTACAGTGGAAATGTAACGTATTTGTATAAGAGTTGCATTCCATACAGAAGAGCGCCGTCTTTCCCTCAATTAGCTTCAACACATCGGAAATCTTGGGGTGAGACTTGAGAAGGTGTCCAGTGATGGTCTTGGACTGACGGGCAACCTTATGGTTACAGCCAGGAACAGGACACTTAAAGAATGGCATCTTAAGAACCTCAAAATGAGACTCTAAAGTGGCCAACGTAAAGGGCTTACCTCCCTCTCCACAAGTCTTACACTTGCAGGTGAAGGTATCACCCCGAATATTAATAAAAGTAGGCATATTATAATTAATCATAGACGACATACCTATATTATAATATAGATAGATGGTTAAATATTCAATTTTTTTATAGAACCAGGAACTAGTACTTTTCTATATAATATATACAAATACCCCAATACTATAGATACATAGAAATAAGCACAAAAGTAACTATTATTACATAATTGATAATAAATCACTATTAACAATAGAATATTTAATATTACAATAATTTTCTCGTGTTGAAATGATAACTCTTTATAGTCTATATTTTGATAATAACTTATTAATAGGTCTTTCTCTTTCCATTCTTCTAATAACCAGGTTTTAAAGTCTTTAGTATCGTCATATTCTAATTCACGATTAATAATAAATGTTTTATTATTTTTATAAATCATTGACATATCATATATTTTACCTAATTTATTAGTATTCAATAATCTATTATAGATACTATGTAAACCCTTACTTTTAGGAACTAATAAATTATCATAAACTGGTAAATTATTCTCCTTTGAAAATTTCTGACCATCTAAAAACTTTTCTTTAGAATATCTAGTTCCTTCTGGAAATATTATAATTAATTCATCTTCTAATTTATCAATTTGTTGATCCAAAAGCAACCTATCTTCTTCCCATTTTCTACTTAATTTAATATGTTTATCTGTTAAAAAGTGTAAACCAAAGCCTGGTATATATATAATCTCTTTCTTCCCAATAAACACGAACTTTCTAATGTTTTGACATTTTAATATATATAAAATTAAAAATGTATCATAAGCATCTATGTGATTTGCAATTAAAATATCAACCTTTCCTTTAGTTTGTACTATTTCATCATTACATAAAACATTCTTATAAATATAGCAACATAATATTTGAAATGATTCTTTTATTATTTTATTTATTTTATCTTCCTCCTTAAAAATTATTGCTGGAATTAAATAAATATTTGATATAAATATAAACCATACAATTAATATTATTTTTATCATTATATTTTTAAAGAAAATCATTTTTGATTAATCGAATAATCTAATTTTCTTCCATCTGATGTCTCTAACCATCCATTAATCACAATTTGATTTCTATCGATTTTATCGTGACACAGAGAACATAAACAAACAATATTTGAATAATTATCCTTTTTAATATGAAGTAATGATTTATGTTTTTTCTTTTTATCAAAATCTTTTTGTGGAATAATGTGATGTGATTCTAGTTTCTTTTTCACTTTACAGATGTAACACTCTCTCATAAAATCATCATTATAATTACTCATTTTAGGAGCTTCATATTCATCGTATTCTTTTAATATTTCTCCAACTCTTTCATTAAAAAATTTATCTTTCATCAAAAATTTAGCAACTGTCAAACCATAAAATGTTTCTCCTTGTCCTTCACTTAGATGTCTGTCATAAATTAATTGTTCATTCTTTTCGTCATAAGTAATTTTCAAATGCATTGGTTTAACAGTTTCTAACTTTTTAACTGAATCTAAATTAGCTACTTTATGTAAATGAGTTGCGGTAATAAAAGAACTTTTTGATTTTGCTAATATTTCTAACATATAAGCAACAATAATATTTGCAGATTTTTCTTCAGTTCCTTTACAAATTTCATCACCAATAATTAAAGTATTATTATCATTTCTTTTTAATATTGCAGTTAATTCCATCATTTCAACCATAAAAGAACTAAGACCCTTGAACATATTATCATTACCGATGATTCTGGTAAACAAAGATTTATAAGGCTGAAAAATGAAACATTCAGATGACACATAATAACCAATTTGTGCTAAAATAATATTTAATCCAATTGATTTCATAAGAGTAGATTTACCAGAACTATTAATTCCATATAATAATATTCCATTCAAATTATCAGTACCTAATCCAATGTCATGAGGAATATAATTATATTCTTTATTAATCGACTCTACTATAGGATGTCGCATTTTAGAAGCTTTAAAATAAGAATTTTCACTTGCTATAATTTGTGGTCTAGTATATTTATTTTTTATTACACAAATAGCCCCTGAATTGATAAAATCTAAATAACCAATCTCTTTACTCCAATAAATAAATAGGTTACTGAATACAGTAGATATTTCTTTTAAAGATTCTTTAAACTTTGATTTGTTTAAAGCAGCTAACTTTTGTTTATTGACTATCATTTGATTTGAAATTTCTTTAATCTTATTACAATTAATTTTAGTGCTGGTACTTTTAGGTAATTCAGTAAATTCTAAATCAGTTGCTTTCAATTTAAAACCCCCGATAATTATATTATCTGGTAGTTTACTTTTTAATATTTTACATCTCCTGTTAGTAATCAACATATAGTGACCATCTCTTTCATTAAACTTACTAGTAATTAACGATGCATCTTTTTTGCTAAACAAACTTTTATCATCACTAATTAATTTTTCTAATTCAACTTGTAGTAAATCAATAAAATTATTTCCGGAATTAATGGATAAGACTAACTGATCTATATTATCATCTATTTTAGCTTTATAAAATGATTTATTATCTTCAAAATAATTATTAAAGTTACTGGATTCTAAATTTTCAAGAATAAAATACTTTTCAATATAACCTTTGAATTCATTAACTAATTTTAATAAAGATACAAAAGAATTATCGTGTAATATATTTAGTTCTTTTTCATCTAAATATTTTAATAACTTTTCTATTTTTAGAAAGGAACAATATAATTGATGCAATTCATACGGATGTAGATTTTCCATATCAATTCTTCTATGTAATCTTTCAATATCAAAGATATCCTCAAGGAATTTTTCTAAAAAAGTCTCATGATTGCTTTTTAAAATAGTATGGATTGCTTCATATCTATTTTCTAATTCCTTTGGATCAATTAATGGTTTGTTTAATGCATTAATTAAATATCTATTACCTAATGCTGATTTAGTATAATTAATTATATTAAATAATCCTTTTTCTCCCGATGCTTTAGTAAACACATCTAATTGTTCCAATGCTTTATTACCAAAGTATAAAAATTTATCACTAGTAAAACTAATAGGTGCTTTAATCTTATTTAATAAATTATTTTGGTGATGAGAACAATAATCTAATAATATCACTAGTGATAATCTACTTAAATTAGTAAATGATAAATTTAAATTTTCAAATACACTGAGATTATTAGTAAATGGAAAGATTGTTTCTAGTAATCTTTGTTGATATTTAATCTTTTCTTGATTTTCTATTTTGAAATTATAAAGTATCTTTTCATCTAATTGTAAATACTGCACAACTTCATTTGGTTTCATATTTGCTATTGGTTCTTTAATCTTATTTATTAATAAAATTTCTCTAGGTTTAACTGTATCTAAAAATCGTAAGGTTTCATCTAAAGCTAATAATTCATCACTAGTAGTTGAATAAGTTTCAAATGTAAAACCATTACCAGTTGATAAATCATATGAACATAATCCAATACATAACTGGTCATTGGTTTTGGTTTTAGTCTTATCAATTATTATTGAAACCAGATTACAATTTTTAGAATTATTTTTTTCTAAATAAGTAGCAGGTGAATAAATACCAGTAATTTCTCTTTTTGGTTCTGGAGGTTCTGTTGTTTGGTCAATTAAAACCACAGTATAATTTAAATTAATTAATTTTTCAATAAAGTTATGAGTAACATGAATTGGGAATCCCATCATTCTAGGATTTGAATCAGATAGTTCTTTATTACCATTCTTTTTGGTGCAAACTACATCTAACTTTTGAGCTAGAGTAACTAAATCTAATCCATTATCGTCATTACAATATGCTTCGTGAAAAGAACCAACTTGCATCAGAATAATGGTTTTATCAAGACCATAAATACTTGCGTAACATTTATGAATTTTAAAATAATCTTTAACAAAAATTTCTTTATCGTACATTATTTATAAAGTTCTTATAATCTTTACATATGTTAAGATTAAAACTATCTTTCTTATTGTTTTCAAACCATTTATTTAAAAAAATATTTGTTTTTTCTTCATTAATCTTTTCATCAGGAAATACGATTTTAAATATCTTTATTAAACTAGAATTATTCTTTTTAAGAGTATCAAAGAAAAGACGGTTATAAATATTAACTAATCTAAACATAGTATTTTCATTATCTAACTTCTTTAATTCTCTAATTAATTCATCATAATTATCAATATTATAAACATTTAAAATATCTGAAATAGGTAATGATAAATCCGGTATTTCCATATTTTTAGATTCACTTCTAGTTAATTTTTCATTGGTAAATTTATAATCTTTAGATAATTGATTATTATTAATAAAGAATTGACTAGGATATATTTTAAATTCTTGATTATTTTTTTGTATTTGTAAAGTAAGCGGATGAATTACTGATTCATTTTTATTAATAGGCTTTCCTACTGGTTTTATTTTTCTTAATTCACTAAATTTATTCATTAAAAAAGTATATAAAATAATTTTACTATATTATAAATATGGATACTTCTGATTCTAACTATAGTTCGTCTGATGAATCTCAAGAAAATTTAGATTTAACTGGTAAAATTTTAAATAACTACAACGTAATTTATGAAATTGGAAAAGGGGCGGATGCAATTGTTTGGTTAGCTTTTAATATTAATGACTCTAAATATTATGCAATCAAAGTGAATGAACCAAATGAATATAAAAAAGGTTCGCAAGAATTTAAATTTTTAAAGAAATTAGACCCTCGACTACCTTTTTTTAATCATTTAAAAGAAAGCTTTGTAGAAAAAGTTGGTAATAAAAAATATGCATGTGGTGTATTTGAATTACACACTGGTAATTTAGATGCAATTGTTAGAAAAGGTGAATTTCAAAATGGTTTACCTATTGATAAAGTTAAAAAAATAATGTTTCAATTATTGTTAGCACTTAAATATTTACATACCAAGATGAAGGTTTATCACGCAGATATTAAAACAGATAATATATTATTGAAAGGCTGTAATAATATGGATAAAGAAATAATAAGACAATATTCTGAAGCAGCCTCATATAAAGATATGAGCAATAGAAAGCAAACTCATCAAGAAATTTGCGAAACTCTTAAGTTTCCGGCCAAAGAAATTAAATATTGTGTTGGTCAAGACTGTATTGATAATTGTATAATTACATTATCAGATTTTGGTGCTTGGTGTGGCGAAGATGAACATTATGATACTGATTTTGGAACTAGATACTATAGAGCACCTGAAGTTATATTAGTTGGACAAAGTAGTTTTCCTGTTGATATTTGGGCAGCAGGATGTGTCTTTTACGAATTACTGACTGGAAGAATATTATTTGACCCAGAAAGAGATGATGATATAAATCGTGATGAATATCATTTATATTATATGAATTCTAAATGTGGAAACTTTAGTACATCGTTTTTAAAGAAAACAAAATATGGTAAGAAATATTTTACATCTGAAGGGAAATTAAAAAAATTTAATTCTTTAGATGAAAAGACATTTGAATATTCCATTGATAAGTATGGTATAAAAGAATTCAGGGCAGAGATATTAGAGTTATTGAAAGGTATGTTAACAATAAATCCAAATTCTAGATTTACTGCTGAAAAATGTTTAAATCATTCTTTCTTTGCTGATTTTAAGTAAAATTCATAATTTAATTATGAATTTACACTACTATAAGTGCCGAAATCATTTTTGCTGTTTACACTACTATAAGTGCCGAAATCATTTTTGCTGTTTACACTACTATAAGTGCCGAAATCATTTTTGTTATTTACACTGCTAAAAGTGCCGAAATTTATTAAATGTGATTTTGAAGTCATTAAAGAATTTTT
>Ga0209189_1002427_pt1 | contig 13052 bp, 8 predicted proteins | sample C_130820_EF_Meta_FD_187308 | JGI IMG/M metagenome (GOLD analysis project Ga0209189, IMG submission 187308) | Freshwater microbial communities from Lake Croche, Canada to study carbon cycling - C_130820_EF_MetaG (SPAdes) (version 3) | ecosystem: Environmental > Aquatic > Freshwater > Lake | place... | reverse complement strand
TGGGCCAAGAGTTCGGGGGTCAAAGGTTCTCGCGATCCGCCCCCTGGCGTGCAAAGGGCTTCTGGGGATCCTTCGGCACCGAGGGTAAAGGTGATGATCCCTGGGACCTCTTTAGGATCGCTCGTTAAAGACTTGGGGACAGGTTGGAGCAGTGCCGCACCGGCGCCGTCTCCAAAGAGTGGATAAGTCTTTTTGTCTTTCGGATCGACCGTCCGACTCATCACTTCGGCTCCGACAATCAGAGCGTTTTGGGCCAAGCCATTGGCGACGAACTGCGAGGCGACGACCAAGGCGTACATGAAACCCGAGCAAGCAGCATTGATATCGAAAGCCGGCGCGACACAACCGAGTTTGCGTTGCAAAATACAAGCTGTCGAGGGGGTCATGTAGTCTTGAGTGATCGTGGCGACCAAGACCAAATCAACTTGGCCTGGATCGACTTGGGCACGGCTCAAACAATCCATCGCGGCCAAGTATGCAAGGTCGCTGGAGGCTTGATCATCCCTGGCAAACCGGCGCTGGCGAATCCCTGTGCGCTGGATGATCCAATCGCTGTCGCAGCCCAAGCTGGCAAGATCATCGTTGGTCACCACGCGCACTGGAGCGTACATGCCAGTGGAGGCAATTACGACCGGGATCTGCTTGCCGAGCCGGCTGCGTCCACTCTCGACCAACGAAGCATTCATCATTTCGACGGAAAGCGGTAGTGACGGGAAGTGGTAAATCGGGTTCCAAAACGATCCCAAGCGAGCCGAGAGTATAGCAGTGCATCACGGACTGGATACAGCTTTTTTGAGCACTTTGAGAAAGCTTGGGAGCCGAGGGCATGGCGAAATGATTTTGACAAGATTTCAACAATTTTGACGATTCCTCCGTTTTGGGGGGTGACTACGCCTAGGTGGGCAAGTTAGATTCTACGGCTACAGCGGGCCTGCTATCACGCGTTGTATGCGTGATTCGTGGCCATTGCGCCGTGGCTCGTTTCCCACACTCCAGCCATAGAAAGTGCTGATGTTGCGATGTGCTTGATCGCCATTCAATATCGCGTGGTTCCAGAGAGTCCTATCCTCGTGGCCACCAATCGCGAGGAGTTCTACGATCGGCGAAGTCACTCGCCGAGTATTCAATCTGGCAAACCGCGTGTCCTGTGTCCCCTCGATCAACGTAGCGGAGGGACTTGGTTGGGAGTCAATCAACATGGAGTTTTCGTCGGGATCTGCAACCGCAGAGTTTTCGAACCCCTGGGTTCGAATCGGTCCCGAGGACTGCTGGTCAAAGAAGTGTTGAAGGCTCCCACTAGCCGTGCGGCCGTCGAGCGAGCGCTCGAGGAGACCCACAAACACCGTTTCGAAGCCTGCAATTTGGTGATCGCTGACCGAGACTTCGGCTTTGTGATCCACCACGATCAAGAGGACGAAGTGGTCGATTTGCAACCTGGCTTGAGCATCATCGGCGGGCGGAATCTGAACGATCCGCGCGACGAGCGAGTCCAACTCACAGGCCGATTGCTGACCCTTCAAAACCTCGATTCCCCCGTGAAATTTCTGGCTGTTGCCAGCAAGGTTTTCGCGCGTCTGCCTAACCCTCTGGCTCGCGCCAGCATGGTCATCCAAGGTGGCGACTACGGGACCGTATCGAGCACCTTGATCGCCCTGGGGCCCAAACCCCGCGATGCAATCTTCCAATATGCCGACGGACCTGCTAGCCAAGCTCGCTTCGAGGACTACTCGCCACTGCTGCGCGATATCCTCAGCCGCGGTCTTCGCGAATCGAGGTCCAAAGCCGTCGCGGCTGTCGAAATGGGAGATGCCAACGCGGACTTGGCCGAAACAGCCGACGTCGATTAATCCTCAAATCCTGTCATGCCAACCGTAGCAATCACCGACTACACCTTTGCGAACCTCGATATCGAGAAATCGATCCTCGATCCGTTGGCTCAGGTCACTAGCGGCCAGTGCAAGTCCCCCGAGACTCTCATCGAGCTTGTTCAAAACGCCGATGCAGTGATCACGCAGTTTGCACCGGTCAACGCTGCGGTCATCGACGCGATGCAACGAGCCAAAGTCATTGTTCGCTACGGGATCGGCGTCGACAACGTCGATCTCGAAGCGGCCAAGCGCAAAGGGATACCCGTGTGCAATGTCCCCGACTACTGCATCGAAGAAGTCGCCGACCATACACTAGCGTTCATCCTCGGCTCGACCCGCCAAGTCGTCCCCAACACGATCGCTATCCGCGATGGCAAATGGGGTCTTGCGACTGACTTGTCCCAGATGCGAACCCTCAAGGACCAGACCGTCGGTGTGGTCGGTTTCGGACGCATCGGCAGGGAGGTCGTGGCTCGTTTGCGGCCCTTCAAACCCCAGGTCTTGGTCTACGATCCAGTCGTGGATCCGGGTCAGATCGAATCCTATGGCGCCCGTTCGGCCAGCCTCGACGAGCTGCTAGGCTCAAGCGACATCGTCACGCTCCATTGCCCCTCGACGGCCCAAACCAAGAAACTGCTCAATCGCGAAACGATCCAGCACATGAAACGCGGGAGCCTCGTGATCAATCTGGCTCGTGGAGATCTGATCGATACGGCCGCGATGATCGAGGCCCTGCAAAGCGGCCTTTGGAGCGGGGTGGCGATCGATGTGTGCGACCCAGAGCCGATCCCCATCGACAGCCCCTTGCGATCGATGAGCAACGTCATCGCCGCCTCGCACATCGCATCGGCTAGCCCCAAAGCCGTCCGCAAACTGCGCGAATCGGCCGCCCAACATGTCGCCAACGCGCTGAGCAACAAGCCCTTGGTCCATATCGTCAACGGCCTGCCAAGCCCGGTTTAAGGGATGCTCTTAGGGCGAGGCACTCGCGCCGCGCGCGGTAATGCCTGTCACCGCTCGGCTCACGCATCGGCTCACGCTACAGCTGCCTCCGGCGGGCGCGTTGGGTTTTGGACAGTGTTGACTGGATTGTCCGTGTTGACTGGACTGACGGCGGACGTTCTTGGAAAAGAAAAAACTCGGGGACAGTCCCCGAGTTTTTTGGTAGCTAGACGAGTTTTTCCCCAGCCATTCCGCTGCATCTTTGCGCGCGATCGAATTCGGGCCGACCAAGCAATTTGCTGGTAATCTGAAATCTCGAAATTTTTTTCCGACCAAAAAGCGGCCTAAATTTCATTTTTCGTCAAACTGAGGTGCTGTGGCTAGGGGTGAACGATTCACCCACCAGAAAACCACCCGAGAGCAACTGGCTCACGCCTTGAGTTGCCCGCCGGTGGTCTTCTGGATGGTCACCAAGGGCTATCCCTTGGTGACACTAGCGGATGGATACCGCAACTTGTGTTTGTTCGCTGTCGTTTCGGTCAGGAGGGCCCGCTAATGCCTCGTGTCAATCGATCCAGTTTGATCAATCCCGATGATATCACCATCGTCCATGCTGTCGCTAAAACGTCCCGGAATCTGTTTTTGCTCGGTGAAGAGTTCTCCACCAATACCGATCATTCCCATCGAAAAGACTGGGTCTTTTCGATCATGGAGTTCCAGTGTTCGCTAATGGCCGTCGATGTACTAGACTTTGCCGTGATGTCCAATCACATCCACTTTGTCCTCAGGTCCAGACCCGATGTGGTCAAACAATGGGATAACGAAGAAGTCGCCCGCCGGTGGTTGACTCTATGCCCGAGGTCAAAAAAACGGAGGCTCGTCGACGGCAAGATGGTTTATGTGCCCTGTCCGCCGAAACCTGCTCGGATTGCTGCTTTGGCGGCCGATATCGAGCAGATCAAAAAAATCCGACAACAGCTCTCGAGCATCAGTTGGTGGATACGTCTGTTGTGCCAGAAGGTCGCTCAGAAGGCAAATTTCGAAGATGACCTATCGATGGGGCATTTCTTCAAAGGCCGATTCCATTCGGTGGTGATTCATGATGAATTCCACTTGCTAGGCTGTTCGGCATATGTCGATTTGAATGCGATTAAAGCGGCCATGGCCGAGACAATCGATGGCTATGACTACACCTCGGCGAGCATGCGTTTGGAGAAGATCCGATTGAGACAGCAGTTTGCGGCCAGTGCGAAGAGTCAACTCTCCGATTCAGGCGCGCCAACCGAAGCAATGCAACCGCAGGTCCCTTTAACGGATAAGGGTCCCGAGAATACGGGCCACAAAGCGTCTAGTGAAAAGATCAACAGGCGGCAGTTACGGGACTTTTTGAGTCCGGTAAAGATTGAGAAATTGTCCGGCGATCCTCAGATGCACGTTGGGGGCTTTAGGTGCAGCGACAAGGGTTTTTTGGACATGACCGATGAGCAGTACATTGAGTTTCTCGAGTGGTGCATCAAGAACAAGATTTTGAATCGCCAGAACGAGATTCCCAAGCAAGCCCCGGTGTGTTTGCAGGGTCGGGGGATTAATCTTGATGACCTTGTTTCTCAAGTGCGTGATTTCGACAAGATCTATCGTTACGAAGCCGGTGTGAAGCGCATTACTGCATCCCGAGCGAGTGGAACGGATCAAGGAACAAGCGAACACTCGCGGTAAATCTTATCGATCGGTAAAACCTCGGCGGCTTGACCGAGGAACTTTCAAGGCCCATCGGGTGCGATAGGATCGGTGTGCGCCTACGGACAAAAAACGCCGTGTGACTTGCGGTGATCGGTGGCAAAAAGCTTCCCGAATCTCTTTTTCGGGGACCCTTTACCTCTCTTTGCGCCCTCCCAGACTCATTTCCTGAGCTAGCATTCCCAAAATCCAAAAACCTTGGGGTCTGTCCCCAGATATATTAATAATCAAAAAACGTGGGGACAGTCCCCGCGTTTTTTGCAACCTCCCGCCACGACTCACGCACTACAGCCGCCTGCGGCGGGAGCGTTGGGTTTTGGACAGTCCAGTTCAGAAAGCCAGTTGCAGACCTTCGTGGTGCTCGACCTTCGGCTAGGGAATACTCATTATGTTCATTGGATGAGGACTTAGAATGTTTCTAAACAAGATTACCTATAAGCATTTTGCGAAAAGAATCGGCAAGCCGGCTTTTAAAGCGGTAGGGATTCCATGCTACGACAATGGTCCGCATCGGTTTGATCCCCGATAGGGATCGATAGAGCCTTGATTTACTAACATCGCATTGTCGAGTCATCTCGGGAATCAGTGAGATCCCATGAGAGAGGCTTACCAACTCCAGAACCATTGCAAGCTGGCTAGTGCTTTCGACCGATACAGGTTGAAATGACCTTTGTTTGCAGAACGAGACGATGTTGTCCGATAGGCAGTGCGCTTCGTCGAGCAACACGAATGGATAAGGTTGAATATCGCTGGCCGTGATTCTCTTCTTGGTAAGCAAAGCGTGATCTTGAGGCAGAACAAGTAGCAATTCCTCCTCGAAAAGGACTTCATAGTCCAGATGCTTTGTGTCAAACGGCAGGGCTAAAACGGCCAGATCTACCTCCCCCTGTCGACAGCTTTTGAGCAAGTTGTCGGTGGTGTTCTCCTGTATCATGACACTTGCATTGGGAAAGCTTGTAGCGAATTGCCGGAGGATTTTCGGTAGAAAGTAAGGGGCGATTGTAGGAATCGCGCCAACACGAAGTCGACCCGATTGCCCATCGTCGGTTAATTCCGCTTTTGTGTCGTCCAAAAGCGTCAGTGCTTCGATCGCTCTGCTTTGAAGCAACCTGCCCGCATCGGTCAGCGCGACCGACCTGGACTTGCGCTCGAAAACGGGTTGTCCAAGCTCATCTTCGAGCTTTTGGATCGATCGACTCAGGGTCGGTTGCGTGACGGCAAGTTCTTCGGCTGCCCGCGTGTAGTTGCCACGCTGAGCGACCTTTAGGAAGTATCTGAGCTGGTCTATTTCCACAATTACCTCGGTTTCGTTACGCGATTCCTTCGTTATGGACTTTCCTCGCTATGCATTTTATGTATGGTAGCTAGTCCATCAATGCATTGGATTTATAGCTATGGGGATGCGATCATTCAACTAGGTCTAGGTATCGATGAATGATTCCAAGACAGAAACGCTTGTTTTTCCAAATTCACAGAGGTGATCATGAGATTCCGCAACGCGATCGGTTTTGCTGCACTTGGCATGTTCTGGGCAGCGACTGGACAAGCTCAAACCAAATGCCCAGTGATGCAGGATGGCCCATCTGCCATGGTACGGCACACGGCCTCTGGCATGATGTCCAACGGGGATTGGTGGCCCGAGCAGTTGAATTTGAAGATCCTTCATCAAAACTCTTCGAAATCCACTCCACTGGGAGATGCATTCGATTATTCAGCGGAATTTGCGAAGTTGGATCTCACGGCGTTGAAGAAAGATCTCAGCGATTTGATGACGCAATCGCAAGACTGGTGGCCCGCCGATTACGGTCACTATGGGCCGCTGTTTATTCGCATGGCGTGGCACAGTGCCGGTACGTACCGCGTAGCAGATGGCCGAGGCGGGGCAGGTTATGGAACGCAAAGGTTCGCTCCCTTGAATAGTTGGCCAGACAATGCCAATCTTGACAAAGCCCGCCGGTTGCTCTGGCCGATCAAGCAAAAGTATGGGAATCAAATATCATGGGCGGATCTGATGGTGCTCGCCGGCAACGTCTCCTTGGAATCGATGGGTTTCAAGACATTCGGATTCGCAGGTGGTCGTCAAGACGTTTGGGAACCGCAGGAGGATATCTACTGGGGTCCAGAATCAAAGTGGCTCGCTGACAAGCGTTACACAGGCGATCGGCAATTGGAAAATCCTCTTGCAGCCGTGCAAATGGGATTGATTTATGTAAATCCCGAAGGGCCAAATGGCAAGGCTGATCCTTTGGCCGCTGCCCGTGATATTCGCGAAACATTCGCTCGAATGGCAATGAATGATGAAGAAACAGTCGCGTTGATTGCCGGAGGGCACACATTCGGAAAGGCACACGGGGCCGGTCTTGCCAGCAATGTTGGACCCGAGCCAGAAGGTGCTCTTATCGAGGAGCAAGGCCTCGGGTGGAAGAACAAATTGGGAACTGGCACTGGCAAAAACACCATTACCAGTGGACTCGAAGGAGCTTGGACAGCGACTCCTACCGCTTGGTCCAATGGTTACTTTGACAACTTGTTCGGTTACGAATGGGTTTTAACCAAGAGCCCTGCGGGTGCCCAGCAATGGACCCCCAAGGATGCGGCTGCAAAAGGAACCGTGCCAGATGCGCACGAGGCAAACAAGTCGCATGCCCCTATCATGTTCACCACCGATCTTGCCCTAAGGCTCGATCCTGCTTATGCAAAAATCTCCAAGCGATTTCACGAGAACCCAGACCAATTCGCACTGGCATTTGCCAAGGCCTGGTACAAGCTTACTCATAGGGACATGGGGCCGGTTTCTCGTTTGCTAGGTCCGGAAGTCGCTCCAGCTCAGGTCTGGCAAGATCCGGTACCAGCAGTCGACCACCCGTTGATTGACGCGGCTGATATCCTTGCACTGAAGTCCTCAATCCAGGCGTCGGGTCTAAGCGTTTCTGAACTTGTATCCACTGCATGGGCTTCGGCTTCTACGTTCCGTGGTTCAGACAAACGAGGTGGAGCCAACGGATCAAGAATCCGATTGTCGCCCCAGAAAGATTGGCCAGCAAACAACCCTGATCAACTTGCCAAGGTGCTTTCCAATCTGGAAAAAGTTCAGTCTGAATTCAACAGAGCCAACGCGGCCACCGGTAAGAAAGTATCGATAGCGGATTTGATCGTGTTGGGTGGAAATCTGGGTGTTGAACTCGCGGCCAAACAAGCAGGGCGCAACGTCGATGTTCCTTTCACGCCAGGTCGGACGGATGCGACCCAGGAGATGACCGATGTGGAGTCCTTCGGAGTGCTCGAACCGAAGAATGATGGGTTCAGAAATTACTTCAGCAAACAGATCGATCGACCTGCAGAGGAGTATCTCGTAGATCGGGCGCAGCTTCTGACCTTAACAGCCCCTGAGATGACCGTATTGGTTGGTGGCTTGAGAGTCTTGGGAACCAATACCGGCTTCGAGCAACTCGGAGTCCTAACCGATCGGCCTGGGGCTTTGACAAACGATTTCTTTAGAAACTTACTGGATATGAAAACCGAGTGGAAGAAGTCGAGTGTATGTGACCATTTCTTTGAAGGAAAAGATCGAAGTACAGGCAAATTGAAATGGACCGCAAGTAGGGTCGACTTGATTTTCGGATCCAATTCCCAGTTGCGAGCCATCAGCGAAGTGTACGGTTCTGCCGACTCCCAACAACGCTTCGTTGACGATTTCGTCAAAGCTTGGAACAAAGTCATGAACCTGGATCGGTTTGATCTGCACAAGCCGAGCAACTAGCGTTGAGATCATTTTCAAGCCGTCTACTGTTTGCTGAGCGTTTCGTCGAGGTTCAACAGGACTCGGGCTGCGAGGGTCCAAGCCGCAGCGTCCTGCGGTGTGGCCCCTTGAGGCAAATCGTTTAGCTTACCGGGATCGACGGTCATGATCTCACGAGGATTGAGCCAGCCGTCTGAGAGCCGCTTGCGCTGCAGATCTAGAAACTTCAAAAGCTGAGCTTTCTCTGTCTCTGTGGCGCTTCGCGAAGTCGCAAGCTTGTAAGCGCGCTCGATACGATCGGCATCCGATGGTCCCGATTCGCGCAAAACTCGCATCGCAAACCCACCGGCGGCTTCGACAAAGATCGGTTCGTTCAAACCAGTCAGCGCCGCTAGCGGTGTGTTGGATCGGATGCGTCTAGCACAAGCCGCATCGCCGTTGGGTGCATCGAAGCTGCTCAGGACCGGGTCGGGCATCGATCGCTTGCGAAACATATAGATCGCTCGGCGATATCGCTCGGGGCCCTCGGCCGCTTTCCAATACCCTGGGTACACATAGTTGTAATCGAGCACGTTCTGGGGGACCGGCGGTATCACGCTCGGTCCTCCGACCTTGTGATGCATCAATCCTGAAATACTCAGAACCACGTCGCGCAGTGTCTCGGCGTCGCACCGGAATCGCGGACCGCGCGTGAGCCAACGATTCTTGGGATCGACCTCGAGCATCATCTTGGTTGCATGCGAGGTGCGTTGATAGGTATCGCACAAGACGATCGTGCGTACGAGTTTCTTGAGACTCCAATTCGAGTCCATGAATTCCACAGCGAGCGTATCGAGGATGCCTTGGTACTCTGGGACCGCAGCTCGGGTTCCAAAGTCTTCGGAGGTCTCGACGAGTCCTTGACCATAAATCTCTTGCCAAACTCGGTTGACCGCGACGCGGGCACTGAGCGGATTGCGACGATCGACCAGCCAACGCGCAAATCGCAATCGGGCAGGCTCGGGTGCCTCGACCGCTGGGTGGAGGCTAGATAGGAACTGCGGTTGTGCTGGTCGGTCGGGTTGGTCCCAGTTTCCGCGTTGCAGCGTAAAAGTCGTCCGGGACTTGCGAGCATCCCGTTCAGTCATGTGTAGAACGCTGGTTTTGGCGTTCGGAAAACGCTTCCACTGGTTCTCGATGGCTAGATACTGCTCCTTGGCATCCTCTCGGGTTGCCATCCAAGCCCTGAGGGCTGTGTCGGAAACTTCAGGCGATTCGATCATGGCAAGAACAGCATCGTGATCGATCGCCGGTACCGTAGGTGTTGGCGTGTCGGTAACACTGATCCTACAGCAGCCGACCATGTCTCCCTGCCGCCAAACGATTTTCAGTTTGTGGTCTTGGAGATTTTCGAGTGGCTTTTCGAGCTGCAAGACCACCACAGAGGATTGGTTGCGCCGAGCTAGCCCGCGATCGGACTTCCATACTGTTTCATCCTTGCCGTCGATCAGATTGGCAGCGGGTCCCGAGGAATTCTTGCCATCGGCGGACTTCTCTTCGGGGTTGCTGTAGTCAGCGTTTGCGGAGGAGAATTTTTGTTTTTCCCAGTCTTTGCTCCCGGGCTTTTGGACAAACAGTTCGATCTCGCGCAGATCCCACATCCCAACCCCATTGCGTCCAGGTCCTCGGAACGGCAGTTCGCCATGCGTGAGGACTTCGAACTGAATCCCGGTAACCGTCGGCAGGCTCGAGGGTGCGATCATGAACACGTCGTTGCTGGTGTGTCCGACCATGAGGATCGAATCGTCGGACTCCTGGACCGGATGGTTTAGCCCACTGATGGTCTCAAGAAGCTCTGCGCGTAGGGGCTGCCACTTGGGCCTCGATGCGAGGACTTGGTCTTTCCAGACTTGAAAGTTGGCTTGCCAATCGGGGTGGGCATCTTTGTACTGCTGCATGGAGGTGCCGATGAGCGAGCGGATCTCGCGGACAATCGCGAGTTGCTCAGGGGCGTAGACCCAGGATCGGGATTCAAAGGTGTTGTTCAGGAACGCGAACATCCCATAGTATTCGTCATGGGTGATCGGATCGAATTTGTGGGTGTGGCACTGGGCGCACTGAATCGATATGCCCAGAACACCTTTGCCGATGCAATCCATTCTGTCGAACATTTCGATCATGCGAAATTGCTCTGGAACGATTGCCCCTTCTTCGTTGACCATGCTATTGCGCAAGAATCCCGTCGCAATGAGTTGTTCCTGAGTCGCATCGGGGAGCAGGTCGCCGGCGAGTTGTTCGATGATGAATTGATCGTAAGGCATATCGTTTCGGATCGCATCGAGGACCCAATCTCGCCAGGCCCACTGGTCGCGCTGCATGTCCTTTTCGTAACCGTTGGTATCCGAGTAACGCGCCACATCGAGCCAGGAGCGGGCCCACTTTTCGGCGAAGCGATCGTCGGCGAGCAGTTTCTCGACCGTAGCGGCCAGTCCCTCTTTTTGAAACTCTGCGACTTGTTCGGGCGACGGCGGGATACCGATCAAGTCCAGATAAACCCGACGGCACAGTTCCCAAGGTTTGGCTTCCGACGTGCTCGGCCAACCTTTTTTGTGGAGTGTATCGGCCACGAGCCAATCGATGGCATGATTGACCTTGCGACCGTGGATGGGTTTGGACAGGTCCGCTGGGAATGCCGTGGGAGGGACAAACGCCCAGTGCTTGTCGTACTGGGCACCTTGGTCGATCCAGCGCTGGAGCCATTCGATCTGCTCGGGGCTCAATGGTTTCTGTAAGCTAGGTGGAGGCATCACCTCATCGGCATCCTTGGAGAGAATTCTGCGGACCATCTCGCTCTCGGAGGCCTTACCTGGCACGATCGCTCCTTTGGAAGATTCGCCGCCAGCGATAGCCGACTCGCGAATGTCCAGCCGCAGTCCACCTTCGCGTGTCGATTCATCGACACCGTGGCACTGAGAGCAGTGCTCCGAGAGAATAGGTTGGATCTGTTTGCGGAAATCGACTCCTTGGGCCCTGAGCGAGTTCAGGTTGGCAGCAAACAACATGCCCGAAAATAACAGGGCCACGACGGACAGGGCTCGAAAGCACTTGGCAGAGAATGGCTTGAAGGAGCTCGTATGGATCATGGGGAGGGTTGGGTCCAAGGTGGGGGGGCAATCGGGGGTATCGAGCAAATCTGCTTTGCGGTTGCTATTATCCATGAAAATCGCTTACCGAAAAGCGAAATGCACAGGGAATGGGCAATTGGATATTGGGTACGGGTTCGCCCAGGATGGCGTTTGCAAGCTCTGGGCCGTAGAGTTTGCGGTATCCGAGATAACTTGAGGTGAGCCTCGGATTGATTTCAAGGGGGATCCATTGGCCGGTTGGTAGGATCAAAAAATCGATCCCGACCCATCCATCTGTGGCACCGGGGATCGACATGAGGAGACCCTGGGCGAAGCGATCGAGCTTTTTCGGATCGACCGCCAGGGGGCCTTGTCCACCGATATAGCTACCGTCTTTGAAAAGCTGTTCGGTTGGTCCGATCGCAGCGACGGGTATCTTGCAAGAAGAGTCCCAGGGGCCAACGACTGCAAGGCTTGCGGGTTGTCCGATGATCCAGGGTTGGACGATCCAATCCAGAGGGTTCTTGAGCGTAGCGATTCGATCGCAGAGCGCTTCGCTCGAATCGAAGCGTTGCAAATCGGTTCCGCCTGCACCGAAACGCCTTTTGAGTACCCAGCCATCGCTTGGGTAAGAAATCGATCCGAGAGAGCTAGGGTACTCAAGCCATTGGTCGGCTAACATTGTCGGCGCAGTGATTTGTTGATGTTTCGTCCAGTGTTGATAGGTATCCCATTTGTCCGAAGCCGTGCACAAAAAGAGATTGTCGGAGGACATGATCCGGCAGCCCCGTTGACGCATGGCTTGGACGATCCCTGAGAGCAGTCCATCGAGTTCTGGAGCGATGACTATTGCGCAGTCGCTTGCGCGTGCGATGCTGGCCCAGAGCTCTGCGATGGGCTCGATGTCGGGCTCTGGCATGGGGTGCACATCATGGACGTCGACTCGATCCAAGACCGAGGATTTGAGGCTTTGCATTTTCCAAGCGGCTCGGATCGATGTTTCCAAGGCGACCGAGACATGATGTCCGCAACGGTCAAGATCGCTGGCGAGCGACAGGAGCATCGCGGCACCTTCGTCTAGAAGCGAGGCATAGGGCCCTGCCCGACCAGAGTCGCTGTAGGAACCGCTTGAGCAGAGGAATTCAAAAACAGCGATGTGCAAAAGACAACCGCCTAGGAGAGCAAAGGATCAGTATTCGTCGCGGCGAAGATCGAGGTTTTGCACGGCATGCGTTTGGGCAAACCATTGCCTCCACTGGTCTACGTCGTAGCCAAAGTTCTGGCCTGTAAGGCTCGTAAGTGCCGAGAGTACGTCTTTGTGTTGGACCTGTCGCTGCTGGGCAGGGGTTGCTCCGCCCCCCAGGCCGATACCGCCATTGCCGACACCGGCGTTGAGGCCACCGGGGTTGCCTGCCGGCAGCACGGTTTGGGATGATCGCAAATGATTGATCAGGATGCTGATGTAGCGTTTGTCGACGAAGGGGGTCATGCAATAAGCGGCCCGGTCGCGTGTGGCGGTGTTGCCGAGTTTGGATGCAAAGGCGCTGAGCGAGGCCTCTTTGACCCAATCGTCGCCGGTTTGAAGATGTTCGAGCGCATCGTTGACGAGTCCCATGTTGGATTCCTCCATGGCCATAGCCACCAAGGCCGACGCGGAGGATT
>Ga0209189_1002424_pt1 | contig 13059 bp, 12 predicted proteins | sample C_130820_EF_Meta_FD_187308 | JGI IMG/M metagenome (GOLD analysis project Ga0209189, IMG submission 187308) | Freshwater microbial communities from Lake Croche, Canada to study carbon cycling - C_130820_EF_MetaG (SPAdes) (version 3) | ecosystem: Environmental > Aquatic > Freshwater > Lake... | reverse complement strand
CTACATTTTTCAAGATCAGCTTGCAATTTTACAAGTTCCTCTTCCACTTTCTTTACATCATCAATACCCTTTGCAACAAGAGCATCATGAACTGTCTGACTTACACCTCCCTCTGTAGGAGGCGCTGCTGCCGCTACATTCGTCTGCGCTTCAGCTAATTGAAGTTTGAGGACTCCTTGAGATGCCTCCAATTCAGCTAATCTAGCCTTTAAAGCGATTTCAGTTGATGCAGCAGCGTGTGCATCTGCAGTACCTTTTACAGCATTATGAGAATATCTCTTAATTTCATCAACAATCCATCCAATTATACTCATTATTTTAGAGTTACTATCATCACCCTCTAGAGTAGCCTGAAAGGTCGCAAAGGTTGCTACAGATGGAGTACCCTCTAATTTAAGAGTAAGTGAGTCAATTATAGTCTGTAGAAACTTCTTCTTCTCATCCTCTAACATTAACTGAAGGAGCGACTTCTGCGCGTTTGTATCAGATAGTATTATACCAATTAGACGCGGTATAGGATTCTTCTCTTCATATGCCTTCAAGTATTGGTTCATATCACTCTCAGTAAAATCCGTGTTATCTAAGGTATTCATAAGATCTACAGGGTCAACCGCCATCTTACTATCAAAATCGGGATTTGGATTGAGTGCCTGTAATACTAGAAACGAGAAGTTCCGTATAATGCGACGCATTTGGTCGTCATCTATATTTGATATCTTGCTAACTCCGAAGCCCGTATGACCGTCTTCCTCATAATTAGTGCATTCTTCCACATTTAGAACCATATCGTCAAGGAGCTTTTTTATCTTAATACCCTGTTCCATTAAGGCACGGACTCGAATACTGAGCCCCTCATTGCGTTTACCGGCCCGAACCTGTGTGCGAATGCGTTGAAGACGATTATTGAGCCCCTCGCGTAAAACTCCATACTCATCTATATCACAAGGGGGTTTCGGATTTACTAGAGAAAATCCGCTGTTGGGGGCGAAAACTTTTGCGAATATGATCTTTGCTGTGACAATTTCTTCAGGTGTTTTTGGAGAATTGCCAGATAGCGGAAAATATTCATACGAGAAGCCGATATTACTGCCCTCATTTGGAATGAAGCCTACTTCATCCAATTGAACCCGTTCATTTATAATGACAATATCGGGCGGTACACCCTTTAAGAGTCTTCTTTTATTGTGTTTCATTGCGCCGCGAACATTTGTCGTGCCGACTCGCACCTTTGGTCTAGGTGCGACTGCTGGTATAGGGACTACTGGTTTGGCGGCTGGATTCACGGAATCTGCTCTAGCAGAATGAGGGCGTCTGCGTTTTGCGATCTCTAGTTCATTACGAGGATCTCCCGTGGAAAACATTTGATTGCCCTCAGCATCAATTGCTACATCTGCTCCACCTGAGAATGACTTCCTCTTTTTAGTTATAGGTTTCGGCATCTCTCTACGAAGAGCGACGAAAGTCTATTAGCAACATCGACGCAACTGGACGCCGTTATATAAATTTGCGTCTTGTCTAGTCTTCACCGTTAGTTATGAGAGTATTTGCCTAAAGGTTGGCCTCGAATATATATAAGTAATGTCGGCTGTTCCAAAGATTTGTAATCCTTGGAACAACAAGAACAAGATTATTCCAACAAAAGAGATATACCGTATACTGAAAGATTACGGTGTTAGTACTAATATTGAGGATCTTGCACTTTTCCGACAGGCTTGCGTTCACACGAGCTATGTCAATAAGTCTGAGATATGGGCTAAGCAGGATGAGCCAATGGTTCTCTGTCCTATGCCAGATGGCTGCCTTCCTCTACAGTCAGATGACAATGAGGAGCTTGAGTATGCAGGTGATGGTATTCTTAGCGGGGTTGTAGGAACCTATCTTAAGGAGCGTTTCTCGGGACAGGGTGAGGGATTCATGACAAATCTTCGAACGGAGATTGTGAATAATGATCGACTTGGTGAGCTTGCGAAGACAATTGGTATGGGTCCATGGCTTGTAATTAGTCGACATGTTGAGGAAGTTTGCGATGGTCGAAAGAATCTTCGTCTGCTCGGAAGCATGTTTGAGGCCTGGCTGGGGGCACTATATTACTCCTTTGGAAAGGGGGGGCGAGGATTTGAGGCAGTGCAGACCTTCGTTATTAATGTTCTGGAGCGACACATTTACTTCGTTGAGCTGATTACCAAGAATACCAACTATAAGGATCAGCTTCTTCGGTGGTTTCAGGCGCAGTATCACCAGCCACCGCGATACAAGGTTTTGCACGAGGAGGGTCCATCGCATGATCGGGTCTTTACTATGGGCGTTCTCGATGTAGAGGGTAAGGTTGTAGCGTCATCATCGGCTAGGAATAAGAAGGAGGCGGAACAGGAGGCGAGCCGTCTTGCGCTGCTTGTTCTGAGTTCGACCTAGGGCTCGCTAACGGCGGCTCGGTAACGGCGGTATAACACTATAAACAAAATGATATGTCAGAATAGATGTCTGAAAGAAGGGGTTTTAAATTTACAGGTGTAAAAATAAAGGTAGAAAAGGCTCCCGAGATTCTTCGTAAACTGAATGAAACCGATATGAAGCCGGGTCCAATAACCTCGGTTGTGCGGGGCCTGCTATCTCGCCCAGAGCGGGTTGAGCGGCCTCTAGTTCCAAAGTCCGTAGCCCCAAAGCCTTCAGCTCCAAAGTCTCAAGCTCCAGCCCTAGCTCCAGCCCTAGCTCCAGCCCCAGCCCCATCTCAAGCCACAGGCCCAAAGAAGTTTGTTGTAAAACGCCCCCCAGTGAAGTTTGAGGATCCAAATCTCGAAGAAATGGCAAGACTTATTCGCGAAGAGGAAAAGAAGAACCCTTATGAGAATCCTGCTGGCCCAGAGGTTTTCGTACCAGAAACTCGCAGAGGTTTCTCAGAGTTCATCAAGGAAACCTATAATGCCTTCATGCTCGAACCAACGGAAGGCGCCTCTCCAACTGAGGCCGGCGATAAGTATCCCTATCAGAAATTTATACGCGAGTACATGCGCCAGGCAACTCCTTATCGCGGTATACTAACCTACCACGGTCTCGGTTCAGGTAAGACCTGTACTGCTATAGCTACCTCAGAGGCACTTTTTTCAACTTCCAATAAGAAAATTATTGTCATGACACCCTTCTCACTCCGCAAGAACTTTCTCAAGGAAGTCAGTCTATGTGGATTCCGTCACTTTCGTCTACAGAATTACTGGGAAGAGCTACCCATATCTGATCCGACGACTCAACTATTTGCCAAGTCGGTCCTCGGCCTAACTGACTCCTATCTGAAAACGGCGACCTCAGTCTGGGTTCCTGACTTTAGAAAGGGGGCAGATGCCTCCAATTATTCGACACTTGATGCTACACAGCAGACAGAGATTCGTAGGCAGATCCTATCAGTTCTTGTTTGGCATGAGGAGAAGAACCCCAACGGCCGTATTCGTTTCATCAACTACAATGGTATTTCGGCGAAGAAGCTACAGGCAATCGCCTGCAAGAAGCCGGCCAACTTTTTTGACGATGCTGTAATCATTGTCGATGAAATACATAACTTAGTGCGACTCATGCAGGGTACAATTGACCCGTACTTGATCCGTATGAAGGGTCTACGCCGCCTCATACCAAATGAGGAGGTTACAGTTGATAAGTGGAATCCAACTCTATGTCTACAGGGCACGAAGACCTATGCGCGCGGCTATCTTTTCTACAGACTTCTCTTATCGGCACAGAACTCTAAGATTGTTGGACTCAGTGGCACGCCTCTTATAAACTTTCCAGAAGAGCTCGGAATTCTAATGAATATTCTCCATGGATATATACCGACTCTTGAATTCACAATTCGTGCGGTGGGCGCAGTTCCACAGCAGCAAATTACAGATATTATGCTAAAGCACCCCTTCGTGGATTTTGTCAGAGTTGGAAATGACGCCGCCGGTGGTGGATCAAGAGTTGTCTGCAGTCTTTTGCCCTACGGAATTAAGAAAATCGGACAGGATGTAGGAGTTCAGAGAATTCCTGAGGGAGAGGCAATTCCCTCTATAAATGAAATAATTCCCACGATCGAGGAAGATCTTAAGACAGCGGGCTTTATCGTGAACGGTTCAATTACAGCGGTGGCGAAGGCGCTTCTACCGCCCTTTGGTGAGGAATTTGCCAAAAACTTCATTTCTGCAAACGCTATTAAAAATAAGATTGTTCTTGTGAAACGGCTAACGGGACTGATATCCTATTACAAGGGGTCGCGTACAGATTTAATGCCTGCTGTAAAGGTTGATGAGGTTGTACGGGTTCCTATGAGTGTTTACAGCCAGCGGATGTATGTAGAGGCGCGCGAGTCCGAGATTTCGAGTGAGAAAAAGAAGAAGGGTGGTGAGGGGGCTTCTATGAGTGCAGTGTGGGCGGAGGTCTATGAGATGGGAACTGCTGCGAAGACGAGTAACTATAAGATGACTTCTCGACAGGCTTGTAACTTCACCTTTCCGCCGGCGGTTTTGAGACCGCGACCGAAGACTCGCAAGGAGCAGCTTGCTGAGGCTGGGGCGGGTGATGTTGGCGGTGATATAGTCGATGGGGCTCCAGAGCGGGAGAATTTTGCTGAGGAATTCCCTGAGCTTGATGCGGCGGAGAAGGAGGATGTGGCTGAGGCCGCTGTGGCAGCTGCAGAAGAGGATGAACTGGCGCAGGCTATTGATGCAGCTGAGGGTGGTGAGGATGCGGTTGAAGAGGCTCCTCCTGCGGAGACAGTAGGAGGTGGTGAGGATGATATAGTAAAGCCTGCTCCAGCTTCAGCTGCGCCAAAGCCTCTCAAGACCCTCTTACAGAAGAAGGCCAGCACAATCGCTGCAGATTGCAAGGCCGGCCAGAAGCCAGGCGAGGACTATAAGGTTAGCACTGTGCGTGCGAAGGAGTGTCTCGTAACACTTGCCAGAGACAATCTAAGACTCGACAAGGAGGACGGGCTCAAGGTATATTCTCCCAAATTTGCCGAGATGTTAAAGCGGATCTCAGAGGCGAGAGGTAGCAGTCTAGTGTATTCACAATTCCTTGATATGGAGGGTATCGGTATTTTCCGCCTCTGTATGGATGTAAATGGCTATGCTCCAATTGAAATTATAAAGACACCCACGGGCTTCGCATTTTCGAAACTAACGGAGATGTCCTTTAAAAAGGGTCCAGGCGTTCAGCCGCGTTATATCACTTTTTCAGGAGGCGAAGAGGAGGATGTTCGCCGTCTCGCGCTTGATATATTCAATGCAAAATTCGATGAACTCCCTGCTAATATCAAGTCTATTCTTGAGGGTTCCGCCTATATTAATAACCATCTTGGAGAGATATGCAAGGTCTTCTGTATCACATCAGCTGGTGCAGAGGGTCTCTCTCTAAAGAATGTCCGCGCGGTTCATATCATGGAGCCCTATTGGAATGATGTACGCCTGAGACAGGTGAAGGGTCGTGCGATCCGTATTGGATCTCATTTGGAGCTCCCAGAGGAGGAGAGAAATGTCAGTATTTATACCTATCTCACCTGTTTCTCTGAGGTAGCCCAGAAGGCGAAGAGTAGTGGCGAAGATCGTATTGATGAGACTATACGACTGGCGGATCGCGTCGAGAAGAAGGAGGCGGTTGCTTTGGGGCTACCAATACCAGAGGGCTCTACGGAATATGTCGTAACAACTGACGAGCGCCTTTATCTGATTGCTGAGCGGAAGAAGGGTATTCTAAACTCTCTCGAGTCTGTTATGAAGTCTGCAGCGGTTGATTGTGAGCTCAATATCAAGCAAAATAATGATGGATCATTCAAGTGTCTTCCGCTAGAGGGAAAGGTGGGTGATTTTATGTATCATCCTGATCTCGATATTGATATTCGTGAGTCGGCGTCGAAATTCAAGGAATCTGGACCTGCAGAGCCGGCTGTTAATGTTATCTTCAAGAAGCTGAATGGTAAGCCATACAGATTCAAGCCGGTTGCTGGAGGATTCGAAATTTACGGTGAGACGGATTCCAAGCTTACGAAGCTTCTTGGAAAGACGGGAGAGAAGGGAGGGCAGCCGGCGGCGCCTGTTACCTGGGCGCCCTTTTAGAAAAAGGGCCCAAAAACTCAACAAAATAATATCTCATTTTGGACCCTTTTTCTAAAAGGGCAGGGCAGGGCGATTTTTTGGGACCTTTTTCTAAAAGGGCGGGGCGATTTTTTGGGACCTTTTTCTAAAAGGGCAAGTATCAGGTATCCCAGTGAATGGAACATGATTATTTAATGAATATAGCAACCATCTTGTTTTTTGCTTGCTATATTCCTGAACTCTATGCAAACTATAAGAATAAAAATGCAAATATGTATAATCTACCCGAGAAAGTGGTCGTCTTGACTGGATCGGCCTTTGCTTTTGCCTACGCCTATGCAACCGATAATCAAGTATTAATTATTAATTATGCCCCGCTTCTTACTCTTGATATTCTTGCCTTTTTGATGAGAGCCTATTATGTCTATAAAAATCGTGCAACACCTGCTATAGATGGCCCGGTGGTGGAAGCGGGGCCATAACTTCAGTAACGGCGTATATGATGTGTGGCATACCTATAGGATATTTTATGTTAGACTTAAGGTATAAGTGGATTAACGAAGACCATCCGTCCCCGTTTCAAATACTTCAAAATCAAAAATCTGTACATCATCAATCTGTACATCATCAATCTGTACATCATCAATCTGTACATCATCAATCCATAAATGAACAAGTGTCATTAATGTTAGACTTCTTGAATGAATAAAAGATAGAATAAACCACCAATCTCTTGAACTGGTATCAAATGTATTCCAATCCCAATGGTTTAGAAGAAGTCGCAGCCGTTCTTTTTCAGTGATAGTAATGATTATATTATTTTGATATTCATTATCTAAATATTCTTTTGACATTCTGAAATATTGCTCTCTAATATCTTTTCTATTTGAATACAAAAAGTTACGGAACTTGTAAATAGCCTTTTGGGCTGTAATATTTCTAACGATTTCTGTTTTGTTGTTCTTGTATTGTGAAGCCATCTTTATAGGTAGTCGTATCAGGCAGTATTTAGGTAAGAATCTAGGATGAACCGTGCATTGTTCTCTGATTTTTTACCAAGAGCAATAAGAGTCTGTTGCTGAGATTCCAAATCATCCATAATCATACAATTTGACCTATTATATATAGCCTTTAACTGTTCTTCAGATTGCCCTAAAAAATCAAGTTTTTGGGCCCCTTTTCTAAAAGGGCGGGGCGATTTTTGGGCCCTTTTTCTAAAAGGGCACAACAGCTGCCTAAACTCTCCCGCACATAACCCTATAAATGGACGTCTGGCCCACCGATAAGATCCCTGGCGTCTATGTTCTTTGTCACCCAGAAAAGGAAAGGGCTCGTTTTCACCGGATAATTCCACACATAGTTATGCGTGGAATTCCAAAGGAAACGCTGCGGTTCATAGCCCCCACCTGGGGCGATAATATTGATAATGCAAGCATCTTCAAGATTTATGACCCCTATCTGAATCGCGGATCACTCCCACCATTTTCTTTTAAGGCATCCTGTCTATCAAAGGGTGAAATCTCGCTAAATATCAATTTCTACTCTGCAATTCGCCACGCGCTCGATAACAACAAAGACGACCAGTATATGATTATTCTAGAGTCTGATTCTTATCTGCGTCGTGATATTGTTCCAAGAATGAATCAGATTCTGGCGGACCTCTCAGGAACCGAGTGGGATTATGTGAGCCTTGGAGAGGGCGTTGGGACGCGCCCACCAGGAGCCGAGCCGAGTTATTATTCGGAGCAGAAGCTCTATTCGCCGCCGCATTCCTGGGTATTCCGCTGCACGGATTCTATGATGTTTCACCCGAAGTTCTTGAAGCAACTCGCCTCAACCTTTTTACCCTTTCGCGAATGTCTCGATTGGGAACTGAATTTCCAACTCGCACTTCACCAAGGAAAGGCGCTCTGGGCTGATCCGCCGGTTTCAGAGCAGGGGACTTGTTTCAGGCGGTATGCTACAGGATTGGCATAAGACAAGTGCATAGCAGTACTCGTCATCAACTCTACCGCCATGTACTTAATTTAAGTACCGCCATGTACTTAATTTAAGTACATGGCTCTGATGGATAGAACAAGAAGCTAAAGTAACTCCAATGACATAAGGCTACCTTGTGGCCTTATCCATGGGGAGTACTTAACTTCAGTACTATCCGTTATAAAATTTAACAAGTAGCCCACGCCAACTTCTAAGTATGCTTATTCTATCAACTCTTCCTCACTATTTATCTCTAAATCCAACGAGAAAACACTATAATGTCATTGTCACCGTATCAACCACTCTTTCAGCTGTCTGGCACTGGTATGGTGAGCCGAGAAGTCTTCTTCTCTTTCTCGACTATGCCTTCGCCTGCCTCTGGGCCATGCTCGATCTCCATAATGCTCTCCCTAGGAAACTTCTCCCCATCATCGCCCTGAATATTCTCGTATTTAGTACAAACCTTTGTATTAAATATGACAATAACTATTGGTTCTATCATAGCCTCTGGCACATCCTATCTAGCGCAAAATGTTACTATGTATCAAAACGCCTCACATATTATCGGGGCGTAAATGGGTTTTCGAGTCCATATCACGCGTGATAACACGGAAGATAAGCTGAATCTGGTGGCTCGCATTGAGTAGGCGACCCGTTGAGAGACCAGGGGCTGCATTGAGAGCCGTGAGGAAGGCTGTATTAGTAGTCGCAGAACCACCAAAGGGCATGAGTGATGTTAAACCTGTCGACGGATCATTAAAAGAATTCCGAATGATGATAAAATTACTGTAACCGAGTTTATTTGAACCGCTTGATGTAGCATCACTTCCATCCTTAAAAATCATTGTTTGAGTTGGCGCAGACCCTGTAACATAATTGTAGGCCACATCAACTACAATATGGCCGGTGGGGCGCGTTAGGAAACTCGTAAAATCCGTAGCGGCCTGGGCTCCTCCACTGAAGCTCGACGGGAGATTCACATTGCTTAGATTGATGCGATCACCCTGTGCGAAGGTGTACTGTGAGAACCATGTTTTTGTTTGAATCCATAGGAATTCACCGCTTGTATCATAGTACGAGGCCGCCGCCACATTTATCGTTGAAACATTCGGCCCCTTCCAGCTTCCAGCAGTGCCCTGAATCTGTGCCGAGGTCACGACACCACTCACATCGAGGGCATCCGCCGATGTCGAGAACTGTGAACCATCCGGTTTCTGAATCTGGATCGTCATCTTCTGGAGAGTACTGAGTGGCGTGGGATAATAGACCTTCTGGCACTTTAGAAACTTCGGTACTAGGCGCGTATAACCCTTCGTCTTGAGCGTCGTATCCGAGGCCCAGTAGGCATCATAGCTCACAACGCCGAAGGAATTATTGAGACCATCGTTAGTTCCGAAGCCGTTCGTGTTGAGCTCGTCAATCCGCACCTGTAGATACGGGTAAGCAAAAACATTAATACTCTTATTTGTATTATAGGCTGTTGTCGATGACTTCAGCATGAGCGTATCACAGGCCTCTGTTGGCATAATGACCTTTACAAGCTCAATACGAACAATGTTCTTAAACTTGATATAGGTCGAGGGAGAGAGACCATAGCCAACACGGTTGTTCGCGGGGTCAAAATTCACAGTGAAATTATAGCGATTCTCTTGTGTATTATTGACCCAGTCACGGTCAGCGCTGTAGATAAATAGATTGTACTCATTCTCACGGTATGCCACGACATCATCCTGGGCGCGTATATTATCCTGTGGAAGAGAGGGGCGAGGCTGCATTGTCATTGGAAGAGCGAGTGTTGGATTGGAATCTGCGATTCCCATGGCTCTCGGCCCATTTGGGATTAGACCGCTCTCGCCCATGTATAGGTATCGTGGATCCGGGGGCACATCTAGGATTTCATTTGACTGAGGGCGACGGCTCTGGTCGCGTAGACTGAGAAGAGCCTGGTCGCGATTATTTGCATCGCGCTGACCTAGGCGGAAATTGTCATCGGACATATTTCTGCGATTGAGCTCAGGGTCTACGGGACGGCTATTTGCGGTCTCCTCGAGCCGCTTCGCCTCTCTTTCGCGTTCCATCTTCAGTTGCTCGTAGCGACTTACTGATGAAGGGGCGCCCTCGTCCTCTAGGGAAAGCTGGAAATTCGGGGCATTAGGAGGGACCCCACGGCCGGCTTGGCGCTCCGTCTGGAGTCTCTCGAATCTCGTACCGACATCTTGCGTCATGATATCGGGCTCGGCATCAGCATCTGATCCGTTCTGACGACGAAGATAACTCATATAGTCGGGAACTACTGACTGAAGCACCTCCGTATTTAGTGACTGGACGCTCTTTCCACTGTTCTGCTGGTTGCTATAGACCTCACCCATGTAGTGCTTGATTGTCTTTGTTAAGCGCTGTGATTGCTTATCATTGAGCTGGTTACCGACACGGCGCTGGAAATCTGTGTTTAATAGGCGCTGAAGCATCGACTCATTCGATTGCGAAAAGAATACATCTCTCTGTGATGGTTTAATTTCTGCCATGCGTGCTATCTATTCTTATCTAGATGTTCTTATATGGTATTGTGCCGAGCTTAATGGTTCTCACGGAGAACCATTAACCAGGGCCTATCATACTGCTATGCTGAGCTTAATGCTTCTCGCGGAGAACCATTAACCAAGGCCTATCATACTGCTATGCTGAGCTTAATGCTTCTCACGGAGAACCATTAACCAGGGCCTATCATACTGTTATACCATACCATCTACCAAGAATACAAACACTTTCGCACTTCCATCATACCATCATCTTTCGGACTAGATCTCGCGAATTTCACAAATTCGTCACCCATTAGCATACGAATAATGAAATAAATACTATACATACCACACTCTGTATTTTTATATTGAATTCGCTTTGAATTATATATAAGTTCCATTTTACTATCCTGTGTTGTTAGCCACTGCATGAAACGGGCAATTTGAACCGGTGGCTTCATACCATATGAGTCAAAGTACAGGCATCTATGGTGCTTTATATCAATATAAGTGGCTACCCAGTGACTCCCACCCTTGTAGTGAGGATCCAAATTATATACAATTCCAACAGACTCTGTTCCAGACTCCATAGCCTTTTGTATACGAAACTCGCAGACCTCATTCATTAGACAGCGGGCATTCCCACCCTTTTGATAGGGGTTCTTTGCAGCAAAATCAATTGGAAACGGGCCCATGAATTCAAACTTGGGATACGCCTCCTCGTACTGATTCATTACATCTGCGATGTTAGTGCTATCAAGCCACATGTCCGGGTCGTTCTTCCAACCTATGGGTGCGCGAGGGCGAAGATATTCATCCGCAATCTTTTGCTTCTCCTGATTACTGAGTGGCAGTTTCATTAAAAAGGTATATTCATGCTCCGGTTTAACACCAAAATGCTCTTCCAGCTTCGCCCGTAACCCAGCACCCTTATGGTGAATGGAAACTTTGTGAGCTACATTCTGTAAGACTGATATCGGTATACAACCCTCTGCAGGGCGATCCGAACCCACTCTTGGATGACATTGACATGGTCCTGGAGAAGGTATATTATGTGGTTGATGTTTACTCATTCTCTGTATAATCATTAGATAATCATGGGTGTTGTCGTCGATAATACCAAATTCATAGTGTTTGCATCTATAACTGGCTTTGCAGTATTAGCTTATGATTTATATATAATTTTTACTGAACCGTCTATACAGACAACTAATAGACCAAAAGGATTCGGTTCAGTTGTCGAGGGGCACGGCCACGGTAAAGGGCACGGCCACGCACACGGCCATTAGCATAAAGTTATCCCATAATAGAGTTATGGAGTGGCTAAATATAGCACACATAGTGGCGCTGTTATTTGTAGTTGCTAGTGTAATTGCAATTTTCGTTGTAATCGGGCAAAAGACTGGAAATCATGATAATACTAAAGCGGTTTCAGCAGCCCTCTGGACGGTTTATGGCATTGGGGCGGCAGTTGTTATAGCATTAGCATTTGCTAATTATATGCTAATTCAAAGCAAATCTCACTATAAGGAAACACTTACTATTATAATGAGCCATGTAAGTTTCTTTATGGCATATGTTGCCATGGGTACAACACTCCTAAGTGTTACGCACAGTTAGACAGGCATCAATAGTGCCAGAAGTTTATGCTGTATCCGAAACTTACCAGACCACTGACTCGTCGTCTGATTAATATGAAATGAAAGCCCCTGGATTCTCAAAACAATTCGTATTTTGGATCCAGGAACTAACAACCCGGTTTGTATACCGGATGAACTCCATTCACCCTTCGAATAGAAGGGGACACTCTGTGCGATCTGAGGCTGAATGGGGCAGTAAAGATGAAGTTCATTTCCGTGAATAAGTGGCTGAAATCCCGCCTTGATATCCGTTAGCTTTTTTGCAGTAGTTCGCTGATTAGGAAACCATGCATTATATTTCATCTTAATATGTGCGAGCAGCATATCTTGGAGTGACTGTAGCTTTAGCAAAGTTGCAGAGTTATCCGCTAAGGAGATGACAAAGTGGCCTGTTGACGAATCAAAACTTTTGATCTTTAGTGATGGTAATAGGATTGATAGTGAGGGAAAATTGTGATCGGCTTCCTTATATGAAAGGGGTATGAGCGGCTTTGCGCTATGTGTTATGGTTCCGACCTGAATCTGGTCTATTTGTAGTGTCGGCACTGGAATCAACCATTCCATCTTACATGAACATAGTGGGCGCCCTTAGCCCTCTCGCATCTAAAGTTCAACCGTCCCTCTGGTCTAAGAGCGATCTCTTATTACAATAAAAGATGGATTCCCTGAACCTGTGTTGGCGGGGAATGGCTGGAGCAGGCAAACATAAACAACTTAATCAGCATCTTAAACGCGTGGCGGATCTTCGCGGGCTCCCCTTTACTCTTACTATGCGCTCTATAACGGGTTCCGGTGGTGGAGAGGCGACCGAGGGCGATGATGAAGCCGCCGATGCAGAAACGGGACAGATCCAGTATGAGA
>Ga0209189_1002423_pt1 | contig 13061 bp, 13 predicted proteins | sample C_130820_EF_Meta_FD_187308 | JGI IMG/M metagenome (GOLD analysis project Ga0209189, IMG submission 187308) | Freshwater microbial communities from Lake Croche, Canada to study carbon cycling - C_130820_EF_MetaG (SPAdes) (version 3) | ecosystem: Environmental > Aquatic > Freshwater > Lake... | reverse complement strand
CGAAGGTCCGAACGACGTCTGGTGCTGGGACTTCGTCTACGACCGGACGGTGAGCGGAAGCCAGTTGCAGTGGCTGTCGATCGTCGATGAGTATACCCGTGAGTGCCTCGCTTTGAAGGTGGATCGCGGCATCACCAGCGAGGACGTGATCGACACGCTCTCCGAGCTCTTCGCGATGCGCGGCGTCCCACGGCATATTCGCAGCGACAACGGTCCTGAGTTCATTGCCCACGCCCTCCGTCGGTGGCTTGGGCAGGTGGGTGTCGATGCTATGTACATCGAACCGGCAAGCCCCTGGGAGAACGGCTACGCCGAGAGCTTCCACGGTCGCCTGAGAGATGAGTTCCTGGCGATGGAGATCTTCGATGGCGTCCGCGATGCCCGGACGCTCACGGCTTCTTGGAGAGACGAATACAACACCCAGCGGCCACACAGCTCGCTGGGTTACCAGACCCCGGTCAGGTTCGCCGCCGCGTGTGCGGCTTCCGCCTCGGCCAAGGCCTCGGCTCCAGCCGCACACGCTGGTTCACTTGGTCAACCCTGTTCCCAAGCCCTCATATCGCCTGGTACATGAAATCCACCCCGGTCAGGTCCCATGGCTTTCCGGGGCGGCAAGTTTCTGGGGAACCCCGCTGTACCTCGGGAGACATTTGCTTTGGATCGTTCGCCGGCAGACCCGCCCTGTGCCCGGTACCGATTTGAGGATTTGTGAGGATTGATGCCGGATCGACGAAACTCGCCATCACGTAAAATGAATACAGCGCTGGTTTCCTAGTGCTTTTCAATACGCCCGGCTGGACTCGAACCAGCGGGCTGGCTTTTCGGCGTCGCGATCCCTTCGGGCCTCGCTTCGCCACTGGATTCCCAATTCAATACGCCCGGCTGGACTCGAACCAGCGACCCTGGGATTAGAAATCCCATGCTCTATCCACCTGAGCTACGGGCGCGAAAGCGGTTTTTGCGTCTCCGGACCGCCACTGTTAGACGATCTGTTAGGCGCAGGCCCCGGAAACGCCATTCTCCACCACGGGGGCGATGGGGGCAATGCTGGTCGCCCGGTCGAACGCATCCCAGCACGCGTCGGCCGTCCGCTCCGCGTTGGTCCCCACGTAGTAGCGGAGCGTGGTTTCGATCGATTCGTGCCGCATAAGTTCCTTCAGCTGGGCAGGCATGATCCGAGCGGCCCAACGCTCCCCAAAGGCCCGCCGCAGATCGTGGGCCGAGGCATACTTCACCCGCGCGGGATCCTTGGGATCGACGTGGACGCGGACCCCGGCGGCCTTGCCGATTTTGGAGAGGATCTTGCCGACCCACTTGGACCGCAGTTCGGTGGACCGGCCTCGGATGCCCGGGAGCTTGAACACGGCGCCCGTCCGGTCCGATTCCGTGGTCTCCGCAAAGAACATCGCGAACTCTGGAGCCATCGGCAGGAGACGGTCGGAGTGGCCCTTCTCCAGTTCGGCCGGGATCCTCAGCATCGGCCGGCCCTTCTTTGGGAACGTGGGCAGAAGACGATCTTCGCGGTCCCACCACAGTTCCAGAGACTCCGACAGGCGCAGCCCGCTAGTCCACAGACCGCGTAAGTAGTGCGACCACGCCGGCGCCGCCCCCGGGCCAACCACTTCCGGCACCTTTGCCAGCATCCGCTCGAACTCTTCGAGCGTGATGGGGCGACCCTTCATCGGCGTGGTCCCTTTGCTCTTCTTCTTCCGCTGAACCTTCGGGAAGGACGGGCAGGCAGGCAGAAGCCTCTGAGAGACGGCCCAGCGCAACATAGCCTTCAGATGGGCAAGATAACTCTGAATCGTGGTCTCTGCCTTCTTCTTCGCGCGGATCGCCGCCGCGAAGTGGGAGATGCGGGCCTCCGTCAGATCGCGCAGTAGGTGGGGGCGGATGATCGTATCGACGTGATTCAGCACCACGTCGATCTTGTTGGCGGTCTCCTTCGCCAGCCCCGGCACCACTTCCGCTTTGTATCGCGTCTTGAATTGGTCCCACGTGAACTTGGACGGGAGGGCCGCGGTCCCGCTGGCCAGCTGCGTCTCCAGTTCGCCGGCCAACCGTTCGGCCACCTTCCGATCGCGTGCCAGCCCGGTCCGCTTTACGTTGGTGGTCTTCGTGCGCAGCTTCTGGGTGATGGGGTCCCGCCACTGGAGTTGGTAGTTCGGGCGGTCTCCAAACTCGACCACGTAGACCTTCACGCTATCGCTCATGTTTTGGTTCCCCTTCGGTGGTCGCAACGTTTCGGTCGCGTTGCGGTTGTCCTTCGATAATAGCGCGATTACGCAATCGCGCAAGTGCCGTTTACGTGTCGGAATCGCCGCTGTCTGGCGCTGTTTTCGGCGATCGGTAGGCGACGATCTCAACGATGGTGCAGCGGCCCCGCCCGCCCTTGCGGACGCGCAGGAGACCGGCAGTGGTGAGCGCCTGGATACCCCGTCGGGCTTGGTCGTTGCTCAGCCCCATGTGGCGGCGCACCGCGCCGGTGACCTTCACTGGGCCGCTCTGGCCCCTGACCCCTTTCTGGAACCACAAGGCGATCGCCACGCCCATGGCTGCCTTCGTGAGGGTCTGAGCCTTGGCGAGCCATGGCATCGGCACAGGGCCGCGTAGGAAAGGCTCCTGCGGGCGGCGGCGGCGGTGCGATTTGGGGGCAGGCGGGAGAGCGGCTGGAGAAGCCGCCCGATAGTCGTCAGCACTAATCACCACACATTCCCCCTATAGATATAGAAGAGACTCCCTTAAGAGATTTACTTAAGAGACCAGCCCGGTTCCGCAGGATTGCCGAAGTACATCCGCAGGATTGCGGAGGTGAATCCGCAGGATTGCCGATGTTGGCGGGCGGCCCTGCGAGCCTCATAACGGTGTCCCAGAACTCCGCTCCAGCCTCGTCCACATAGCGGGCGGGCGACCGGACGATCTTCGCGTCGACGCCCACCTCAAACCCTGCCAGGACCAGCTGCGAGGCCTCTGCCATCGCCGCCTGCGTGTCGGCCACCACCGCACCGATCTCGGACGAGGGGCCTTCAATGAGAAGGGCGTCATGGATTGGGGCGCAGACCCACACGCCCCGCTCCACAAGAAGGCAACAGGCCAGCCGTAGCATTTCGGCAGCGTTCCCTTGGACCGGGAAGTTCGCCAGGGCGCGCGGGTTGGCACTGGGTCGCCCGCCGCCTCCCTGCGGGCCGACCCGCAGCGGCCACCCGAAGACGGTCTGGATCTGGCCGGTGAGCATCGCCCGGTCGACGGCGGCCTGCGACCATTGCCAGAACTTCGGATACGTGCGGCGATGGATCGCCAGCAGTTCCGCGGCGGCGGCGGTCGGCTTGCCGATTTTCTGGGCGAGGGACTCCGCTCCCATGCCATACATCACCGCCAGGGCGGCGGCTTTGAACAGGGACCGCTGTTCCCCGTGCGAGGCCTTCGTCGCTCCGGGCGGCACCGCCCCAGCCTGACGTGCGAAGGCGAGGTAGAAGTCGCCCGATGAATACGCCTCCAGCATTGCCTCATCGCCCGACAATGCGGCGCCGACGCCAATCTCCTGTGAGATGAAGTCCAAGTAGGCGATGGCCCAGCCTGGCTGGGGCAGGATGAGGCTTCGCAGCCACCGGGACGGGCCGAAGATAAAGCGGGCGTTGGACGGCTGGTTGCGGCCCGTGCGGGCGCGAAACGGCGCGAGGCTGGTGCGATTGCGGCCGTCGGGGCCGATGGCAATGTCTTCGAACAGCCGCATCTGCCCCAATGCGGCTCGCAGCTCTCGCAGCTCGGCCACCGCCGGGTAGGCCCTCGCCTGCGAGCGGAAGGTGTCATCGCTGAGATCCAGTTGGCCACTGTCCAGCATCGGCCAGGGGATTTGGCGGGCGGCTAAGAAGCGGGCGAATCGATCTCGCTTGAACGTGGTCCCGTCGAAAACCCCATACCGCTGGTCAACCTCCGCGATCAGCTTGGTTTGCACCGCGCGCCAATTGCGCTTGAGGTGCTGAAACGTCGCGACGTCGATCGGGACACCGCGATGCTCCATGGCCGCCACCGCGCATGCGTAGCGCCCACGCAGGAGGGCGCGAGGGAGGTCGATACGAGGTAGCATCGCCGGCAGTAGTCGCGTGAGGGCCGTGACGTCTTCCTCGCAGTAGTCCAACAAGGCCGTCCGCTCCGCGTCGGTGAAGGGGCCGCCCCGAATCGCCAACTCCCGCATCGCCTCCTTCTCGCCGCCATCCATCGCGGGCAGCCCGTGATGGACGAGCGCGCCCAGCAGTCCCGAGCCGCTCGGCGTCAGGAGGCCGTTGGTGAGCGCGCGGAACTCAAAGAAGAGGTCAAGCACTCGCTGCGGGGCAGGCCATCCCAGCACTTGAAAAACCGAGAACTCTGCCGCCGCCGCATACGCCACAAACAAGCTGCGGCTGTCGGTGCGGAACGGTGCGGCTCGCAGCCGCGACAACTCGTCCGCCCACAGTCGCACCTGGCGCCCGCACCGCAGCTCGCGGGCTACCAAGCAGATCGGCTCTGGCTGGTGACCGTCCTTCGCGGAATACTCCGTGTCGACGCACCACACCTCCTCAAATCCTGCGAGGTCGCTCATGTGGCACCCCGCAACTGTCGCAGGATCGGGTGGTCTGGGGTTTCGATGTACCTATCGCGGAAGGCAATTCGCAGGATCTCGTTGAATACGAGATCTGGCCACTTCGGCGCGGGCAGCTCCGCCGCCGGTTCGAAGTGCGTGTAGTGGCCGTTGGAGGTATCGGAAACCATACGGCACCAAGACGTCTCCGCAGCCTGCGCGATGCGCAGTGCGGACTCGGTCCACGTGTTCGACCGCCCATCTGGCCCGGGCAGCTTCACCCGCCATAGGAAGAGGTCGCCCGCCCGATTGGTGCATGTGAGAACCAACGCGGGGACGATTTCCCCATGGAGGTCCGTCCAGAGGTTTTTGCTGACGAGATAGGTGGCCCGGTCAACGCCGTTCTCCACCTCCAGTACGGCTGTCTGAAGCCGCCACTCCTCCCCCGCCCGCACCATGAACCACTCACTCTTGCCGGGTTTCCGACAGGGGATGGTGGAGATGACCTTCCGCACCCCCAGCCCCTCTGAGAAATCCGCGCCCAGACGAAGCGATGCTGGGTCGAATGGGTCGGGAGTTGCTGGCTGTGGGGCTGATGGGCCAGCGACGTTGAAGGCGGCAGTGTGGACGTTGGTTTCGGCAGTGAAATCGCGAGGGTCGGCATTTTCCATGATGGTTCTCCTGGCTTTGATGTGTTGAAGAAACTTCTCGCCCCGCTGTAGGCGCGTGGCCTGCGGGTCGGTTGGGTGGGCGGGGCGGCTGTCGGCGCGCCTGCACCCGCGACTACGGGTGACGCTTCCCGGTCCGCGCTCCTGCGTCAGGCTGGCGTGGGCTGGGCGGCGGCTGATCGGGGGTATCCAACCAGCCTGGGAAAGTCATTTGCCCACTAGGCTGATGACGCGCCTTCCGGGCTTCCTCTCGGCGGGCATCTCGAAAGCGGTTGGCGGCAGCGGGACGCTTGCGGCTCATGTTGCACCGCCGTTCCCGCCGGTGATGAACTCCAGCAGCGCGGCGCCCGTCACATACGTCCGCTTGCCGCAGCGGTGAACCTCAAGCCCCCGCCGACAGGCGGCCCGGAATCCCGCATCCCGCCAGCCCATGCGGATCTTGGCCTCGTCGGCCCGGTAGACCTCGTCCCGACTAATCGCCCCGGGGGCAGCCTTGAGGGTCACAAGCTGGCTGCCGCCGTTTTGCTTCAGCGTCATAACTCTTCTCCATAGGAATTCAGGTCGCGATGTTGCGGACTGACAGGAGAAGGGCGGCGTGGACACCGCTGCGGGATGTCCATCGGTTAGCGGACGGTAATCGCGGTCTAACTCGGCCAGAAATGGGCTACAAGCGCGAGCAGACAATGGACAGCGCCGTTGTCCACTGTCCAAAAACAGGCGCTATTCGGCTGGCGGCAGAACCACACCAGCGATCTTGGCCCACTCGTCAGCCGCCCGATCATGCTCGGACCGGCGCCCGCTACTGGATCGAAGTCTGCGCCCGCTACGTTTGGCCAGACCGTTCGCCATCACTTCGGCATCGACGAAGTCGTTTGCGGTCGGGGTGCGCTCCCCGAGCTGGGTGAAGGCCGCCCCGTAATCGGCGGCGGTGCTGACGGGCGAAACCACATAACGTCGATACTGTTTCCAGTTCTTGTACTTATTGCTTCGCGAAATCGTCTTGGCAGACACTGGCTCTACACCGCGTGATTCAAGCTCCTCATTTACCGGAGCCTCTAGGTCTTCCGCCGATAAGCTGTAAATCTCGGCCACCATTTTCTCGTGCAACGTGTCAGGATCGGAGAAATCCCGCCGCAGTCGTGCATACGCCCCCTTTTCCAAGATCCCGAGCGTCTCGTCGATCGGGGCTTTGCGGTTGCTCCGCCGCCTTCTCTTGGCGGTTGGGCCAGCGCCGCTTGGTGCGACGGGCGTCTGCGAACTGCGTAGTGAAGCGATTGCCTGCCAGTGTGTATCCCGACCGTTTTCGTATTCCTCGCAGATCCGTTGCCGCAGTTCATCGGTGGCCGTTCCAGCAAAAAATGCAGCATGGTTGCTGGAGACGCCCCAATGTTTAACCAGCAGGGTGGCAAGTCTGTGAACCGTCGCAGTGACCCGCCGCGCCAACGTCTCCTCACTCACCGCATCCCAAGGTTCCCGGACACCAGCTCCCGGAAATCGCTGCAGTTTTTCGATGCACGCCTTCGCGTGTCGGGCATTGAAATCAATCACTTCGTCAATGAGTCTGCGAGGCAGCCGAAGCAGTCCTGGCAGCCGCTCCACCGTAGTCAGGGGCGATGCCGTCTCGGTCTGGGCTTCATTGAATACTTCGGCCTCAATGCACCGGTAGACTGCGAGTAATTGGACGTCCGAGAACTGCGATAAGGGGGCTGCCATGAAGAATTTCCTGTCGGTTCAGGTGTCGCTTCGACGGCGCCAGTGGCCACAAATCGGGTGGTTCTGTGACGGTGGCACGGTCGCGGCAGATAGGGAACAGAAGTATAGCGGTTAGGTGGCGTTCATGCGACGTTTCGCGGCCGTCCAAAAAGCATCCACAGGAGTCCGGCCCCCATGGCTGTCACGTACCAATCCGAGACCGCCGACACCCCGACCCGCCTCTGCGAATCCTGCTCTCACACCCGACCGCTGGCCGAGTTTCGCCGCCGCAAACGAGGCTCGGAACACCGGGTGCGACAGTGCCGCCAATGCCACAACGAGTTCGAACGTTACCGGCGGGCGGCAGCCCGCGCTCGGCTGAGCAAGCGAAAGATGGCCCGCGATCTATCCCGGGTCCGGGACGCCTCGTCCTCCAACCGCGTGAAAGCCCTCTGCGCGGAGGTCATTCGCGGGTATGGCGGCGCGGAGGCGTTTGCGAAGGCCTGGATCGCCTGCCTGCACGGCGACCTCCAGCGTGGCGGGGTTGCCGCCCTCCGCCACCTAGAGGCAACGATTCGGCTGATTCAGCACTGTGAACGGGACCGACCCGACTACAGCCAGATGTCGGACGAGGAGTTGGAGGCGATGCTGACATCCCTCCAATAGCGCCGCCCCGCCTTGGTTAAGCGCCAGGGTCCCACTACGATGCGACCTAGCAGAGGTCGGCCGGTCAGCACGAAGCCCCAGCGGCGAATCTCGTGGGCATCCTCGCCGGTGACATGGGCCACGGCGTCGATCAGTTCGAGGTCACTCATGACAGAGCATCTCCATAGAAAAGGGGAAACGGGGGCAGGGGACACGCCCGGCAGCCAGAGGAGCCGACGGGAGAACGAGAGTGCCGCCTAAGGGAAAGCCCCAGGGCGGCGTGAGAGGCTGGCGGGTTGCGTTCAGCCGATGAGGTGGTCTAGCTAATCAGACCCACCTGCAGTGGGGAATCCCAGAGAGTTACCCGCGGCAGGACGTGTACCCGTGCAAACGGCGGCTCGACAACTACAAGGCCGTCGAGTGGGCCATCACTGCCATGGAACTGGGGTACCCGAAGCAGACCGACGGAAAGCGGATGGTGTAGGAGTGGCGGGCGGTGCAGAAAGGCTAGGCTCCCGGATGGATCAAGAAATGAGGAGAATGTCAAGCTTCTTGCCCAAGCTGTGCAGTTGGTGTATCACTATCACGATCGTTTGACTGTTAGATGGTATTTGCTGGAGAATACACCATGAGGGTCCGTAGTGGCTTCACTCTCGTTGAGCTGCTCGTGGTCATCGCCATCATCGGCACGCTCGTCGGGCTGCTCCTCCCCGCCGTCCAAGCTGCCCGCGAGTCGGCACGGCGGTCGAGCTGCCAAAACAACTTCCGCCAGGTGGGACTGGCCTACCTCAACGACGCCCAAGCGCGACGAGATACGCTCGCGCCGCGGATGGTCTCCGATCAGGCCAAGTCCGCCGGGTGGGGGATCTTCCTGCTTCCGTTCCTTGAATCCAACGAACTATTCAAAAAATACAGCTTCTCAGCGCCGTTTTTCTACTCCCAGCCGGCATATGGAATCGACAACCAGAGCGTGACAAACACGCGGATAGCGACGTTTCTCTGTGCCTCTGCACCGCAGCGGACCGATCCCTATTCCTACACGTTTTCCTATCCCGGCTATCCGTCGATGGCTTGGCAGGCGTTCCCCGCAGACCTCACGCCGCTGGCGAGTGTTGATACGAATCTCGCGACCTATCTCAGCCTGACGATCACGGGAGACCAGCTCAAAGCCGCGCTGGACAGCGACACGCGGACGCCGTTTGCGAAGCTCACCGATGGCACGTCAAAAACGGCGCTGCTGGTCGAGGCGGCCGGCAAGAACGACCTCTGGCGGGCGGGCAGTCGAACGGGGCAGCAGCTAAGCGGTTTTTTCGCCGGCCAGGGCGGCTGGAACGATTCCACCAGCGGCGGATCGGTGCTGTGGGGCAGCTCGTCCGACGGCGCGACAGGGCCCGGCGCCTGTGGCATCAACTGCTCCAACGACTACGGGCTCTACGCCTTTCATCCGGCCGGTGCCAACGTGGTGCTGGCCGACGGTTCCGTGCGGTTTCTCGCCGCCGCGACCGACATCCGCGGACTGGTGGCGCTCGTGACTCGCAGCGGCGGAGAGATCACCACCACCGACAATTGAGCCTGCCATGAGCCAAATTCCGTGGAACCGTGGGGCTGGCCGGGCTGCTCGGATCGGTGCTCGTGCCGTGCCCTGGTGCATGCTGGTGGCGGTGCTCAGCTGCGACGGCCAGTCGAAGGCCACGTTCAAGCTTCGCGGTACGGTCCTCGACGCTCAGCGGAGGCCGGCGGCGGGAGCGATCGTGATCCTCCAGCCCGTGGCGGCCGATACCGATGACGCGGCGAGGCCGACCGCGACGGTTGCCGAGGACGGCAGCTATCGGCTGACAACCTTCATCACCGAGGACGGCGCCCCAGAAGGTGACTACGCTGTCACGGTCATCTGGCCAGCCTCCCGAAAGACCCCCTTCGACCCCCCGGGCGTCGACAGGCTCGGTGGGGCCATGGCCCGCGTTGGGCCCGCATCGCCCCGTATTCGCGTGACCCAAGAGCCCAACCAGTCGGCACCCGAAATCGTCCTGCCGCCTGAAAAGAAATCTCGCTGATACAATCGCCCCATCTGATTAACCAGTGTCTGATTGAAAGTCTGGCAACTCCCATGCGATCCGACCCACTGAAGCCCACCAGTTGTGCCCGCATGCTCGCGGCTCTTGCAGCACCGGAACGGCTGCGGATTGTCCGCGAACTGCAGGCTGGAAAGCGCAGCGTCTCGGAACTCACAGAGGCTCTGGCCGTTCCGATGGTCAACGTCTCGCATCATCTGCGTGTCCTCCGTCACGCGGGCATCGTCAGTGGCCGGAAACAAGGAAGGTTCGTGCACTACACCCTCCGACAGTCGATGATCGCAACTCCCGTTGGCAAGGATGGCCGACAGGTGCTTGATTTAGGGTGCTGCCAGCTCCAACTTCCGCACCGTGGGTTGGTTGCCCTGTCGAAGCCGACGTGACGGCCGGTCATGCTTCGGGGGCCAAAGGCACGCCGAACCAGGCGCTGCAGCATACCGCGAGGGCAGGTCGGCTTTCCCAGGTTCATAGCTCACTCGGCCCCCGCCGCTGCTGCGCTGTGTCGTTACGGCAAGTCCTTCTCCGCCTCCCGCAGCCGTTGAATTGCGTGCTTGATCCGCTTGCGGATCGTCCGCCGGTCGAGATCCTGCTCCCGGCCGAGCCGCTTTGCATCACGTGATTCTTAAAGCTGGCGGCAGGCTTGCGCTCAGCCACCACCTCTCCGCCCCCAACGCCTCCGTCCGGCTCCTGAACGGCCCCAGCACCGGTCCATCCACAGGCCCCATATCAGCCCACCAGTAGCCGCCCCTATCTGGCTCGACGTGGCTCGCCCTCTTGATCTGTAACTTTCCGATCTACCGCAGGTCCAATGCCTCGCCGTAGATGTGCCGGGCCGGACGCCTAAATTCCGGAAAAAATCCAGGAGCCGAACATGAAGGGGTGTTGGGCCGCGCTGGGGGGGCCTGCCCCCGGGGGGCGGTGCCGAGACTTGTGGGAATCTTTCACTGTTGTCGGTTGTTGTCCGCCGCAAGCCTGTTAGGCGCACTGTTAGGCGCACGCGGTCGGTCCACGTTCACCGGCTTACGGTCCGCCTCGCCACGTCCGAAGAAACCGCACGTTCGCAAGACGATCGGAGCGCGTCCGCAAGGGGCCGATCGATTAGAAATCCCATGCTCTATCCACCTGAGCTACGGGCGCGTGTCTTTCGGTCCCAATTTCTACCACGAGGCCGGGTGGAGCGGAAAAGAGAGCGCCGCACATCCTGTTTGGAACGGTATGTGAGGGCGGCTCGTATTCCCTTGCTTGCTATGCGGGCTTCGATGAATAGGGGTTCCCATGAAAGTACCAAACGCGAGCGAGGTCCTGAAAAACGGTGTTGGGAGATGCCGCTGGAGCAAGGCAGCGGCCCGACAGCCGTCGTCTGCGGGGAACGGCTGCAGGGAACATGCCAGGCTTTTGGCTCGTTTTTAGGCTACGACTGCTCTGCTACTCGCGGCAGTTCACGAAATCTGGAAACCTATCGTTGGGCTATCCGCTCGGTACCTGAGGGATTATCACCCCGCGGTTTCAGGGTGTGTGCGGTAGAATGTGAGCTGAACCATTCGTATAAGATCCAGCTCAGTTGCTTGATTGCCGAATCGTCCTTCGAGGAGTCATCATGATGAACTGGCAGGACCGCATCGGTTTTGATCCGGGCATTCTCGGTGGAAAGCCGGTCGTCAAGGGCACAAGGCTGGCCGTTGAGAAGATCGTCGAACTCATGGCTGCCGGTTGGTCCGAGCAGCAGATCATCGAGAACTACCCGGGCCTGACACACGATGACATGTCTGCATGTCTCTTCTACGCAACCGAGATCCTGAGGTCGGAGCGTGTTGTCGCTCTTGCCTCTCCCGAATGACAGCAGGAAGGCATGCAGTTTTTCGCGGATGAGGATTTCCCGGGCATCGCCGTGCGGTGGTTGCGGGAGGCGGGTCACGACGTGCTCTGGGCAAGGACGAGCATGTCAGGCCAGTCCGACGCCGCTCTACTCGAAGCTGCCCAGCGAGAATCCCGCGTCGTCCTCACCTGCGACAAGGACTTCGGTGAGCTTGCCTTTCACTGGGGCCTTCCAGCTTCATGCGGCGTTGTGCTTTTTCGCTTTCCATCATCGTCGCCCGAGTCGTTTCTCAACCGGGTCAAGGAACTCTTGGCGGCCGAGAAGCAGATCGGCTTGAGCGGGACGTTCTGTGTCGTCGAGGCCAATCGCGTGCGGGTCCGGCCGCTGGGTTGTCGCGTGTGATCACGCGAGGTGCGCGAGACCCGGCTCCGGCGACGGCGTGCGTCTCGCAGACGGCCCCAGGTGCCGCCTGCAACCGGCGGTTGTACTACAACCGCAATTTAAGACCCGTGTTGATAGATAAAGACTTACAACGAGTCTTCGATGGTTCACCGGTTAGGTGGAAATCGCGTTTGCATGAGCAAAAACGGTCTTTTTCGAGTGATTTCGAATCGCCTTTAGAAATCCCATGCTCTATCCACCTGAGCTACGGGCGCATGTCTTTCGGCCCCTTTTTCTACCACGCGGGCTGGAACGATAGGGGGCTTCGGAGGCGATTCGATCGCGGAGTTGCCAAGGCCTCCGGCGGTGCTGGTTTTTTGCCGATAAATCGCCGCGAAACCTTTTGCCGTCTGGGCCGTTGAACCGGAAAAACGACCGCAGTCACCCCTTCCCGAAAGGGGGCCTTCTGGCTGGCGGTCCGGCGATGCGAATACGATGGTTGAAGCATTGATTGGCAAATATTTCGCCCTGCGGGGTTCAATTCATATGCGGTTGTGGGAGAACTGATGGCGACAGGTTTGGCATCGGAAAAACGCCTCTTTCTCGCGAGGCTCGCCGAGGCTCGCGACAATGCCGAAGGCGGTCCGAGGAAACGTCTTCTCAAACGAACCGCCGCCGCGCTGGTGATCGTGGCGATGCTGGCCCTTCTTGTCGTGTGGATCAGCGGCTTCTTTTCCACGCCGAAAGAACTGCTTGAAATTCGGACCATGGTGAATAAGGAGATTGTTCAGTTGCAGAAGGTTGCCCGTAACGAGGCACCGTTGACCTACAACGACACGGGCTTCCGGCAGAACTGGGAGCGGATGCGTGACATGCCGCCAGACGTGCGTGAGCAGGCCAGGAAAGAGATGGAGCGATTGTTCCAAGCCCGTGAACAAGCGGAGCAACGGTCATACTTCGCGATGCCGCCGAAACAACGCCAGCAGGAACTCGATCGTCGCATCAAAGCGGAGCAAGCGCGGCGACAGCAGCGTGGGAATCGCAACCGTGGTAGTGGCGGGAACGGTGGTCAGGGTGGTCAGGGCAACAACGCCTCCGGCGGTCAGGGGCGTGGCGGTGCAGCACAGGCCAACGCGGCGGGCTCTGCCCGCAGTGCCGGCGGTGGCCAGAACGGCGGTGGCGGCGGACGCCCTGCGGGGACACGCGGAGGCTCCGACGAGGCTCGCACT
>Ga0209189_1002422_pt1 | contig 13062 bp, 7 predicted proteins | sample C_130820_EF_Meta_FD_187308 | JGI IMG/M metagenome (GOLD analysis project Ga0209189, IMG submission 187308) | Freshwater microbial communities from Lake Croche, Canada to study carbon cycling - C_130820_EF_MetaG (SPAdes) (version 3) | ecosystem: Environmental > Aquatic > Freshwater > Lake | place... | reverse complement strand
GGCCTGACGGCGGCTGGCAGCGGGGCTGAACAGGGCAGCGGCCTGCAGAAAGAGCAGACCGATCAGGGGGATGCCGCCGTTGTCCACCAGATTGGTGATCAGGTTCAGCTGCCAGGCAGGCTCAAGGAGCTTGAGCGGAAGGATGCTGGAGAAAACAGTGATCGGGTAGGAGATGGCCAACACAAGGCCAACCATCCAGAGCGATGATGCAAAAGCTTCGCGGCTTTCCTTGATCAACTACATCACTCCATCACTTCGCTATAAAAATTAATCCAACAACCAAATCCGGAGGTCGCCAAATGACCCATTAGAGAGTCAACTGTGATCACCTGCTGGCCAAGCGAGTGCGGAGCTTTCTGGAGAAGCTGAAGGCCGCAAGAGCACCAACAATCGGGAGAGGAGCTGGGACCGGCTCGATTTGATCAAATCGTATAGAACTCCAAGTAAACGTAATTGGAGTTTCAGCACTAGTTGGCTGAATTGCGCCGTCGCAAGTTGTACAGCCATGAGAACCTAGACTGCCTGCGGCACTAAGGAAATCGACAACATCAAGACCTGAGCTCCAAGTTGAAGCAAAGCTGTTCAACGTTCCGACCAAACTTATGTAACTAATGGCACCCCCACCGTTGATTGTTAGTCCAGACGAGGGATTACCACCAACGCGAAGCAAGAAACCTGATCCATTATCATTAGATTGAACAATATTAGAATCACCGGGAGCAGAATGAAGAGACGCATTGTAGTTTCCACTAATGCCAGTGGTGCCCGTACCCGTGGCGTAATTAAATAATTGTGTGTAATTGGGTGCTGCGGCTGTTTGCTCCCATTGATTTGTGCCGGTACTCGTATAATTCTGAATATAAAAGTTTAGCGTGATGGGGTCGGACGCCTGAAGGGTGTACCCGGTGCCTGATCCCGTGACCGTGCCAGTCACCGTGGCCTTGATCCACTTCGCGTGGGCCTCTCCGGCCATGAGCCCTGCAAGAGCCACGCCGGCCAGTGCCAGACCCTTCCACTGACCTCTTCTTGGTGCTGTGGGGAGCGGCATGACGGGGGTTGGAACCGGCAAACGGGCCCAACCTATGGGCAATGGCTCCGGGGAGTCAACCGGGCCGCCGCTTCGTCAGCACATGCCGACCGGAGCTGGGTCAGATTGGAGCCCAGGCGGAGAGGGTGCCGGTGCAGAGGGCGGAGACAGGCGGCCAGGCCAGGCCGGATCGGGCACGGGACCGCTTGGACGCCGCCCTGGCGGCGATCGCGCCGCTGGCCGCCGCCCGCACCGCCGCGGTTCGGCCCCGGCTGGAGCGAGTGCTCGAGGCCTGCGCGGCCGAAAGGCTGGGGGTGCAGCATTTCGCCTCGGTGAGCGGCTACGGCCACGGCGACCTGGGCCGCGAGACCCTCGACCGGGTGTTCGCGCGGGTGCTGCAGGCGGAGGCGGCCGCCGTGCGGGTGCAGTTCGTGAGCGGCACCCACGCCATCGCCGCGGCCCTCTTCGGGGTGCTGCGGCCTGGCGATCGGCTGCTCTCGCTCACCGGCCGCCCCTACGACACCCTGGAAGAGGTGATCGGCCTGCGGGGGGAGGGTTGCGGCTCCCTGGCCGAGTTCGGCATCACCTACGACGAACTGCCCCTCACGGCGGCGGGCCTGGTGGATGAGGCGCGGCTGGCGGCGGCCCTGGCGCAGCCCACGCGGATGGTGCTGATCCAGCGCAGCTGCGGCTACAGCTGGCGTCCTTCGCTGCCGGTGGCGGTGATCGGCAGGCTGTGTCAGCGCGTGAAGGCGCTGCAGCCCGGCTGCCTGGTGTTTGTGGACAACTGCTACGGCGAGCTGGTGCAGGAGCTGGAGCCCACCGCCGTGGGCGCCGACCTGATGGCCGGTTCGCTGATCAAGAACCTCGGCGGCACGATCGCTCCCGGCGGGGGCTATGTGGCCGGCCGCGCCGAGTTGGTGGAGCGGGCCTGCTGCCGGCTCACCGCCCCGGGCATCGGCAGCGAGGGGGGCAGCGGCTTCGATCTGCATCGCCTCCTCTTCCAGGGCCTCTTCCTGGCACCGCAGATGGTGGCCGAATCCCTGATCGGCGCCGAGCTGGTGGCGCAGGTGTTCGCCGATCTAGGCTTCGCGGTGAACCCCCTGCCGGGGGCCGAGCGCAGCGACACGATTCAGGCGGTGCGGCTCGGCAGCCCCGAGGCGCTCAAGACCGTGTGCCGCGCCTTCCAGGCCGCCTCGCCGGTGGGTGCCTACCTCGATCCGGTGCCCGCGCCGATGCCCGGCTACGCCAGCGAGCTGGTGATGGCCGGCGGCACCTTCATCGATGGCAGCACCAGCGAGTTCTCCGCCGACGCGCCGCTGCGGGAGCCCTACGTGCTCTACGCCCAGGGCGGCACCCACCACAGCCACCAGGCGATCGCCCTGGAGCGGGCCCTGGTGGCCCTGGCTGAGGCGGGGCTGGTGGCCCTCTGAGCTGAAACGGCGGCGCTGCACCGATCGACGTCAACACTCGGGTAAGGCTAGAAATGGCCGCGCTTCCAAGCCAGGCAGGGCAGGCTGGGAGGGATGTAATGGCAGACACGATAAAAGGGTCGCGGGAGTTCTCGGCTCGTCAACTTCTTGATCAATCAATTGCCTCAATTGCCGCTCCAGAGCACCCTCTGGAGCGGTTTGATCAGGGCTCAAGGCCGCAAACAGATGGGATGGGGGCAGGCCCGGTCGAGGTTGGCGGGCGACCGCCGCGGCTCGTACAGGGGAATAGCGCCGCAACATCCATTGGGCCCATGCGGCCGTTTCTGGATCGGGATCCTGCCAAAAACCTGCCAGTACATCGACAAGCTGGGGAATCAAAAAGGGTGGTGGTTGATCACTGGGCTCAACGCTGGGCAACTGAAGTCCACAGCGATAGTGCAATGCCGTTCGCACGGTGACCGGTATCCAGCAAAGCATTTGCTCAAAACGCCGCCCCAGGTGTTTGTCTCTGCAGCTGAGCATCTGGGGCAACAAGGCCACAAGCAAACTCACCATCTGCAAATCGAGGGACACCAGCAGGGGCCGCAACAGGGGCTGGCGTGCGGAGGCCTCCAACACGGTGAGCCGGTCAGCCAGGGCTTGCTCCAACAGATGCAGTTCTCGTTCCACCAGCGGGATGAGTAGACCACCATCAGGTAAAAATCCTGACAACACGGAGCTCCAGCCATCCTCATCGAGGCCACTTTGGCGGCGGATCTTTTCCAGTTGTTGGCGATGCCTGGGCAACAGGGCTGCCAGGCTGGGTTCCGTATCGGCCATGCTATGGAGCAGGTCGGCAATCGCCTCGGAAGCGGCGGATTCACGCACATCCCTGGATTGATGTTGCCGCGCATCCAGATGGAGCAGGACAGGGTCCAGCACCGCCAATTCACGGATCGCCGCGTGATGCTCCTCTTCCCGAAGGTCAAGGACCTTCCTCAGCTCATCCAGTTGACGAAAGGAAGCGGCACGATCCAATCGGCCCTTACGGAACAGATCTTGAAGCACATTGCGATAAATCGTGAGATTTCCATGGCGTGCCTGAGCCGGTAAACTCTTGGCCAGGATGAATATCTCATCCGAGCTGAGTTCATTTAGATCCCGACCATCCAGAGCGTCCGCAAGCTGGGGTAGAAATGGGATCAACTGTTTCTGAAGACTGGCACTGGTGGCTTCGCGCCGGTAGGCCCTGGAGCTGCGATGCCAAAGCCTGGCCACCCAAATGGCCGAGATCATCAAGATGGACGAGCGAATGACCCGCCCAAGTAATCCTCCCAGCATGCCAAGGGATGGATCAGCAAACCAGAAGAAAAGATTCACCGCCAAGAATGTGGCGATGATTCTGGTGCGCTGCCTTGAGAGTTCCAGGGCATTTTGGTGGCCAGCCTCCCGCAGCAAGGACAGCTGAAGCCGCTCAAGGCCGGCCAAGATCAAAAAGGAGACCAATCCACCACTGACCAGTAGCAAGGGAATTGAGATGAGTCGTGGTAGTGCGGATAGGGCAGGCATGTCTGTCTCTCCCTAGCTTCCAGGCTTTCGGCTGCCGCCAACATAATAAGGCTCTTTTGGTGACAATTGCTCGCTGTTTATTTCCGGTACTTCTTTCACGGGATCGATGTCATCTTGGATCACATCCGCTTCAGCGTGATCTCGGGGCTCGGAGTTGGCGGCTTGGCTGGGCCGCCATGGCCGCGTATAACGAGGTGGCTCATAGAACACGGGCCTGGGTGGCAACGAAACAACCCCAGAGGACAGGGCTGGACGTTCCGAGCGAACAGGAGTGGGGATCGGCGGCGATGGAGCGATGATCGGTGCTTGCTTCTTGGGTGCCGACTCGGCGCGATGGGGAGCGGAGGCGGATGGCGTCAACGGTTCCCAGAGTCGCGAGAGCACGGAGGAGTCGTAGGCCCAGCGACCACTGCGTAAATAGCCAAGATCGGCGCCACCCTGGGCTTGCAGCAGCAAGAAAAAGGCCAACACAAGACCAGGGTAGGAATACCAGGCGAATGTCAGCCCCCGTTTGCCTCTGAGGGTCTGCCAATAGGAGCGTTCAGAATCAATATCCAGGCAAGGCGTTTGGCAAGCGACGCAAGTGCTTTTTTCGCCACCTTGGGCCGACGTTGCGCGACACATGGATTGGCTGATCTTTGGCGTACCTCCCAGATGGGACGGCGTACCAAGCAAGCTACGGGGGCCGGTCAGGATGGTTTGAACGGGACCCATTGGGCAAAAGTATTGACACCACGCTTTGCCACCAAAGGCCCAGCCGACAATCACCGCTGCGATCACCGTCAGCAGTAGAAACAGGCCCAGGCCAAAGGGATTGCTGTTGACAACAAAAAGGCGCAGGGTGAGTCCTGCGATAAACAGTGTCCATTGCAGCTGGACATGATGCCGTCCTAACCAGGATTCTGCTCTCACCCGCATCACATTAACTCGTGAGCCCTCCAGTTCCGTGGTGCGCTGCCAGCCCAAAGCCCGAAACAGTTGAGACACAAAGGCCAGCGGGCAAACGCGTCGCCAGAGTTCATGGCTCAATCCGAAAATAGTCAGAATTCCCAGGGGAACAACGACACCCCAGAAGATTCGATTGCCGTCATTGTCATGGAGGGTGCAGCGTCCGATGGGGGCACAGGTAGCTAAGCGCTCGGGGATGGGGTCGATGTCAAACCAGGGAGAAAGCAACAGGGAGCTGATCAGAGCTAGCCAACCAAGCAGCAACAGCCAGCGGATCATGTGGGCATGGCGTTCTGATAAACGACTGAAGATCTGCATGGGCGGCACAACATGAAGTGGGTGAGATCGGCATCAATGTCAGCCGGGAATTGTCTCTTCTCGGGGCCAATCCAACACTGGATCCATGAAAGAGGGTGTGGAAGCGAAATCTGTATGAAGCAGAGACGCCATGACACCCAGGCAAACCAGGCCGCCCAAAGGGTCATGGTTAGAGCAATTCACTGGGTTCATTTCAACCATTTAGATAATCTCAAGCCTGGCGAGGCCCGATCGAAGCAGCAGTGGTTAGGGGATTCGTTCCTGTCCTATTCGGCAATCTAGGAGACATTCGCAATGGTCTTAGTGGAAGGGAAAGTGATGGTACTCGTGCTGATCATGAAATTATTCATTTAACGAAGATCACTTTATAAGAGTGAAATTCTTCAGCATCACTTTTAGCCGCCGCCATGCGGAATTTATCTTTGAGATCCCAAATAGCCGCATCATTACATCGCTGTATTGCTCTCTGATGCACAAACAAAGCCTCAAGACGGCTGTGCATCAATCTGTCTCACAACGACATCGTTCGGGCAGCTTCTGTTCCATCAGTCTGTGAAATGCGGATTTCATCATGCATTCCGTATTCGTATGCTTTGTTATTGCATTGCTTATGCCGCATTCGGCGGCGTTCTGCCGGCTTGAATGCACGAGTCGCACTTTCCTGCATGATTCTGCCCTCCTCAATGCATCGTGTTGCATCAATGTTGGTCGTTTGTATGAGGCTAGCTTTCAGGTGTATCTTTCACGACTAGTTACGGGCCATGGTGAAAAGCTTTGCGATCACACCCGGTGACCTGACCTTCCTGCAGGCTCAAGTCAAGGTGCCGACCATCCAGGTCGTGCGCTACCTGCTCGATGGAACACCGATCTATGGCTACACCGTGCCCGCCACTGGCTACATCGATCCCCTCACGGGTCAGGCTCCCCTGAACAATGTCGACCCCTTCACTCTCAAACCACTACCTAAAGCAGGCTCGGTCGTGGAGCTGGGGATTATCGCCACTACAAACACCCCAATCGTGGCTGGTGTACCCTCCGTCTTTGATGCCGCAACAGGTAAAACCTATACAACTTTTGATGTTTTCAACACCGCTTGGTCGTTGTTTCTTCCGCCCGTCGTCACGGCCACCGGCACAACTCCAGCAGGCGTGGGTGAACCGTTCGGTCTGCGCAATGTTCAGGGCCTGTTCAACAATATTTCCCTCTCCAGCTCGGCCATCTGGGGCGCTGGATTTTATGCCTTCGCCAGGAGCAGCGATGCCGCCTATGGCAATTATTTACAGCAGCGCTCATTAGGTAATCCAGCCTTTAAAGCACTGACGGATGTCACAACACTATCCGGCAATGATCCCGCCGTTCCTAATAGCCCTCCTGCGGCATTTAGCAAGACGGAGCTGTGGAGCAATCTAAATGATGCTCAGAAGTTAGTCGCCCAAGGGAATACTAACTATGGGCTTGCCATAGATGAGGCAACTGGTAATGTGAATCTAGCTAATCGCTACGCTAATCCATTCCTGTCGGTGTATGACTATACGCCCCGGATGATTTCCCAACTGGTGGATTCCCAGACTGCTTTGGAGCGGATGGATGCTGCCTCTGGTGGGGCGTACCTTACCGACTCCATTACGTATGATCTGACCAACATTAATGATGGAACAACAACAACCAATGTTACTGAAAGCTTCCAGCGCAACCTCAACACCCTGGGCGGTGACCCATCACTGACGGGCTGGCAAACGCTGTTTGGACAGTTCTTTGACCACGGCCTGGACGCTATTGGAAAGGGTGGCAATAAAATTAACGGAGTGGGCGCCAAAATCTATATCCCCCTCGATCCTTCTGATCCTCTATACCGTGCTCCTGGCACCAATGGAGTCAACGATCCTGGCAACACCAGGCTCTACATCTCCCGTGCCACTGTAGATAATCCCCTGGCTGCTGGTGCCGATGGCATGTTCCGTACGGCCGATGATATCCTGAGTCCAGGTGCTGATGGCATCTATATCGACGATCTTAATACCCCTGTAAATGAAGCAGCTGATAACGTCACTGGCCCCACCAATCCCAACTACGTCAACCACACCTCTCCCTACATCGACCAGAGCCAGACCTATGGCTCCGACGACACCACCACCAACTTGTTGCGGGAATGGGTGAAGTCTGGTGCCAAGACTGGCTCAGGAGTCGATATCTATAAGCCTGGTATGTACCTGTTCGACGGTACGACCCTCGCGAACGCCTGGAATCGGACGAACCCAGATGGCACGACCACGACGACCAAGCAAACTCTGCCTACCCTCAACGAACTGCGTGCCTATCTGATCCAGACGGGGCGCGATGACCTGAGCTGGGGCGATATTGACAACCTGCGGGTGCGGGATGCGAGCGGCAACGTGCTGGACATTGACCCTAGCCCTAGTGTCGCCAAATCTGTCAATACTGGCCACACGCTGATTGCAGATTTTTTACCTCGTATCGATGCGACTCACTTGTTCTATGCTCAAACTGTCAAAGACTACATAGCTGCAAGTGGCGTTGATGTGCTGTCTTCTTTTGAGGCCGCCAACACTCTCGATAAGACTGATCATATTGAGCGAACCAGCGGTACTCCTGATGGCTCTTATATCAGTGATTACTTCAACCTCCAAAGCGGTCAGCCCACGGCACTAGCCAAGGATCCTGTTACCGGAGAACTTAACGCGATTGCCCAAGAGATTCTGCTCCGCAGCATTGGCGATCACTATGTGGCAGGCGATGGACGCGCCAACGAGAATTTTGGCTTAACGGCGATTCATCACGTTTGGCACGAAAACCATAACTGGCAGATTGACAACCTGATCAATATGCTGAGTCAGCAAACGCCTGCTGTCCGCAACAGCTGGCAAGTCGATACTGGAATCGTTTCTACTTCTAACGGCAACTATATAGATTCCAGTGGAGCCATCGCCTGGGATCAGGAAAAGATGTTCCAAGCGGCAACCCTAATCAACCAAGCTGAGTATCAGCACGTAGCCATCGACCAATATGCCCGGGGCCTGACGCCCAACATTCCGCTCTTCTTCCAGTACGACGCGGCTGTGAATTCCGACGTCAGCCTGGATTACAGCCAGGTGGCCTTCCGCTTTGGCCACTCCCAATTGCGGGAAACGATTGACACCCTCGACCCGACCGGCAGTCTGACAGGAGCCGTTACCCGCTATGCCCTCGAGCAGGCCTTCCTGAATCCTTCCGGGTTCGCCAAAACGGGACCCACCGCAATCGCTCAGGGCATGACCCGTCAAGTTTCTAACGAAATTGATGAGATTGTTACCCCGGCCCTGCAACAAAATCTGCTGGGGCAAGCAACCGATTTGGCGGCCATCAACATTGCCCGGGGACGTGACCTGGGAATGCCCACCCTCAACAACTTACGCCGCCAACTCTCTGCTGGACTAACGGCACAGCTGAAGATCTTAAACCAGAAGTTGATCGCCAATCCTGGTGATACCACCCTGCGGCAGACGATCGATAAAACCATCGCCCTCCAGGCAGGTTTGCAGGCTTACAATAGCTGGACTGACTTTGGCAATGCTATCCAGCATCCCGAAGCACTGGTTAACTTTATTGCTGCCTATTCCTTCGATGGGAATCTCGAGAAAGCCGATCTGCTGATCAAGTTGTCAGATGGTTCCACGCTTTTTAGCTCCCTTACAGATGTTCAGCAGGCTCTATTCACTAAGTCAGTCGCAGAGGGTGGCCTGGGTATTAGTAGTGACCTGGCGAATCCTGGCTCGATTGCTGACGAGTATTACAGCAGCGCCGCTTTCGATTTCTTGACCGGTGGTGATAAAGGCTATGAAGCTATTGATGCTTGGAATGGTGGGCTGGCGGAGAAGCACGTCTTTCTAGGCCAACTGGGTACCACCTTTGATACGATCTTCGCCGATCAGATGACCAGGCTGATCAACGGCGATCGCTTCTACTACCTCTGGCGGTTTGATGCGGGCTTGCCGATGACCCTCGACCTCAACAGTTCCATCACCACTGAGCAGTTCAAGGATGTTATCGAGCGCACCACTGGCGCCAAACACCTTACTGGCGATGTGTTCTTCTATGCAGACAGCCACATCGAACTGAGCGAACGCCCTGCATCCACTGCATTGGGACAAGCCCGAGACCACAAGTATGGAGACCTGCTGGCGTCAAACGATGCGAACCTCTTTGACGGTGGCAAGCATATTGGCGTGGCATCGATTGGGCCAAGCCTTGGCGTTACTGATGCCAAAAATGGCACTGTCTCGACACAGACACTAACCATAGAAGGGACTACCCAGACAATCAAACAAAAGTTTATCCTCGATGTGCGTCCCGATACGGGTGTGAACCCCGATGGCACTGCCGCAGTGGGCTTTAATGCCCATGAGGTGATTGCTGGTACCCAATTCAATGACTTCCTTGATGCAGGAGATGGTGATGACACTGAATATGGTGATGCCGGTGACGACACTCTGATTGGCAATGCTGGTGCGGATCACCTCTACGGCGATGCTGGCAATGATGTGCTTTATGGCGGAACCCTTCCCGACTTTCTAGACGGCGGCACCGGCAACGACACTATCCATGGTGGCGATGATGCCGATGTATTGATTGGTGATGAAGGCAATGACTGGCTCTATGGCGAGAACTTTACTGATGAAATCCATGGTGGTGCTGGTGATGACTACCTTGATGGTGGCCTGGAAGCCGATGTCATCTTTGGTGGAACAGGGCAAGACATTGTGCTTGGCGATGAGGGTTTAGATGTCTTGAATGGTCAGTCAGGTGACGATCGCTTGTTTGCCGGCGCTGGACCCGACCAACTTTTCGGTGGCTATGGCGATGACATTATGAATGCTGGTAGTGGCGGGCAGGTGCAAAGTGCCAACGTTGACGAAGCAGTCGGGGATTTCGGCTTCAACATTGTCTCTTTCAGCGATATCACGATTCCCCTTAACCATTCCGCCGATCTGGGTTACCAGAACGTCAATAATCTGGTGCCCCAGGTGACGCCCTTTGGTCAGCTCTGGGTGAACATCCAAGGGGTGGAAGGCTCCCAGTACAACGATACGATCCTTGGCTATATCGCCAACAAGGATCTGGCAACGGGTGCTCTGCTCAATGTTGATGCAACCCTGCTGAACAACTGGATGATTGGAGGTTCTGGCAACGACACGATTTCCTCGGGTGCTGGTGACGATGTCATGGTTGGTGACTCAGTCAGCCTGGTTGACTTGATCGGTAGCTATAGCGGTGGAGTGCTCGGAAGCAATGGCATTCTCGATTATGCCTATGGGGTTAACGCCCTTGCCAGCAAGCACTTTCTTGACCTGCAGAAGTCTGTTCCTGGTTTCACCTTCGGTGACACCGTGAACATCACTGGCAACGGGTTGGTCTATACCCATCAAGCCGTGAGTGGCAGCGACACCGCCATCTATGCGGGTGCTCGCAGCAACTTTGTTATCAGCGTAATTGTCGACCCCAGCAACCCCAACGTTGCCCTTGGTCTTAAAATTAAGGATGCCAGAACTGGCGCAGGGGCTGAGACAGGCGCCAATGGCGATATCGTGTTAGGTGTTGAGACCTTCATTTTTGCCAATCAAACCTTCTCAATACCGCAACTCATTGCTCCAGCCATTACTGGAATCAGCGGTGATACTGGTAGTTCCCAGACTGATGGAATCACCAATGACGGCACGCTGATTCTCTCGGGCACTGGTATCGCAAATAGCCTTATCCAGGTTTATCGGAGTGGTCAGAATGGTACGCCGATTGGCTCAGCCACTGCCGACAACACTGGGAAATGGACTTTTGACTACGGTGCGACAACATCTTTGTTGGATGGCGCTTACGCCTTCACCGCCATAGCACTCATAGCCGGCTACACAAGTCTGTCTTCTGCTCCGTTTAACGTCACGGTTGATACCGTAGCGATTGCCCCCACTCTGGCGTTAGCGAACGATTCCGGCCTTTCCTCCACTGACAAGATTACCAACTCCGGAGTCGTCAATGTCAGCGGTCTGGAGACAGGTGCGAGCTGGCAATACAGCACAAATAGTGGGGGTGCTTGGACAACCGGTAGTGGTACTAGCTTCAGCTTGACTGGAGATGGAGCCAAGAGCGTGATTGTCCGTCAGACCGATCTGGCAGCCAATACCTCCAGCAGTTCTTCGGCACTAGCTTTCACCCTAGATACAACCGCACCGGTCAAGACGACAACGATCACCAGTATGACCAAGGACACTGGTACCTCCGCCACCGACTTCATCACCAACGATGGCACGGCGGGACGCACCTACAGCGGTACTTTGTCTGCTGCCCTGATTGCTGGTGAATACCTGCAAGTATCAGTCGATGGGGGTACTACTTGGGGGGCTCCCACGATTGCTACTACCTCTCCCTTCAGAGCCTGGACTTTTGTCGATAACACGGCAAAGACTGGTAACTGGACGATCTTGGCGCGTGTTGTGGACACTGCTGGCAATTCTGGTGCCGTCACCACTCGTAATGTCGTCCTCGATCAGCTGGTTCCTGGGGCTACTTCGCTTGTCCTAGATCTCACTGCCGCCACTGACTCCGGGGTCAGCAATACTGACAACCTAACCAATGTCGCTAGAGCCGGCTTTACGATCACCTTCGACAGCACCAAAGCTCAGGCTGGCGATACCCTCCAAGTGGTCAATAGCAGCAACACTGTCCTTGGCTCAACCACCCTCACTGCCGCCCTGGCAGCAGCAGGTACTGTCAATGTCACCCTGCCAGCGGCCACCCCACTGAGCAGTGGCGTCAACACCCTGTTTGTTAACTACCGCGATGTTGCTGGCAATAGCGTTGCCAGCGCAACCACTCTCGCCGTTACCTTCGATAATCAGATCTCCGCTGCCAATGCAGTCACCCTGGATCTGCTAGCAAGCAGCGACTCTGGTGTCAGTAATACCGACAACATCACGAACATCACCCTGCCTACCTTCGCCGTCACCTTTGACAGTACGAAGACTCAGCTTGGGGATGTGATTGAAGTCCGTCGAGGCAACACAGTCCTGGGATCAGCCACTCTGGGTACTGCAGATCAGGTCAGTTTGGGTACGGTGAATGTGACACTAACGTCTGCGCTCTCGAACGGCACAAACACCTATTCAGCGGTGCAGCGTGATGCAGCTGGAAATACGGTTACGGGCACTCCTACACTGCCGATTACTCTTGACACAACGGCTAGCGCCCCAATTGCCACTGGCTTTACGCCAACCAGCGTGAATGGCACTGCAGAAGCGAATGCGATTGTCAAATTCTCCAACAGTGCTAGTGCACCCACGATTTTCGTTGGGTCGGCGACAGCGACCAACGCTGGTGCCTACAGCCTGGATGCCGCCGGTTTGACTGGGTCAACGGCTGGTACAAGTTATTATCTCTATGCCCAGGATGTGGCGGGCAACCAGAGTCCTGCCAGTAGTCAACAGTTGATCGTGGGTACGAATAGTAATGATACTTTCTCAAGTGTCGGCGGCACCGGCAGTGACCTGTTAATTGGCGGTACTGGTACGGATTTAGTCCAGTATGCGGTGAGCAACAATGCCATCGCCTTGACTGGGCAACTTAATGCCAACACCAATGTCAGCAACGGTACCATTGATATTCGCGCATTAAACATTGATGTGATAACGGGTGTTGAACAGATTAACTTTAGCGGTACAGGCTATACAGCTATTGGAACATCTAATAACCAACTCAGGGCTGCTCCGCAGTCATCCTTGGCCAATAACTCTATTGCTGAGT
>Ga0209189_1002420_pt1 | contig 13065 bp, 11 predicted proteins | sample C_130820_EF_Meta_FD_187308 | JGI IMG/M metagenome (GOLD analysis project Ga0209189, IMG submission 187308) | Freshwater microbial communities from Lake Croche, Canada to study carbon cycling - C_130820_EF_MetaG (SPAdes) (version 3) | ecosystem: Environmental > Aquatic > Freshwater > Lake... | reverse complement strand
TCTCATCATTCAATCATTTCATGAATGTTGAGATTCCGCAGACCATTCTGCGTTCTTGCCCCGTTCGTGTGACAGGCTCACCCGACCTTAATCTGACTGGCACCACGCGTGCCGCCGCCGGCACTGCCGGCACTGCCATTCGCGTGAGTATCGAGGACACCGATGAGCCGCCACCCGAGGTCAACACCAGGCCCCGTGAGGTTGAGGCCTGTATCGAGTTCGCGAATGTCCAGATTCGCAAGCCCACCATCTTTGAGAACAACGGCGCGGTCACACCCATGTATCCCAATGACGCCCGCCTCCGTAATCTGACGTATGCCGCTCCCGTGTATACGGACATTATCGCGACCTTCACGATGAAGACACCCGTAGAGGGCGGCGAGCCTGTAGTGACCGTGGCGCGGCGTACGCTACCCCATGTCCAAATCGGTCGCGTGCCCGTCATGGTCGGCAGCACCTACTGTCTGTTGTCCGACACACCTGAGAAGACACCCCGTGAGCTCGGCGAGTGCTCGGAGGACATCGGTGGCTACTTCATCATCCAGGGCGGCGAGCGTGTGATTATTAGCCAGGAGCGCATGTCTGAGAACGTGCCCTTCGTGTTCCGTAACAACAAGGTCCGTGGCAAGGAGGTGGAGGTCATCGACGTCAAGTCCATCGGTCCTGACAATGAGGGCGCGCCCAAGTCGCTGTCCGTCAAGATTATCACCCACGCGCGTGCGACAATTAGCCCAGAGCACATCATTGTGACCTGCCCGCGCATCAAGGCAGAGATTCCTCTCTTCATCATGTTCCGCGCACTCGGCATCGAGTCCGACAAGGATATTATCGAGCTCATCGCTGGCCCCGATGCCGTCGCCAGTCCCTACATTATGATTTTCCAAGAGTGTATGGAGGAGGCGTCGGATACGACGACGCAGGCGGCGGCCCATGCCTGGCTCACGGCCAATCTCGGCGGCGGCGGGGGCTCCCGTGAATCGTATTCGGCAAATACGCTGACGCCGCGCTCTCAACAGATGCCGAATATGCGGGAAGTCCTCGCCGAGGAGTGTCTGCCTCACATCGGTGGCGCTGACATGATGTTTGAGAAGGCCTGCTATCTGGCGATGATTACCAAGAAAGTGCTCGATGTCTTTCAGGGTGCGCCCGCCGATGACCGCGACGCCTATCCCAACAAGAAGGTGGAGCTGCCCGGCAACCTCATCGGCAATCTGTTCCGCTATCTGTTCAGCACGAAGGTCATCAAGGACATGAAGTCGTCGCTGACAAAGGAGATTCACAACGGTTTCTGGAAGTCCAGCGGCCGCATGGAGGACATCATCAATCCGTCAAATATCTACAAGATTCTGAAGTCGACCATCGTCACTATCGGCATGAAGTCGGCGCTGGCCACGGGCAACTTCGTCGGTGGCAAGATGGGCACCAAGGCGGGCATCAGCCAGGTCATGAATCGGCTGACCTATCTGTCGGGCATCAGCCACTTGCGTCGTCTGTCCACGCCCATTGAGAAGACGGGCAAGCTTCTGGCGCCCCGCAAACTCCACGCCAGCCAATATGGCTTCGTCTGTCCCGCCGAGACGCCAGAAGGCCATGCCGTCGGCGTAGTGAAGAATCTTAGCAGCACGGCACTCGTGAGCCTGCCCATCTCGCCGGAGCCCATTGTGTCCCTGCTGTATACGGTGATGGGCATGCACAATCTGGGCGACGTGCCAAGGGCCGCGCTCTTCACGCATGTGCGCGTGTTTATTAACGGCGCATGGATTGGCGTCCTGGATGTAACGGCCGCAACGGCTGTGGCCGCTGTCGCCACCCTTCGCAAGGCGAAGCGGTCCGGCCGCATTCATCCGCACACGAGCATCGCCTACAAGACCGCGCGCCGCGAGATTTGGATTAATACGGAGGGCGGGCGTCTGCTGCGCCCGCTGTTCCATGCGGCGGCCATTCGCGAGGTTCTGTCCACCGGCGTTGCGCCACCGTTCTTTACGAACGCTAGCGGCACATGGAACGAGGTGCTCCAATGGACCTCGCCGGCCGGTCACAGTCTTATCGAGTATATTGATCCCATAGAGACCGAGAATGCGTATATCGCCATGACGGCCACTTCGCTGACGGCTGAGCACACACACATGGAGATTCATCCCAGCACCATGCTAGGAACCATGGCCTCCAATATTCCCTTTCCTGACCACAATCAGGCACCGCGTAACTGCTACCAGTCAGCGATGGGCAAGCAGGCCATGGGCATCTATGCGCTTAACTATCATGAGCGCATGGACACCATGTCCAATATGCTGTGGTATTCGTCGGTGCCTCTCGCCTCGCCCTACATGAGCCGCTTTTATAGGGCACAGTCCATGCCGTCGGGTTTCAACATCGTCGTCGCTATAGCCACCTATGGCGGCTACAATCAGGAGGACTCGATTATGATCAATCGTGCGTCGCTGGACCGTGGCCTGTTCCGCTCGGAGTTTTACCGGACCTACAAGGATGAGGAGAAGAAGAATCAGGCGAGCGGCGAGGAGGAGCGCTTCTGCCGCCCCAATCCGCTGACGACGCGGCACATGAAGCTCGCGAATTATGGCAAGCTCGGCCCCGATGGCATCGTGCCCGAGAACACGTATGTGACCCAGGACGATGTACTGATTGGGAAGGTGGCGCCCATCAGGCTTCGTGGTGCGGATGGCGCGGCCATGGCGGGTATTAATCACGCGGCGCTCCAGGCCATGTCTAGCGTGGCGGCGGCGCAGGCCGTGGAGGCGGCAGGCGGCAAGCGCTTTCGCGACTCGAGCAAGCTCATGCGCACAAATGAGGCGGGCTACGTAGACCGCATCTATCGTGGCCAGAACGGTGAGGGCTACTCGTTCGTCAAGATCCGCGTGCGCGAGGAGCGCGTGCCGGAAATCGGCGACAAGTTCTCGTCGCGCCACGGCCAGAAGGGCACGTGTGGTCTCATCCTCGCACCAGAGGACATGCCGCAGACTGCGAGTGGTATCGTGCCGGATATCATCATTAATCCTCACTGTCTGGCCGAGGACCACGAGATTCTTACCGAGCATGGGTTCATGAATTGGCAAGAGATTCAGAAGGGCAAGATGCGTGTAGGCGGCTACGATGCATTTGCAGGTAAAATAGTGTACGAGTACCCCACTGCATTTATACTGAATCCTGCGAAGGAGCAGACTATGATTGAGTTTACGCATACAGACTCGGATGTGTCGTTACTCGTTACAGGGGATCACGACATGTTTGCTTCTAATGCAGGTGGGCCATATGTTAAATATAAGGCAAGCGCCTTTCATAATTTCCCATCCTTTCAGTTTGCGAGCGTGACCGCTGACACACCAGGATATGAGGATAGTGGTGTAGCACATACTACATCTGTAGAGATACGTGATATGTTAATGCTTCGTGCACTAAATGCGGGATATACTGCACATTTCACAAAAGTGGAAGACAATCTGTGGAGTGCGGAAGATAATCTCTGGAAAATCTCTTACACTAATCATACGGCATGTGCAAATCCTACACTAAATCCTATAGCACACGTGAAGACAGTCAGCTATACTGGTCTGACCTGGTGCGTGACGATGCCACACGGATTTATTGTGACTCGCCGCGCCCAGCGAAACGAGGCGGGAATAGTTATCAAAGCCTCCCGCCCGATTATTACAGGACAGTGCATTCCTTCCCGCATGACGATCGCCCAGCTCCTGGAGACTGTGCTAGGTCGTCTGGGGTGCGAGGCGGGATTTCTGGGAGACGCCACGCCCTTTAATTCGGCCATGTCGGCAGAGGGCGTAGCTCGCGAGTTGGTCGCACGGGGCCTGGAGCCGTATAGTAATGAGGTGCTGTATTGCGGCTACACGGGCAAGCAGATGCCGACGAACATCTTCATGGGACCGGTGTTCTATCAGCGCCTGAAGCACATGGTGGCGGACAAGATCCACTCGAGGGCTACGGGTCCTCTGGTGATGTTAACCCGCCAGCCGGCCGAGGGGCGGGCCCGTGATGGCGGCTTGCGTTTCGGTGAGATGGAGCGCGATGTCATGATTGCGCATGGGGCAACGGCATTCTTGAAGGAGCGTATGATGGAGGCCTCGGATAACTTTGAGGTCCACGTGTGTAAGGGCTGCGGACTCATTGCCGTGGCGAACGCGGAGCGGAATATCTGGCAGTGTACGGGCTGCGGCAACACTACGGACTTCAGCCAGGTGCGAATCCCCTACGCCTATAAGCTCTTCTTACAGGAGTTGGAGTCGATGAATATCTGTAGTCGTATCTTGCCGGAAAGTAGACTAAGGTCTTTAACAGACGCGGTTCGCTAACGCGCTCAGCATCTGAAAGTAGACTAAGGTCTTTAACAGACGCGGTTCGCTAAAACGTCGCATCGGCAGTGAAATAGCCCAGGCGCCGAATAAGCCGCTGGGCCTTTGCCGAAATCAGCGGAATAGCGTAGGGTTGATACATGACCGACAATTCCACCGTAAACCCCATGGACGGTGTTCGCGTGATCAGATCAAAGTGGCGACTGCGACGTCGCCGGACCCATACGAAACCGCTGGCCAGATGGGACTCCATTACACCAGGCTGTAGCAGGTCTTGTGTATCAATAATCTTGCGTCGAAAACGGTCGGCGTAACTCATACTATATATAGGCTCAATCGTTTTTAGGTCGTTGTAAATAGAATGACCGATGAACCCGCCGCTCATCTTAACTGGACAACATCAATTGACATTTTTCTCGCCAAATGGTGTGACCAGGCAAAGGCATTCGAGTGGATGCATACGGAATCCTTCGGCTATTATGATAGACGGGCTCGCACAATTCTCATCACTTCCAATGTTCTTACGGCCATTAATGGTCTAACCAACGTCATTGCTGGTGGATACACCATTAATGGAATTCAGCTCGCCTGGATTTTCGGATCCATGTCAATTCTGGTCAGTATCACGAACATGCTCCAAGAGAAACTTGGCTACGCAACAAAGGCCGCCGAACAATCTCATTCCGCCAAACAATGGACAACTATTCGCAGGAAAATAGAAGAGATCTTATCCATTCCACCGACCAGCCGCAAAGACTGTGCTGCAGTTATGAAGTATCTGCGCCAGGATATTAATGGAGTAGATGGAGCATTGAATATACCCGAGCACATTAAGCAAACCTGCTATGAGAAATTTAATGCCATTCCTGAGTTTGATTTACCTGATATTTGCGGCAAAGTCGAACACACGATTATCTACACGGAGCCTCTCTTAAGGTAGTCCAGCAACCCCGCCGCGTGATCGAGGGCACCCTCCATCCAGGCCTGGTGAAGCGAGAAAGACTCGCCGCACAGATGAACACCGGCTACGTCGTACGCCGCCACAGACGCCTCCGCAGGATCATAGCGACCGGGCAACCAGTAAGAGCAGCCCTCGTGCCATTCGTAGGCCTTCGCCCAGGCGATCTCCGTCCCAGGAAACAGGCGCCGCACCTCGGTTGTGAGTCGCCGCACGAGGGCGTCACCCGTAAGTCCCAGTAGTGGCTTCGTATCCTGCGATTCCACATAGCTGATCATGACGACGTCATCACGAATGGGAATAATGAAACGCAGCGGCGAATCAGTCACAACACGCTCTTTGAGCCGTAACGTGGTACTAGCATAGACTCGCGTGAGTGGCTTCATCGCGATACGTCGGAGCAGGGGGAGGTCGCGTGTACACGACATCTTACGAAGGGCCGTGACGGGCAGTGCGAGCACGACACGGTCCGCGACCACACTGGAGCCGTCTGCGAGGACCGCTGCATTACCGATTATGTCGACCACCGTAGCTATCCGAATCCGCACACCGGCCGCACGACAGCCCGCTGCTAGTCCCTTAATAATCTGTGACAGACCGCCGACGACTCCCATGAATTTTGTGGACCCTGCCATGTCGCCATCAAAGGTCAGGATACCCAGATCGGCTCGCAGCGTCTCTGTTTCGGCACGATAGGGAAATTTTTGTAGGATGGACTCCGTTAGCTTGGGGCCCAAGATCCGATCTGCTAGTTCTCGCAGGGTGTGTGTGGCCAGCACGTCGGGATCCAGTTGCCGAATTAGACGGAGCACGGCTGCCCAGATTTCACTGAAGTCATTTTCGTAGCTGTCGCCACGGAGTGACATCCAGCGCGAGCCTCTGGAATGGGTGTAGGTGGTGAGACCGAAACGGCGCACGAGGGCGAGGACGCGCCGATGAGTGGACGCGATACGAGCGGCACCGATCTCGTAGCCGTTGGCAGCAGACGTGATGATTCGACCACCGAGGCGGTCCTTTTCGAATAAGGTTACGCGGTCGCCGCGTTTGGCGAGCTGCTCGGCTAACCAGAGTCCCGCAAGTCCGCCACCGACGATAATGGTGCGCATCCCCTAATCTAAACATTGATCTCTATTAGAGAATAATGCCTAGATCTACTCAGGTTCAGAAGCAGACATCCGTGTCTAAGATGTCCCATGCGCCTGTGCCTAAGCCACAGATACATAAACCTACCATAATGGATTCAGTAAAGTCTGGATTCGGATTCGGAATGGGCAGTGCTATTGCGCACAGCATTGTTGATTCCATATTCAGAGCGCCTGAACCAAAGGGTACCAAGGATCCGAATGCAAAGGCCGAATTTGTGAAGTGTATGGAGTCCAATACCTACGAGGAATGCAACCTTTTTCTGGATAAGATTTAATGATCGGTCGCAATGTAGAGTCCGTGATAGCCGAGCGCGGCAAAGCCCAGAAGCATCATCATTTCAAAATAGCGACGGGGCGTTTCGGCTCCCCAGTATCCCACGAAGACTAGCAGTGGTGCGATAAGGATCACGTGGATCAGATTGACCCAGGGATTGGAGCCCGCTGCTAGTTTCTCGTAGGCCCGCCAGCCCTGGTAAAAAAAGAGGAAGATGCCGAGACCGAGCAGACCATGAAACACTACATCGGGTACATCTCTGGTATAGCCGATGTAGAGAAAGGCGGGAGCAATCAGGAGCACGTGGAGCACGTTAATGATGGCCATTTTCTCTGGGAATACTTTTTTATTTATGAAGAGTATTAATCATAATATGTTCGGATATCTTTGATTTTATCCCAATGATATCCCCAGCGCCCTAAGAGCAGTTTATTCATACCCGGAGCCCTGAACAGCATGTTGTATAGTATACTGCGAAGCATCTATTATACAGCATACTATCGTACGTGATGTCAATTTTATATTTAATAGTCTTTACTCCACCACCTGCGCGCACTAGCCGACACGCGTTTGGCTTCGCGGGCCAGATCCGAATCCGTTGTCTGGTAGGTCTTGCCCTTGAGCAAGAAGGAGTGGACCCGCGCATAGCCCCATTGCTGTTCGGTCGCACCTGGACGGTGTCCCGTGCGCCATGCCGCCATGCCGCGATTATAGGAGCCGCGGATATAGCGGAGCGGCACGCCAGTCGCGTCCGCCTTTTGTTTGAGCGACTTGGCTCGCGGGAAAATGCGACGGAAACGCTGGGTATAGTTGGAGGTCCGCGATTTCACGTAGGTGTCCGTCTTGAAGCCGACGTAGGCGCGTGGGTCTTTCCAACTAAGAGCACCGAACTTCTTGATTTCGGCCATACGCTGCCGCTTTTGCTTCTGTGTTAGTCCCGTAAAGTAGCGCTTCGGCACCATCCTTACTTCATACATATGAAAATGAGCGCGGCGAGAGCCACAATCCCGACAGTGACGATCTCCTGATTGCCGAATCCTTCGAGTGTAGGCGGCAGCGTCCGTGGCTGGACTACACGACATAGGCTGAACTTGCCGTCTCCAGGCAGATTAGTCGGTGATACCGACCTCGGACATCCGTTCCCAGGCGGGTCCATATAGGTTCCATCGGGATTGTAGCACTTCGGTGTATTGCCGAATTCATCCTGCGTAATCGTGATTGGCCAACCGTCTTTATTGTAGGCCTGGACCCAGCGTGTCTGCGTCGGTGCGCCATTCACCATCTGGACAGGATCCACGATGTAGTTGCCCTTTTGGGGATCCACCCGATTTGCGATACTGCCGAATACATCACCGACTGGACATTGGACCTGCTGACATACAGGATAGCCCGTGCCAGATACGGCCGACATAATGGGGCGCGGATCAAGTGCATCGCGTGCGCCTTCTAACATACCGGGTGCCAGACCCTTGAGACCTGGCAGTCCGGCCGATGCGAGTCCTCTCTGTACCGCCGTGCCGAGCAAGTCGCCCTTGGTCACGCCGTCGACATAGACTGACATTGTGGCGCCATTCGAGCAACGCTGCCCCGTATTCAGATAGTAGCGAATACCCATGGGTCGCGTATCCTGTTTGTTGAACATGGTGCGCCCACCGAAGGCGATAGTGTCCATGTAGAAATTCAGGCCACCCACGGCATTAAGAATGGATGAAATGGAGGAGCCGCGCTGGACTCCGACCTGCCCAGGCAGCGGAATGTTCTCAGCAAAGGAATAGTCTGGACCGAAAAACCCATAGCCGTCTTGTTCCATCCCCTTACTAGGGGGCCAGGTTTTGACCCGCTTTGGCTAAAGATGACGGGACTGACCCACCACTACCTAAAGTATGACCGACTTGTGGCCTTCTCTTGGCCGCACTGTGGAAACATTTCCGTGGCCCGTAGCCGATACAGAGATTGAGGAGGGTATACGCTGCCCCGAGTGCGAAGACGCGGCCGCCATCGAACTATCCGGTGCCGACGAGGTCTGTATGCGCTGCGGCACCATTGTGAATTGTCCACTTGAGCAGAGTGCCGAATACCGCTGGTTCTCCTCCGAGTCCGGCGGCACCGATCCGTCACGTTGCTCCTTTCCCGTGAACCATCTGCTACCCGAAAGCAGCCTCGGCACGATTATCTTGAATGGCAATCAGTCGGCCGCCATGCGCTCCATCAAGCGCTACCACATGTGGAATATGATGCCCTATCGCGAGCGAACGCTTTGGTCCATCTTTGAAAGTCTCCAGGTCCGCGCATCAAATGCGGGCATCAGCACCGCCGTAATCGAAGAGTCAAAGGAGCTCTTTGCGCAGCTGACCGCCGTCGCGATCTGTAGGGGGCAGGCCCAGCGTGACGCCATGCTTGCCGCCTGTCTTTGGGAGGCCCTCAAACGCCATGGAACGCCTCGAATGCCGAAGAATATTGGCGAGATCTTTAACTTGCCGATCCGTCATGTGACCAAGGGCATCAAGCAGTTCCAGTCGCTCTTTGCCGTCCGCCTCAACGGACAACAGACGGACACCTACACAACGCCGGCGCCCAAAGTGGTCACCACAGGTAATAGCGACAAAGAGGCGACAGAGCGAGCGAACCAGCGCCGCGCAGTCTGGCAAAAGACGGCCAGCACTACCACGTCCTATCGCGATTTCATCCAGCCATTCCTCACAAATCTGTCTATTCCACGACATGCCGCAGCCACACTCGAGGCCACCGTCTTCGATGTATGCGCGCGAATTGAAGACTTGGGAATTGTCCCGGAGAATACTCCACCTTCTCTGACGGCGTCTGTTATTACATTCTGTAGTCAGGAAATGGGGATTCGCATTGATACTGCGGAGATTGCCCGCGTATGCGGAATCAGCGTGGTGACCATACAAAAATGCCTAAAGCGGATAGCGCCTATGAAAGAAAAACTGCTGAATAAGTAATGGGCAACGGCAGCAGTATTTCAACATCGAATCCGTTTCCAGTAAGTGAGAAAACCTTGACAAATCTTGGCCGATTGACGTATGGAACGTCGCGTATTCTGAATACCGAAGATATTTATAATCTATTTAATTTGAATGTACAGGGGCCATGTGGTAACTATGTTATATTTAAGAAAAAGAATATTGGAATCAAGTTACTACCCTTTATCGCTGACATCAGTGGTGCCCAAGAGTTTTTGTATCAAGATTCGCTTAAATCAGTCAGCACTGAAATGCGGAAAGAGGTATGTAAGGAATTGTCATACACTATGCTCCGCACAATTTCTACCATTGTCGCATGCCTGGCATCTATTCAGTACGACCACCCTCAAGTGAAGGCTCTATTAGGAAAAGTACCGAAACCGAATCCGGCACAGCGTGGTGGTAGTGCTAGCACTATCAAGGATTGGTTGGTGCGCCATAATGTTATTAAGCAGCACTATGAAGAAGTATATTCATTAAATGACAAACCGACACTGTTGCTTACGTTTACGAACGCAAAGGAGTTCTCTGTTGAAGCAACCTTAACTGATGCTACCGCAAAAACAATACGCCTTATATTTTTAGAACCGGTAGTTGTAGAAGCACCAGAGCGCGGTGTTGCGGTATGTATTTCTGATATGGAACGTATTCTAGCATGTGGTATCTTATATAACGATGAGTATTTGCCGTTTGACCTGAGCAAGAGAAGGCGTTCATTTGGAGATTTCTGTCAGAATCTCATGACTTCTCCGATTCATACAGAGCCGGCCACATCCTATAGATTATTTCTTATGATTCATAAATTAATCGAGGAAAATAACGATAAAGCAGTAGCTGAACTTCTACAGCAATACTTTTCTGCCACGGGCAGCACTGGCGGCCTTGGCAGCCTTGGCAGCCTTGGCAGCCTTGGCCTTGGAAACCGTGGTCTTGGCCTTGGTCTTGGAAACCGTGGTCTTGGCCTTGGTCTTGGAAACCGTGGTCTTGGCAGTCAAGGCTTAAACCGCGGCCTTGGCCTTGGCCTTGGCCTTGGCCTCGGTAACCAGGTTGCCGCACGAAGTCTACAAGCGGTTTTAGGGCGCCAACCTCTCAGTAGTTCTTTCCCTTTTGCCAATATAGGCGCCAATACAAGCGGGCCTATCAGAGGGCCTGCGCAAAAATATATTCATGATTATTTTGAAAAATGTCGTAAGATGTTAGCAACGGAAGAGTCGCCAGCAGCCAGGCGTGCGCGCACAGTGGTAGCAGGCGATGATAACCGTAAAGCGCGAACAGATATTTGCCGAGATCCCTATTGGCAAAAGACCAATCTCGGTGAAATCTACCCGTGGGCTACTCTTCAATTTATGTGTGTAGAAGACTGGAACAGCCTTGGTACGCCTGATGTAAAATTAGGTTCGGACTTTGTTGGCTTCTTAAGCAACCTCAAGGGGCTTTACACGGGCGGTAACCTTCCAACATTAGTTTCCAAAAGCAAGAGCAACCGCTTAGAGGACCTACATTTCAGTGGCGTTTCGTCTATGCCACTCTGTCGTTCTGGGAAAGAGACATTCAATATCAAAGATGTACAGGATCTCTTAGTTAAAATGAATCAACTATATACTAATCATGTCACCGCTATGTCTGCTATCATTAACAGCCTCATCATTGAAATCGATGACCAGGGCACTAATGTCTATCGTCTTCACCCCCAGATATTTAAGTCCGGTCAGCCTACTGCCATGTTTATTAATGAAAAGGCGAGGGAAGCACGTACTAAATTAATAGCATTCTATACCCAAGTAGAAACAATCTACATAGAAATTATAAAGCGCCTAGGCTAAACTTGACGCCACCCCAAACCCTGCTAGTCAGGTACGATGTCTGAGAGTGTGCTTAATATCCGCCTTATCCGATCCCTGCATTCTAAGAAGGAGGACGATGTGATTCGCATCACACAGCTGGATGAGGGCTTCCAGCTGACATACCGGTATGGCTTTTCCAACTATACGACGACCACTCCGCGCACAATTGAGTGTGACGCGCGCACCATTATCCGCTGGTTGCGCATTACACTTGACATGCTACAGTATGACGATGACCCATTCGCATCAATTCAGCTTGATGCGCAGATATTGCCCTCTGTTCTGATATTGGTTTCCCGCCTGGGCAATGCCTATGACACCATCATCGACGCGGTTGAGTTCCAGCTGGACAACTGGCCCGAGGACCCTATGCCGGCATTGGTGCCGATGCGGCTCTACGCGGACAGTCCTCCATTTCAGCCTCAGCATCCTCAGCCTGAGCAGCAGCCTGAGCAGCAGCCTCAGCCTGAGCAGCAGCCTGAGCAGCAGCCTGAGCAGCAGCCTGAGCAGACTCAGCCTCAGCAGCCTGAGCAGACTCAGCAGCCTGAGCAGCCTCGGCAGCTACAGCATCCATCGCCTCTTCACGATAACAAGAAGGAGAATGAGGAGTATGAGAACCTCATCCGCGAGTGTACCGATACTCGTCTGGAGGAGCAAGAGAAGGAGGACGAGGCGTTTACGAACTATCTGGCTGAGCTCCCAGAGCAATCTCAGGCGTTGCCCACAGAGACCCCTGCCTAATCGCACCCACCACCACAAATTCACCGGACCATGACCAGCCCTCTGGTCGCTGACTAGCACGCATCCATAGGCCCCGCCATTTTTTGCCGACAACCGACCAATCCGGTGTCCCACGATATTCTTGAACATAGCCCCAACCGTCACCGAGACCTGAATCGATGACGGTTGCGGACCAGCCCGTCGCCTGAATACGCACCGGCATCACAATCGGTCGGTGGTAGCCGCCACAAAAGCCACAGCCGCTCGTCCAGATCCAGCCATACTCGATCGCCGTAGCGGACCACAGCCAGCCCCGCCACCACGCCGCCACCAGACCAGGCAGACTGAGCTCCCAGATATAGGCCAGGCGAAAGCGCGGATTACGCGCATAGAGCCATGCGAACGTCTGATATAGGAGCAGGGTGCCATAGCCGGGTGCTTTCAGTGTCTCAAGGATCCACACGTCATGTCGGTTTCTCAAAACACATGTTCCCACCAGCCGGCCCCCGTCCCATAAGCACGGGATCCAGGCATCTGCTAGTCTCTGGCGGGCCTCTACCACCGTCAACGCCGTGCCCACGAGCGTAATCCAGTCTTCAGAAATATCACGAACAACGGCAAATCGGCAGGAGCCCAGCGGCATATGCGGCGGCGGTCCCGTCTTACCAGCATCAAAATCAAGCAGCCACGGCAGATCCCATATCATTGATTTAAATCTACATTTTGCCCACATAAATATGACGCACCAGTATAGCAAATGAATCGTAGTATGGCGGATTATAGTCCCCAATATCAGACACTGACGGCCTCCGCAC
>Ga0209189_1002417_pt1 | contig 13077 bp, 11 predicted proteins | sample C_130820_EF_Meta_FD_187308 | JGI IMG/M metagenome (GOLD analysis project Ga0209189, IMG submission 187308) | Freshwater microbial communities from Lake Croche, Canada to study carbon cycling - C_130820_EF_MetaG (SPAdes) (version 3) | ecosystem: Environmental > Aquatic > Freshwater > Lake... | reverse complement strand
CGGCCCTTCGGGCGCGGAAATCGGCGGTGCTTTCGGCGGCGAAAAGGAAACGGGCGGCGGGCGCGAAGCCGGATCCGATTCTTGGAAAGCCTATATGCGCCGCGCTACCAATACGATTAATTACGGAACGACATTACCACTGGCGCAAGGCGTCAGCTTCGATATAACAACCGACTGATAACAGATCTGAAGGAAGCACACTCATGAGCAAAGAAAAAAAAGCGGCTCCATTTCAATGGGACGATGCCTTTTTACTAGATGATCAACTCACCGAAGACGAGCGCCTGATCCGCGACACGGCCCGCGCCTATGCACAAGAGAAACTGCAACCGCGTGTTTTGGAGGCCTATGCCGAAGAAAAATCAGACCGCAGCATTTTCAACGAAATGGGCGAGCTCGGTCTGCTTGGCATTACCTTGCCTGAAAAATACGGCTGCGCCGGTGCAAGCTATGTGGCCTATGGCCTCGTGGCACGCGAGGTTGAACGCGTCGATTCCGGTTATCGTTCCATGATGAGCGTGCAGTCCTCGCTTGTGATGTATCCCATCCATGCCTATGGCACCGAAGAGCAGCGCATGAAATATTTGCCCAAACTCGCATCGGGCGAATGGGTCGGATGTTTTGGCCTGACAGAACCCGATGCGGGCTCTGATCCCGCGGGCATGCGCACACGTGTCGAAAAAGTGGCCGATGGTTATAAAATAACCGGCTCCAAAATGTGGATTTCCAATTCACCGATTGCCGATGTGTTTGTGATCTGGGCTAAGTCTGCCCCGCATGACAATGAGATCCGCGGCTTCATTCTGGATAAAGGCATGAAGGGTCTCTCAGCCCCCAAGATCGGCGGCAAACTGTCTTTGCGGGCCTCGATCACCGGCGAAGTGGTGATGGATGGCGTGATCGTGCCCGAAGAAAACCTGCTGCCAAATGTCTCTGGTTTGAAAGGTCCGTTCGGCTGTCTCAATCGGGCGCGTTATGGCATTTCATGGGGGGTCATGGGCGCTGCCGAGGATTGCTATGCGCGGGCCCGTCAATATACGCTCGACCGTCATCAATTCGGCAAGCCTTTGGCACAAACCCAATTGGTACAAAAGAAACTCGCCGACATGGTCACGGAAATTTCACTCGGCCTGCAAGGCTCGCTGCGGGTGGGCCGGTTATTTGATGACGGCAAGCTGGCACCCGAAATGATTTCGATTGTCAAACGCAACAATTGCGGCAAGGCCCTCGATATTGCCCGTCAAGCCCGCGACATGCATGGCGGCAATGGCATTTCCGAGGAATATCACGTCATGCGCCACGCCCAGAATTTGGAAACGGTCAACACCTATGAAGGCACGCATGACATCCATGCGCTGATCCTTGGCCGCGCCATCACGGGCCTGCAGGCTTTCTTTTAAGCGCGCGCCGGACGTAAAGGACTAGGGCGCATATCCCAAGCGGCATTCATCCGCTGCTTGGGGCATAGCCTCCCCCGTTACACTCTTTGGATAAGGATAAGCCCGATGGCAACAGAGCGCACAGGTGGCCAACTCATTGTGGATGCCTTGCATGCGCAAGGGGCCGAGCATGTTTTTTGCGTGCCGGGTGAAAGCTATCTTGCCGTGCTGGATGCCTTGCATGATGCCAAGATCCAAGTGACCGTCTGTCGCCAAGAAGGCGGCGCTGTCATGATGGCGGATGCCACAGCCCGTCTCACCGGACGCCCCGGCATTGCCATGGTGACGCGCGGTCCGGGTGCGACCAACGCTTCCCCCGGCATTCATATTGCCGAACATGACAGCGTGCCACTGATCTTGTTTGTAGGGCAAATCGAACGTGGCATGCGTGAGCGCGGTGCTTTTCAGGAGATGAATTACAAGGCCTTTTTCGGATCAACCGCCAAATGGGTGGTTGAAATCGATGATGCTGCCCGCATCCCTGAAACCATCTCCCGCGCCTATCACATCGCCATGCAAGGGCGCCCCGGCCCTGTTGTCATCAGCCTGCCCGAAGACATGTTGCTGGATGTCAGCCACGCGGCCATTCCGCAAAGAATCGAGCCGGTTGAAACATGGCCCGGCCAGACACAAATGGCCGAGCTGCAAAAAATGCTCTGGGCCGCCAAAAAACCCATCGCTATTTTGGGCGGGGGCGGCTGGTCTGACAAGGCTGTGGCCAGCCTTGTGCGTTTTTCTGAACGCTTCCATTTGCCGATTGCCACATCCTTTCGCCGCGCCGGTTTATTTCCAGCCGATCATCCCCATTATGCGGGTGAAATCGGCATCGGTCCCAATCCGAAATTGAAAGAGCGCATTGCCACCTCTGATCTGGTTTTACTGATCGGCGGACGGATGGCTGAAATGCCGTCGCAAAGCTATACTTTGTTTGATATTCCTAAACCGCAAATGGCTTTTGTGCATGTGCATGCCGATGCCGAAGAATTGGGACGGGTCTATCACCCGACACTGGGTATCAATGCGACACCGCGGGCTTTCGCCGCATCGTTGGAATCATTGCAGCCCCCGCAAGAGATCGTTTGGGCTGACACAGCCCAAGCAGCCCATGCGGATTTCGAGGGCTGGACCTCCAAGCCTTTAGCCCATGCCAATGCCTTGGATATGGCCGATGTCATGTTGTGGTTGCGCAACCGTCTGCCTCATGACGCCATCGTCACCAATGGGGCGGGCAATTACGCCATCTGGGTGGGCCGCTTTTTGCGCTATCGTCATTTTGGGGCCCAACTGGCGCCGACATCCGGCTCTATGGGCTATGGCGTTCCGGCCGCCGTCGGCGCCAAACGGATGCTGCCCGAACGCATGGTGATCGCCTTTGCAGGGGACGGATGCTTCATGATGAACGGGCAGGAATTTGCCACTGCCGTGCAATATCATCTGCCGGTGATTGTGGTTGTGGTCGACAACGGCATGTATGGCACCATCCGCATGCATCAGGAGCGGGAATATCCTGCACGCGTTTCGGCCTCGACACTTAAAAATCCGGATTTCGCCGCCTATGCCCGCGCCTTTGGCGGCCATGGAGAGCGCGTCGAAAACACCGATGAATTTGCACCGGCCTTTGAACGCTGCGTAGCGTCAGGAAAACCCTCGATCATTCATTGCCTGACCAATCCGGAACTTCTCACACCGGCCATGACCGTCACGCAAATACGTGAAGCCAAAAAATAATCCTAAAAACCGCTTGATCGGTTGGTCTTAAAGAGTTGCAAAGAGCCGGAGATCTTCCGGCTCTTTTTTTCATGGCGATACGTGTTAATGCGCCAGACGGTCTTTGACCATGGCACGCAACGCGCGCAAATCCTTGGTAAACAAACGGATGCCCTCTGAGAGTTTCTCGGTCGCCATCGCGTCTTCGTTCATCGCAAAGCGGAAGGCTGCCTCATCGACAGGGAGGGACGCCTCGCCTGCTTGCGCAGCACTCTCGGCACTCAATTGCCGTGTTAAAACGCCCGTATCTTTGGAGAGGCTTTCCAGCAAAGCCGGTGCAATGGTCAATCGGTCACAGCCTGCCAAGGCCTCGATTTCCCCTTGATTGCGGAAGCTTGCGCCCATCACCACCGTGGAATGGCCATGACGCTTGTAATAGGCATAGATCCGGCGCACTGACAAAACACCGGGATCATCTTCCGATCCATAGGTTTTGCCCTCAGCCTTCATATACCAATCCAGAATACGTCCAACGAAAGGCGAGATCAAAAAAGCCCCTGCATGCGCTGCGGCTGCGGCTTGTACCAGTGAAAACAACAAAGTCAGATTGCATTGGATGCCTTCGCGCTCCAAGAATTCGGCAGCCCTAATGCCCTCCCATGTCGAAGCCAGTTTGATCAGGATCCGGTCGCGCCCCACGCCGCGCGCGTGATAATCGGCGATAATCGCATGGGCTTTGGCGACACTGGCCGCTGTATCAAAGGACAAATCGGCATCCACCTCCGTGGATACGCGACCGGGCACGATCTTGGACAATTCAGTTCCGAAATTCACCGCCAGCCGATCACAGACAGCGCCCACGATCCCTTCAGCGGAACCGGTCTGTTTTTGGCCCCATGATACGGCCTCGCCAACCAAATGATCATAAGCGGGCATTTGCGCCGCTTTCAAAATCAACGACGGATTGGTTGTGCAATCGGTGGGCTGGAAAGCCCGAATGGATTCAATATCGCCGGTATCAGCGACCACAACGGTCATGGCTTTCAATTGGTCAAGCTTTGAGTGCATCGCCGTTTCTTCCCCTTCACTGTTTCTCTGCTCTTTTTTAGGGGGCGGCAGCCCAGAAAGCCAGTCTCTATTCCCCAAAAGCGTAAATATTGCCATAAAGAGGCCCGTGACTGGATTCCAGAGGGGCAAGACGATGAGGACACGCACATTCACCACACGCATGGGCCATCGTCTCTCCATTCCTGTCATGGGGTTCGGGACAGCGCCTTTGGGGAATCTTTACGCGGCCCTTGATGACAGCCTAGCCCGCAAAACACTGGACGCGGCTTGGGCGGTCGGTTGCCGCTTGTTTGATACAGCACCTTTTTACGGCCTTGGTCTGGCTGAAACACGCCTCAACCCTTTCTTGCGCGATCACCGCGACGAGCCTTTTTTGCTCTCGACCAAAATCGGCCGCCTGTTGAAAGTCTGTGCGCCCGAACACCGTTCCGCCCAAGCCCATTACATCGACACGCCTGCCCGCGAAGTGGTGTTTGATTATTCCTATGACGGGGTGATGCGGTCGGTGGAGGATTCCTTTGCACGCCTTGGCGTTGATCATATCGACATCCTGCTCTGCCATGACATTGATGCAATCACCCATGAAAGCAACGCGGTGTCAGACAGGCATTTAAAAATATTTATGGAGGGGGGCTACAAAGCGCTGGAGCGATTGCGCGCGGAGGGCAGCATCAAAGCCTTTGGTGCAGGGCTGAATGTCTGGCAAATGTGCGAACGCTTAGCGCGGCTTGGTGATTTTGACCTGTTTTTGATGGCAGGCCGCTATACTCTGCTGGAACAGGAGTCTCTCAAAAGTTTTCTGCCCCTGTGTGTGGAGCGCCACATCGGCATCATCTGTGGCGGGCCCTATAATTCAGGCATTCTTGCCACGGGCGCGATACCGAATGCCTTTTACAATTACGAAAATGCGCCCCCCGATATCATGGAGCGTGTGCGCCAGATAGAAACCATCTGCCATGCCCATCAGGTCAAACTCAGTGAAGCCGCAATACAATTTCCATTGTTTCATGAGGCTGTGATCTGTGTGATCCCCGGCGGGAAAACGCCTGAGGAAGTAACCCGCAATGCCGCACAGCTTGAGGCTCCCATTCCCAAACAATTATGGGCCGATCTCAAACAAGCAGGCCTTCTTGCCGTTGATGCGCCAACGCCCTAACATAATGCCTTGTTTGTCTGTGAGGCCCCTATGCTGAAAAATATCGATCCCCTGCTCGGCCCCGATTTATTGGCCACCTTACGGGCGATGGGACATGGCGATGAAATCGCCATTGTCGATGCCAATTACCCTGCCAGCAGCAGTGGACGTCCGTTGATCCGGCTTGACGGCATCTCCGCGACACGCACAGCTGCAGCCATTTTGTCAGTGTTGCCACTGGATGATTTTGTGCCTGAATGCGCGTGGCATATGCAAGTAGTAGATGATCCGCAGGCGGATATGCCTATTTTCCAAGATTTCCGCACACTGCTGCATGATCATGCAGGCGTTGTACTGGCAGGACTTGAACGCTTTGCCTTTTATGAAAAAGCCAGTGCAGCCTTCGCTATCGTTGTCACGGGCGAGGATCGGCTTTACGGCAATCTGATTTTGAAAAAAGGCGTTATTCGCCCTGCAACTCCGTCATGACACTGATCCGATGAACCCGCCGCTCCGTCTTGATGCGCATCAACATTTCTGGGATCCCGACCGCAAGGATTACGGCTGGTTGACTGCGGATATGCCAAGCCTCTTTAAACCTATCCAGCCTGCTGATCTCGAACCGTTCTTGCTCAAACATCAGATCGACGGCACCGTTTTAGTGCAGGCCGCCCCGACCATTGCTGAAACAGATTATCTGCTTGATCTCGCGAGCAAGACGCCTTTTGTCAAAGCGGTTGTCGGCTGGATCGATTTTGAAAATCCGGATCACCGCGTGCATTTGCAGCGCTGGGCAGAAAATCCCTTGCTGAAAAGCCTGCGTCCCATGGTGCAAGACATTGCTGATCCCGACTGGCTTCTCAAGCCTGAAATCGACTGGGCCTTTGAGGCCTTGCAGGATATGGATCTGGCTTTTGATGCCTTGATTTTGCCCATTCATCTTGAGCGCTTGCTCAAACGACTCAAACGCCATCCCCGACTGCGGGTCTGTATCGACCATGGGGCCAAGCCGGAAATCCGCCACCAGATTTTTGAGCCTTGGGCTGAGCAAATGGCGCAACTGGCCCATGAAACATCGGCGTTTTGCAAAATTTCAGGCCTCGTGACAGAGGCGAAAACATCTTGGATAGAGGCTGATCTAGGCCCCTATCTCGAACATTTACACACTTTGTTCGGTCCCAAACGCCTGATATTTGGCTCTGATTGGCCTGTCCTGAACCTAAATGGCACCTATTCCGGCTGGATAACGCTGCTCGAGCGGTGGACAGAGCACTGGTCATGGCAAGACCGGTCGGACTTTTTCGGGGGCAATGCCATGCGATTTTACGGGTTGTCCCTGCCCTCACAGCCATAGCCTTGAACGGCCAGCAATGCTAACTAAAGCCCTGAAATAAGACCAGAGGATGGAACGACACTGATCCATCACAACTGACCATGGAGGACTATATGGTTGCGGAACTGACGCATTTTATCGGCGGAAAACATGTCAAGGGAACATCGGGCCGTTTCACGGATGCTTATTTGCCGATGACCGGTGAAATCGCCTCCAAAGTCCCTCTGGCCAATGCGGCCGAAATGCGCGCCGCTGTGGAAAATGCCAAAGCCGCACAACCAGGCTGGGCCGCCACCAATCCGCAACGCCGCGCCCGCGTCTTGATGAAATTTCTCGAACTGGTGCACAAAGAATATGACCAGCTGGCCATGTTGCTGGCCAAGGAGCACGGCAAAACCGTGGCCGATGCGAAGGGCGACATTCAACGCGGTTTGGAAGTGGTCGAGTTCTGCATCGGCGCCCCGCAAATGCTCAAAGGCGAATTCACCGACGGCGCAGGCCCGAATATCGATATTTATTCCATGCGGCAACCGCTGGGCGTGGTGGCAGGCATTACCCCCTTCAATTTTCCGGCCATGATCCCCTTGTGGAAATGCGCGCCCGCCATTGCGGCTGGCAATGCCTTTATTTTGAAACCGTCCGAGCGTGATGCCGGTGTGCCTTTGCGCATTGCCGAATTGTTTATGGAAGCCGGCCTGCCGGCGGGTATTCTCAATGTGGTGAATGGCGACAAAGAGGCGGTCGATGCCATTCTTGATGATCCCGATATCAAAGCCGTGGGCTTTGTCGGCTCCACACCGATTGCCGAATATGTCTATACTCGCGGCTGCGCCAACGGAAAGCGCGTGCAATGCTTCGGCGGCGCGAAAAACCACATGATCATCATGCCTGATGCCGATATGGATCAGGCGGTTGATGCCTTGATGGGGGCTGGCTACGGCTCGGCCGGTGAGCGCTGCATGGCCATTTCGGTCGCGGTGCCGGTAGGCAAGGAAACGGCTGATCGTCTGATCGAAAAACTGATCCCGCGTGTTGAATCGCTGAAAATCGGCCCTTCGACCGATCCATCCGCCGATTTTGGTCCGCTTGTGACCCAAGCCCATCTCGACAAGGTCAAGGCCTATGTGGATCTGGGCGTGAAAGAAGGAGCGGCCTTGAAAGTGGATGGGCGCAATTTCAAGCTGCAAGGTTATGAAGACGGCTTCTATATGGGGGGCTGCCTGTTTGACAATGTGACCGAAGACATGCGCATTTACAAAGAAGAAATCTTCGGACCCGTTCTCTCCGTCGTGCGCGCGCCCACCTATGACAAAGCCTTGGCGCTGGCCAATGACCACGAATATGGCAATGGCGTCGCGATCTTTACCCGCGACGGGGATGCAGCGCGTGACTTTGCCTCCAAAGTGCAGGTCGGCATGGTCGGGATCAATGTTCCTATTCCGGTGCCGCTCGCCTATTACACCTTCGGCGGCTGGAAACGCTCCGGATTTGGTGATCTCAACCAACATGGACCGGATGCGTTCCGCTTCTACACCAAGACCAAAACCGTGACCTCGCGCTGGCCATCAGGGATAAAAGACGGGGCGGAATTTGTGATCCCAACCATGCGCTGAGCTTGCATGCATTTTTATGCGGCCTTTAGACGAAAACAGGGGTGGTCATCCGCCCCTGTTTTGTTTTGACTAGACGGCAAAGGAAACGCCCCAAGGTATAAACATCAAATGACCCAGCTTTTTGCACTGAGTGAGGACCATATCGCCATCCGCGATATGGCGCGTGATTTTGCCGATGCCCAGATTGCACCCCATGCCATTGAATGGGACGAAAAAAAACATTTTCCAGTTGCCGTCATGCGCGAAGCCGCAGCACTCGGCATGGCCTCGATCTATGTGCGTGAAAGCCATGGCGGATCGGGTCTGGGACGGCTTGATGCAGCCTTGATTTTCGAGGCCCTTGCCACGGGCTGCCCGACCACGGCGGCCTTTCTGTCCATTCACAATATGGTGGCATGGATTGTCGATCAGTTTGGTGACGACGCGCAACGCGCCCGCTTTTTGCCCGATCTTGTCTCGATGAAATCAGTGGCGGCTTATTGCCTGACAGAACCCGGATCAGGCTCCGATGCCGCAGCGCTCAAAACGAAAGCGCTGAGGGACGGCGACCATTATATTGTGGACGGCGTCAAACAATTTATCTCAGGCGCAGGCGCCGCCGATCTCTATGCGGTCATGGTGCGCACGGGAGGCGATGGCCCCTCCGGCATTTCAACCTTGTTGATTGAAAAGGACACGCCCGGCCTGTCCTTTGGTGCGGAAGAGCGCAAAATGGGTTGGAACGCCCAACCCACCCGTCAGGTGATTATGGAGAATTGCCGCGTGCCCGTGGCCCATCGGGTCGGGCCGGAGGGGACAGGCTTCAAGATTGCCATGGCGGGACTTGACGGCGGGCGTTTGAATATTGCCGCCTGCTCTTTGGGCGGCGCGCAGTCAGCGCTTGAAAAATCGCTCGCCTATATGAATGAGCGTGTGGCTTTCGGTAAAAAGCTGCAAGATTTTCAAGCCTTGCAATTCCGCCTTGCCGATATGGCCACAGAGCTTGAAGTAGCGCGCACTTTTTTATGGCGTGCCGCTGCCAGTCTCGATGCCAAACAGCCCGATGCTGCGCAATTATCGGCGATGGCCAAACGCTTTGTTACCGATACCGGATTTTGTGTGGCCAATCAGGCCTTACAATTGCATGGCGGCTACGGATATCTGGCCGATTACGGGATTGAAAAAATAGTCCGCGATCTTCGCGTACATCAGATTTTGGAAGGCACCAACGAGATCATGCGCGTGATTATCGCGCGCAATCTGGTGGGGCGTGGACAGGGAAGCGGAACATGACACACATCGCATTCATTGGCTTGGGCAATATGGGTGGCCCGATGGCCGCCAATCTGGTCAAGGCGGGACATCAGGTGACGGGCTTTGATCTCTCCACAGAGCATTTGTCGGCGGCTGAAAAAAGAGGGGTAACGGCGGCCTCAAGCGCTGCGGCTGCGGTCAAAGACTGTTCGGTCATCATCACGATGTTACCTGCGGGTCAGCATGTGAAAGCGGTCTGGGCCGATCTTGTGTCGCAATGTGCAAAAGGGACATTGATGATCGATTGTTCGACCATTGATGTGGACAATGCCCGCGCGGTACATGCGCTTGCAAAAGATGCAGGCCTGTCCTCTCTCGATGCGCCGGTCTCGGGCGGTGTCGGTGGTGCGGAAGGCGCAACCTTAACCTTTATGTGCGGGGGCCAAGCCGAGGCCTTTGCTGCCGGAAAGCCCATTCTCGAGGCCATGGGCAAAAAGATTGTCCATTGCGGGGAAGCCGGAAACGGACAGGCCGCCAAAATTTGCAATAATATGATCCTCGGCATTTCCATGATCGCGGTTTGCGAGGGCTTTGCCTTGGCAGAAAAACTGGGCCTGTCGCATCAGGCCTTGTTTGATGTCTCCTCGACTTCTTCGGGTCAGTGCTGGTCTTTGACAAGCTATTGCCCCGTGCCGGGCCCCGTGCCTGCCAGCCCCGCCAATCGCGACTATCAGCCCGGTTTCGCGGCGGCCTTGATGTTGAAAGATCTCAAACTGGCGCAAGAGGCCGCTTCTGCAAGCCATGCCTCGACCCCGTTGGGCGCCCATGCGGCTGCACTTTACGAGCGCTTCACTGAGGCAGGCTTTGCAGGCAAGGATTTTTCAGGAATCATCAATATGCTGCGACAGGCCCCACAGGATTAAACTCATAGCGGGCCTGCAGGTTTCTTGCTTAATACAGGTCCGGTTTTATTGTTTCATTTTCCATCAACAACAATCTAAAAGACCTCCCATGCAATCAGGCACACCGGTCTCTCCCCCCGCCGCTCAATCCGCATCACAGCTTTTGCGGCGCGTGGGGTTTATTGTCTTGGCCATGGCACCCTTGTTTGCTCAATTCTCACGCCGCGGTTTTGTGATCGTCATGCCGTTGGGAGCCATTTTATTGATTTTGGCACGCTTGATTGAAAGCGATGCCCAAGAGCCTTTGGCGGGCATGCGCAGAAGTCTTGCCCATGTCTGTGCGGGACCGATTTTGTTTTTTATCGGATGGGCGGGATTGTCTTTGATATGGACGCCCTTCGCCGCAGAGGCGGCCATCCGCTACATAAATTTGGTTGCCTTGAGCCTGTTATTATTTGCGACCATTCAAAGTCTGGGGGACCACACCCGCATTGCCAATCTGAATTTGTTGCCCATCGGTCTGGCTTGCAGTCTGGTGCTGGCGCTGGCATTGAACGGGCCCGGCCTTGCCAGTAGCAATGGAGTTATCGATACGACCACGACAGAGCGACTGCCTATCTTCACAGCCATCTTGATGATACCGGCAAGCGCTTGGTTGCTGTCCCGCGGGCGTTGGATTGTGTGGTTGATGATGACTGCAACAGCCTGCCTGACTTTATTGTTACTGGAGGCCATGACGGCATTGATCGCTTTGTCCGTGTCGCTGGGCATTTATGGCCTGACCCTTGTCAGACCGGCCTTGACACGTCTGCTGACCCTCATCAGCACGGCTGTGCTGATGTTGATGGCTCCGCTGCTGCCGTTTATCTTACGCCCCGTTACAAAATTTCTTTATGGCAGCGAAGACTTGACCATGGACGCCTTGCGCGCATGGGGACGGCTTGTCCAGAAAGAACCATTACGCTTGCTAACGGGGCATGGATTTGATGTGACCATGCGGGCCAAATCTGCCGGATTGATCGAAGCTGCCGCGCCACGCGGTTTGCTATTTGAAATTTGGTATGAATTGGGTTTTCTCGGCGTGTTGTCGCTGGTCTTATTGTTTATCTCCGCGATACGCTATGCCCGTCATCAACCTCCCCCTGTTGCCGCCAGCATTTTATCCAGCCTGATGTGTTGCTTTATTTTCGCTGTGGCCGGACAAGCCAGCATGCAAGCCTGGTGGCTGACCTTGATCGGTTTGTTGATGATCCATCTTGTCGCGATTGCACATGGCCAATTTCATACCCATAGGCCCATCTCCAAAAGCCCTGTGGACAGGCCGCAGGCAACACGGCCTGTTTTATAAAAAATAAGGCCTAAGACTTACGCCACGGGCTGATCAGCCAAATGGCAGGCGACGCCGTTTTTCAAACGGGGTAATTCGCGCTTGCACAGATCCTGCGCCAACGGGCAACGCGGATGGAAGGTGCAGCCCGATGGCGGATTGATCGGGTTGGGAATTTCGCCTTGAACGGGCTGACGTTTACGTCCGGTCATGGCCAGATCGGGCACCGCATCCAAGAGCATTTTGGTATAGGGATGGCGTGGCGCGGAAAAGAGCGTTTCCACATCCGCCGTTTCAACCAGACGGCCAAGATACATCACGCCGACAACATCGGCCATGAAGCGCACAACCGCCAGATTATGACTGATAAAGAGCAAGGTCAGCCCCAGCTCTTTTTGCAGACGCTTCATCAAATTGAGAATTTGGGCCTGCACCGATACGTCCAAGGCGGATGTCGGCTCGTCACAGACCAAGACATCGGCATCTGACGCCAAAGCACGGGCTATGGCAATGCGCTGGCGCTGACCACCTGAAAATTGATGCGGAAATTTCACAGCATCGGCGGGGTCAAGACCAACCATTTTGAGAAGCTGCCCTACCCGCAGCTGCTCTTCATGGCGTGAGGGCACGAGATCAAAGGCCCGCATCGGCTCCGCGATAATGTCGCCTACCCGCCAGCGGGGATCAAGACTAGCATAGGGGTCTTGAAAGATCATTTGCATCCGGCGCCGCAAAGCGCGGGGGTAGCCGTGCTTGGTATCAAGATTGTGGCCGTCGATTTCAAACCGTCCTTGGGTCGCAGGCAACAGCCCCGTGACCATGCGCGCCACGGTTGATTTGCCTGAGCCCGATTCCCCGACAAGCGCAAAGGTTTTGCCTTTGCCAATGGTCAAAGACACATTATCCACCGCCACCAGATATTGCGGCGGCTGGCCGGACAATACCCGTTCAAGCCAAGGCGAAGAGACGTCGAAAACCTTGCGGGCTCCTTCAATGGTGATCATCGGATGCTCTGTCATGCCGCTTCTCCCGCCCGAATACAGGCTGCGAAACTCTCACCCGATGCCCGCAGTTCCGGTTGCGTCTGATGACAGGCATCGATCACCAAGGGGCAGCGGGGATGGAACGCACAGCCCTTCGGAATGGCGGACAGGCGCGGCATGGATCCCTCGATCTGTTGCAATTGCGAAGGACGCTGATCCAATGGCGGAATAGACCCCATCAAGCCCTGCGCATAAGGATGCTGCGGATGTTTGACCACCGAGCGCACGGGGCCGATTTCAGCCACGCGACCCGCATACATGACCGCTACCCGATCAG
>Ga0209189_1002412_pt1 | contig 13090 bp, 11 predicted proteins | sample C_130820_EF_Meta_FD_187308 | JGI IMG/M metagenome (GOLD analysis project Ga0209189, IMG submission 187308) | Freshwater microbial communities from Lake Croche, Canada to study carbon cycling - C_130820_EF_MetaG (SPAdes) (version 3) | ecosystem: Environmental > Aquatic > Freshwater > Lake... | reverse complement strand
ATGCTACTTTGTTTAACAGTCAAACAGGTACATTGCAATCATATGATGCGACTATTGTTGCAGCCACATTAAAACACGATCAAACAAATTACGCATCTGGTTACTTACCTGTTGGTCCTAATTTAAGTACAGGCCGTACAGCTGCACAATATTTTACATTTAAATTTGTTAGAACATCTCTATCAAAATTCAATATTAAATTTACTGGTACAATTGCAGGCCTTTGGGTTGCATTGCCTGGAACAGTCATTGATTCCACATCATCATTAAACGGATGGTTAGATATGTCAATTGCATATGGTGGTTCTGGTATTCCAGGTGCTACTGCACCAGGTAATGGTTCAAATGGTTGTGCATTAGGTGGTGTTGTAACACTTAACTCCTCCGTATCTGCACATAGCAAGACATGTACATTTGGAACAATCTCAAGTTCAAACAGTACCTTGAGTGAGGTTTATGTGAGAATTAAACTTACAAGCGGCCAAACGGTAACCGCTTTATCATTAGAAACTGCGAGTAATTAAATGGCCGTATCAGACGCACAGAAAACGGACTTGTTATATAAAAAACTTTTTGGCGTGGCCAAGACGGATACTAGCACGAATAAAGGTGCTAGTAATGAATCAATTGCAAGTCCAACAATTAATCGTGGCGATAAAATTTGGACTCAAGCGAATTCAATACCAACTACGGCAGCTGCGGTAACTGGAATCGTACAGGCATATCAAACAACTGCAAGAGTGCAATGTACAGCAGACACTACAACGACTGCAATTAGCAGTGTTTATCCCACATGGAAAACCAATGTGACAGATTGGATTCCACCAGAATTTGGATCAACATATTTTGTGAAAGTGTATTCAGATACTTCTGGTGCATCAGATCCAACTGCAACTGGCACTCAAATGTTTGATGCTGGTGTTGGTGGTGTCGGTGAATGGTTCTTTGACTATCAATCTGGAGTATTAAACTTCATTGGTGGTACAATACCAACTGCACTAACAGTTTCTAAAGTTGTTATGATTACAGGATACAGATATGTCGGTGAGATAGGGTTGTCAACAATAACCGGTGGTACTTTTTAAACTACCGATTTACATAAATAGACGATAATAACAATAAGGACCGAGAATGGCAAATACAGTAATTCAACTAAAATATTCCACGGTAACACCAGTACCAACATCGTTGAATATTGCAGAACCAGCATATTCATATACAAGTAATATTGCATACATTGGTTCACCTGCAGGTACAGGGTCTATCGCAATTGGCGGTAAATTCTATATTGACCAACAAGGTCTAATTTACAATCATGCAAATGCGGCCTTCTTAGCTGCAAATAATGCATCAGACATATGGGTTCGCAATCAAGCAAACGGCGCATTTATTGCTGCTAACTCTGCATGGTATCAAGCGAATGCAGCCTATGCTGCTGGCAATACAAATGCTTCAAACATAACAATTACAAACAATACTGCAGCTGCAGCCTTTGATGCAGCTAATAGCGCAGCTACATTACAATCTGGAATCAATACAAGTCAGAATAACAGTATATCAGCTGCATTTACAACCGCTAATAACGCAGCTGTTGCGACTGATGTAGCAGCTATTAATGCTACTCAAAATACAAACATCACATCGGTAACAAATAGTGTTGCAGCTGCATTCACAACTGCTAACAATGCACTACCAAAAGCCGGTGGTACAATTACTGGTGATTTAGTTATTAATGGTAATCTGACAACAAGTGGCACTAGAACATACGCTAATACAACCAATGTTCAACTTGGTGATAATATTATCACCCTTAATGCTGAGATACCATCTACATTAGCTCCAACAGAAAACGCTGGTTTCGAAATCAATCGTGGATCTTCCGCTAATGTTGCGTTGTTGTGGAACGAATCATCAGGTAAGTGGACCGCAACAAATGATGGCACTTATTATTATGTTCTTGCTGATGCAGCTGTTGATGCTACTCAAAATACCAACATTACATCGGTAACAAATACTGCGGCCGCTGCTTTCTTAGCCGGTAATACCGCAGCTACATTACAGTCTGCAATTAATTCAACACAAAATACTAATATTACCAATGCACAGAATACAGCTGATGCTGCTTTCTTATCAGGTAATAATACAATTTCATTACAGTCTGCGATTAATCTCACTCAGAACAACAGTATAACAGCTGCCTTTGAAGCTGCCAATAGTGTTGCTGGTATTAACCTTACACAGAATAATAGTATTGCAGCTGTCTTTAGTCTTGCAAACGGTACAGCATTAATTGCTAATACTGATGTAACCAACATTTCAATTGGTTCTGCCGATTACGGTTCTAGTTCTGCTGTTGCATCATTTAAAGTTGCCGCAAACGGTCGTATCATTTCTGCAAACACAACAACGATTGCTCTTGATGCATCTGCTATCTCAACGGGTACATTATCAGTTAGCCGAGGCGGTACAGGTGCTTCATCGTTTACTACTAATGGTGTTCTGTTGGGTGCTGGTGGTTCTGCATTATCGACTGCATCGTCTTCAACTGAAGGCCATGTACTGACTATAAATAATTCGGGTGTTCCTACTTTCTCACATTTGTCTGGTGGAACATTCTAAAAATTTATGAAAAGGAATTGTTATGAGTGTAGAGTTTTCGAATACGTACCAGGAAATTCTGCTTGATAATCTAGTATCAATTATTAAGCAGAACTTTATCTTTCAAACTCAGTTAAAATTAGCTGAGAGTACAGGTAAAGATAAAACAGAATTACAGAATAGTCATGATATATTAAATGGTGAAAATGTTTCATTAAGACAACAACTTTCTGAATTAGAAAGATTGAGATCCAGGGTTGAATCTAATGATTCTGCTCATGAAGAAAAGTCAAGAATACAAACAGCTTTAAATGATGAGTTGAAAAGAAGTGCTGAATTAAAGCGAACATTAGAAGAAAGAGATGGAGAGATTTCTAGTTTGAAAGAACAAATTTTAAAATTAGAATCTTTAGTTCCACCTCCTAAACCTAAAAAAGTTAATCCTGTAATTGTGCCTGACACAGACGAAACTACACCATTGATCCTTCCTAAAACTAAGGTAAGTGATGGTAGTTCGTTCTAATGTCTAACACAGTAATTCAGCTCAAGTTTTCAGCCGCAACTGGCAATACACCTACAGCATTAGCTAATGGTGAACTTGCCATTAATACCTATGATGGAAAGATATTCTATCGTGGTGGTGCGTCTAATACTATACAGTCTATTACACGATATACTGGACCAGCTGGATTAGATACCGAGTTACAGTTCAACGATGCTGGCTCACTCGGCGGAAGTCAAAACCTCACATTCAATAAAACTACCAGTGTACTAACTGTCGCTGGTACTGTTCGTGCCAACATTCATAGTAATGATGGTACTGATTTGTTTGTGTTTGCAAATGGTGCATACAATACTGCCAATGCAGCTTTCATTAAAGCAAACAATGCATTCGCAAATACAACAGGCACGTTTAATGGAACATTATCTGTTTCAGAAACTTTTAAGTCACTACAATCAATAGGTGATGAAGGTGGTCAAATCGACCTTGCAACAGCCGCAACAAATCAAAGTTTGGTTGGTGGTACTGTTTCGATTGATATATTCCAAAACAAATTTAGAATTTTTGAAGCTGGTGGAACAAATCGTGGTGTCTATATTGACATTGCTAATGGCGCTTCAACTGGAGTAGGAACAAACTTATTACAACCATCAACATCTACTGATGGTTGGGCAAGAAATCAAGCTAATGCAGCTTTCATTTCTGCAAACACAATTCAAACATATGTAACAAGTGCTAATGCTAATATTAGTTTGTTACAATCGTATGTAACTACCGCTAATGCAAATATAACCGCAGCTTTTGCTGCAGCTAATGCCGCTACTGCAACAGATACAACTCAAAACAATTCTATTACAGCTGCATTTGTTGCGGCTAATAGTTCTGGTGTTTATGCTAATGGTTCTTTCATAACTGCCAATTCGGCAGGTGTATATGCGAATGGTGCTTTTGCAAGAGCAAACAACTCATTAAATGTTCAAGCTGGTGGTGCGGTCACTGGTAACTTAACGATTACAGGTAACTTAACTGTTCTTACACTTGCAACAGTACCATCTTTAAATGTTACAACAACTATTACAACCGGTTCTGGTACTGGTGGTGTAATCTCTGGTGCAAATACAGTTTACTCAAATGTATTTGTTGCAAATACTAGTGGTTACTTTCAGTTTGCAGATGGTACAAAACAATATACTGCCAATTCAGGTGGTGGTACAACAGATACGTTTGCGAGAAATCAGGCTAACGCAGCCTTTGCATTAGCAAATACTATCTCTGCTGGATCAGTTGATACGTTTGCGAGAAATCAGGCTAACGCAGCTTTCTCTCAAGCTAATACTGCACAATCAACTGCAACATCTGCTCAAGGAACTGCAAGTTCTGCCGCAAGTACCGCATCAGGTGCTCAATCTACGGCAACTACTGCATTGGGCGCTGCTATAACAGCACAAGATACTGCGACAGCTTCATTCATTCAAGCAAATGCGGCTTTCATTAAAGCGAATACTGGTACTTCTTCAAGTGATTATTTTCCAACAGGTGATTGGGGTAATTTTACAGATGCAATAACATCTGCATTTGGTGAAGATACAATCGTAATGTATGATTGTCGTGTAGAACCGGTTACACCTAGAGGATACCTTCTGTCAAAAGATTTTGGCTACGTAGCATAAGTATAAATAAGAGATAATTCAAGGATTTTAAATGGCCACACAAATACAATGGAGAAGAGGTACTACTGCTCAAACAGCATCGTTTACGGGTGTTGTTGGTGAAGCAACAGTAGATACCTCTAAAAACACATTAGTCATACATGATGGTACTACGGCTGGTGGATTTCCGTTGGCCAGAGAAAGTGCTTTATCTGCAAACGCAATATACTTACAAGCTTCATACAATCAAGCCAATGCATCTTTCATAACCGCAAATAGTGCCGGTGTATATGCAAACGGCGCATTCGTATCTTCTAACACAATACAAACATATGTTACTAGTGCTAACGCAAACATTAGCCTATTGTTCTCATATGTTAATACTGCCAATGCAAATATTACGGCTGCATTTGCAGTTGCTAATGCCGCTACTGCAACTGATTTAACACAAAACAATTCTATTACGGCTGCATTTAATCAAGCAAATACGGCAGTTAATAATTCTCTTTCAGCAAGTAACTATGCGAACGGTGCCTTTACATCTTCCAATACAATACAGACTTATGTAACTAGTGCTAATGCTAATATTAGTTTATTGTTCTCGTATGTAAATACTGCAAATGCAAATATTACAGCTGCATTCTCAAACATAACATCAGCTTTTGCCGCAGCTAACGCAGCTACAGCAACTGATGCTACACAGAATACTTCTATCACAGCTGCATTTACTGCGGCTAATAGTGCAAGTGTTTATGCAAATGGTGCTTTTGTAGTTGCTAATTCTGCAACAAATACCGCAACAGCTGCATACACAAGAGCTAATAATAGTATTAGTGCAAATACTGGTGGTACAATTACAGGTGATTTAGTTGTTACTGGTAATTTAACAATTAGTGGTCAAACAACTTATTCTAATACAGTACAACTTTTAGTTGGTGATAATCTCATTACACTTAATGCTGAGTTACCAACATCAGTAACACCAGTTGAAAATGGTGGTTTTGAAATCAATCGTGGTAATACTTTTGCAAATGCTTCTTTCTTATGGATAGAAAGTGCAGGTAAATGGCAAGCAAATAACGGTACAGCAACTGGTGCGTATTACATTGCAAATGAAGCTAATGCAACATCTGCTGGTGTTTATGCCAATGGCGCCTTCACACAAGCAAACACGGCAGTTACTAATGCTTTATCAGCGAGTAATTATGCGAATGGTTCTTTTACAACTGCTAACTCTGCAACTAACTCTGCAATAGCTGCATTCACTCAAGCAAATACGGCAAACACAAGAGCATATAGTACAGTATTAAAATCTGGTGATACTGTTACTGGACAATTAAATGTTTCAAATACAACCATATCAACATCAAATATTACTGGTGCGTTAACTATTTCTGGTGGTGTTGGTGTTACAGGTAATGTATATGCAGATTCAGTTTATATCAATAACGTAATAGCCGCAACGATTGGTGATGCATTGGCACTATCAATTGCTTTAGGATAAAATATGGCAAAACCAAGAACAAGAGCAGAATTTAAAAATTATTGCCTACGCAGATTAGGTTGGCCGGTCATCGACATTAACGTAGATGATGACCAAGTAGAGGATCGTATTGATGATGCTCTTTCATTTTATTATGACTATCACTATGACGGTACTGAAAAAATTTATATGAAACATAGAATAACGGCTGATGATATTAATCGCCGTTGGATTTATTGTCCAGATGCAGTCATTTCTGTAACTAAAGTTTTTCCTTTTGATGATTCTAATTCATCAATCAATATGTTTGACTTGCGTTATCAATTACGTTTACACGATTTATATGACTTCACATCTGTAAGTTATGTGTCATATGAAATCACTATGCAACATATTGCAACATTAAATATGTTGTTCTCTGGTCAACCACAATTTAGATTTAATCGACACCAAAACAAATTGTTTTTAGACATTGATTGGACTAAAGACCGTGATCCTGGTGAATATGTTATCATGGAATGTTATCGTAAATTATCACCAGACACAATTACATTGACTGGTACATTTTCTGCTAATACAACTTCAAACACAGTTACAGGTACAAGTTCAATTCTTGACCAAGAAGTTTTAGAAAATGATATGATTACAATCAATGGTGAAGAAAAACAAATAAGACACATCAACTCACCGACTGAGTTTGTATTGGCAAGTCCAGTTACAGCTAATGTTACTGGTGCAACTATAACAAAAGCAGGAATAACTGATGTTTGGGATGATAGATTTTTAAAGAAATATGCAACTGCAAAAATTAAATATCAATGGGGTTCTAATCTAAGTAAATTTGCGGGTATTCAAATGCCAGGTGGAGTCACGTTAGATGGTCCACGAATCATGCAAGAAGCTCAAATAGAACTTGATAAGATTGAAGAAGAACTGTATACTATGGGTAGTTTACCTAGTGAGATTTTTGTAGGATAAAAATGGCAACTAATGTCTATTTTAATCCGTTTCCGAAGAACATAACTTCCGAGCAGCTGCTCGTTGAAGATTTAGTTATTGAGGCGATGCAAATCTATGGCATGGAAGTATTCTATTTGCCTAGAAGTAGTCGTGACCAAGTAGATTTTCTATACGGAGAAGATACATTAAAACAATATACTGAAGCATATACAATTGAAATGTATCTTGAAGATGTTACTGGAATGGAAGGTGATGGTGACTTCATCTCTAAATTTGGATTAGAGATTAAAGATGAAGTTACATTATTAATATCTCGCAGAAGATTTGCGGCAACAGTACCACAAAAAAGACCACACGAAGGCGATTTAGTTTATGTGCCTTTAGTACAAAACTTTTTTGAAATTACTTTTGTAGAACATGAAAACAATCAAGCGATGTATTATACCTTAGGTCGTGGCCGTGGCGCTAACGTCTATGTGTATGCATTAAAGATGAAACAGTTTGTATTCTCTAATGAAATTGTTGATACTGGTGTTAGAGAAGTTGACGAACAAATTAGAGATGCATATCCAAGAACTCGTATAACCTTGTTGTCTGGTTCAGGTAATTTTGTTGAAGATGAAATAGTTTATCAAGGTGCCAATCTTGCATATGCAACTGCACAAGCTATCGTACACAATACGACTGCAAACTCTTTCATAGATATCATTAGAGTATCTGGTTCATTCTTATCTGGTAATGTACACGGCAACACAAGTTCTGCAAACTGGATTATCAATACTGTTTCCGATACTGCATTGATGAATACCGCATTTGAAGATGTTGTCGATAATGCCAGAATACAATCTGAATCTGATGGAATTTTAGATTTCACAGAACATAATCCATTTGGTGAACCATAATGTTAGGTAATGCACATTTTTATAATAGAACAATACGAAAAGTTGTTGTAGCTTTTGGTACGATGTTTAACGACATTCAATTACGAAGATACAATAAAGATGGCACACATGCATATGAGACATTTAAAGTACCTCTTTCTTATGGTTCAAAAGAAAAATATCTAACAAGAATTACATCTGATCCTGATTTAACTAAATCAATTGCAACAACTGTTCCTAGAATGTCATTTGAATTGACAGGAATGAGTTACGATACAAGTAGAAAATTGCCAACAACAATAAGAAACTTTTCTGCTAATAATTCTACAACATCTTTACAAACACAATATCTACCCGTACCATATGATTTTGAATTTTCATTCTCAGTCTATGTTAGAAATACAGAAGATGGTACACAGATATTAGAACAAATTTTACCATTTTTCACACCAGATTTTAACGTAACAGTTAACTTTATTCCTGGTATGGATCAAAAATATGATATGCCAGTCAAACTCAATTCTGTAAGTACAACTACAGATTATGAAGGTGACTTTATGAGTACAAGATTAATCATGTGGGATTTAACATTTACAGCAAAAGGTTATATTTGGCCACCAATACAGAATGGTAAAATCATTCGTCAAACTACAGAAAATGTTTTCATTAATGTTAGTGGTTTGGATGGACAAAAAGTAACCTTTTGGACTGCAAATGGTAACGGTGTCTTTACAACTGGTGAAACAATCAGAGTTGCCGCAAGAGATGTTGTTGGTGAAGTTGTTTACTTTAGTAATACTTCAACAGGTGTATTCATTGCCGATAAACTAAATAAACTTCTAGAAGTTGGTGATGCAGTTACTGGTGACTATTCAAATGCAACGTATGTTATTAGAACAACAGAATACAACGCAATTAAAGATATGAAAGTTGTTACGGTACCAAAACCATTAACAGCTCAGATTGATGATGAGTTTGGATTCTCAGAAACAATAACAAATTACCCTAATGCATAATGAATAAGTTGAATCAAACATTGTCAGAAGTTTTAGATGTTGAACCAATCGGATCTAAACCAATGACTCAACTAATTGCCGTCAACAACATCGATGATGACGCTGAATTTGCTCGTCAAAATATTAGAGAGTTAATTCAAAAAGGAAATGATGCGGTTGAAGGTATTTTGCATGTCGCAAAAGAATCTGAACATCCAAGAGCCTATGAAGTTGCAGCCAATCTAATCAAAAATCTTTCTGATTTAAATAAAGACTTGATGGAAATTCAGAAGCGCAAAAAAGATTTAGTGCCACAAGAACATAAAAATTCTGGTAACATTAATGTAGATAAAGCCGTATTTGTTGGTTCTACTACAGAGTTAGTCAAGTTTTTAAAGAACAATAAATAGGATTAGTATGGAAGAATTAATTGAACAATTAAAAGTTATTTTAGGTACAAACTTCGCTTTGTATTTGAAGTCACACAACTATCATTGGAACATTGAGGGTAATAATTTTCCTCAGTATCATGCATTTTTAGATACTTTTTATAATGAAGTATTTCTACAGAACGATCCAATTGCAGAACATATAAGATATTTGGATGCATATGCACCAGGATCATTTACTAGATTTTTAGAGTTGTCTGTTGTGGATGAAGCAACAACTGTACCTGATGCATTGACTATGATGATTAATTTAAAGAATGATAATGAAAGATATATCGTTCAACTTCGTGCTGGTATTGTTGTTGCTGAAGGTGCAGGTGAACCAGCTGTATCAAACTTCTTACAAGACTTGTTGGGCGCTCATCAGAAGAAAGCGTGGATGCTACGTAGCATTGTAAAGTAAATGTCTGATATTGGTTATCTTGGTAATTCGAATTTGAAAAAACCTGGTGTAGAGATTTCCTACACCGAGGAACAAGTTGCTGAAATTATAAAATGTACTCAGGATCCTGTCTACTTCATTAAGACGTATGTTAAGATTGTTAACGTAGACAGAGGTTTAATGCCCTTTGAAATGTGGCCATTCCAAGAAGATATGGTTAAAACATTTCACGAAAATCGTTTCTGTATTGCAAAGATGCCTCGTCAGGTTGGTAAAACAACTACGACTGTGGGTTATATGTTGTGGTCGGTATTGTTTCAAGATGACTATAGTATTGCTATTCTTGCAAACAAAGGCGCACTTGCTCGTGACATTTTAGGTCGTGTTCAATATGCGTATGAGTATTTACCAGTTTGGTTGCAACAAGGTATTATTGTTTGGAATAAAGGTAATATTGAATTAGAAAACAAATCTAAAATTGCCGCATATGCAACATCAGCAGCTGGTGTTCGTGGAGGTTCTTATAACTTAATTTTCTTAGACGAATTTGCTTTCGTTCCTAAGAATTTAGCAGATGAATTCTTCACATCTACATATCCTGTTATTTCATCTGGTAAAACTACCAAAGTTATTATTGTTTCAACACCATTTGGGTTGAATCATTTTTACAAAATGTGGGTCGATGCCGCTGAAGGCCGTTCGACATATAAAACACTTGAAGTACATTGGTCACAAGTTCCAGGTCGTGATGCAGCTTGGAAAGAAGAAACGATTCGTAATACTTCTGAAGAACAATTTAGGCAAGAGTTTGAAACAGAATTTATTGGATCATCTGCAACTTTGATATCTGGTTCTAAACTGCGTTCATTGGCATTTTATAATCCATTATACTCGGAAGAAGGTTTTGATATATATGAGCACCCACAACAAGGACACATGTATATTGCCAACGTAGATTGTGCAGAAGGTGTTCAACAAGACTATTCTACAATTAATGTAGTAGATGTTACACAAACACCTTATAGACAAGTGGCTAAATACAGAAATAACAAATTACCATTATTGTTTTTTCCAACTGTAATATATTCAATTGCAAAAAGATATAATGAGGCCTATGCATTAATTGAAACAAACAACATTGGGCAGCAAGTTGTAGATATTCTCCACTATGATTTAGAGTATGAGAATATCTACAAGTTGGAACATCATCACATCAAGGGTCAAAGTATCTCTGGTGGTTTCAAAAGAGCAACATCGTTTGGTATTAAAACAACTAAAACCGTCAAAAAGATTGGTTGTGCTAACTTAAAAACGCTGATTGAGAATGATAAATTAATCATTAATGACTTTGATACGATTGCAGAATTAAATACATTCGTAAGAGTTCGTGATAGTTACGCAGCTGAAGAAGGTAATAATGATGATTTGGTTATGGGTCTAGTACTATTTGCTTGGTTGACAGCTCAGAATTATTTCAAAGATTCTACGAATATAGATGTTAGACAACTTATGTTGGCAGAACAAAATATGTTCATAGAAGAAGATTTGACTCCTGTAGGTATTATTGACGATGGGCGCCGTGAGGAAGTCTTAGTTGATACGGGAGATGTATGGACAGAAAAAGGATATCTATCTTCAAGATTCTAAAATACTAAATACTGTATTAGTTATAAATATAATTGACCCAATAACAAAAAGGAGAAATCCATGGCATTTCAGCTATCACCTGGGGTAAATGTATCAGAAATTGACCTGACTACAATTGTCCCTTCCGTTGCCACTTCAATTGGCGCTTTCGCTGGGCAGTTTGCTTGGGGACCAGTAGGTGAGGTTATCACTATTTCTGACGAGGTTCGCCTTGTCGAAGTGTTTGGTAGACCTGACAACACAAACTACGAATACTGGTTCTCTGCCGCTAACTTCCTCGCATACTCTAATAATCTAAAAGTAGTTCGTGCAGCTAACACTACATCAACTTTCAATGCTACGGCTAATGGCGCAGCAACATTCATCAAGAATTCAGACGATTATCTTGCAAACTATTCAAATGCAAACACATCTCTTGGACCATTTGCGGCAAGATATGCAGGTGTTTTGGGTAACAGTCTTCGTATTTCTATTTGCGCTTCTTCTCAGGCCTTTTCTGCTAACTTAACAGTTACAGATTCGATGAGAACTAATGCGGTAGCTTCTGGTACTACAGTTATTAACGTGAACGGTACTGCAAATGCAGCTGCAAACGTACAAGCTGGAGACTTAATTTCTCTTGATGTTGGTTCATCATATACTAGAGTTGCTTCTGTAAACGCAACTGCAATCATTCTCTCATCTGCTGTTACTACTACAATCGCTGCTAATACTGCAATTCTTCGTAAATGGCAATATGCAGATAGTTTTGGTGTTGCACCAGGTACTTCTGACTATGCAACTGCTGCTAACGGTTCTGGTGATGAATTGCACATTATCGTTGTTGACGAAGATGGTAAATTCTCTGGTGGTGTTGCGAATACAGTACTAGAAAAATATGCATTCGTTTCTAAGGCATCTGATGCTAAGTTTGGTGATGGTTCTACTAACTATTATGTAAACGTCATCAATTCAAAATCAAAATATGTATGGTGGACTTCTCATGCATCAGGTAACTCAAATTGGGGTAATGCTGCAGCAGGAACAACATTTGACGCTGCAAACGGACAAAGAAACCCATTCTCTGCTTCATTAAGTGCTGGTGCTGATGGTACAATTACTTCCGGTACGATTACTACTGCATATGCTTATTTTGCAAATCCAGATTCAGTTGATATCTCATTAGTTATTTCCGGTCCTGGTGATGCAACAGTTGCTGGTTATCTAATCTCTAACATTGCAGAATCTCGTAAAGATTGTATGGCATTCTTGTCACCAACTAAGGCTTCAGTTGTTAATAACTCTGGTGCTGAGTCTGCTGCTGTTATTGCATATCGCAATTCTTTAACAAGTACATCATACGCTGTTCTTGATTCTGGATACAAATATCAACTAGACAGATACAATGATGTATATCGTTGGGTGCCATTGAATGGTGATATTGCTGGTCTATGCGCTAGAACAGATTTGCAACGTGACCCATGGTTCTCACCTGGTGGATTCAACAGAGGTACTATCAAGAATGTTATTAAACTTGCTTGGAATCCAGTTAGGGCAGAACGTGA
>Ga0209189_1002410_pt1 | contig 13093 bp, 11 predicted proteins | sample C_130820_EF_Meta_FD_187308 | JGI IMG/M metagenome (GOLD analysis project Ga0209189, IMG submission 187308) | Freshwater microbial communities from Lake Croche, Canada to study carbon cycling - C_130820_EF_MetaG (SPAdes) (version 3) | ecosystem: Environmental > Aquatic > Freshwater > Lake... | reverse complement strand
AAATTTGCACCTTCTCATGTTAAACCAGAAGATAATTTTTATGACTATATAAATTTTATGTGGCTACAAAATACAAAACTAGAAAAAGAACAAAAATATATTGTTCAAATTGATGATTTTAGATTAACTCAAGATAAAGTTTATAGACAGTTGAATGAAATTATTTTAGATTATATAAAAAAAAATAATAATCCTTTATCAAAAAATTTGAAAAACTTTTATGATTCTGTCATTGTAATGAATGATAAAACAGAAAGTAAACAAATTTCAAAAGAAATTGTTGAAAAAATAGATGAATTAAGAAAAGACAAAAGTAATATTTGGAAAATGCTTGCTTTTGTAAATAAAGATGAAATTGTAAAAAATGGAGCACCATTCGTTTGGTCTTTGAATCCAGATAATAAAGATCCTACTATTTATAGGTGTTACTTAGACCCACATACATTCAGTATAGTTGACTTTAATGTTTATTTTGATGATGGGACTGATGTTGCTTATAAAAAAAAATACAGACATAGGTTTAAAAAATACTGTAAGCAACTATTTGATACTGCACTTGGTCCAAACAATTTAAATCCGGATGATGTGTTTCAGGTAGAATTTGATATGATGAATGCGCTTACTTGCACAGAAATTTCAATTACAGAAAAAGCATATAATAAAGTTACTGCTCAAGAATCTTTAAGTAAATATGGATTTAACTGGTACGAATTTGCAAAAGAACTTGGATTTTCAAGTGTTCCATCTTTTTTTATTACATCTAGTTTGAATTACTTGAAATGTGGAACTGATTTAATGCTGAAAGAATGGGATTCCGATAAATGGAGAACCTATTGGATATATATTTTCTTGAAAAAAGTTGTTAGAATGACGAGAGACTGGGAAAAAATAACATATAACTTTTATGGTAATTTGGAAAGAGGTCAGGAAAAAATTAATGATAGTGATGCGGTTAGTGCTTCATTGTATTTGTCTGTTCCTTTCAATACATTTTTAACGAATCAATATGTTGCCAAATATGAAACCCCACAAAACGTAAAATATGTTGAAATATTATGTAATGACCTTAAAATCGTATTTACTAGAATTATAAAACGTAATAATTGGATGTCTCCTGCAACTAAAAAATACGCACTATTGAAGCTGAAATACTTGGAATTTGTGATAGGAAAACCTGAAAGTTTGAGAGAAGATCCGTTACTTGATTATGGAAAGAGTTTATATGAAAATATGAACAAAATTACAGAATGGAGACACAATAAATTTTTACAGTTAGAAGGGGAAGGACTTGTTGATATACCCGTTATGGATTGGACGCAATATCCTGTTAAAATGACAGGAACACAGGCATATATCGTGAATGCATCTTATACTCCTTCTAAAAATAGTATTTATATTAACTTGGGATATATGCAAAAACCTTTCTTAGATCTAGATGAAAGAGGTATTGAATATAATTTGGCGCATATTGGTTTCACAATTGGTCATGAAATGAGTCATGGATTTGATGACTGGGGTAGTCAATATGATTATCATGGTAATTTGAAAGATTGGTGGAGTGCTGCAGATAAAAAGAAGTTTAAAGAAATTCAAACAGATGTGATTCAACAATATGAAGAGTTTGCTGCTAGAGATGGAATTAAGTTTGATGCGTCTATTGGAGTTGGTGAAGATTTAGCCGATATTTCTGGTTTAGCTATTTGTGATGAGTATTTGAGAGACTTCCAAAATAATAATGAAGATATTGTTCCCATCAAAAACTTATCATTTGAAATATTTTATACTTATTTTGCTTATCAACAAAAACAAATTGTTGGTAAGAAAGCATTGGCAGCACAGTTGAAAACAAATCCTCATCCATTAGATAAATATAGATGTAATGTTCCTTTATCTAGGTCTCAAATTTTCCGTGCACTATATAATGTCAAAAAGGGAGATGGTATGTGGTGGAAAAATACGGATGTTGTTTGGTAATTTATTTTATTTATTATATAAAAAATTAGTTTAAATGTATCTTGAGTATAAATACAATTAAACTATGGTTATAAGAAGTAAAACAGAAAAACAATGTATTACTTTTTATGTTTATAATGAGTATATAGATAATATTGTTTATAACTGTGACTCAGAAATAATAGAAGAAACTGATACTACTCTTGTTGTTAAAAAAAGTAATTTTGTTAAACGAGGAAATATTGATGATGTAACACCTATAAATGGGGAAAATACTTTTGTTATCATTACATATTCAAAAAAAAAAGACTACGATAAATTCTTAACTGGGTATATTTATTTTGAAAACAAAGAAAATGAAATGAATAATTTTGTTAGTTTTGCATCTAAACAAGTAGGTAATTGGTGTCATGATAATATTGGTGTGTGTTATTTGGAAAATAATATTTTTTTGTAAACGTATTTTGTAAAATGTAAAAAAATTGAAACAGTTTAAATATATCATAGTTATTATTATAGGATAATAATCATGGATTCAACAGATTCACAACTCGCAAATAAGTATCAACAAAAGACAGATAAACAACATATTCTGGATAATCCAGATACATATATTGGTTCTGTAGAAAATGTTGATTCATTTGTTTGGTTGTTGAACGAAACAAATGACAAAATTATAGAAAAAAATATTAACTATATTCCAGCATTATTTAAATTATTTGATGAAGGTATTGTGAATTGCAGAGATCATGTGATTCGTATGGAACAAGCACTTGATAATAATGTTCCAAACTCGTTACCAGTGAGTTATATTGATATTTCTATTCAAGAAGATGGTTCAATTGTCATGATGAATGATGGAAATGGAATAGATGTTGCAGAACATCCAGAATATAAAATATGGATTCCTGAGTTGATATTTGGTCATTTACGAACATCTACAAATTACGATAAAACAGAAAAAAAGATTGTTGGAGGAAAAAATGGGTTTGGATTTAAGCTTGTGTTGATATGGTCTACACATGGTTCAATTGAAACAGTTGATCATGTGCGTGGTCTAAAGTATAGACAAGAATTCAATAATAACTTGGATCATATCGGGAAGCCAAGTATAACGAAATGCAAAGTCAAACCATATACAAAAATTACATTCAAACCTGACTATAGTAGACTTGGTATTTCTGGATTAACACCTGATCTTATTTCACTCTTAAAGAAACGCGTTTATGATGTTGCTGCTGTAACAGACAAGACATTAAAAGTCAAATACAATTCAGAGTTAGTTCCAATCAAGAACTTTCAACAATATATGGATATGTATATTGGTCCAAAAGATAGTCATCCACGTGTTTATGAGGAGGCAGGACCTCGTTGGGAGTATGGGGTTTCCTTGTCACCTACACATGAATTTATTCAAATCTCTTTTGTGAATGGTATTCATACTGCCAAAGGAGGTAAACATGTTGAGTTTGTACTGAATCAAATCACACGAAAACTTGTTGCATTTATAGAAAAGAAAAAGAAAATAGTTGTGAATGCAAATAGCATTAAAGAACAATTGATTTTATTCTTGCGTTGTGACATTGAAAATCCTGCATTTGATAGTCAGACAAAGGACTTTATGAATACACCTTCCGCCAAATTTGGTTCTACATGTGTAGTAAGTGACAAGTTTATTGAAAAGCTTGCCAAGATGGGAGTCATGGATGCTGCTTGTGCGCTCACAGAAGTAAAGGAAAATAAAGCTGCAAAAAAGACTGATGGTTCCAAGACAAAAAATATTCGTGGAATCCCAAAGTTGATAGATGCGAACTGGGCTGGCACAGAAAAGTCATCTCAATGTATGATTATCTTTTGTGAAGGAGATTCAGCAAAAGCCGGTATTGTTTCTGGTCTTTCGTCAGAAGATAGAAATACGATTGGTGTCTATCCAATGAAAGGAAAGATACTGAATGTTCGTGGGGAACAAGTTAAAAAGATTGCAGAAAATAAAGAAATTGCAGAAATAAAGAAAATTCTTGGTCTTGAAACAGGAAAAGAGTATAAAGATGTTGCAGATATTTCAAAGTCTTTGCGTTATGGTCGTGTGTTGTTTATGACAGATCAAGATTTAGATGGTAGTCATATCAAAGGTCTTGGTATTAATTTGTTTCAATCTGAATGGCCAAGTTTATCACAAATACCAGGTTTTATTGGATTTATGAATACTCCTATTTTGAAAGCCAGAAAGGGAAATCAAGAGCTTGTATTTTACAATGATGGTGAATATGAAGCATGGAAACAAGTAAATGATACAAAAGGCTGGAAAGTAAAATATTACAAAGGTTTAGGAACAAGTACCGGAAAAGAATTTCGTGAGTATTTTGAAAAGAAAAAATTAGTAGGGTTTTCTTATAATGGAAAAGAAAGTGACGATGCAATTGATATGGTTTTCAATAAAAAACGTGCAGATGACAGAAAGGATTGGCTAGGTAATTATCAACGTGATAGTTATGTAGACACGAATCAAGAAAGTATAGTTTATGAAGACTTTATTAATAAAGAATTTATTCATTTCTCGAAATATGATTGTGATAGAAGTATTCCAAATTTAATGGATGGTCTCAAAATAAGTTTACGTAAAATTTTGTTTTCCGCTTTCAAAAAAGGTCTTACCAATGAAATCAAAGTGGCACAGTTTACTGGATATGTGTCTGAACACTCTGGATATCACCATGGTGAAGCATCTTTAAACGCTGCGATTGTTGGAATGGCGCAAAATTTTGTAGGTTCAAATAATATTAATTTGTTTTCACCAAACGGTCAATTCGGTACAAGACTGCAAGGTGGTAAAGACAGTGCTTCTGAAAGATATATATTTACACAACTATCTAAAATAACAAGAAACATATTTCCTGAAATGGATGATAAAATTTTGAAATATTTAAATGATGATGGGTTACCGGTTGAACCTATGTTTTATGCTCCAATTATTCCTATGGTTTTAGTAAATGGTTCGAAAGGTATTGGAACTGGATTTAGTACTGATATCATGTGTTATAATCCTTTAGAAATTATTCAATATTTAAAGAATAAGTTGGTAAACGATTCTCAATTTGTTAGTTCTAGTGAATTAGAGTTCGTCCCTTATTATGAAGGTTTCAAAGGCACTATTCAAATGATTTCACAAGGTAAATTCTTAATAAAAGGTAAGTATGAAAAAATTGGAGTTGATAAAATTCGTATTACAGAATTACCAGTTGGTCTATGGACAGACGATTTTAAAGAATATCTTGAATCGTTAACCGACACCGTTGATAAAAATGGTAAGAAAACCAGTCCAGTTGTAAAAGACTATGATGACATGAGTAAAGATACAACTGTAGACTTTATTATTACATTACAAAAAGGAAAGTTAGAAGAACTAGAATCCGTTAAACTTGAACATGACTGTAATGGTCTAGAAAAACAGTTCAAACTATATACAACAAATACAAGCACAAATATGCATTTATTTGATGCAACTGATAAACTAAAAAAATATACAAAAGTAAATGAAATTATAGATGACTATTTTATTACACGGTTGGAAATGTATACTACACGTAAAAATTATATGATAGATTCTCTCACAAAGGATCTTATACTATTGTCAAATAAATTGAAGTATATAAAAGAAAACTTGGATGGAACAATTGATTTGCGTAGAAAGAAAAAAGATGAAGTCAATGTATTGTTGAAAAGTAAAGGGTATGATATTATTGATGAAGATATAGACTTTAAGTACTTGACAAAACTACCTATGGATAGTGTAACAGATGAAAATGTTGTGAAGTTAGAAAAAGAACATGGTGATAAAGTAGTTGAATTGGAAAAAGTAAAAGTAAAGTCAATTCAACAGTTATGGTTGGAAGAACTTGGAATTCTCGAAATAGAATATATTAAGTATAAAGAAGAAAGGGAGAGAACTATGCAAGGAAGTACAAAAGAAAAATCAAAACAAAAATCTGTAGTAAAGAAAATAAAACTACTTGAATCTTGAGTAGTAAAACATTATTTTATCTTTATAATATATAAATGAAAACTAGAAATATTAGAAATAATTCAAAAAATAGAACATGTAAAAAAAAAGGTGGAAAAACATTTGGATCAAGTAAGTTAGTAAACATTTATTATGATGACAATAATATTTTATGCGACGTATGTAAAAATGATAAATATAATGAAGTGATTGGAGCTTTAGAAAAATCAAAAGTTCGTTCAGGATTCGGACAATTTTTTTTTGGGGAAGCTGCAGAAATTTTAGATAATACATCTGTTATTATTTATGTTTGCTCTAACTGTGGAAACTGTAGAATAATACGTAATACAGATAAATTAAAAATTGTTGCAAAAGAAGTAGAATAAATTAAAACCATGGTTTAAGTAAAAGTTGTTTATCGTTATTTTGAGACATAACAGGAGGATCAATTGGTTTGTACATTGTACTAGCATCTATTAAATATTTGTGATACCCGATTGCTTCTGAATAAACTTGTGGAATACAATAGTCTAGTACTATATTGTTTAGCTGAACAACTTGTTGGTGAATATTTGATGGTTGATTTGCCGAGTGTTGAAGAAAAACACTTCTCATAATAATCTTTAGTGTGTCCTCATCTTGATCACTTATAATAAATTGACTATTTGATTTGTTATATACGCCAGCTCTTATTCCATTTTGAATAATACGAATATTAGAATGAGAGAAAAAAGCATTTGATAAATTTGTATTATCCCACAAACCTTCAGTAGGATTCCTAAAAGTTGCAGTTTGGTTTACTGGTATTTTATCATACATTTGAAATAAATCACAAGTTTTAGGTCCATTAATATCAATTCGTCCATTTGAAGATCTATTCATTTATATTAATCTTATAAAAAAATTATATATATTTAATTTATACACAGATGAATTTCCAATCAATCGTTATAGTAATTGCGATCGTTATTTTAATAGTATGTTTGATTCTAATTGGATTAGCTTTAAGAAAAGCAAGATATTCACAACAGTGGCCTCCTCTTGTAGGAGAATGTCCAGATTATTGGACAGATATATCAGGAAATGGTGCACAATGTGTAAATGTAAAAGATTTAGGAATGTGTAATGGTTCTCTTCAAACCGGACAACATTTAACAATGGATTTTACGCAGGCGCCATATATAGGAGAAAATGGTAGTTGTGCAAAATACAAGTGGGCCAATCAATGTGGTATAACTTGGGATGGTATTACTAGTGGTGTAGATAACCCTTGTAATTTAAAACCAGCAACTACTAGTTAATAAATAAGTATTATAATAATTATTTATTAAATATTATTATAATGAATCAGTTTGATATAACAAAAATAAATATTTTACCAAATGAAATAATTATTAATATTAAAGAATATATACCTTATACAGGTTTATTAGTTTTGAATAAAAATTTCTACTTTAAACATCATAAATATTTTAAAAAATTAATTAAAGAAAAATTATATGAAAACTATATTCGAGATATTGTAAGAAAAGATTATTATTTTGTCTTTGATTTATTAATAAAAGAAAATTATAAATTTTGGTACCATGTAAAAAGATATATATATAAAAATGTTATTTATGGTAACTATATTTGTTTTTTACAAAGTTATTGTATTGAAAATGAGTCTACAAATTGTAGAAATTTACTGAATAAGTTTTTGAATGAATCAGGTTTGAGTAAAAATCAACATAAAAAGAATACTATTAAAAATATAAGATGGAGAATATAAATGTTAATGAAGTTCTAAATAGAGAAGAAGATGCAATAAAAATAAAAGAAATCTTGAAAAATTTCGAAATAAATAAATATAATGTTTTATTAAAAAAGGGAATTTACATTTATGGTGAGCCTGGAACCGGTAAAACAACATTTATTATGAATATATTGAAAGAAATGAACTATGATGTTGTAAAATATGATGCAGGCGATATTAGAAATAAATCTATTATTGACACAATTACAAATCATAATATGTCTGATAAAAATATTATGAGTATGTTTCACAAAAAAATTAAAAAAATTGCCATTGTAATGGATGAAATTGATGGAATGAATAATGGAGATAAAGGGGGCATAAATACTCTGATTAAACTGATACGTCCAAAAAAAACAAAAAAACAAAAAATAGAAGAAGTTACTCTGAATCCTATTATTTGTATAGGTAATTATCATATTGATAAAAAAATAAAAGAACTTATGAAAGTATGTAATGTTATAGAACTGAAATCTCCAACCAATTTACAAGTCAAAAATATTATTAAAACTATTATGCCTACTTTAGAGGAAACATTACTAGTAAACATAATAAATTATGTTCAATATGACTTAAGAAAATTAAATACTATTTATGATATTTTTAAAAATAAACAAAGTATTTTAAAAAATGAAATTATTCAAAATATATTTAAGGTAAAGTCTTATAATGATGATACAAAAAAAATTACACAAAAGTTGATAAATAGTCATTATCACATTAATAGTCATTTGTCTATTATGAATGAAACGGATAGAACAATTGTAGGACTTTTATGGCATGAAAATATAATTGATGTTTTAAGTAAAATGAAGACAGATGTGTCTGTGCCTGTATATTATAAATTATTAAATAACATGTGTTTTGCAGATTACATTGACAGAATTACATTTCAAAAGCAAATATGGCAGTTTAATGAGATGAGTTCACTCATAAAGACATTCAAAAATAATAAAATATATCATGATTCCTTCAAAAAAAAACCAAAGTATAATCCATTAGAAGTACGTTTTACGAAAGTTTTAACAAAATATTCAACAGAATACAATAATTCTTTATTTATTCAAAATTTATGTCAACAGTTAGGAATGGATAAAAAGGATGTGTTTTCATTTTTTCTCGACATTAAGAATAAGTATAATGATAATGAAATTGCATTACTATTTGAAAATTATGATATAACAAAACTAGATATCAATAGAATTTATAGATACCTTGAAAAATATACTAAAGTAGATGCTCAAGACACAGATGAAATTATAGATGATAAAAGCGATATTGATGAATAAGTTTTTTAATATAAAAATTTATAAAATTAATAAAAATTTGTTTTATTAATTTTAATTTGTTATTATTTTAATAGTATTTTTATTAGTAAAATATTTACTTACTACTTGAAGTCTTTTCAATCTTTATTCGCATATTAAGATTTTTTGTATTCCAAATTTCTTTTATTTTAGGATTTACCATACAAAACATAACCCGTTCATATTGCTGAGGAGACTCATAAAATAATGTGATTGGGTCTGTAGTACCATTTTCAGCTGTAGCAATAATAACCTTAAAATATAAGTCCTCTTTTTCACTACCTACTTCATGATTGTAGTATTCTCCTGTAATAGCATTTCTGATTCGACAACCTTGTTGTCCAGATGAAAAAACAGTAATCGTTTTCTTCTTTCCAGTCCCTACTTGTCTCTTTATTTGGTGACACCTTTTATCTTGTTTATTTATTTCTGCCATTGCTTTTTTGACCTTGTTTTTATTAGAGCTACTTTCATAACTAAATTCACTTATTTCACCATCATCATAACCATAGTCGTAGTCATTGTAATAACTCATTATATCACCTATGTCTATATACACTTATATATCTATTGTGTATTGTGTTTAAGTTGTTTTATAAATAATATTTCTACCTTATAGGAGGTGTGTCTTTTTTAGTAGATTTATCACGTATTGTTTGAGTTATTATTTCACTCATTTTTTTTTCAAGGTAAATAATTTTGCTTTTCAGTTCATTATTTTCATACATTATTTTTTGCATCAACTCATTTTGTTCTGTTAGTTTTTGTTGATATATATTTATCATTTCTAACTGATTCTGTGGTATAACATTTTGCTGCTGTATTTTTTTTTGATTTTCAATTATTTCTGAACGTTTCTTTTTCAATATTTCTATTTGCTCTAATACCTCTGGTTTGTAGTGAATACTACCTGGTTCATAATTCGATAATTTATCATCTATTAAGTTAATGAAAAAATCTCTTATATCTTCTTCTTTTACAAAATCATCAACCTTCTTATCAGATACATTTACATATTTATTAGGAGCTTCTGTTAATAATGTTTTTTTATCAAAAGAGTTGTGTATATGAGAGAAAACTAATATTGTTTTCATAGAGTCTAATTGAACAAATGGGATGGTATAGTTTTTAAGAAAATGTTTTTCTTCAGCTACAGCAGTATTATCTTCATATCCGGTTTGTTTTAATAACTCGCGACGAAATGCGAATGTTGCTGCGGTAGCATGATTCGGTCCGTATGGTCCAAATTTATACATTTTATGGATATGTTTAAAATAAATGTACATTTCGCTTGATCCTGCACATAAAGCATTTGGATTTTTCTGTAATACTTCAACTGCATGAGATACTCGTTCGCTTGGGTAATAGTCATCATCATCCATGTAAATAATAATATCTCCTTTTGACTTGTCGTGCATCAAATTTCTCTTCTTACCTAAATTCATCTTTTCATCATATTTAAAATATTTTACTTGAGGTATATGTGATACTAAATCTTCAATTTTATCTGTCCCATCATCAATGATAATCCACTCCATCCTATCTTTTGGATATGTTTGATTCTCAAAACATTTTATTATTGTTGAGAAAAATGGTCTACGATTGAAAGTTGGTGTACAAATACTTATAAATGGATAATTCCTATTATTTTGTATGTTTGTTATTTTTTTATTTTTTTTATTATTTACCATTTTACAAAATTATAATACTTAATATTTAAATAATAAAATTTAATATTAAATTAAATTATTTAGATTGATCGGGTTTTTTAATTAAACCAATTATATTTTCTATTTTTTCAATCAAACTTGGTTCTTCACTTGAGTCTTCACTATTTTTATTAGATTTACATTTTTTAATTGCTTGCTGAAATGTTCCTAATCCAATACTCACATTATCTGTATCTTTTGGAATATATCTATTATAAATTTGTGAAAAAAATAGTAATATGATAAAAGAAACTAATGATACTAATGCACTATAACCACCAAAATTAGTGTAAACAGACAATATTGCATATATAGTTATTATATACATAATTAAGTGTAATTTATATTTAATAACATTTGTAATTCCATCAAAAATGCTATATTTCTCTTTTGACTTTACATTATGAAAATTTATAAATATTGGAAAAATAAAACAAAAAGTATTGATAACAATAGATAAAACTGGTATAATAAAATAAAATCCTATAGAAAAAAACAAAATTAATAGTATTAATATATACACTATCAACCAAAATAATGATGTTTTTTCAAAAATATCTCCATTTTTCCAATTTACGATAGTTTCATTTTTGTTATTTGATATTTCTTTTTCACTAAATAACAAATAAACATTGAAAAACCAAAGTACAGTTAAATAAAAATAATTTGTAATTGTTGTTACTATTACGATAATAAGTTCAAACCATATACTTAACAATAAAATAAAACTTTCAGAAAATATAGAATTAATAAAATTCAAAATATTATTTCTTATTTTGAAATTGAAAGACAATACTTGTTCTAATGTTTTTCCTAAGTACAATGTATATACATTACTTTTTGTACCACTTGTCCAGTTTTTTAAAAATTCAAATTTATTAAATGCTTTTAGATTTTCTTCTATTGAAGACTCTAACTTTGTAGACCACACATTATCATCTGTTTTTACAATATTTATGTCAATCGTTACAGGATATATTTCGGGTTTCGTATTTGTATAAGGAAAAAAATCAAAACATGTTGGTAGTAAATTTGTTTGTGCTACTTTACATTCATACAAAAATATAGAACTGTAAATGATTGATAATCCTAAAATTATGATTATTGTCACTAATGTAATAAAAAAATTTATAAATGTACTAGTATTAGGACTAATATTACTTTTATTGTCTGGTTTATTGTCTGGTTTATTTTCATTATTTTCATTATTATAATTATTTGTCATATTATAATAAAATGATATAAAATTTTATAAAATTAAAATTGCTAAAAGATATAAACTTTAAATAAAATATTATATGTTTTAAATATATGGATAAACAATCTCTTTTAATTTGGTCTTTTATATTATTATTATTATTTATTGGAATTATTCAATGGGGTAATTATTTAATTACAAACCATTATATTGTAGAAAACTTTAAAAATAAGAATTTTATTAGTAATGATAGTGGTATTTCTACTACTCATACTGTTAATATGCCGTTAACAACAACCGTTTCTTGTCAAAACTTTTGTGGCCCCCAAAATCGTTGTTATATAACAGGAGAACAATGTATTGCTGACGTTGACTGTTATGGTTGTCATCCTGATAAAGAAAAATTAAATAATGATACAATTAACTATAGTGGATATAATGAAGACAATACAAATATGACTACCCCTAATAATATTGTTCAAAATGTATCTAATTTCATATATAAAAATACAGGTATAAATCAAAACGATAATAATTCAGGTTCAGGTCCAGGATTTTCTGGTTCAACAGTAGTAAATGCAGTTTCAAATAGTTTAACTGGTAATTTCTTTGATAATTCAAATATTATTGATGATCCTATTCGAGGACAAAACGATGCTGGTAAATTGACTACCGAAATTAACCCAACTTATTCTGTTTTAACAACTGATATTGGAACACGTTCAAAATTAGTAAATGATCCACATATTCAACCTCCTCAATACTTCAAAGGAGTAAATCAATGGAGAGAAACTTTTGATGCAGGAGAAGAGTTATTTGATAAAAGATATAACCCAAATTCCCAACAATTTACACTAAAGTATCCCCAACGAACTACTTTGTCAGGTGAATTTATAGATAATGGACCTTTAGCTGCAAATGACTATTTGAAATAAATAGTTACAAAGTTTACATTCATATTTTTATTAATCATAACTTCTTTTTCAACATTTTTGAATATTTTTACACCTTTTCTTATTCAAAACGCCCATTATTTAAAATGGAGACTTTACATTTTGTAAATATTTTTTTTCAAAAAATTGCATTTGTATATTATATTTATGTATAATAATACTTAATAAACTTTTATCG
>Ga0209189_1002409_pt1 | contig 13094 bp, 10 predicted proteins | sample C_130820_EF_Meta_FD_187308 | JGI IMG/M metagenome (GOLD analysis project Ga0209189, IMG submission 187308) | Freshwater microbial communities from Lake Croche, Canada to study carbon cycling - C_130820_EF_MetaG (SPAdes) (version 3) | ecosystem: Environmental > Aquatic > Freshwater > Lake... | reverse complement strand
ACCTGGTTGAGGTATATCAGCTCTAGCAGTTGGGCCTTGTGGAGCCCTATGAGTTGGACCTTGTTGAGGCACAAATCCAAACCTTGGATCTATTCGTGCACCTCTACCTCCAGCAGGGTCATGAGCCCCTGGAGCTGCTCTAGCCCTTTGAGCCTCAGCAGCCCTTTGAGCCTCAGCGACCCTTTGAGCCTCAGCAGCTCTTTGAGCCCTTTGAGCCTCAGCGGCCCTTTGAGCCTCAGCAGCTCTAGCCCTCGCAGCATTTGCAGCAGTTGGTCCACCACGCGCAGCACTAGGGGCCCTAGGAGCAGTTGGTCCACCACGAGCAGCACTAGGGCCTCTAGGAGGTGCAGCCCTAGGGCCACCCTGTCCTTGTAAATAAAGGTCTCTATCTGCATTATATTTTAATCTTGTTTGTTCGTCCTCTAGTACCTCCCATGCTCCAGAAATTATTTTAAATTTTTCTGCATTACCTCCTTTATCTGGATGATATTTTAAAGCTAATTTACGATATGCTTTTTTTATTTCTTCTGCAGTAGCAGTTCTGGTTACACCTAGATTTGCATATAAATCTCTTTCTTCAGTTCCAAGTGCGCCTTGCTGGGCCATTCTATTCTACCTCTTATTTTATGCAAATGGATTGCTACCAGCCTTTGTCTTAATAAATTTCTGAGCCAAGTTCTGAATTTCCTTCTGTGTATCCGGAATACTGGAAAATAGAGTATGTAAGAATAAATAACGCTCAGCATCATCTTCAAATGCAAAGTAATATTCGGTAACTAGTCTAATACCGAGCTCATTAAATATACGCTCCTTCTCGCTCTTAATATACGCACCTTGTTCAGAATGTTGAGTGAGGTATGATTCTAATTCAGTGAGATTCCCTGCTTGTAAATACTTTGAAATACGCATGGATTCTTCTGCACCAAGAGAAATCTTGAGAAGTTGGTTGAAGATATGCTTATTATTAGGTAATGCGCGTAAATAATATTGATATAGAGTATTTATTCTTCCTGATGCCTCACTAGTTGCCAGCTGATTTTCAATAAGTTCATATTGATAGTCTGAATACATGGAGCCTTGTGATATCTTTGGTATATGATTGTTCAATTTTATAGAGCGATTTTTCATAGTTTTTCCAGACTTTCCAAATTGTCCAGAATTTATTAGATTTCTATTGTTTCTTGCAGTCCCATTTATACGATTAGATATATTTACTAAATATTTAATATAATATTGTGTGAAGGTTTCGAGAAAATTACCTTCTGTTTTCGGTTCAAGAGAAAGCTGGGATTTTAATGAGTTCAGGAGTTTCTTTTCAGAATATATGCGTTTCACGCTTATTGACTTATGGGTGATTGTCGAATGAAGATTTTTATTATTTCGAATTACATTCATTAGTGGACCCAAGGTTCCTGAGCCACCTTGTTGTAAGGCAGCAAGCTGGTGTTCGAGTCCGAGTATTTCTCCTATTAATCCAGTCCTTTCATCTGCTAATTGCTGTTTTGCATTTCTTTCAGCAGGATCAGGCATTCCCTTTAATACCTCTAATCTAGCAGTCAACCGTGCAAATTGCTCTCTTATAATTATGTTTTTAAGTCTTTTTATATCAGAATTAATTTGGTATAATTCACCTATTAACTGTCCTTTTCTATCTGCTGTATTTTGATTCCTTACACCTCCTTGATCTAAAGCAGCAAGTTCAGCTTCATTTTGCTCTTTTAATCCAATCATATCTCGAAGTTGTCTATCTTTATCAATTCCATTCATATATCTCCGTTGAAAGGCATCACCTTCTTCTGCAGAGCCAGCAGCTGCTCCAGCTGCTCCAGCTGCTCCAGCTGCTCCAGCTGCTCCAGCTGCTGCTGCTGCTCTAGCAGCTTGGCCAGCTACATATTCTGCTTCCTGTTGTGCAACATATGCGGCAGCATTTCTAGCATGTCTTCCCTCATCCTCTTCATGAAGATGAAGAGTTCTATTAGCCCATCTATATAATGGAATTCCTCTTCTTTTATAATCAGCAACTTCAGCATCGGTAAGAGGTCTATTTGCAGCGGCAGCAGCTCTAGGCGCAGGCGCAGGTGCAGCTGCTGCAGCGGCAGCCTCTTCTGCAGCTCTTTTTGCACCAGCAGCTGCGCTTCGTGCATTAGCAGCAGCCTGTCGCTCTTCTTGTGTTTGAGGTCTAGCAGCAGCGGCAGCAGCTGCTGGTGCACCTTGACCTGCAGCTTCTTCCCTTGCACCAAATGTTCTCCTTAAATACTCTTGTTCTTCCCCTCTCTGTCTAGCTGCAGCCCCTGCTGCAGCTCGTGCATTAGCATCAGCCTGACGCTGAGCTTGGGCTGCTGCGCCGCCCCCACCTCCAAAATGGGCTTGTGCAAATGGCTGTTGTCCAGCTTGAACTGGATTTACTCTAGGTCCTGCAGCAGGAGCAGCAGCAGGAGCAGCAGCAGGAGCAGCAGCTGCTGCAGCCTGAGGTAACGGGGGAACAATACCAAGGTCAGCTAAATTTTGAATAGTTTGTAATGGCGCAGTTTGAAAATAAGCGTTTGCTTCTTGAAGCACATTATTATATACTAACTTGGTATATTGACCTGATGCATTAAATGTATTAAAATATACTTTTAAATCTCTATATGACTTTATGATTAAAAATGCAAATATTTTCATATTTTCATCCAATTGCACTTGAGATATTGGAGAACCTGGATGCCCATATGCCATAACTACTCGGTTGTTAGCTTGAGCAGTATCTAGAGGTTGTTGACCATCTATATTTATAGTATCATAGGCTTTATTTAAACACCTTATTGCATAATATTGAGCACCATTCACATTAAGCATGGTTCCATTGGCGGCTGTTGGCATAAATTCATTATTTAATGTTCTGAAATATGTTACAACTGTATAATCAAATGGCCTTAATTTAGGATGAAAATTTATAAATAATAGTCCCAATTTTTGTATGATATCTTCATATCTAGAGAGTATTCTGTCTCCATTTCGAGCATATCCAACTAAATATTGTCTATCCTTTTCGGCTTGAGGTATATTCCTGATTGAATGATACAATGTTTTACCTATTCCATATAAATCCGCAGTAAGACCCATTGTCAAGCATTTTGCATCATTAATATCTCGGCTTAGGTAATCATCATATACAGTTTCTAACATGGGTCGACTACTTTGACGAACTGACCAGAAATTTTCAGCCCCAGCGGGTACATATGCTGCTGTTCTAAAACGATCAATATATGCAGCCCTTGAATAATTATTTCTCTGTGGACCAGTCCAATATTCTGGAGGCCATGGAAAATACGGGTCTGGTCTATTTCTTACCAACCACGGGACACGTCCCTTTCTAAATTGATTAGTTAATCCTAAATCAATAATTGCCGCTTTACCAGATGCTCCATCCCAGAGAATATTGTCCATTTTCATATCACCATGAACTGCAGTTGTATGAAAAAAAATAAAGGTTTCAAATATATTCATGAATGCACCAAATGTGAGGCCGCCGTGACCTTGACCGGAACCACCTTGGCCTGCCCCCCATAAATTTTTTCCTAGGTATGGCATTTTAACTACCGGAAAATTGTAGTTGGCATCATGAATACATCCACGATAATATTCTGGATAGTTTACTCCACGGATTCTTAGATTTCTAACAGTCGTTGGATTACCAATTCCGATAATGCTTGTTAATCTAGCATATGTTGGTGCTGCGCGGGTTCCCTTTATATATATAGTAAATAATGCATTATGCATATATTCTTCATCAACATATCCCTGATTTGCATTAAAAAATTTAGTGATTACATTCGGTTCATTTTCATTTTGGGAAAAATTTCCAAAAATTATTCCATACCCCCCTGCGGCTATACATATTATTTGTGGAAAAGCAGCCATACTATAGTATATTTAGGAATAATGCCGGTGTATATTATTCTTTAGTATAATTATACACTATCTTCTATAAATTACAAAATTGCAGATACTATCCGCACTTTTGTAATTTTGTAAAATTCCACTGGGTGGATTGCAACTTTTTAATTGGAGTATGCTAAACCGCCCATGCCGCTCATGATACGGAGCACGTTGTAGTTGGTGGCATACACACGCACCGTGGCACTGGTGGCAGTGCCCACGGCGTTGTTGGACACCGTTAGCAGGAGGGTGGTGTTGTCAATGCGAGATAAGTTGCAAGTGCCGCTGGGCTGGTGCTGCTCGGGCTGGAGGGCGAAGGAGTAGACGTTGATACCGACGGCAGGCACGTTGGTGTGGTGCTGGTAGGGCTGCACCTCGTTGAAGTAGCGTCCCTCGCGCACCTGGAAACGGTCGTGGCCGTTGAGCTGCAGGAGGGCAGTCACGGTGGGGTTGTTGCCGGCAAGGCCCTCCACGCGAGTCATGGAGTAGCCAGACTCTAGCACGGCACGGTCCCACCAATCGGAGTAGTTGAAGGGCTGCTGGCCCTTCCAGGGGTTGATTACATTGTCATCGCAGCTCACGAAGGAATCGCGCTGCACCACCCAGATGAGCTCCTTGCAAGGGTGGTTGAAGTTCAGCTTCAGCTTGTTAGAGCTGGAGGTGATAGACTCACCACCAGTGAACTGAAGGGTCTCAATCAGATACTCGTGGCTCACCTGGGCGAACTTGCGGCGCTCGTCCGTGTCCAGGTAGATGTAGTCCACGTAGAGGGAGGCAGCCACTAGGCCAGCGGCGGCAACGCGGTCGCGGATGGTGTGGGTATTGCCTAGCACAGGGGTCTGGTCGAAGCACAGGTTGCGGATGTCGTTGAACTCCAGGTTGATGCGGACCTCGTGGTACTGGAGGGCAATCAGAGGCAGAGCAAGGCCAGGGTTGCGATTGAACCAGAACTGAAGAGGAATGTATAGGGTGTATTCGGGGGAGCACATGAGGAACTCGTTGGAGCTGTTGGGCTCACCACCAGCGCAATAGTTGTCGCAGTCCTCACCACCCTGCACTAGCAGATTCACTAGCTGGGGCACGTTACCCACCATCTTGGCATAGCCAGCCTGCTTGCCAGCCTCCTGGGTTAGCTCATTCCAAATCTGGAGCCAGTCACCATAGTGCTTGTCGATACGCTGGCCACCAATCTCAAGCTCCACGTTCTTCACTAAGTTGTGACCCACCCAGTTGAGCCAGCGGAACTGGGCACCAGAGCCGTCAGTGCTTAGTAGGGTCACCTTGGGCAGAGTGGCCTGTAGGTAGATGCGGTAGATTAAGTCACCATTACGCTGGATGGTGCAAGTCACCTTACGGCCAAAGCCAGGAGAACCGTTGAAAGGGTTCTCAATGGACTCCATGGCGAAGTTGGTGTGGCGACGGTATACCACCTTGAAGAAGGTAATCTGGGGATTACCGGTTAAATAGACGTCCTGAGCACCATAGGCTACAAGTTGCATCAATCCTCCGCCAGTCATGTTGTTATACCTGTCACAGAGAAAAAAATTTTGGCAGAATGAGTTTTTCGGCGAAAAATGGAAATCTGCCGGAAGACATTTTTCCTAATACACCTTTTTCTCAACTTTTAGCTTCTTGTCATTGTAAATCCAGATTTCATAGCGATATCCAGCTTTCACGGTTGCCTGAGCTTTTTCTTCAATATTTGCTCTTGATAGCTTTATAGTCTACTTAGACTTTACTTCAATTATCTTGAAATAAGGTGCAACCGTAACTATATATCTAACTGCCTTAACGCATGATGACCTGGGTTAAAGAGCCAAACTAGCATTTCCTTAGTATATGAACGACCCCTTCTTTAAGATTAGGCCTTCAAAGCGGTCTAATCCAGAAGCCAGGACGACTCTAGATACTGTTCATCAACATTATCTAAGTAAGATTAAGGACTCTACTGAGCATGTGCATATGCTAAAAAATAAACAGGCGGCTCTAACCGGTGAATATAAGAAAGAGCATAGTGATATTGAGCGATATCAGATTGAGCAGGAGCTAAAGGAAACAAGAGTGAAACTGGAGTCTATTGATGAGAAGGGTGCAGTGTTTGATTATTATTTACAAACTGGTGACCTCCTCTTTCAGTATTATGATATTCAGGACCGAATTAACCGTGGAGCTGATAATATTATATCGGTAGCAGATAGGGCCCGCCCTGGAAGTGTCTTTGAAGCCCTTGAAAATGCATCAAGACAGGATATCAGTGGTGCAAGGGTTCAAGTATCTCATAGGGAGCATGGTGGTGATAATTTACGTCGTGACGCCTTATTAGACCAGTATTTGCAAAGAATGGACCCACATTATTCTAGGCCATCTATGCACGCCTTAAATGACACATCATTCATGTGTGATGCATGTGGAGAAGATATGAAGATATCGATTAATGATGCTACCGTTTCTTGCCCACATTGTGGATTTCATAAGCTCATTTTGATGGACTCAGATAAGCCAAGTTACAAGGACCCGCCGCGTGAAGTATCTTATTATGCCTATAAGCGTATTAATCACTTTAATGAGTGGCTGGCACAATTCCAGGCAAAGGAAAGCACGGAAATTCCAGAGGAAGTCTTTGAAAATATTCAGGCACAGATTAAGAAAGAGCGCCTACAGGCGTCATCCTTGAATCGTAGTAAGATACGTGAAATTCTGAAGAAGCTCAAGTATAATTCTTTCTATGAACATGTTCCTCATATTCTCAGTAGACTCAATGGTCATACTGCACCAGTTATGGGTAGGGAGACTGAAGAGAAGTTGCGTTACTTATTTAAGGAAATCCAGCCATCTTTTCAGAATCATTGTCCTGCGGAGCGATCTAATTTTCTGTCCTATTCCTATGTTCTCTATAAGTTATGTGAACTCTTAGAGCTTGATGATTTTTTGCATTGCTTTCCTCTATTAAAAAATCGTGATAAACTTTATGCACAGGATAAGATTTGGGAAAAGATTTGCAAGGATTTACAATGGGAATTCATCAGGTCAATTTAACGAGCTAGCTTTTTCACCGTCAAGTCAAGGACAAACATTAAGAAAAGACCGGTCATGATAAATGAAAGCATTTCAAGCTGTGGATTTGCACCATCTGCCCTATTCTCTAAATCATCTAAGCGTGCCATTAGCGTGTCTATTTTTGAACGCATTGCTAACATATCCTGGCTCGAAAGACCTTCAAAGTGTGACTTTGATTCATTGGTGAATGAAGTATCTATACGGTCTGCTGACATGGGTTTCCAGCGTTGCCGGAGCTCAGGAGTAGGCACCATTTTTCCTGCAGATTTTCCAAACCCAGTTTCTTCAAACGATTTTGTAAAATCTGCATCAAGCATATACCCCCCCTTATTGCGCATACTACCATTATAAATAGCCATGGTATCTTCATTTGGATTTGAGAATGGCTCTGCACCAAAGAAACTGGGTGTTGGTGTTGCTTGATTTCCCATTGACCGTGGTGAAGGGAGTGAATTATCAACAGTTGTTCGTTTCATAAATTTGCTACTTTCATCTAAAAGTTCATCATCGTCATTGCTGGGCATTGTGTTTATTGCTGGAATTTCTAGCATTCGTTTTACAGCCGGACGGTCTGGATCAGTTGGAGGTAGTTCATATGCTTGAAAGCCCTCCTTTTTCTTATGACGCCGTTTTTCTTTGGATTTCTCCACCTGTGGAAATGCATCCTCTATAGAGGCGAACTCCATCTAAGTTCAACCTATGTCTTTTTATCTGATTAAAACTTTGTTCTTCTAACAGAATGGTTCTAAGTGAAGGATCGCCAAAGGCCAAAAGCGAAGCTTCATCGCCAAAGGCTAAAAGCGAGGCTTCATCGCCAAAGGCTAAAAGCGAGGCTTCATCGCCAAAGGCCAATAATCCTGCAAATAGCAATACTGATATTGATTTTAGCATGATGTCCTGGATAACAAATACACATTCTGTTTTACATTCACCTCTAGGAATTCTATCGGTTGTAGGCCTAGTTGTAATAGGCTCCTTTGTCGAAATTGCCCCCCGGAAGTCTCTAGAATTTCTCGATAATGCACTTGGTAGAGCACTTTTCTTTATACTTCCTTTTATCATTGCAGTTTTAATTGATTGGCCAACTGGACTATTAGCAGCCACTGTTTCACTCATTATATTTGCACGTTTACAAAAACATGATTCATCTGAAGGGTATTCAGATCTTACCGAAGATAGTAATAATTCTACAACTCTAATTTCAAGTCCACATAGATGGTTTATTGAGAGAATTTTAGGAGAGAGTCCAATTGCAATTTCATCTGATAAAGTGATAACGACAAATCCAAAGAATAATGATATTCGATCTTCTTCATCTTCTATGGACAAGAATTCAAGCCCTTTTGATAGTTCATCTTCTATGGAAGGAAATTCAACGTCCTTTGATAGTTCTTCTAATAAGTAGGCTTCGCTAATGCTTTGCTAAAGGCTTTGCTAAAGGCTTCTTCTATAAATAGAAACATCACCATAAAGTAAGATGGATGAGATAGTAAATTTCAATGATATTCCTAGTGTATTAAATGCAAGTTTGCGCATGATTACCCTCCTATCATTATTAGCATGGAATGTATTTGAAAGTCTATCTCTCCGGACATTATACCCACTAACAATGGTTGCACAATGGGAATCTCCTATATGGCGAATGATACTTTTATTAATTGTATGGCTTGGGGCAGAATGGTGTGAATCTATTGGCTTAATGTCAGGAATCGCAGTATCATTGTATATTGCAAATATGATACAGATGGCATAAATTATAAAAATATATTGATAAAAGAAGTTAGATGAGTTTCTCTGGTCCACCGCCAGCAGTGGCTCCACCTAGTGGGCCCTTTGAAGCAACAATGACAAAAATAGCATCATCTCCATATGCCCTTGCAACTGCAATGTTTGCACTTAATATAGGTGGAAGATTTCTCCCCCTTGAAGTTACAAAGGAGCAAGAAAAATTCTTAAATCAGCCCTGGTTCAGACGTGTAATTATTTTTATGATATTTTTCCTAGCTACAAGAAATATAATTACTGCGGCATGGCTTTCATTGATTGTAATTCTTTGTGTTGGATACTTATTAAATGAAAATAGTAGTCTGTGTATTTTTGGAAAGGGTGGTTTAGCCAATGCAACATGTAAGACAAAAGTCAAAGAGCCCGCTCTTTCACTTACACCCGAAGAAACCGCCATTTTGAAATCATTACAAGATAAGGCCTCTAAGATATCATCATCTGATAAACCTGCCGAAGTAAATAGTACATTTGGCATGAAAACACGTGACCAATATAACAAGGTTATGCAAGGATTATGGGGACAATAAGTAGATGTTCTCCTTAGCATGGCGAACGATATTTAGAGAAAATTCAATTATAATAGGAATTATTGTTCTTATTATAATTTTAGTCTATATATGGAATTATTCCGGCCTACTAGAGCAGAATGCTTTAGTAATTGTCGAGCCAAGGAAGCATTCTATGTTAAAGTATGTCTGTGAGAATTTTGATAAACATACGTGTAAGACCTGGGACCTCTATGTATTTCATGGTAAATCTGGGAATGAATATGCAAGGGAAGCAACTGCTAATATAAAAGGGCGCAAGGTCATCTTAATTCCTCTTCACACAGACAATCTAGATGCTGATGGGTATAATATCTTATTTAAGAGTTTAGATTTCTGGAATCAAGTGAAGGCTGAGAATATCCTAGTGTTTCAAACAGATGCGGTTATATGCTCTGCTTCTGAATTTAAAATACGCGACTTTATGAAGTATGATTATATTGGATGTGGCTCGTATGCTGGTGCAATTGGAAATAAAAAGGAGGTTTGGGCTAAAGAGTATTCTAAGGGTAATTCATTTTATGGAATTGGTGGCTTGAGTTTTAGAAAGAATTCCTTTCAGAAACAATGCATTAGAAAGTATCCTAATATAGCTGCAGACTATCCTGAGGATGTCTTTTTTTCGAATTGTGTTGAGCAGTCCGCGAATAAGCCTGAGTCAGCAGAAGTTCTAGCAAATTTCTGCACACAGGATTCATTTTCCAAGAGAAGTTTTGGTGCTCATAAAACATGGGTTATGAAAAATCCAGAGGAGTTTTTTGATTTTTGTCCTGCAGCTCGGGCAATTAAGAAAGACTAAGCTTTTTTAAAAAAGCTAGCAAAAACTTAGAAAGCTAACCTAAAATCCAATAAATCGCAGTATCTTTCCACATAGATTTTGCTCTTGCTCAATCTTATATTTCTCATAGAGACTCTCACTAATTTTTTCCACGTAATCACGAGTAATATTACTTTCTCGTTTTATGATAGCCTTAATTTCATCCATATGTTTCTCTTGAATATTTTCTAGGGCCCTATGTTTCTCATCAATCACTTGTTGCATATGGTTCTGTATAGATTGAATCATACCCTTGACATCGCGCTTCTTATAGACGGGCTCAGTAATCATCTTATAATTACTGGCATTCAGCCTGTAAATAATAACACCAGAACGATTCATGATATTCAGTGGAACGCCCTTGTTAATTACCTCGACCACTAGAATATCTGCTGGAGGACTATTATCAGGTAAATCTTGAACAGGAAATGTATGAATTTTCATCTTTATCTTACAGGGGTCAATTGGTCCACCATCCTTGCAGGTGAAAGTTCCATAACATGAATCAATCCACAGATTAAATTTATCTAGGAAATCTGGAGTTAGATTTTCACCCCCTGCAATTGTGCCGTCATCGAGGACACCCATGATTAGATATCCTCCTGCACCATTAAGAAAGGCATGAATGGTTTCCTTGTATTTAGGGAGCCCTGAACCACGGATAGATTTTAGGCTAAAGAGGCCGGTGAATATGGAGACCCGCTTGAATTCTACGATATTACTCTCATTAAAGGGAACCTTTTCACCGTAGACCCATTGTTGCGGTAGCATAGGTAGCAAAGGTAACATATGGGCTTACTAAGCACACATGTTAGTTTATAGTCAAATTTACTAGGTATGATTAATGATCTGGATGGCCATTATTTGAATTGGTATTACTATTCCAAAACTTACCCCTTAGCTTTGATACACTTTGTGTTGGCTTGTGACTTGGCTTTAGAGGAGAGGGTTCGCGATTTCTCCGGGATTGTAAATTACGCCGTGTCTTCCAATGAAGGGGGTGTTTAGACTTTCTTCCATGACTTAACATTTTATTCATTATATTTTTTCTTGTTGGTGTAGGCATATCTACTTGGGCTTTTCTTTTAGTGTTCTTTTTTCTAAAAAGAACTAGACATCTAGGCTCACCGTAGAGCCAACCGGTGCAGGTCTACGTCCCGCCCTGCGTCTATTCATTCCTGAGCGTGTAGAATCTGCCTGACTATACTCGTCACTGGCAACACTCTGAAGCTCGGAGACTGCCACCATTGCAGGCTGCTGCTGAGTAGGCATGGTCACATTCACAGGCATTGAGCGAACACCAATGGATTCCATCTCAGCCTTACGAACATCCTCAAAGGTTCTTAGAATATCATCGACCCCAGAAGGCCCCTTCATCTCACGTCTCTGACTAGGGTCGACCGCTACAGATGCAGAGCCAGATGACATCTGGCTTGGGTTGGCTGCAGATCTACCACTAGAGCCGAAGAATCCACCGGTGGGTCCAGGAGGGTCCATGGCCATTGCAGACGCTGGCATATTGGGAGGTGCTTGGTTTCCACCCATTCCTTGGGCTCCTTGCATTCCAGGCATACCCATAGCCATTCCCATGAAATTACCAAAGCCTGGACCAGCCTGAGCTGCCGCCGCCTGAGCCATCTGCTTAGCCAGCATGGGATTGCTCTTTAGCACATCATCCATTGTGGGCATCTTCTGCCTGAAGAATGAATTTGACACATGGCACATGAATCCACTTCCAGCGACAGCCATTGCCAGGCGCATCTCAGGAGGCATCTTACCACGGTCCTTGTATTTGTCATACAGCTCCTCGAAGATTTCATCGAAATCCTCGACATTGGTGTGAACCGATTCAGACCATCCCTCAAGCTTGATATCAAAGGGGTCAAACTTGTCATTCATCCACTCGAGTCCAGTGATTGCACCCATCAGCATCTGGCGTTGAAATCTGAGAGAGCCTTCCAGATTCCTGGCATCCACCAGCCTTGTGTATTCCTGCTTGATTTCTTCGAAGGAATTATCCATTGTGAAGCGCTTGCTTATAGGATATCCCTTGGATTCAAGACGCTGCAGCTTATTCAGATACTCAATCTTCTCCTGTCGTTCCTTCTCTAAATCGCGAGGGGGTGCTGGGGTAAGGGAAATAGAAGGTGCGGAGCTGGATTGATAGTTATTGTAGGGACTGGATTCCTTGGAGATACTGATTTGAGGCAGGGGATTACTAGAATTAGAGCCTGAGCTAGAGCCAGACCCAGAATCCATAGGCCCGCCAAACGTATTGCCGAAGGTATTTAAGTCAATTGGCTCAAGGGTGTCGAACTGAATAGGCTTCATCTCATCGGGAACGGAAAGCCGGATAGGTGCTGACCCGAAACTCTGCGTTCCCTCCGCTTTTGAACGATTCTGGTTTGCCAGAAGATTCAGGCCGAGGTCATCACTCAAGTCAGTTACTTCAACCACATTTCCAATTTCAGAGGAAATATTTATGGTGGGACCCATTCCTGATTGGCCTGGGCCCATGTCAACCGCTGCTGACTGCATTTCCTGGATACTAACACTCATCCTTCTCCGTTACTAATGTCTTTTTTAAGGACGGCTTTAGACGCAGGAAAACCTGTTCCAGGTTTTCCTGCTACTGCCGTCGCATCTGGAAGATGCGGCGGACGCGGCTTTTTTATGGCTTCGCCTATAAAAAGCCGGCAAAAACTAGAATCCAGAAAGCCAAAGAATCCAGAAAGCCAGAAAGCCAGAAAGTCAGGACTTTAAGGCTCACTGCACTCTAATATTAGATGTGCTCTAAATCATGCAATCCTGTCAAGAAGTTTTATGCGGTTATGTTAACTTCTGCTAATATGAAATCTCCAAAATTTCTACAGGTTTACAAGGTGCCTCCTAGGGAAGATCAGATAAGGCAACTTCTTTCAGACCATGTAATTGGTAAATTAGAGCCTTCCCCTCATTTATATGGCAAT
>Ga0209189_1002408_pt1 | contig 13102 bp, 4 predicted proteins | sample C_130820_EF_Meta_FD_187308 | JGI IMG/M metagenome (GOLD analysis project Ga0209189, IMG submission 187308) | Freshwater microbial communities from Lake Croche, Canada to study carbon cycling - C_130820_EF_MetaG (SPAdes) (version 3) | ecosystem: Environmental > Aquatic > Freshwater > Lake | place... | reverse complement strand
TATCTGTCCCCTTACTTCGTCACGAATCAGGAAGATCAGGAAGCCGTTCTCGAGAACGCCTATCTCCTCATTCATGAGAAAAAGATTTCGAGCCTGAAGGACATGCTCCCGCTCCTCGAAAAGGTCGCCAAGTCGGGCAAGCCCCTCTTGGTTATCGCCGAGGAAGTCGAAGGCGAAGCGTTGGCCACCCTCGTGGTGAACAAGCTCCGTGGCACCTTGCAGGTTTGTGCCGTGAAGGCGCCTGGATTCGGGGATCGTCGTAAGGCGATGCTCGAAGACATCGCGATTCTCACCGGCGGCAAGATGCTCAGCGAAGATCTCGGGATCAAACTCGAGAATGTGACGCTGGACGATCTCGGACGTGTGAAACGCGCCGTCGTCGACAAGGAGAACACGACCCTGATCGAAGGGGTTGGGAAAAGCTCCGACATCCAAGGCCGTGTTTCCCAGATCAAGAAGCAGATCGAGGAAACCACTTCGGATTACGACAAGGAAAAACTCCAGGAACGTCTCGCCAAGCTCGCGGGCGGAGTGGCCGTCATTAATGTCGGCGCTGCGACCGAGACCGAGATGAAGGAGAAAAAAGCCCGCGTGGAAGACGCGTTGCACGCAACCCGTGCAGCCGTTGAAGAAGGCATCGTCCCCGGAGGGGGCGTGGCCCTTATCCGCGGACAGAAGGCCATCGAAGGGCTGAAGCTCAAAGGCGATCAGGCCATTGGCGCGGAGATCATCCGTCGCGCAGTGGAACAGCCTTTGCGCACTTTGGCGGATAACGCCGGAGTCGAAGGCTCGATCGTGGTGCAAGAGGTGAAAAGTCGGAAAGGTGCCGAGGGCTACAACGTGGCCACCGGCGAATACGTCGACCTGTTGAAGGCCGGCGTTGTGGATCCGACCAAGGTCACCCGTTCTGCTCTACAGAACGCCAGTTCCATCGCAGGGTTGCTCCTGACCACGGAAGCCGTGGTGACCGAGCTGCCTGAGAAGGAAAAGGCACCGGCTCCTGCCGGCGGCGGACACGGCGGAGGGATGGACTACTAATCCATTCGCATAAATTTTCCCCGGGGTACGTCCCCCGGGGGGAGCTGAAAGGGGCGCGGTTCCGAAGGGGACCGCGCCCTTTCGGCTTTGGGAGGGGAAAGGACAAGGGACGAATGGGGGCAAGCGAATCAGGCTTATCGATGAGAAAAAGAGAAACAGACAATTACGAAAAACAGAAACAAACTGATAAATTATATCCTTTTAGGGATATAAAATGATCTTTCATTCGTTTTTAATGGTGAAAAACCCATAAGTAGCGATGGAAAAAAAGGCATCATGTTCTAGGCTAATTGCATGGAAAGGATGCGTTGGCTCCGGACAAGGATAGCACTAGGTCTGGTGATTTCGGAGGTGCTTCAGATGTACTTCTCAACCGAAGTTATGGCTCAGTTGAAGTGGGAAGCATTCGCCTACGGGGCTTCGAATGAAACAAGTGAGAGTATTTTGAAAAAATGAAAAAAACCGCATTCGCAGTTGTGTTTACATCCTTAACATCTTTGTCGGCCTTCTCAGAGATAATTCAATATGAAATGGTAAGTGAAATTAAGCCGCGAGTAGATGGTGGTGGTAATACATGGCTCTACACTTATACAAGTAAAACAAATAGTATTTCTGTGCCAGAAGGCAAGACTCTACAGGTCATTGACTTCTTTTCAGTCTTTGGATGGGGACGTGATAATGTGATTACAAGGATCAAGTCAAAATATGGGACATCAACTAACGTTATCGATATATGGAGCGTGGGAAATAACACCGGTGCTGGTGGAACTAGCCCAGTGGGAAAAAACTTTGTAGGGCCTTGTGTATTGGAAGTAACACTTGAAGACTATAGAGAAAACTATCTTGATAAAAGCTCCAACTGGATACCTGACGGATCTCGCATTCTCTATAGATTCGAGATTACAGACCGAGCAGGATCTTCGTCCGTTCAGTCATCATCTATTGTTCCCTCTGCAGCAATAGTCGTCCCATCCAATGCGGTAGGGGATGTGGATGTGTTGCTGGAGCAGAGCAATGACATGATCACCTGGACCCAATGCCTGCCGGGCACCTACAACGCCTCAACCCAGAAGCGTTTCTTTCGTGTGAGAGCAGTGGAGAAATAAATATATGAAGCAAACACCTCTTATAATTCTGTTAGTTTCCGCTTTTGTCTTTTTCTCAACGGGACACACCCAAGTCCAGTCTTTGGAGTTTGGGTATGGGAGTACAAATAACCTTACTGTTCCAACTGGAAAGCTAGTAAGAATACATTCAATAATTGGTACAAGTTCTTCATACTGGACCGCCTCTACGGGAGGAGAGGGTATGAGTATCGTAGGGATCTATATTCAACTGCCAAGTGGAAGAACACTCGACCTCTCTGCTCTTCTTGTTTCGCTCGGCGGAACATCAAATTATTCTGGAAGGTCACTCGCGAGTTCTATTAGCTCGGTTACTCCCCATAGTCCGCTCTTGATTCCTGGGCCTATCACGATTACTGGAAGTACGGAAAGAACAACTCTTCTTGTTTATGAAATACTAGAAAACGTCGGCACCTCTTCAGCAGCTCAAATACCAAGCCAAGGCAGTTCGGTTGTGGTGCCTACATCTGCCGCTGGTGACGTAGATGTGAAGATGGAGCAAAGTGCGGATAATGTGACCTGGACGGAGTGTTTACCCGGAACTTACAACTCATCGACGGTGAAGCGGTTCTTCAGACTGAGGGCAGTGGAAAAGTAAGATATGAAAGCATTAATCCTGTCTGCCTTAATTCTTGCAAGCATCGCATCTTCTCATGCTCAGTATGTTCGATATACAAGAGAGAGTAATGGAACGAACCAGATCGTAGTTCCATCTGGGGAAGTATGGCAGCTTGTGACCTATTCACTCCCTTCCGACAACGTAAGCGTCTTTTCCTCCACAAACTCAAGTTCTCTCATAGGAGGTCTTCAGGCCACAGGCGGTACAGTTGTTGGCTTAGAAGGCTCTGGAAACTCAAGTGCTTGGGCAGGTGGTGTTTCGATCGGCTCATGTTTTGTAGGGCCAACATATCTTCAAGTTAATAGTGCAAACTATTATATGTTGGTGTTTAAAAAAGTGTCTATGGGATCTACGAATTCAGTGTCAGCCACATCTGTAGTCGTTCCGTCGACCGCCACAGGAGATGTTGACGTAAAACTGGAGCAAAGCGCAGACAACGTGACATGGACGGAGTGTTTGCCGGGAACCTACAACTCCTCGACGGTGAAGCGGTTCTTCCGGCTTCGGGCAGTGGAGAAATAAAAGTGAAAAGCTTTCTCTTAATACTTGTGCTGACAGTTAGTGCCACAGCTACCCATGCGCAGTACGTGAATATCACCAAGGAAAACAACGGAACTAACTCCTTAATAGTGCCAAGCGGGGAGACATGGCAACTTGTAACCTATTCTCTAAATAATCCGAGCCGATCAACTGTTCCGCTTCACTCCTCAACTAACGCAACCGAAAACAACCTAGTAGGAATTATATATTCAACGGGAGGAGTTATATACAGCATGGAATCTTCGAGCGCATCAACAGCTGGTACTGTTGCTGGCTCGATATTTACTGGACCAGTCTATCTAAAATACATAGAGCTGTGTAGCTCTTATAATTTGACATTTAAGAAGCTCTCTTCAGGGAATACCAACGCTATATCCGCTACTAGTGTTGTTATTCCCACCTCCGCCACAGGTGATGTAGATGTAAAACTGGAACAGAGCGCAGACAACGTGACCTGGACGGAATGTTTGCCGGGAACATACAACTCTTCGACGGTGAAGCGGTTCTTTCGTCTGAGGGCAGTAGAGAAATAAATAGAAGCAGATGAAACCCTCCCGCATCCTGCTTCCTGCGATTCTGGCCATGAGCTGGGCGGGAACTGTGCGGGCGGACCTCGAATCCTTTGCCTACCTGACTCCCTCCTATCCAGCCACGTTGGCGGAAGGGCAGTCGCTAGCGTTTCCTTTCTCTAACCTACCGCTCTACGGCAGCACTACCAACGCCTTTGGCAACTATGCCAAGGGGTCGCTCGAGTACACGATGGGGGATCGGGCCCGGATCGATGTAAAGTTCTACGACTCGGCCTTGGATGCGGTGTCGGGGAACGCGGCACGATCGGTCACGCTCGACAGTACCGGTTCGGGAGTGAAGGAGATCGCCTTTCTGCCTTTCGCCCCTGAGTTTTCTCCGCAGGGCTGGATGGATCGGGAAGGGGTGCTCACGGTCACGGTCACGCGAGGCACGGTGACGGTGCATAAGCTGGGTGCGGTGGTGGTGAAGGATTCCCTGAAGTACACGGGGGACAGTTCGCAGTCGCAATACCTCGATTCCGATGGGGACGGTCTGACCGACGCCGACGAGGCTACGCGGGGAACCAATCCGAGCCTGAGGGATACCGACTCTGACGGCGTGACGGATGGTCGGGAAGTGGCTGATGGAACCAATCCCACTAACGCAAACTCATACAATAATCTTAGCAAAAACCTGGTGGCTTACTATCCGTTCAATGGGAATGCGTATGATGAGAGTGGGAATGGGAACCATGGAACGGTGAACGGAGCCACTTTGTCAGTCGATCGGAGTGGTACGAGTAATCAGGCATACTCGTTCGGCGGGGAAAATAGAATTCTTGTGCCGCACAACTCTTCTTTGGGGCCGGATCAGGGCTCGGTCTCTTTCTGGGTCAAGGCTAACACTTGGACGACCACCGATGGATTAGCGGACTTAATCGGAAAAGATAATCACACAGACCGCCAGTGGGTGGTGCAGATGTTTAACGACGGGCACATCCGTTCGGCTGTTTTTACCACAACCGGACTCAAATATGCTGATTCCACCACATTGTATCCGACCAATACCTGGCATCAGATCGTGATGGCGTGGGACGGTTCAAATCTCCGCACCTATGTGAACGGGGTGCAATCGACCGCAGTTGCCTGCACGGGAAGTTTGGCCACGGGTACCAACTCTGTATCGATCGGCGGGAGCTACGCTACGGATTGGGGCAGTTCAATCGATGGGAAGTTGGACGATATCCGCATTTATAATCGTGCTCTGTCGGCCAGTGAGGTGGGGCAGTTGTACGGACAGGAGGTAGATCCGGCCGCATCGGTTTCGGATATATTGGCCCGGTGGGATTTCTCGGGTGGGTTGGGTCCGACCAGCACCGCAACAGGGATTTCGGCCAATAGTGTGAGTGTAGTAGGAGCGAATCCGATCTATCCCCCCGTTTACACGGGAAATCCTTCGCCTGCGGCAGAGGCGAGGGCTTGGTTGGGTGGTCGGGATAATGGTCGGTACTACACCTTCCGGGTCACCAACAATCTGACGGTGGCGGTGCCGGTTACCAGCATCCGGATGGATCTAAGGAACGAAAGTCCTGGAATCGGGCCGACTGGTTTTGCCGTGATGAGCAGTGCGGACAACTATGCCAGTGACGTGGCGAGCGGGACGTTAGACTGGTCGACCCGAGCCTGGGTGAATGTGAATGCGAAGATGAACACGTTGTTGCAACCGGGTCAGGCGCTGGAGTTTCGTGTGACGGGTTGGGGAGCGAACAGCATTCCGCCTCAGGGCGGTCATCTGATTATGGACAACGTGGTGGTGATGGGCGGGGCGACTGATACCGACGGGGACGGCCTGACCGATGCGTGGGAGATGGGATATGGGAGATATCAGATCGTTCCAGGAAACTTCAACTGGAATCAGGCTAAGGCGGATGCTGAGGCTAGGAGTGGCCATTTGGCAACAATTACAAGCCAAGAGGAGTGGAGCTATCTTCGTCGCGAATTCTTAGATAAAATTGTCGGGTTAAGACTTGCCCAGGAAAAGAGTAGGTTCTTTTTAGGAGCTTCTGACGTAGAGCAAGAGGGGGTCTGGAAATGGGTGACTGGCGAATCTTGGGTATCGATTGGTAATTTTTGGTGGCTTAGCAATCCATCAAATAGTTACGGAAATGAAAATTATCTTGAGCTAGTCAACATGTCGGCCGGCGATGGTGCCGATCAACCCTATCAGCTCTACATAAATGATATCGGGCCTGTCGATATTTCTTCGGTTATCGGTGGTTATTTATTAGAGCTAGGCTACCCGACCGACCCAACCAAAGCGGACACAGACGGGGATGGGGTGAGTGACAAGACAGAAACCTTAGCTGGCACGGATCCGAACAGCGCCACTTCCTTTCCTGACTCGCAAGCTCCGCTGATCACCCTGACGGGAGCGAATCCCTTGGAGATATATAAAGGTTCCAGCTTCACCGATCCAGGGGCGATGGTGACGGACAACAAAGACGCCACGAGAAGCATTAGCGGAGGCGGAACGGTGAACACGGCCACCGTGGGGATTTATACGCTGACCTATACCGCCACGGATGCGGCGGGGAATTTGGCTGTACCGGTGACGAGGACGGTGAATGTGGTGCTGAATCCTGCAGCCGACGAGGATGGGGATGGGATCAGTAATAGTGTGGAACTGGCTCGTTCCATGGATCCTTATTCGCGGGACACGGACGGAGACGGGTACTTTGACGGTCTGGAAGTATATCGGGGATCCGACCCCACAGTTAGAACCAACACCCCTTTAAGTATTTTGCCTATTGGCACCAACGTGATGACATGGGCAGGAAGCGGAACCACCAATAATTCATATACAAACCGGCCGAGCGAATTAAGCAACGTCGTGGCGGTGGCGGCAGGCACCACCAACTATCTTGCCTTGCGGCGCGACGGTTGGGTCATTGATTGGAAAACGAACTCTATTACCAACACGGCACCTGCGTACGCCACCAACATGGTCGCCGTTGCCAGCGGGCCGTCCCACAGAGTTGGGTTGACCGCCGACGGGGGCGTGAAGATATGGGGAAGCACCTACACAGTACCAAATGATTTGACCAATGTTGTCGCCATTGAGGCGGGATCGGCTTTCACGGTGGCTTTGCTTGCTGATGGGAAGGTCCGATCTTGGGACAGTACGTCATCTGCAGTGGCTGATTGTCCGACCAACAGTCTTACCAATGTGGTGAAGATATCGGCGGCAGTCGCTGGTGCAGGAGCCCGAAGAAAAGATGGGAGTCACATATTCTGGGGAAATATGAGCAACCTGAGCACCAGCAACTTTGTTGGTGCGTACGACTTTTCCGTCGGTAACAGTTACACGCTAGCTTGTGTGAGTAACAAACCAGCGTACGCCGTTTCCGCAGGAAACATTACAAACTTTACTTTTCCGGATATAGTGAACCCCCGATCGGTTCACGCCGCCCAGAACTATTTTTACTTTATCAAAACCAACGGGTTACTCGCTGGTTATACGAATAGCGCTTTGATGGCTCTGCCTTCACAAGTGACCACGAATGCTAACGTTTTGGCATTTAGCACCAAGGCCAACAGCCAGGCCAATGCGGCCATCGCTCTTTTGGGGTCGGTCACCAACCAGGCGCCTTATTTGAATCTCGGTCTTACCAACCTGCTCGGGCAGGTGGGGCTCCCATATAATTTGACGCTGACGGCCAGTGGCACGGCACCGATCACGTACCGTGCGACCAACCTTCCTGCTGGACTATCCTTAAACGCCACCAGCGGAGTGATCGGCGGGACTCCGAACACTGCGGGGACGAACAATACCATCCTCACAGCGTCAAACAGCTACGGTGTGGCCACGCAGACCAACGCCTTTGTCATCGCAAAAGGAGACCAGACGATCACCTTTGGCGCTCTCGACACGAGGTATCTGGATGAGGGAAGCTTCTCACTCAACGCGACGTCATCGAGCGGGCTGGCCGCTACCTTTACTAGTTCTGACACAAATGTGGCGACGGTGAGCGGGAGCACGGTGACGCTAAAAGGCGTGGGTGCGACCACGATTACGGCAAGCCAGACGGGGGACAGTAATTGGAATGCGGCGTCCAACGTGCCCCAAACGTTGATTGTACGGGTAAGGGGTGACACCGACGGGGATGGAGTTTTCGATGTGATGGAGTTGGCAGATGGGACAAATCCGAACAACGCCTCCAGCTTCAATCCCCTGAGCAAGGGGTTGGTGGCGTACTATCCCTTCAATGGGAATGCGAATGATGAAAGTGGGAATGGAAATCATGCCACCGTGTTCGGAGCTTCTCTGGCCTTGGATCGTCGGGGATCGAGCAACTCTGCCTACTCCTTTAATGGGAACGGGAACTATATCCAGATTCCTGGCAACCGCTTTATGGATAACAACACGAGGATGACAATTTCCGCATGGTATCGTTTCCAAGGTGGCAAGAGCGGGCAGATTTCTGGTTCTGGGGATGCCCGAAGTGGTTGTGACCCGTTTAGTATGCGGATCGGAACAGGTGGTTTGGAGGATGTTAGTGTTTCTGATGCCACTTCAAACCGTCCGATTCTTCTTGGAGGCGGCTTAAATTACCAAGAGGGAGTATGGCGGCACTTCGTGATGGTTTTAACTGAACTCGACACTTCAACTTCACAACTGAAAGTTTATCAAGACGGTATACTTATTACTACCGGCAACATCTCGCCTAAGTTAACCATTCGGTACGACAGAGATATGGTTTCGCAGATTGGAGCCATCCAAAACGATCAGTTTTGGCAGGGACAGTTAGACGATTTTAGGTTTTATAACCGGGATCTTTCCGGGGCTGAAATCACGCAACTGTATCAAAGCGAATCTGGTTCTTTGGACACTGACGGGGACGGGCTGACCGATGCGTGGGAGAAGGGATATGGGAGATATCAGATCGTCCCGGGTAACTTCACATGGGATCAGGCCAAGGCGGATGCGGAAGCACGGGGCGGGCATTTGGCGACGGTTACCAGCTCAAGTGAACAGGCTTTCGTGGAAAGCTATTTGAACCTACCGACGGCATTGTCGGGTCAATCATGGATTTGGCTCGGAGCAACGGATCGCGTGCAAGAAGGAAACTGGAAATGGGTGACAGGGGAAACCTGGAACTTTTCGCACTGGTTTCAAAATGAACCCAATAACGGTTGGGGTGGAATCGAGCATTACCTTGTGATGAATGACTATTGGAATGACGTTTCCGATACGATTCCCGGATACCAGTACGGATACATTCTTGAGATGGGCTACCCGACCGACCCAACCAAAGCGGACACAGACGGTGACGGGGTAAATGATAAGGCGGAAACTTTGGCTGGGACGGACCCGAACAGCGCCACTTCCGGTCCAGACTCGCAAGCTCCGCTGATTACCTTGACGGGAGCGAATCCCTTGGAGATTTATAAAGGTTCCAGCTTCAACGATCCAGGGGCGATGGTGACGGACAATAAAGATGCTACGAGAAGCATTACTGGGAGTGGAGCGGTGAATACGGGGACGGTAGGGATCTATACACTGACTTACACCGCGACCGATGCGGCGGGAAATCTGGCTGTGCCGGTGACGAGGACAGTGAATGTGGTTCTCAATCCGGCAGGGGATGAGGATGGGGACGGGCTGACAAACGGAACAGAAATCACAGGCGGGTCGAATCCGTACCAGAAAGACTCCGACGGGGACGGAGTCAACGATCCAGTGGAAATCGCCGACGGAACGAATCCAAACAACGCATCCTCCTACAACAACCTCAACAAGGGTTTGGTGGCTTACTACCCTTTTAACGGAAATGCGAATGATGAGAGTGGAAATGGAATAAACGGCACCGTTTCAAGTGCTGTTCTAGGAACAGATCGGATGGGCAACGCAAACTCGGCCTATAGCTTTAATGGTAGCTCGGCTTTTATCACTGCTCCTGTGAATGCTTCTGAGACCAGTTATACAGCTTTCCTCTGGTTTCAAACGACCGATCCTAACTGCGGACTCTTTTCTGTTGCGGATGCACCTAATGTTGAGAGTCATGATCGGCACATCTACCTGAGTTCTGGAAATCTCTCTGTTCGCATCTGGAGTGATGAAACCATTAAAACCACAGGTACGAATTATGCGGATGGCAACTGGCACCATGTCGTGCACCTCTTCGACAGTGCTGGAACCACTCAACGGATCTACGTGGATGGTGTGTTGAAGGTTGCTGGAAACAAATCCTCATCCAACTGGGACGGTCAGAGGATCGTGATTGGATTCTCTCAAGATGCCGCAAACAAATATGCAAACGGAAAAATAGATCAGGTACGGATCTACAACCGCGCTCTATCGGCTTCCGAGGTGGATCAACTTTATTCGGCCGAAGCTCCGCCCTTTAGTGAAACCTTCGGCAGCGGGTCGAACCAGTTCTCGATCGATTTCGTACGAATCGGCAATCCGGGGAACGCGGCTGATACAACTGGGAGTCCGAATCCTGCCGGATCGGTGGCCTACAACTACAATATCGGAAAATACGAAATCAGCCGTGACATGATCAATAAGGCGAATTCGGAATGGAACTTGGGGATCACGATGTATGACATGACGAATTACGGCGGGAACGGAGCCAACAAACCAGCCAGTGGCATTAGCTGGTTCGAGGCGGCCAAGTTTGTTAACCGGCTCAATACGAGCAAGGGTTTTGTGCCTGCTTACAAATTCGACGCCAACGGCAACTTCCAGCTGTGGTCAGCAAGTGATATCGGTTATGACGCTAGCAATCCTTATCGGAATAGCTTGGCCAAATTCTTTATACCCAGCTCAAACGAGTGGTACAAAGCAGCATATGGGAGTCCTAACGGGACTTGGTATGATTTTCCAAACGGCAGCGACATTTCCCCCTCAGCGGTAGTTAGCGGAATAGCGCCGAACACGGCAGTATATGGTCAATCGCTTCTAAGCGGTCCAGCAGATATAACAAGTGCGGGCGGATTGAGTGCCAATGGAACAATGGCACAAGGTGGTAATGTGTGGGAGTGGGACGAGACGGCTATGGACGGTGTCAACAACACAGAGGGGGAGAATCGCGGTCTACGTGGTGAATCCTGGTTCGGCATCACTAGCGGTTTGGGTGTCACGAATCGCGGTTCCGGCGTTCCATCGCTAGATGTCGTGAAAGAGCTCGGCTTCCGCGTGGCCAGCTCTGCGACGCTGACTAATCCGACCGGCATTGCCCCGCAGTTTACCTCCACCAACTCCTTCCTTGGTCAGGTGGGAGTGGCGTTCAGTAACACGGTTACCGCGAGCGGAACGACACCAATCACCTTTGGTGGATCTAATCTTCCGTCTGGTCTCTCGATCACCACCAATGGCCTAATTAGCGGAACACCAAGCACTGCGGGAACCAACAACGCCACGCTGGCGGCCAGCAACGCCTTTGGAATCACTAACCAGGCGGTGACTTTTGTTATTGGCGAAGACCATCGTATTAATCTCTCTGGTAAATTTGAGTCTCTTTCTCCGGACGGAATGACCATAAGGCTATATGGAACCGGCTTTACGCACCTTGAAAGTCTAAAGCTTGTGTGGAGGTCTCGTTTTTATGAGATATCCCCTCACTCTATAAATTCGCAATCTATTGATTTTAATTTGCCTTTGCTTTCTGGTGGTTTGTCGAACCGACTCGCTTTTCTCAACGAATCACTGCTTATCTTAAAAAGTGGAGCAAATGTACATGTCGCAAATCATGACTCTTCAGTCTTTGCGCCCCAATTTATTTCCACGGCAATATCATCTATTGCAGGAAGTAGTACAGCTATAATTGAAAGTGGCGGCTCACTTGTAGTAAGTGGCACCGGTAGCGGTACTTTCTTTGTTAAAAATGGCGGGCGTCTTACTGGTTTTGGTGGCGGGGGTAGTAATCAAGCTTGGGTCGAGCCCAATGGGCAGTACATATCTAACAGTGGTGGTGGCGGAGGTAACTCAATTATCCCAGTACAATCTATATCGTTTACCTCCTTGTCTCTGATAAATGCTAATCCTGTCATCAGCAACTGGCCAACGGCCAGTCCGATCAGCTACGGTCAGGCGTTGAGCGACTCCGTTCTCAGTGGTGGCTCGGCCAACATAACCGGATCCTTTGCCTGGGTGAGTCCCACCAACCGACTCAATGCTGGAACCAATAGTCAAAGCGTTAGCTTCACCCCGACTGCGACCGGCAACTACAACAGCGTAACTTCTAATATCAACGTCGTGGTGTACAAAGCGTCCCCCGTCTTGAGTTGGACACCGAGCCCCACTACGGGTCTGACCTATCCCAATCCTTTAACTTCCACCCAACTCAATGCCACAAGCTCGGTGCCGGGAACATTTAGTTACAGCCCGCCTGTTGGAAGCGTGTTGAACGCTGGAACCAACGTTTTGGTGGGAACCTTTACACCGACTGATACGGGTAGCTACAGCACGGGGGGAACGATTACCAACACCGTGGTGGTGGGGAAGGGGAGTCACACGATCAGCTTTGGGAGTTTGGTGGGCAAACAGGTGGGGGATGCGGCGTTTAGTCTAGCGGCGACATCCTCGGCGGGTCTGCCGCTGAGTTATACCTCGTCTAATCCCAACGTGGCGACGGTGAGTGGGAGCATGGTGACGATCGTGGGAGCTGGAACGACAGTGATCACGGCTAGTCAGGCGGGGAACTGGAGTTGGAATGCGGCGAGCGAAGTGGTGCAAACGCTGACCGTGCTACCCCGGACCGTGCTGACCATCAGTGGGGCTAGTGTGAATGGGAAAGAGTACGATGGGAACAGGACGGCGAACGTGGACTTTAGCTTAGCGGAGTTGGTGGGTGTGGCTGGTGGCCATGACGTTAGTTTGGTGACCAGTGGGGGGGTGGCGACGTACGAGAGTGCCAATGCAGGGGTGGGCAAGAGCGTGAGTGTGACTGGGTTGACTCTCTCTGGAGCGGATGCGGGGAGGTATGAGATTGGACCGGCCCTGTTGTTGAGTGGGGATATCACCAAGCGATCGTTAACGGTGGGCAACGTGAGTGTGGTGGAGAAGAGGTATGATGGGGAGGTGGTGGCGCCGTTGAGTTGGAGTAATCATACGTTGAGCGGGTATGCGAATGGGGAGGGCAGTGGGCAGGCGTACGTGGGGACGCCGTATGCGAGGGGGAAGTACCAGGATGCGTGGGTGGGGACCAACAAGAGTGTGATTGGGTGGTTTGAGTTACCGGTGTTGGTGGGGAGTGGGAAGGATAACT
>Ga0209189_1002407_pt1 | contig 13102 bp, 8 predicted proteins | sample C_130820_EF_Meta_FD_187308 | JGI IMG/M metagenome (GOLD analysis project Ga0209189, IMG submission 187308) | Freshwater microbial communities from Lake Croche, Canada to study carbon cycling - C_130820_EF_MetaG (SPAdes) (version 3) | ecosystem: Environmental > Aquatic > Freshwater > Lake | place... | reverse complement strand
AGTGTGTGAACTGCCGGTTGTTGTGTAAATCGTCTCCAACGATCCGGGCGTTCCTTCATATTTATGACATATGTAGGAACATTAAAAATATTTAGTTTTTTTCTTGTGGTCCCCCGCCCCATACTACTTATACCCTTTCATATTTTATTTACTAGCGCATATAATATGAAAATGCAATGCCGTGAATGTATCAAACATATTCGTTCTGCCCCTTCGTGTAATCACATTTGATACTTCACGGTACATTCTTTTTCTTATAGGCAGAACCCTTTGCCTTTTGCTGTAAGCCGGTTTGATATATTTTAATCGCCGCCTCCTGCGTCAATGTTTTCGGATCAACGCCGGCTGGAATATTTACGAATTTTCGTGACTTTCCCACAAGATCTTTCTTGAACATGAACATTCCATATGGGCCTGTTCTGAACTCAAAGGGGCCAAGAGTATGGACTGCGGCATTCGCCTTTGCTCCCAGCTTTGTTCGGATCGTATCTTCCGTATCATCATTGGCGAATGGAACATTCACCCCATTACATGAGACGTAAGAGCCGAAAGGACCCGATTTCTTCACCATAGGATGTCCGTTGTATTCGCCAAAGCTTGTAACGGCCTTTGACGCGATAAATGTGGCAACATCCTCTTCCGTTATCTCGTGAAAGCTACAACTTCCTGGCCAACCGTAGAATACGGTATCGTCCTTGTTTGGAGCCTCCTTCAAAAGCAGGGGACCCTTTTTACTTTGTACCGCCTTGATTCCCCCCGCAAACAGTCTCTCACGCACCGCGGCAGGGGCCGTAGTAGAACTCCCACCCTTCAAGGACGTATAGGTTTCTTTATAAGAATCCCATGTGTCCCTACACAAGTCTTTCCAGGGCTCCTCTCCCTCCGAGACAGAATCGAGACGCTGCTCCATTTTCTTCGTAAAGTCATAATCAAACAGATTCCCAAATTCCCGGAGGCAGAATTCCAAGACGGATAATCCAAGAGCTGTAGGGGCGAGTTTCTGCTTTTCCGCTCCCACCTTTTTTGTATGCGACTCCGATGTGGGTGGCCACTGACTTGGAATCATTCGCAGTGTTTTTACTACGACTTCACGCGCAGGCGTATCGCGTTTTTCCGCATATCCCTTGTCCAAGACAGTGCTAACAAGCGCGGCAAACGTGCTCGGACGACCAATCCCCTTTCGCTCTAATTCGCGCACCAACGTTGCCTCTGTAAAACGCCCAACCGGTTTCGTTTCATGCGGCCAACTCTCCAAGACAGACCAATGAAGCCGAGTCCCTTCTACAATCTTTTCCGCCGCCTTCCATGTCTCTGCATTCTCTGCCGCCTCTTCTCCCCCCTCATCCAAATCCGCAGCCGCAAATCCAATCTTCCGCCACCCAAGAAACAATTGCCGCTTCCAAACTGCCTTCCACAAGAATTCCATAGGATCCCCGGTGGCAACCAACTCCACCGTCCTCTGCTCCCCTCTCGCCGCCGCCATCACACTTTGCACCGCCCTCCCCCATATCAGTTTGTAAAGCTTTCTGTCCTGCGCCGACCAATCCTCATCCCCCGGAAGTTCCGTCCGCTCCATATGCGTCGGTCGGATGGCTTCATGAGCTTCCTGCGCCTTGACATCCTGGGTGGATTTCGTCTTGGATTTCACCGGCTTTCCTCCGGCGACATATTCCTCCCCAAATGTTGTGCGAACCCAGGACTCTGCGGAGACCCGTGCTTCTTCCGAAAGCGTGGCCGAATCTGTGCGCATATAGGTTATATGCCCTGCCTCATAGAGGCGTTGGGCAATTTGCATACTCCTCTTCGGCGGTAGGCTCATTGTAGCAGAAGCTTCCTGTTGCAATGTGCTTGTGATAAGGGGCTTGGGAGGCTGTTCCGTAGTAGGCCTGGTATGCGCCTCTTTTACAATACCTTCCGTCTCGGCGTGAATATTCTCTAAATAATTCGTGGCAGACTCTTCATCCTCCAAAGGCACTTCCATGTGAGCTTCAAAGCCATTCCACGTGCCCTTTATTTTCCATTCGGTGCTGGCCGTAAATTCTCGGATGGAAGTTTCTTGATCCGCTAAAATGCGCAGAGCAGGAGTTTGACATCTTCCCGCCGAGAGGGCGTGTCCTACATATTTCCATAAGAGGGGTGAGATTGTAAAACCAACCATCATATCCAAGACAGCTCTTGCCTGTTGGGCTTCTACCCGCGCCATGTTTAGACGTCTCGGATTTGCTACCGCAGCCTTTACAGCAGCCTCTGTGATTTCATGAAACACGGCACGCGGTGTCGTGGCCGCATTCAACTTCAAGAGAGTTAGGACCGAATAGGCAATGGCCTCGCCCTCTCTATCATCGTCCGAGGCCAAATATATATGGGTAGCCTTTGCGGCTGCCTCTTTTATTTGTGCTATCGCCTTTGCCTTTTCCTTGATCCATTGGAAACGTGGATCAAAATCACGATCTAACCCTACAGCACCCAGATCCTCTTCCAAAGATCGTATATGACCCATGGTAGCTATCACACGCCATCCTGGACCCAAGAATCCCTGTATTTTCTGGCATTTCGCAGGGGATTCTACGATAAGAAGAGAGCTCATTGTTATTTACTATATAGGGCCTGGCAAAACGCAATTTTACCGCCCTGCTTAAAATATACACGATCTTCTATATAGGAATATGAGTAATACAACCCCGCAACCATGTCGCATTGTAGACGAAGGAGAGCCTGCGTGGAGAGTAGATATCGAAGCAAATCGTATCAATCGCCTATTTAACTCGGGGTCCAAAGCGGGTTCTTTCCCCACAGCTTTTCAATCAAAACCCCATAGACATATTAGCGGATTGCGATATGCACACCCAGTCGATCTATCGGGTTCTTTGATTCGCAGACTTAGACGCTGATTTAGCGGGTATTTTAATATGCGAACATCATCCCGCCACGCCCGCCATACACACGAAATATGTTATACGTTTCTGCCCACGCATAAATTAGGTATCTCGGCACATTATATGTGGTGGTATATCCAGCCAAAGGGGCCAATCCCACTTTCAGATTAATATTTACAATCTTGTCTAAATTGCCCTCGCCACAGGGTTGGCTTGGCGGGAGAAATCCAGATTGTAGTGCGAACGGCAGATTGTAATAATATCTATGAACCCATGGCGTCTTTTTAATAGGAATGAGGGAGCGAAATACCGAAGGCGTTGTAGTGCTGTATCTATAGAGCTTACCCTCGTAAATGAAATCAATAGCACTCACCGGTTCTGAATTCCGATTTACAAATCCTGGAACAAGTTGTTTATATACACGTGTATCTATATTACTCGCATTGGGCCACCAGGGTGTCGTCGTGCCTGCCCCAGAAAGATCTCTTGTGGCCAAAAAGGGGGCATTGTAAAAGGGCGCTTCATACCGCTGTAAATAGAAAAATAGGTTGCGTGTGGGATTGGGAATTTTCAAATAACAATTGGCGGAATCTCCCCCCTTTGTATCTACCGGCTCAAATGCGTAATGCTGTAAGACAGGAACTTGAATATCCGCCAAGCGAAATCGATTGGCTTCAGGGGCGTCCAGATATATGTATTCGGCCATAATATAGGTATCTCCAAGAACTTGAAGGCTTTGGCTCGTGGGCATTGTAATCTTCGGGATTGGCGATACTCTCGTGGATTGGGTTGGATTCCCTTGGAGGCCGGCCACAAGAGTTCCCAAAGGATCATTGTAATAAAAGGGAGAACCTGCGATAGGAAAATAGGCTTCTCCACCCACTGGAGGGCTATTAATATCGCTCGTAGACATCTGCGCCGTGCTTGTATAGATTGTGCTCGCTGTCCGAAACTGAATACTTAATTTCACGGGATCGGCCTGAAGCGCGTCAATAGGTAGAAAGGTTCCTGCGTCTCCACATGAAAACCAAAAGGGGAGAGGCGTTGTAGCTACGGTTGCGCTTGTAGAGCCGAATTGACCGGGTGTAAAGTTGGAGGAATTCCGTGGAAGTAGCTTGTCCATGATACTCACTTTCTCCAGAGGCGTATAAAACTCATCTAGGACTTCTAAGAGCCTCCCGTCAATCTGTTCTACACGAGAACCACCGATATCTATAGTGGCTGATTGAAGTAGGGCATGTCCCACCGAATTTGTCCAACCGAATGTAGGCCCCGCCAAGGTTTTTCCATTTGCCGCGCACCAATTTCTTGCTGCTACTTGCGGTGTTGCGATATCGGGCATTGTTGTTACAAGATACAGTCGCGAAATAAGATGCCCCTTTCTTGGAAGAGTAATAACAGAAGTATTTCCAAGTGTCGGGAGCTTGTCAAAATCTAGACGAACCCATTGCGTAGAGAATCTTCCTGCGCGGATAATCGCTTTCACAAAGAAACGAATATTCGGCTTCCCTTTTTGACAGAGGAATCTAGAATCCTGGATTCCTCCGTAAATAACTCGCAGTAGGGACGCTACCATCTTCTTACAAGAGAGATGGAATGCTTAGACCGCTACTCCAGGCAGGCGGATTTGCAAAATCCAAGTGTGCCGAAGCTAGAGCTACAAAGATTCTTCTACTAGAACAGGAAGATGTCTGAGACAACAGGCGGTGAAATAGAAAAGTGTATTCATCAAATATGGCTTGGAAAAAACGCACCTCCTACGGAGTGGATGGATACTGTTACCGAATTTGCCAAGAAATATGGCTACGAATATAAGCTATGGACCGAAAAAAATGTAGATAGTCTTGATTGGGATTCTATACCAGGCCTACGGCGAGAATACGGGAAATTCCGAAAAGAAATGGCCGGTCGTGCAGATATTATCCGCCTTCTCGCCCTTTACAAGTTTGGAGGGATCTATATTGATGCCGATTCGGTAATTATGAAACCCTTGAAATTTTCCAAATTTCTGGAAAAGAACAAGGCCGCCGTATTTTTCGGGTGGGAAACAATTTCCAAAGCGGATAGCAAGAAATTGGGAGATTTTGGTCCAGAAATACGCGGGACAAAACGCCTTGTCGCAAATGGACTGATTGGCGCAAAAGCAGGCCATGCATTTATTGAAAAGCTTTTAAACGGTATTGTGTCAAATGCAGAAAGAGAAGCAGAGGGGCACGCTTGGAAACGCGTCGGACCTTTGTATGTCTCGCGGGTGTATTTTACATCAAAGGATTCATTTCCAGATGTACATATATATCCTATGAAGTATTTTTACCCGATGCATTGGAGAGGGATTCAAGATCCCAAGCTACATGAAAAGGTAAAAATTCCCGCTGAATCCATGTTGTTTCAGTATGGATACAGCACGAACTCGTTTCACGACTATTTTAACGATCGCCGTAGGACTAGGCGTAAACGCTAACGCTGCCGCCGACTTCCTACTGGGTTCAGAAAGAACGCATAAAATGGATAGTAGAAGGAGCTAAAGAAGAAATTTAACACAGCGTATGCTAGCGCTACAGAGACCGAATTTCCAATAGACACATTATATGTATAAGAAAGACGCGCTGCTCCTAATCCGAAAAAAATAAGGAACAGAACGTAAAAAACTAGTAGGCTGAGTGATATCTTATACACTTGTTCTTCTTCTGCCGCATTTCCAACAAATCCCTGTTGCCCGGATACGGCCGCTGCGAGGTTTGTTAGATAATTCTTATTGGGTAGGTTCATTCTATCATATGTCTGCGAATTAATCGTCAAACATTGGGTTCGCTAATCCATTCTCAAAGCGAAGCCAGTTCAGCCCTATACAAAACACTTTCACTTCCCAATTCCCGTCTAAGACCCCTCCAGGGGGTTTGACATCCAAAATAAGACGCAGAGAATTCACTCTACTTGCGTTGAAACTACCCGTGGGCTGATGTTCTCCCGGAGTTCGTGCGAATGGGTAGCCATACACAAAGTTAGAATATGCTATATATCCTCCTTTATGACTTGATGCGATGAGTTCGCGGTAATACTGTTCATCCGCATCGCAGATGCTTACACCATTTGCCTGTACTATTGCATTTTGTAAAAGCGGCTGTTCAGCTTTGCGCGGATTCCACTCAGCTTCCAAAACAGAGGTGTAATTCGTCCAGCCATTGTTGTCGCGCACCCCACGTCGCCGCACAAACCAGATAATTTCTTCCAACGGATGATTTGCCTCTAGAGGTAGTTGTATGCGAATTACATCGGAACGTTTTCCAATCGCATATTTGAGTGGTTCTTCAAAATAGAATGTTTGAACCTCTCTATGAAGAATCTCAAAAGGGGTGTGAAGCATTCGCTGCCGAAAGGGCCCATTCACTATGGCACCTTGGGTGAGAAGCTGGACAAATCGAAAATCTGGGGGGTTTGCAGCAGTATTTGCTATCAAGGGTGTAGCGCCTTGATGAAATGGAATGGCTATCGACAAGGGCGTAGATGTACAAGAATCGCGATATCCGCGAAGCTGGCGCACACATTCTTCAAACGGGCGCAATGTAATATGAATCTTCACGAGACCTTCACGTATAGCAATCATAGGGAGAGCTGCTTGGCGATGGGAACGCATGAAAAAAAAGGGTAAGAGGCAATTCAATGTCCCGCCCTCCGTAGGATATTCACGCGGGGCCTGTTCTGCCACGAGACTCGCCAAAGGAATTCGCCCAATATGATCATATGCGACACCAAATTGTTCATTAAAATCGGCATAAAGAAGATTAAATACGTTTATAAAATCCCCGTCAATCGTTTCAATGGTTTTTCCGTCTATTTCTAGTTCCGCCTGTTGTATAATAGCCGTGCCAAGACTATTCGCATATTCCCAAGCTGTCCCAGATACATCATATGTAATTTTACCGGCTTCGTATAATAATTGTGTCTGGGGGTCCAGCCAATGCCCTAGTCGTATTTGAAGAACCGTTCCTAACAAGAGATCACCCACAACGAGGGAGCCTATATCAAAAGAAAACCGCTGGCCGAAAGCACCAGGACCCCGCAAGGGAATTTCTTGCAAGCTGGGTGTAAAGGCTAGAACACGTCGCTCTGTATCCCGCGTGAACCAGGTTGTTTCTGTCCCAAGAGGAAAGAGATCATTTTCCTGTGCTTCCCTGTTTGTCAAATCTAACAGTGTCTTAATGGTCCCCAAGGGCCTTTTTTCGGTTTCTACAGGAACTTCATAATGAATATCAGATATATCATCGGAAGTAGGGATATTTTGAGCTTTCGCGGCCGTAATAGGGGTTGCGGCCTTAAGGGGAGCTGCGGCACGAAGGGATCCGGACCCGGATCCGGACCCTTTCACCAAACTCTGCGACCCTCCAGATAATGTTTGAAATTTTTCAAGAACACGGTTCTTCTTCAAATAGGTGCTAACTTCTTTTATGGAAGGCCCAGCTGACATTCTCTGACTACTGTGTGGGGTTTTGTTTAGACCTTCGCATACCTAAAGTAGGGACGAGATGCTTCATGAGAATGAAACCTGCCGTTCAGCTTGTAGACTTGGATTCGCTACAGAGGCAGCATCCAACGGTTGCCATACATTGGAACGAATTCAATGAGCCAGCCGGCAAACAACATTTTAAGCTGCTTTCCTATCTAGGATCCCTGTATGAGGGGCGTGACATTTTTGATATTGGCACACATCGCGGTGCATCAGCCCTTGCCCTTTCAAATGGACATTCCACAAATCACATTTATTCATTTGATCTTGAACACAAATATACACTACCCGTTGTAAAGAATGTTAGTTATCACAAGGATGATTTAATGTCAGATGCTGGAAAGTCGCTATGGCAGGAAAAGCTACTGGGATCTGCATTCATCTTTTTAGACATTCATACACATGAAGGGACGTGTGAATATGAATTCTACCAATGGCTAAAAGCGCAAAACTATCAGGGCTTTGTGATATGCATCAATATATGGTATTTCAAGGAGATGCGAGATAATTTCTGGTATAAGATTCCAGCGGAGGATAAACTGGATATTACAGATCTGGGACTCTGGGCAGGGACTGGGATTCTTCGTTTCACTCCCTCTGAGCTATGGCCTGCTGTAAAAGTCCCAGACAACTGGACCGTCGTAACAGCTTATTTTGATTTGACAAAGATGCCTGATGCATCCGCTTCGATCAAGGCACGCCCTTCTCAACATTATCTCGCCAGTGCGAAGTGCACTCTTTCTACGGAGCAAAATCTTGTAGTATTCTGTGAACCGGAATCCCTTCAGTTATTACAAGCTATGCGACCGCCATGGCTAGCCTCCAAGACAAAGTATATTCCAATGTCGTTTGAGGACTTTCCTCTCACACAATTCCGCGCGAAAATCCAGGAAAACCGGAGCAGAAACCCCTATGCATTTGATGACCGGAATACGGCGTCCTATTATCTTCTCTGTATGGCGCGATACGCCATGTTGAAGCGCATTCTTGCGGAGAATCCGTTTGGATCCACGCATTTTGCCTGGCTCAATATATGTATTGAGCGAATGGGCTGGAAGAATGTAATGACACTGGATAATGTCTGGACTCAGACCAGGGAGAAATTCAGCACATGTTACATTGATTATCAACCAGAAGCCCTCGTGCGAAAGACTGCCGAGTATTTCAAATGGGGGCGCTGTTCTCTCTGTAGTGGATTCTTTACAGGGTCGGCTACGTATATGAAGGCGTTTTGCGATAAGATTGAGGAAAAGTTTCACCAAATGTTAGAGCTTGGATATGGACACGCAGATGAACAACTCTTTTCTCTTGTTTTCTTTGATAATCGCGAAATCTTTGATGTGTATTACGGAGATTACCAGGAGATGATTGTAAATTATGTAGAGCCAAGAGAGAGGCCAGGAGAACCATTGCGCCTTTTGATAGCGCACAGTTTTGCCGCGGGCGATTATGCCGTGTGCGAAAAGGGGTGTGAAGCGGTATGGAAGGCTTTCAAGCGGGGTAACGCCGAGCTTAGCTCAGATCAGCTAGGACTTCTTATAAGGACCTATAAGAAGTGTCTAGAACAACTAGGAAAGGAGTGTATTCTCCCCTAACGTTTTCTCCAAACCTTTAAAAAATAGGAATCATAATTCACCGTGGAAAGATCAGGTATATCTACATCTACATTGAATACATTCGGATGTTTGTATATATTTCCATTAAGAGATTCTTTTGTATCCAATCCCATATATATACATACAATCGCAATAAGCCGTTCGGCTCCCATGAGCCCCGTTCTTCCTAGGTATGGACCGATCGTCTCCTTTTGTATATTTAAAATCTTCCAAAGAATCTTAAGAGTTTCAAGCGTTCCACCAAATGCGGGTCCAAATATTCCATTCCACTCTTTTGATTCCGTAAATTTCTGTAAAAAGATCTCTTTATTGTCTATTAAAATGGCAGTTGTTAGTGATTGTATATATGTATCATGGAAATAGCAATTATACTCATTGAAATGCCATAGAGGGTAGAGGGGTTTATGAAGGACTGAATCAGGAAGAGGTTTCATAAGAAACATAGAATCATGACATATTAAGAAGTGTTTTGTCTTACAAACCCTTGTTAATAGTTCTATAGCAGCATATATATGACTTCCGTCTACAAAGGTTGAATATACTTCAACTCCCGAAAGATCTTCTGGTAGATGTGAATCAGATGTCTTACATACAAGAATGGGATTGGTAGGATAATATAACCGGATACTTTCTATGGAACGTCTCAAAAGTTCTGTATGTACAAGCTCCTTACCATAATAAGGTATACAAAATGTAATATACTCCATACGAATACGGAATATATTTGACACGTAATAAATCCCGCAAAAATAGCTATCTCAAGAGAAATGGAAGTATTTGGAGGCGTCTATGTAATAAATCTAGATAGGAGAGCGGATCGTTTAAAAGATTTTGAGGCTGGAATGGCGACACTTGAGTTACCCTTCAAGCGCTTTTCTGCGATTGAACGGAAACCTGGGGGGTTAGGATGCTCCCTATCCCATCTTGCTGTTCTAAAGGAAGCCCGGGCACTGGGTTTGAAAAATGTTCTAATCTTTGAGGATGATTTTACCCCCCTTGTGAGCAAGTCCGAATTCTGGGAAGAAATACAGAATTTGTTTGAAAACCATTCCAACTTTGACGTATGTATGTTAGCCTATGCCATGATCAAGGAGGAAGCCTATACGGAGCGTCTGATAAAAGTGATAGAAGCTCAAACCGCATCCGCATATATAGTGAATGCGTGCTTCTATGATACTCTTATTGAGCTGTATGAACGTTCGGTCCCTCTCCTAGAAAAAACCTGGCATCATTGGCTCTACATGAATGATCAAGCCTGGAAAACTCTACAGCCTTCCGCGAATTGGTTCGCATGTAAGAAACGTATTGGCTATCAACGTGCCTCTATAAGTGATTCAGGGTATGAACCAGTTTTCACAGATTACAAGGTCTAATAGAATCTCTTGATATTCCGAATATGATCCAAACAGCGCTGCTCAAATGCCTCGCGCGATTCATCCTTCGACCTTGACATCACTGTAATTCCAATTTCCTTTGAAAGTATTTCATAGGCAGCTGGACTCTTGAGCCCATTGTAGTGAATGAGGATTCCAAAACAGCGGGCATTCTCCGTTAAGGCTTTCTCGCGCAACAGGCGGAATGTATTGACGAAATTATGGAAATCCGCATCCTTATCGCGTTCTCCCGTCTTCACCTGTGTTGCAATCCAAAGCGGCTTATCCGAGCTACAATGTAGTGTATCAATCGCCTGATTTCCCTGCGAGCTCAAATCAAGTCCTAAGACATCGCGCTTAATATCCTTATCCCCAATCACGTGTTCCATATCCGAAAATTCCCTCTCCATGAGGCGGCCAAATTGCGCCTCCTGGTTGCGCCCCTTTTGGCTAGCGGTAGGATCGCCCCCCGATACCACACTCGATCCAAGCGCCTCGATAAACATCTCTTCGGTTCTCACGGACTTATTCTTGAATGCCCTACTCTGAAAACATTGCATCGCCTGAAGTGCAAAAATCAAAGGGTTTTCACATGGGTTATTCATATGAGTAAATCGCGATGTCTCCTTCCAATCCTGTAAGTGAATGTATTTCTTATCCTTGATGCGTTTTGTGAGAATATTCAGAAACACACGCTGCTGCGACTTGTCCAGTGTATTGGCCACCTTTTTCCCTCCATCTGGAATGGGCCTGAGAGAAATACGCATACCACTCAGAGAAACATAGACACCATTCGCGTAGGACTCAATAGACTCATACTGAGCTGCGTGTTTCTCCTTTGGATCCAATGTCTTTATTACATCGGCATATCTCATCGCATCGGGGGATCTCCCATAGATAATCTCAAAATCGGGTTCAAAGTTCTCAACCGGTTCTTGTAACAAATTGGACTTGTAATTCCCATTCCCTCCTGCCATGGTCCACTTGTAATATAAATACTCACCCGATGACTTCTTGAATCTGGTAATTAGAAATGGATTTGTATCGGTCGTTGCTGCCTCCATCGTCTTACATTCGACACGAAAATCATCCACCAAATTATAGCGCCCCGTTGTGCTAATCACCTGATCCATGTCATCGAAATGTGTAGAGTTCTCATTCTGGAAGAGGCAAGGACTCTCATATCTCTCCACAGACTCTCCCTCTATGAAAACACCCATGATCTTCAGCTTGTTGTCATAAATTGCCTCCTCAAATTGCGTCTGTAGGCATTCCAAAAAGTGCTGAAACTGTCTTTGATCCCCTACGAGGTTCTCGCGCCCATTAAATGTGGGATTCATGGCGACTTCCCACGTCTTGATACCGAGCTCCTTAAACATATCCACCGTCTCCTGCCCCCAAAGCTCGGCATCCTTGTAGAATCGCTGAGCTCCTCGCCCCAAAGTCGCCATATCAGGAGTATAATTCGGCTTGGGTAGATTCGCATCGTCCATCCCCCCCTTTGCAGCTTTAATCTGGGCGTCCACGTCGGTCAAAATCTGCGAATAGGACCCGTCGTCATTCTCCCATTGAATATAGTTCACACCACCATTATACATGAACGGTAAAATAGCCCCATATCCTCGGGCATCAATCTGGGCCGGTCCCCGCTGTGGTTCTAACTCCTTCACACAGTAGGGTGTGAGCTTATTGTTGTAAATCTCATAGGTATGGGGCATATTGGTGGCCTTTAAGAAATACATTACTTGGTTTCCTTCATACATATCGATCTTTGCCACATACAGAATAGTAGCTACAGGTGGCGACTGAATACCTCTAGATGCCATGAGTTTGTAATAATGACCAATGTTCCCAGGATCTTCTGAGTTAATATCCGCCGCTGTTGCCGTCTTCAAGTCATCTACTTTGGCAGAAAGCCATCCGCTCATACGAAGTGTTTGCATGGGAGTTCTATGTATTAGTGGAGCCTTAGCTTTAGGCCTCTCAACCTTAGTTCCCATATTTCAGGAACCCACGGTCGTGTTCTATTCGGTAAAGGCTCCATGTATCTACAATGGCCGTCATCTCTGTGCTTGGAGAACCCAGCAAGGTATCATTCGGGGCAGGGGCCAAGCTTGTATAAAGTGTGGGCCTATCGGCCGTTGTGAAATTCACAGAACCCTCTGGCTGACGCTCGGAAGAAGCTAGACGCCCACGAATATCTCCCAGATTCCACGACATTTCACCAATACCCGCACCACAATCCCTATCCTCTTTTGCGTGATGTGTGAGCGAATTCCATATAAAGGAATTAAAAAACGTTTCGCGATCACGCCCAGCTATAACAAGAGATTGACCGAGGTAATATTCCGTGTCGGCGGATGGCGAAAACCGCCAGCGTTTCCCTACTCTTAAATCATTCTGCGTGCGTAAAAACCAGACGATGCGACTCGCAGGGTGTTGGGCGTCTAGGCGCCGTGTGACCAACGATGGAACCCCTTTTACAAGCGGGGCATAGTCGGCTGGACTGAAGGTATATGTATTCTCATATAGGTGAGTATAGGGGATTTCGATTGGTTCCACGCGAAGTGCCACCTGTGTCTCTCCATCCGTATACATATGCCGTGTTTCCAATTGAAGAGTAGGGGGGGCGATGGCTGTTCGGAGCAATGTCTGGAAGGTTTGCACTCCGAGCTGCATCGTAGAACCCCAAGGTGTCGGGGCCTTTGTGGCACTTGTATCCGATGTCTCTAC
>Ga0209189_1002406_pt1 | contig 13108 bp, 7 predicted proteins | sample C_130820_EF_Meta_FD_187308 | JGI IMG/M metagenome (GOLD analysis project Ga0209189, IMG submission 187308) | Freshwater microbial communities from Lake Croche, Canada to study carbon cycling - C_130820_EF_MetaG (SPAdes) (version 3) | ecosystem: Environmental > Aquatic > Freshwater > Lake | place... | reverse complement strand
GTATTAACTCTAGTGTTTATATTGGTGGTTCTGTTGGTATTGGAACTACAAATCCAACATCAAAACTTTATGTTGTTGGTGATTCATTCTTTACTGGTGTTGTAAGTTTCACTAATAATAATATAAGAATTGGTAATGTATCTACTGGTTCTTCTATTGCTGTTGGTACTGGTGTTCATAACTTCTTTGCTGGTGCTAATGCTGGAGCAGCAACCACTTCTGGAAGTGATAATATCTTTTTTGGTCGTTGTGCAGGACAATGTAACACCACTGGATCTAATAATTTCTTTGCTGGATTTAATGCTGGATGTAATGTTACCACTGGAGCTTGCAATAACTTCTTAGGTAATAATGCAGGACAGGGAACATTAAACTCACTTCTTACTATTAATTCAGTTACTTCTGGTGCTGGTACTGTTAATACTACTTTTAGTAATGTATCTGCTATTGGTGGATCTGGTAGTGGAGCACAATTTACTGTTGTAAGAGATGCTGGTGGTTTAGTTAGTACAATTACTATTACAAATCCAGGAGCAAATTATGCTGTAGGTGATACACTTGTTATTGCTGGTGCACTTGTTGGAGGAACTACTCCTACTAATAATATTACAATTACTGTCATTTCTCTTGGTGTTGTTGGAAGTTTTAACAACTTCTTTGGTTTAAATGCCGGAAGATGTAATAACAACGGATCTAATAATAACTTCTTTGGTTTATATTCTGGAACTTCAAACACCACCGGATGTCATAATAACTTCTTTGGACAAAGAACAGGATGTTCTAACACTTCTGGAAATAGTAACAACTTCTTTGGTCTTTATTCTGGATGTTTAAACACCACTGGATGTCATAATAACTTTTTCAGTACTAGTTCCGGAAGATGCAATACAACAGGAAGATACAATAATTATTTTGGATTTTTAGCTGGATTTAATAACAATGGATTTTGCAATAACTTTATAGGTGTAGGTGCAGGAAGAAGTACTACTGCTGCATCTAATAATAACTTCTTTGGTTTATATGCTGGTAAGGGTTTTGGTATAACTGTTAATGGAGGTGACAATAACTTCTTTGGTAATAGTGCAGGATTTAATTTTACTAGTGGATCTTGCAATAACTTCTTAGGTTGTCAATCAGGATTCTGTAATACTACTGGAAATCACAATAACTTCTTTGGTTGGAGAGCAGGAGTTTTAAATGCTACTGGTTCTAATAATAACTTCTTTGGTCAGAGTGCAGGATGTACTCAAACTTCTGGTGATAGAAATGTTGCCATTGGTTATAGTGTTCAATTACCAATAATCACTGGTGATGATCAATTAATTATTGGTTCTGGCAGTACTTCTTGGATTACTGGTAATAGTAGTTTCAATGTTGGTATTGGAACTACAAATCCAACACAAAAACTACACATTTTGGGTAATGTAAGAGTCACTGGTGCTGTCTATGACTCTACAAACTCAGCAGGAACAACAGGCCAAGTTCTTCAATCAACTGCAACTGGAACTTTATGGGCAACTGCTGCTGCTGGTGGTTCTGGTAAGTTTGATACAACGATTGACAATGTAATTTACGTTCAACCAACAGGAACATTAGATATTGTTGGTGTTGGTACAACAGTTACTCAAATTACAACACTTCCTTCTGGTTCAAACAAATATCTTGTTCATTCAATTCACGTTACAAACATATCCAATGGTGATGCCGAAATCACTGCTGGTTTTGTAATGAATGCAAGAAAAGTTCCAGCAACTATTAGTATAGGTGGTGGTGCAGGTATTAATACAATTACAGTTGGTTCTGCAAGTAGTATTATCGTTGGTATGGCAGTCACAGGACAAGGTAATATTGGTGAAACTACAGGTATTGGTTCAACTGCTGGATTCCAGTATAATACTTATGTAACCAGTGTAGACGGAACTAGAGTTACACTCAGTAAACCAATTGCAGGTCAGGCAGTAAGTGGTACTGCTTGGTTCTCACCAGTATCCAAGGTTTCATCCAGACTTCCAGTTCCTGTGGGTTCTGCTGTTGAACTCTTAAAACAACCAATGGTTCTCAATGCACTGGATAGTATTGTGTTACAATCTACTGGTGCTGGTACTGGTATTGGTTCAACATCAACCGCAGCAATTTCGCAAACAGCAAACTCTAACATTCTTACAGTTACTGCAGGTGCTGCGATTACAAACTTTATTGCAGCAGGTCAATTAATTGCACCAACTGGTATTAACACTGGTATTCAGACGAATACTTTTGTAGGTGTTGGTTATACTCCCGGTTCACTGTTAGTTCCAATGACAAGACCAGCAACAGTATCAGTTGCATCTACATCACTTTCATTCACAGAAGTCGTTGTTCCACAAGACGGTGCATTACAAGTCACGGTTGTTTATCAGTCATCAACAGATACTGCATATCTGAATGGTACTGGAACTGTTTCTGCTGCCTCTTCAAATACTACATCAGTAACTGCAGGACTTTCTACAATTCCGGTTGCTTATTATGGAACTGGAATTACTTATCCATCAATCATTCAGTCCATCCGAGTTGCAAATATTTCTGATGGATTAGTCTATCCTGGTGGTGATTATCCAGTCTCCGTAGGTATTGGTAATAGTGATACAATCTTCTCTTGGTTAGCATATAATATGGTAATTCCAAAGAACTCTTCAATTGAACTTTGCGAAGCACCGAAGAGAATTGGTATCGGTCAATCAATCTTTGCGATTACTAATACACCATACGCAATAGAAATACAAGTCGCAGGAAAACAAAAAACTTCTTAATTTATGAGTATTCTTATATCATTACCTTGTTATGGTGGATTGGTGAATGAAAAAACCACAACATCACTCTTTAATCTTGGTAAACTTTTAGTTCGTAATAACGTAGAACACGGGATTATGACCGTCGCAAATGAGTCACTGATTACTCACGGACGGTCAAGAATTGCTAATTTCTTTATGAATAATACAGAGTTTGAGTATCTGTTCTGTCTGGATGCTGATGTTGCATTTCAACCAGAAGATATGTTGAAGTTATATTCATATCAAAAACCAATTGTGTCTGCATCATATCCAATGAAAACACTTCCAATACGACACTGTTATGAACTTTATAATCCTGTAAAGTTATGTGGAAATCTGGTAAAAATTGGTGGAATTGGTATGGGATTTGTATTAATTCATAGAAGTGTATTTGAGAAACTAAATAAACATTATAGTGAATTAAAGTATTTTCCAGAATTGAATAATTCAAACTATCCAATTACTGAAAAAGAATATCATAATTCATATCACTACTTTGCCGAAATGAATAAGGAAGGAAAATACTTGGGAGAAGATATGAGTTTCTTTCATCGTGTGAGTGATATTGGTTATGATGTTTGGATGGATACAAGTATAGAATTACAGCACATCGGTTCTCACGTATTCGGTAAGTAAAATGGCAATTGGAGTATTTGGTCTACAAGTTGCTTATAAATTAAAAAGACTTGAGGTGATGAGTACTGATGATACTTATGGTTGGTTTGGTGGTGGTGCTACACCAGCATCAGTATCAATAGTAGACCGTATAGATTTTTCTAATGACACTGGAACAGCAAATATTAGAGGTCCATTAAGTTCAGCAAGATATAATTTAGCAGCAACAGGAAACTCTAACTATGGTTGGTTTGGTGGTGGTATTAATCCAGCAGCAACACCAACAACAGTATCAAGAGTAGACCGTATAGATTTCTCTAATGATTCTTCCACGGCATCACCAAGAGGTCCATTAAGTTCAGCAAAATATCGTTTAGCAGCAACAGGAAACTCTAACTATGGTTGGTTTGGTGGTGGTACGGTTCCTACATTAGTACCAATATCAAAAGTAGACCGTATAGATTTCTCGAATGATTCAGTATCGGCATCACCAAGAGGACCATTGAGTTCGGCAAGAGGAATTTTGGCGGCAACAGGAAACTCTAACTATGGTTGGTTTGGTGGTGGTTTTGTTGCAGGACCAGTAGCAACAGTAGACCGTATAAATTTCTCTAATGATTTAGCAACAGTATCACAAAGAGGCACATTAAGTTCACCAAGAAATGCTTTAGCAGCAACAGGAAACTCTAACTATGGTTGGTTTGGTGGTGGTAATACTGCCCCCAGCTCAGTAACAACAGTAGACCGTATAGATTTTTCCAATGACACTGGAACAGCATCACAAAGAGGTTCATTAAGTGCAGCAAGATATGCGTTAGCAGCAACAGGAAACTCTAACTATGGTTGGTTTGGTGGTGGTTACGGTACATTTCCAATTAAATATTCAGTAGTAGACCGCATAGATTTCTCTAATGATTTGGCAACAGTATCAGTTAGAGGTTTGGTATCATCTCCAGCTCCCTCACCAGGAAAAACTTTATTGGCAGCAACATCAGGACAAGCAAAAGGACCAGCAATCAAACTGCAAAAAACAGGGAATTATGGTTGGTTTGGTGGTGGTAATGGTCCTGGACCATTAGCAACGGTAGAACGTATAGATTTTTCTAATGATTTAGCAACAGCATCACCAAGAGGTCCATTAAGTTTAGCAAGACAACAATTAGCAGCAACAGGAAACTCTAACTATGGTTGGTTTGGTAGTGGTAATAGTCCTCTAACAGCAACAGTAGACCGTATAGATTTCTCAAATGATTTAGCAACAGCATCACCAAGAGGTCCATTAAGTGCAGCAAGATATAATTTAGCAGCAACAGGAAACTCTAACTATGGTTGGTTTGGTGGTGGTAAGGGAACAACAGCAACAGTAGAACGTATAGATTTCTCTAATGATAATGCAACAGCATCAAGAGGTCCATTAAGTGCAGCAAGATATAATTTAGCAGCAACAGGAAACTCTAACTATGGTTGGTTTGGTGGTGGTGCTTTTCCAGTAGTAGCAACAGTAGACCGTATAAATTTTTCTAATGATTTAGCAACAGCATCACCAAGAGGTCCATTAAGTGCAAATAGACAAGCTTTATCAGCAACATCAAACTCTAATTATGGTTGGTTTGGTGGTGGATTTCCTGCAGTAGCAACAGTAGACCGTATAGATTTCTCTAATGATTTAGCAGCAACATCACCAAGAGGTCCATTAAGTGCAGGAAGAGCATATTTAGCAGCAACATCAAACTCTAATTATGGTTGGTTTGGTGGTGGTTTCCCAGCAGTAGCAACAGTAGACCGTATAGATTTCTCTAATGATAATGCAACAGCATCAATAAGAGGTCCATTAAGTTCGCCAAAATATCAATCAGCAGCAACCTCCAACACACCAATAGGATAAATACTTGAAACTACATTATTCTTTATGAAGCAGAACATTATTATTATTGATAATTTCTATGAGAATCCATATGAAGTTCGTCAATATGCACTGAACCTGGAGTATCCACAACCACAAGACGGTTATACATATCCAGGCAGAAACTCAAACGGAACTTTTTACAATCAAGAGATTCACGATAAGTTTGAAAATCTCATTGGAAGACATTTGATTCCAGCACAAGAAGGTAATCACGGAGATTTTAGATTATCATTAGAAGCAGATACATATCAACAAGATATTCATATTGACCCAATCTGGGAATGGGGTTGTGTTCTTTATATGAATCTACCACATCAGTGTATTGATGAGGCAGGAACATCTTTCTGGAAACATAAGAAACTGGGATGGGAAAAATGTCCTGAAAGAGAAGAAGCATCCTGGTTTGGTTATACTTCTTATGATGAAATCCGTGATGGTATTATCTACGGTGATGGACTTGACCGTTCCAAGTGGGAAAGATACTGTTTGGCAAATATGAAGTATAATAGAGCAGTTATCTTTGACCCAAAACTCTGGCACTCGCACGGAGCAAACTTTGGGGATTGTTTAGAAAATGGTAGATTAGTTCAATTGTTCTTTTTTAATAATGCATAAGACTTATTTTTTTGAAAGTGGATTACCTCGTTCTGGTTCTACATTACTTTCTGCAATTCTAAATCAAAATCCAGACATTCACTGTGGTGCTATATCTCCTGTATTGGAGATTATGTATTATACAGAGCAATACTTTGAAGGCTCAGAGCAGGCACTTGCATATCCAAAACCAGCACAGCATCATAAGATTATTTCAAGTGTGATTGATAATTATTATGATGATATTGATAAACCAATTATCTGTGACAAATGCAGAGCTTGGCCTAATAACACCGAAAGAATACAAGAATACATTACAAAGACTCCAAAGATTCTGTGTCCTGTAAGAGATGTGGTAGAGATTCTTGCATCTTTTATTCAAATGATTCATCGCAATTCAAATCAAGTATCATTTGTAGATAAGGCACTCATAGAGAAGGGATATAAACCTACTGATGATAATCGGTGTGATTATCTAATGTGCCCTGAAGGTATTGTAGACCAGTCTCTGTATGCCTTTGGAGAGGGGTTTAACAAGGGTTGTGGGAGGTATATGCATATGATTGAGTATAATGACTTGGTGAACCGTCCAGAAGACACGATGCGAAAGGTTTATAAGTTTTTAGAGATTCCTGAATACAAACACGACTTTGGAAATGTAAGTCATAAATATAGGGAGAAAGATAATGAAGTTTACGGATTGAGTGATATGCACGAAGTTCGTAAGCAAGTGAAAAGAACTTCCAAAAGACCCGAAGAAGTTTTGAGTGATTATGTATTGAATAAGTATTCTGGTATGGAATTTTGGAGAAAGGCAAAACAACCCATCAGTCTTTTCATATAAGTAAATGACAATCAATAACAACAATATATTTGGAGCATTTACTCTCAATGAAGCAAGAGGGTCAAGACTGACTGGTGATTGGTTGAATAAAGAATCCGTTGCGAATTATGGTTGGTTTGGTGGTGGTGCAACACCAACAACAGTAGCAACAGTAGACCGCATAGATTTTTCTAATGATACTGCAACTGCAACAGCAAGAGGTTCATTAAGTGCCGCAAGACAGGGATTAACAGCAACAGGAAACTCTAACTATGGTTGGTTTGGTGGTGGTGGATTTCCTAGAATATCAACAGTAGACCGTATAGATTTCTCAAATGATGCAGCAACGGCATCACCAAGAGGTCCATTAAGTTTAGCAAGATTGAAATTAGCAGCAACAGGAAACTCTAACTATGGTTGGTTTGGTGGTGGTTATAATCCTCCATCACCATTTATAAGATTTTCAACAGTAGACCGTATAGATTTCTCAAATGATGCAGCAACAGCATTAGCAAGAGGTCCATTAACTTCTGCAAGATATGGTGTAGCAGCAACAGGAAACTCTAATTATGGTTGGTTTGGTGGTGGTAATAATCCTCAAACAACAACAGTAGACCGCATAGATTTCTCTAATGATTCTTCCACGGCATCACCAAGAGGTCCATTATTATCACCAGGAGGAAGATCTAATTCAGCAGCAACAGGAAACTCTAACTATGGTTGGTTTGGTGGTGGTTTTTCTAATGGTTTTGACGTCATTTCAACAGTAGACCGCATAGATTTCTCTAATGATTCTGCAACGGCATCACCAAGAGGTCTATTATTATCACCAGGAGGAAGAGCTGCTTTAGCAGCAACAGGAAACTCTAACTATGGTTGGTTTGGTGGTGGGCAACCTGGAATTGGTAAGACAACAGTAGAACGTATAGATTTCTCTAATGATTTAGCAACAGCATCACCAAGAGGTCCATTACCATTAAGTTCGGCAAGATATCAATTAGCAGCAACCTCAGGAGTTCTCAATATTCGCAGACAAAAAGCAGGGAATTATGGTTGGTTTGGTGGTGGTCAAAATCCCGGAGCAACACCAACAACAGTAGCAACAGTAGACCGTATAGACTTCTCAAACGATTTAGCAACAGCATCACCAAGAGGTCCACTATTTACAGCAAGACAATCATTAGCAGCAACAGGAAACTCCAACTATGGATGGTTTGGTGGTGGTATTAATCCAGCAGCAACACCAACAACAGTATCAACAGTAGATCGTATAGATTTCTCCAACGATTCTGCAACAGCATCACCAAGAGGTCCATTAAGTTCCCTAAGAAATGGTGGAGCAGCAACAGGAAACTCTAACTATGGTTGGTGGGGTGCTGGTTTTGCACCATCAATATCAACAGTAGAACGTATAGATTTCTCTAATGATTCTGCAGGAGGATCATTTAGATGTATATTGAACTTGGGTGGTAGTTTAGTAAGTCGATTAACAGCAACATCAAACTCTAACTATGGTTGGTTTGGTGGTGGTTTTGTACCTGCTGCTACATCAGCAATAAATCGTATAGATTTCTCTAATGATTCTGCAACAATATCGGTTAGAAATCCATTAAGTGGAGTAAGAGTTTTTTTATCAGCAACAGGAAACTCCAACTATGGTTGGTTTGGTGGTGGTCAAAATATATCAGCAATAGCAATAGTAGATCGTATAGATTTCTCAAATGACCTATCATCAGTATCCCCAAGAGGTTCATTAAGTTCCCCAAGACAATTATTAGCAGCAACATCAAATACTAACAAATAAACATTATGAAATCAGGAGCAAGTGAAAGTTCTTATTTTTTTCTTGAAGAATATTATAAGTTTCCAGAAAACATTATAGTTTCTCATTTACCACAAGAACTTCAACAATCAAATAAACCAATTAAAATTTTATGGTCGCAACATTCTTACGACCAACCAGTATATCTTAACTTTGATTTTTCAATTTGTGATTTAATTGTATCTCCATCTAACTGGTGTAGAGAACAATTCATCAAGTATCATCACATTCCAGAAGATAAAATCGTCACAATTCCAACAGGAGTATCAAAACAATTCACATACTCCAATAAAAAATCAAAGACATTCATCTATACTTCCATACCTTATAAAGGTCTTGAAGTATTAGCAAAAATCATTCCACATATTCCAGAAGCAACATTCAAGATTTTTTCTGCGATGAATCTTTATGATATTCAAGAAGACCCATACACAGAACTTTATGAGTATCTCAAATCACTTCCAAATGTAATCTACTCACCAGCAGTAGACCAACAAGAACTGATAGAGCACTTACAAGATGCAGCATTCTTCATTCATCCAAACATCTGGGAAGAAACATTCTGCGTTTCTCTTGCAGAGGCTATGTCTTGTGGATGCTTTCCAATTCTTACAGATATTGGAGCACTCCCAGAAGTATCAAATGAGATTGCAAATATTGTTCCAATGGAAGGTATAAGAACATCAAAGGGATATGAAGTCACAGACAACTTCCTAAATAATTTTATAGGTACTTGTAAGTCAGCATTACATTTCTTTGATACCGACAGGCAATACTACAACGAAATTTCACAATCTGTTTCACAGTATGCTACTGAAACTTATGATTGGAAGTTGATTTCTAAACTATGGGAAAATTCTATGAACTCTTTATTAGCACCAGAAACGAATGAACTTTATTTCCGTCCACAAACACTAGATGAATGGATATACAATGAAGTTTATGTAGATAATACTTATGAGGTAGGACAATTCAACGAAGATGACATTGTAGTTGATATTGGAGCACACTCTGGTTATTTTACAAAACTCTGTTTAGATAAAGGTTGCAAACAAGTACATTGCTTTGAACCAGAAGAAGAAAATTTCCAATCTCTTTTGGAAAATCTTTCTTCTTATAATCAATATCAACCTTATCAATTAGCAGTTTATAAGGAAATGGGAACTTATGATTTTTGTGTTGTTCCTGGAAAGAATACTGGACTGCATTCTTTATATGAAAGAGGTGGAATTTCAACAAAGGTGAATTGTGTATCTCTTGATAATATTCTATCAAATTTACCAAAAGTTTCATTACTAAAAATTGATACCGAAGGTTCTGAATTTGAGATTTTGATGAACTCAAAACTACTTCATAAGGTTGAACGAATTGTTGGTGAATATCATAATGATTTAACCGAGTATCATATTCAAAATTTAATTGAATTTTTGGAACGCAATGGTTTTATAATTGATAAAATTAAAGAAACTAATGATACGTCAGGAACTTTCTTTGCATCGCATAAATAAACATAGTTATCATTTTATAGAAAATAAATGACTGAAAATTGCAATCAACTAAAAGTTATTTCTCCAGAAGAAGCAGTAAGTAACGAAGAATATCTAAAACAAGCATTTGATGAAGTACTTCGTTGGGAAGATGCAGATAAAGAACTCGCACAAGGAAGAACTAATTTCCAGATTGAAAAGTTCTTTCTGTTAGAGCAATACACAGTTCCAGCAGCATTTCAGGCAGCAATTAAGAATCGTCGTATTCTTGCCGAAGGTTATATGCAGAAACTGATTGAGATGAAAGAGAAAGTTCGTGAGTTTGAGTATCGTTGGAAAGATAAGAATACCGATGAACCTGTAGAGTGGCATACTTCTGGACCGAATGGTGGTTCAAAAAAACTCTACTGGCACGATTTGGATTCAATCTCAACTCAAAACTATCTAAAGTCTTGTGAGTTGGAAATTCGTGACCGTATTCAACAAATGAATTTCTTTGATAAGATTATTAATCGTTTGATTGAACTGAATGGTGGTAAGACAGTCACCAGAGAACAGTTTGAGAATGAGGACCACGTTTATTGGGAACGTCGTTTTGCAGAGCAATCTCTGGATGAAATGGTGAGTTCCAAAACTGGTATTAGTATCGGTAATCTTCACTCAATGAGAAGAGGAACTGCTCCTACATTGGTCAGTGATGATGCAAACCGAATCAAGAATGGTTATGGTTCACTTGCTGATGCAATTGATAATCCAGAAAGATTCTTAAATACACTGCAAGAGAAAGTTCTTCGTGGTATTGAAGAAGTGACGAATACTGATTTAGGTTTGCTTGCACCTGGAACAGAACAACATCAGCAACTTTTAGAATCCAGAAACTCATAAGGAGAAAGTAGATGCCAGCAGGAGACGTATTCGGTCTTGATGGATTTTTTCTAAACGTATCAAATCCAGTTGTTGTTTCTACAATAGGTATCAATTCCACTGCTGCTGGTGCTGGTATTACTGTTGTGAGTGGAGTTTTGAATGCTACTGCTGGTATTGCAACTCTCACTCTTTCAACTGCTGCTGGTCTTTCTACAACACCTTTTTATATTGGTGCAAAGATTGCAGTTTCTGGTCTTTCCAGTTCTACTGGTATAGCATTTACTGGATATAATGGAACCTTTAACGTCACAGGATTTGCAGGAACTACAACAGTTTCTTATGCAACTACTGGTTATGTTGGTGGTGTAACTGCTGGTATTACCACGACTGGTTTGGTAATGTTAGTGACTGATACTGCGGTTACAAATACCACTTGGAGTAGTGCTCAAACTCACGGTTTTTTTGCTGGTGGTGAAAGTACAGGATTTAGCATCTCAACAGTAGACCGTATAGATTTCTCTAATGATTCTGCAACAGCATCAGTAAGAGGTCCATTAAGTTCAGTAAGACGACAATTAGCAGCAACAGGAAACTCTAACTATGGTTGGTTTGGTGGTGGTGGTCCTGGATCATTATCAACAGTAGACCGTATTGATTTCTCAAATGATAATGCAACAGCATCACCAAGAGGTCCATTAAGTTCAGGAAGATATTTATTAGCAGCAACAGGAAACTCTAATTATGGTTGGTTTGGTGGTGGTGGTATTCCAACACCAGCAGTAGTATCAAGAGTAGACCGCATAGATTTCTCTAATGATTCTTCCACGGCATCACTAAGAAGTACATTAAGTTTAGCAAGAAGATTTTTAGCAGCAACAGGAAACTCTAATTATGGTTGGTTTAGTGGTGGTTCTATTCCTGCATCACCACCAGTATCAACAGTAGACCGCATAGATTTCTCTAATGATTCTTCAACAGCAACAGCAAGAGGTCCATTAAGTTCTGTAAGATATCAATCAGCAGCAACAGGAAACTCTAACTATGGTTGGTTTGGTGGTGGTTTAATTCCAACACCAGCAGTAGTATCAACAGTAAACCGTATAGATTTCTCTAATGATTCTGCAACAGCATCAGTAAGAGGTCCATTAAGTTTAGCAAGAACTAGATTATCAACAACAGGAAACTCCAATTATGGTTGGTTTAGTGGGGGAGCAAGTGGTTCTCCAATAGCATCAGTATCAACAGTAGATCGTATAGATTTCTCTAATGATTCTTCAACAGCATCACCAAGAGGTCCATTAAGTTCCGCAAAATATAATTTAGGAGCAACATCAGGACAGGCAAGGTCTTCAAGTATTCGTCTACAAAAAGCAGGGAATTATGGTTGGTTTGGTGGTGGTATTGATGTGGGACCAGTAGCAACAGTAGACCGTATAGATTTCTCTAATGATTCTGCAACAGCATTACAAAGAGGTCCATTAAGTTCACCAAGAGGTAGATTGTCAGCAACAGGAAACTCTAACTATGGTTGGTTTGGTGGTGGATTTCCTGCAGTAGCAATAGTAGACCGTATAGATTTCTCTAATGATTCTGCAACAGCATCACCAAGAGGTCCTTTAAGTTCAGCAAGAGGATATTTGGCAGCAACAGGAAACTCTAACTATGGTTGGTTTGGTGGTGGAAGTGATGCTGGTCCTTCATTTTCAACAGTAGACCGTATAGATTTCTCTAATGATTCTGCAACAGCATTACAAAGAGGTCCATTAAGTTCACCAAGAGGTAGATTGTCAGCAACAGGAAACTCTAATTATGGTTGGTTTGGTGGTGGACAGCCTGGACCAGTATCAACAGTAGACCGTATAAATTTCTCTAATGATTTAGCAGCAATATCAATAAGAGGTTCATTAAGTTTACCAGAAAGATATAGTTTAGCAGCAACAGGAAACTCTAACTATGGTTGGTTTGGAGGTGGTAATCCTGGATCATTGGCAAGAGTAGACCGTATAGATTTCTCTAATGATTTAGCAGCAACATCACCAAGAGGACCATTAAGTGCAGCAAGAGGTAGATTGTCAGCAACAGGAAACTCTAACTATGGTTGGTTTGGTGGTGGATTTCCTGCAGTAGCAATAGTAGACCGTATAGATTTCTCTAATGATTCTGCAACAGCATCACCAAGAGGTC
>Ga0209189_1002405_pt1 | contig 13112 bp, 5 predicted proteins | sample C_130820_EF_Meta_FD_187308 | JGI IMG/M metagenome (GOLD analysis project Ga0209189, IMG submission 187308) | Freshwater microbial communities from Lake Croche, Canada to study carbon cycling - C_130820_EF_MetaG (SPAdes) (version 3) | ecosystem: Environmental > Aquatic > Freshwater > Lake | place... | reverse complement strand
GTGCTTGTGTGGTAATGATAATTGTTTTGAAAGGTATGTCCCATTAACGTATCTAAACTGCTTCTATTCAGGGTTGATCCATCAACCTCCTTAAATCCAAAAATCGGGAATCCATCTAATGCCCAAGCAACCGGCTGGCTCGGGGTCAAATTGTTCATAATACATAGCGGAGCAATATGGTAATGGTAATCATCTCCTCTTCCACAATGCCCACCACAAGAATCCAATTCACCTTGTATCAAAGGATCTCCTGCATCGGTATAATTTGCTCCCTGCTTTGTTGGTTCAAAAATCGGAATTCCGTTAACTGCTATAGCAATAGGCCCATCTACCAAATGTGCTGTAGGAGTAGTTGCAAATTGTGCTTTCACCGGAATTTTCATCGTAATTGCATAAGGAACAGCTGTTTGTGAATTCCAACCTGTTATCCCTTTCATTATTTTATGCGTTGGCAATCCTGTAGATTTTATATATGCATATTGACTATCATAAGTTACTACCAAATTATAACCAGTTAAATTTTTAAAACTATTGGCAACTTCGGCTGGACTATAAGATAATATTACAGTTTTGATGATATCCGTAGGATCTGTTGATGATTTTTTTGAACATGATACAATGATCAACACAAAAAAGCTTACTATATAAAGAAAAGATTTTTTCATATTTAAATTAAATAAATTCCCTTATTAAAAAATATTTTTAGGTAGATTTTATTGCGTTATTGTACCCGCTACCCCGTAAAACTTAGAACCATTGATATACGGATCGGTTTGTGTTGTATGGTAATGATAAGTGCCGGCAGGAAAATCTGCAGTTGCTGAAGTATGTCCATGGTAACTGTCCAACATCGCATTTGTAACTAGTGCACCATTTTCTTCAGGACCATAAACTGGGTATCCATCCAATAAAAAGCCAACTAACGATGATTTTGAATATTTCACAGAAGTTAAATATAATGGCTCTACGTGATAATGATATGCTCCTTGTGCTTGAGGGTGACCATAGTATTGATCAAAACCCTTTTTTTCATCTGTCAATGGAACCCCACCTGCTGCATATTGATTATAAAGAGGAATTCCATCTAATGCAAATCCCATTGGTCCCATTGGTGTAGAGGTAGGATTTGTATTTGGCTTTGGTACGAGAGGAATTTTAAATGTATACGTTTTTTCAGTTATATCATTTGGAGCTCTTTTGAAAGTTTCGCCATCAAAAGTTATCCCAGAAAATACACGATATAAACTATTGGTCATCGGCCAGTAGCAGCTAATATGATCTGGTAATCCACTAGTTTTTATTGTTAGAAATGTTCCGTCTGAAGTTATACTGGTTGCACCATAAATTTTAGAATAAACTGCCGGAATTGAATTTCCCGGATTTACAGGAGTAACTGTTGATGAACTATCATTCTTTTTTGAACAAGAAATTATACTGCATGTTATGAAGGCGATAAAAAAGACTTTTTGCATAATTTAAATTTTCTTTACATCGTTAAGATGATTAAATCTGAAAAATTCAGATTTTTAGATTTCGGCAATGATGGATTTCAAATTAATGAAATAGTTTAATAAAAAAAAATTATTAATAAAAATTCGAACGATTAAAAATGTTTTAACAATAAATTTATAAAATCCGTCAAAAAACTAAAAAAAATCATATCATTATATTACAATTTTATTGATACAATGCAATGAATAGGTAAAATTAGATACCTCTTTATATTTATTTTTTTAAACATGAAGCATTTTCGTCTTATTTTTTTAGTTTTTTTGGGGATAAATATTGCTGAGGCTGCACAATCACAAGTTAAATCTTATTTATCTGTTAAAGACCAATTGGACTTAAAATACATTACCAAAAAAGCAATAGATCCAATTGTTGTGGATGGAAAATTAGAGGAGCAAACTTGGCAAAAAGCACAAATTGCTTCAAAATTTATTCAAAACTTTCCAAACGATACATTATTGGCGAAAGCCCAGACAGAAATAATGGTTTCTTTTGATGAGAAATATTTATATGTGGCAGCAAAAGCATACAATGCAGTTAAAAACCAACATTATGTTGCACCATCTTTGAAAAGAGATTATAGAGGTGAGGCTTATGATGCTGTAGTTATTAGTATAGATCCATACATGGATCGAACAAACTCTTTTTCTTTTGGGATCAATCCGTTTGGCGTACAACGCGAAGGCTTGGTGGTAAATGGTGGTTCCCAAACTGAGGATTTAAGCCTTTCTTGGGACAATAAATGGATTAGCGAATCAAAAATTTATGAAGATTATTGGATAATGGAAATGGCAATTCCATTGAATACAATCCGGTTTAAGAATGGAGCAAAAGAATGGCTTATAAACTTTTATAGGGTAGATAGCTATACCGGCCAACGCTCAGGATGGAGTAGGATACCTTCTCAATATGCGATGATTTCACTGGCATTTTCAAAAGTACTTGAATTTGAAACTCCTATAACCAAAACTGGTCCTAACATTTCTTTAATTCCATTTAGTTCTGCAGGACTGGTAAATAATCCAGTTTTTAAAAATGGTATCCGATCTTTAGACCATAAACCAAAGCTTAGTTTTGGAGGTGATGCAAAAATTGGGATTGGAAGTTCTTTAAATTTAGATCTTACTGTGAATCCAGATTTTTCTCAAGTTGAGGTAGACAATCAAGTTACGAACCTAGATCGTTTTGAAATACTTTTCCCAGAGAAAAGGCAGTTTTTTTTAGAAAATGCAGATTTGTTTGCAAATTTTGGTGTAGATGGAATACGCCCGTTTTTTTCTAGAAGAATAGGTGTAACACGCGACCCTACAACCGGGCAAAATGTAGAAAACAAAATTGATGGTGGTTTAAGACTAAGTGGAAAAATCAACAATAACCTTCGGTTGGGATTTCTTCAAATGCGATCAGCCGCAATTGATTCCATAAATCAACCCGCAAATAGTTTTTCTGTTTTAACACTTCAACAAAAAGTTTTTTCAAGGTCAAGCATTGGAATGATAGTTACCAATAAACAAGCTTTAGGAGATCCTCACCACAATCGGGTAGCCGGACTTGATTACAATATCGCATCAAAAAACAATGTTTGGAATGGTAAATTGTTTTATCAAAAATCATTCGAAAACCTAAGCACTCAAAAAAACCAAGCTTATGGTGCAACTTTGATTTATGATACTCGATTCATTGAGTCTAGACATAAATTTGCTGTTGTTGAAAATAATTTCAATCCAGAAATGGGCTATTTAAAAAGAAAAGGATTTCAACGTTATTCTGGAACAACTATTTTATCAAAATACGCAATTCAATCATCAATCAATAGACATGGTCCAGGTATTGATTATGAATTCATTCAAGTGCCGGGAATTGGTCTAACAGATTTTAATGCAAGCATAGGATATTCTATCGTATTTAGAAACAATGGTTTGTTTGAATCATGGATCAGAAAAGATTACACTAAGCTTACTTATGATTTTGACCCAACAAATACCAATGGTAAAAAATTATTAAGCAATCAAACTTTCAATTATTATTCGATAATTGCAAAATTTAGTTCAGATTTTAGAAAAAAATTAGCTGCAAAGTTATTAAGTCAATCAGGTCAATATTTTAACGGTATTAGATTAAATCTTGATGGGGAAATTACATATAGAATTCAACCTTTTGGAAGTATTTCGAGTGTGTTTTCAATAAATCATCTTAAATTTCCATCGCCTTATAAAAGTGCAGATTTATTTTTGATTGGTCCAAAAATTGATTTAACATTTACAAGAGCTTTGTTTTTTTCTACGCTGGTTCAATACAATAGCCAAATCAATAATATCAATATCAACTTAAGAACACAATGGCGTTTTGCACCAGCCTCAGACTTATTTTTAGTATATACCAACAACTATTATGCTGATAGTTATTTATCAAAAGGAAGTGCTGTAGTATTAAAAGCTACTTATTGGTTTAACCTATAATTTTAAAGCTTAGAAAATTTTTGGCTAAAGCCAATGCAAAAAATAAACTAAACCTCCAGCTGAAGCTGGGGGCTATTGAAAGGCATTCTTTATTTGAATTAGGAATGCCTAACTCTTCTACAAGCTGAAGCTGGGGGCTATTGATTATAACCTTTAATGAAAAGCATTATTAAAATCAAGCACTATCCATTGTAGGGGCAGAAAAATTTCTGCCCCTACTTTTTTTCTGCCTCTACTTTTTTCTGCCCTTATATTTCAATATCCAATTAGAAAAACAAATTGCATCAACGGCTTGTTTTATATGTGATACGACCTCGTTTATGGGTATTTTTGTAATGGCTTTAGCCCCAAAATTTGCTTTTTTACTTCTAATGGGTAATATGGATTAAATTTATTTTTTTGTAAATCCGATGGTTTTTATTTCGTTGATTTTAAAGATTTTTAAAAAATAGTTTGCAGATTTTAGGTTAGTAATATTGATCGTAATTTTATCTTTTGTACTAATTCCTTCATAAACTACAGTGCCATTTTCTGCTATAATTTGTAGCTTGATATTTGGAATTAAATTATCAATAGTAATTTCGTTGATGGCTGGGTTTGGATACAATTTTGGCGCTTTTTCCCTCAATAAAGTATTATTTAATTGAATTACATCGCTGAAAAGCAATTGTCCAAATGTTGAATAAGTTAATCTGTATAATGAAACTCCAGAAGTTTCGGTTTTATCCCAAAAACTATATTCGCCAAATTGTTTACCGGTTGAAAATTGCCTGTTGATTTCTTTAAAAAGAACACCATCAATACTTTTTTCTAAAGTATAAGATATATCAACATTATCTTCTTGCATTTTCCAAAAAATCAGTGGATAATTTTGCTGTATTTTACTTGAAAATTGTAGCAATTTCAGAGGTAAAGCTGCATTGTTCAATACAATATTGTAAGTATCGGTAATACAGCCTGCCGCATCTGTGCAAGTATATACGCTGTTGTTGGCTGGCGAAACGGTTATTGTAGCATTGTTGCTTCCTGTCGACCAATTGTAGTTTCCTTTCCAAGAGGCATTTAATGTAAAAGATTGTCCCTGGTTACCAACTAAGGTTTCCGTTTTGGCAACATCTTTCATCATAGTAAATTGATCTTTTACTGTTCCGTCTGATTGAATAAATTTTGCGTCTAATCGATTGTCTTCCACTTCAAAATAAAACATTCCAGCTTCATTAAGTGCAAAGGGAAGTGCATCGTGCGGAAAGGTAGATTGTACACCGTCATTTGCTCCTGCTGAACCAGAAACAACATAAACTGTTCCGTGATTTTCTTTCTTACTAGTAACTTTATACAAACAACTGTTTGAACTTCCATCATATTTACCTGAAGTACTTGACATGGTGTGGTTAGGAATTACAAAATTTGGTTCAGTGCCATAGTAGCCATTCAATAAATAAGACCTTTCATAAGTGTGACTGTGCCCACAAAGTACCATATCCACACCATTGCGTTCCAGAATGACTAATAAATTTTGTCTAATATTTATAAGTTCAGATTCTGTATCCGAATTATGACTTCCTTTAGTAAATGGGGGGTGATGCCAATAAACAATTGTCCATTTTTGAGTATTGGCTGCTAAATCTTGTTTCAACCAATTCACTTGCGGGCTGGTGGTATCATACAACCTTAAAGAGTTTTCTTCTTTGCCGTAAGAATCTAAACTGATAAAGTGAATATTTCCCCAATTGTAAGCATAATAGGATGGCGTTCCAGAAGCAATACCACCACATTCACCATTTTGTGGCAATGAAAATATATTGTAATAGGGTATTTGTTTATCAATTTGGTGAGATGAAAGATTCGTATAATCATGGTTTCCTGGTGCTGGAAATAATGCGTGATTTTTTAATATGGATGTTTGGTACACATTAAAAAAATTGGCTTGGTATTCATAATCCCATCCGTTGTTGTAAGCATTGTCTCCAAGCAACAAAAGAATTTCAGCTGGATTTTTTCCTACATAATTTTGATATGCATTGAGGGTTGCCAATTGTTTTCCTGCAACAGATCTTCCACAATCGCCTAAAACGGCTATTCTAATTTTTCTGGTTGTGTTTTGCAAAGGCGCTGTAATAAAGTAATTGTCAGAATCGCCTTGAAATGTTGTTGAACTCGATCCAAACTGGTAAAAATATTTGGTATCTGGTAATAGTCCTGTTATTGTTACCAAATGGTTGGTATCAATGGTTGTATTTGAATCATTTATAGTATAATTTCCCAACTGTGTACCTACATTAACTCTTGAATCCGTTGCATTGAAGGTTCTCCATTTTATTGTAATTCCATTTGAATTTGCCGTTTGTAAATAGGGACCTATTTTTAATTGATTGGTGCTTTGGGCTTTCGAAAACTGTAAAAATGAACTAAAAATTAAAAAACACAGCAAGTGTTTGGTAAAAATATATTTACAGCAATCATCAATTAACATCTTTATAAGATTTTTGTCAAAATTAGATAAAAAAAAGATGGTTGGGAATTGCCCAATTTTGAGCATTTCCCAACCACCATAAACATTTCATATAAGTTTAGAATCCAGGATTCTGAACCATATTGGGGTTATTTTGCATTTGTCCAATTGGAATTGGCAAAATTGTACGTACAAAATAATTGCTTGTTGTAGCAGTATATTGAATCAATCGAGAAGTACTATTTCCAGCAGAGTTGATTTTAACGAAACTGGTTTGTGTACGGTTTAAATCAAACAATCGCTGTCCTTCCAATGCAAATTCTTTTCTTCTTTCTACAATGATGCTATCGATAAATGCGGTAGCCTTAATTGAACCGGTTGGAGGTGTTGCCAATAAAGAAACAGAAAAAGGTTTAGTAGCACTTGCTGTATCTCTTGATTTACGGATCAAGTTGATATCATTCATTGCAGAATTTAAAGCGTTTGCATCATTATTCAGCACTGCCAATCTTGCATTTGCTTCACCTCTAGACAAAAACATTTCAGAAAACCTTAAGATTTTAGTGTTTTCAAGGTAGTTTACGATATTGGTATATTTTAAAGCAAGTGGAACAGCTTTTTCACCACCCAATGAGTTTCTATCACCCAATTCTACAAATTGTCTGCGTACATCGGTTGCAGAATAAGTATCCCACAAACCTTTGAAAGTTGAAAGTGTAGTACCAGTACTTTTACTGTTCATGGTTTGTCTGGTTCCTAAAACTTCACCATATCCAAATTGGCTACAGATATAAGCATAAGAATCAGTACCAGCATTATCATTAGCATTGTTGGCAACTTCAAAAATAGATTCTGTGTTTCCAGGATTTTTGAATTCTTGGAACATATTACCATAAGTGAACAAGGTATATTTACCAGAATTGATTACTTCAGTTGAAGCAGCTATAGCTGTTGGCCAATCTTCTTTGAAAATGGCAACGCGGGCTTTGAGTGCAAGCACACCGAATTTGTTGAACCTTACTTTAAACAAAGTGCTGTTTACATCGCCTTTGGAGATTACATCACCATTAGCAGGTAATCTTTTTAAAGCTTCAGTAATATCGGCATCAATTTGAGCATATACCTCTGCTGCAGTATTTCTTGCAGGGAAAATTATATCCGCTACATTAGTAATTGGCTTGGTAACCAATGGAACACACAAATGTGATCCATCAGTGGTATATTTTAATGGACGACCGAAGAATTTTGCAAGGTCAAAATACACCAATGCTCTAACAGCATAAGCTTCACCTATTAATTGTGTAACTTCAGCAGCTTCTGTTGGCACAGCCACTGCTTTGATAGTCGCTTCATTTGCAATAATTGCATTGGCGCTTGTAATTACTTTATACAACTGGTCCCATAATCTGCCCACATTGGCATCGGTAGAGGTATGCGTCATGGTGTTCATACCGGTATATCTGTTACCGGTTTTTACACTTCTTGTAGCGTTGTCAGACAATACTTCTGGGATAACCATTGCATCGCGACCATAATAACTGTAAGATTGCATCAAAGAATACAAACCGTTTACTGCTGCTCTTGATGCGGGAATGCTAGAAAATACATCTTCTGCAAATACACTTTGTTGAGGTTTCAAATCAAGGAAGTCCTTATTACAAGAAACCATTGCCATACCAGCCGTTAATAGTAATAAGGCTGCTGATTTTTTTATATTAATTTTCATTTTATAAATTTTTTATAGGGTTATAAAGTAATATCTATTCCAAAAAGGAAGGTTCTGAAAATGGGTGGACGCTGAGACATCACCCCGTCAATTCCAACTTCTGGATCTATATTGAATTTTTTGTCCCTAATAAATGTATACAAATTTTGTCCTCTTAAATAAATACGTGCAGAATTCAATTTTGGTCTTGCCAATAATGCTTTAGGAAGCGTATAAGATAGAGAAACATCTCTTAAACGAATATAACTTCCATCATAAAGAAAGCGAGTACTTTCATAACTTCCTGCAGATGATTGCGTACCTAAGAATACAGCTTTTGGAACGTCGGTAATCTGTCCAGGTGTTGTCCATCTGCGGTTGTATTCATAACGACTAATACCGTTACTTTGGTCTGAAAACCCGATATTGGCATCTGTTTTCTGTAAATATCCGTATTGGTCGTAGATATGATTACCCCAGAATACATAGACTTGAAAACTCAATTTGAAATTATTGTAAGAGAAACTATTTGTCATACCACCAAAAAACTTAGGCAATGCCGATCCTGAAAGCAAACGAGGTAGACCAGTGGTAAATACGTTTGTAGTAGAATCTTTTGCAGCACCAGTATACCAAAGTGCTTCACCATTAGCAGGGTTTACACCAGCATATCCGCGTTGGTAATGGGTGTAATAATCGTAACCAACCCTTCTGTAATAGGCACCGTTGTTAGAAAAGTTAGAATCAATTCTTGTAATAACGTTTTTGTTTTGTGTAAGATTAAAATCTGTAACCCATTTAAATCCTTTAGCGGCTGAAGGTGCAATGTTTACAGAAGATAAACTGATTTCAATTCCTGAATTTTTCATTGCTCCGTTGTTGATGGTAATACTTGTAACACCATTAACACTTGGAATAGGCTGGCTATACAATAAATCACTGCTGGTTCTTGAATACCAATCAACGGTACCACTCAAACGACCTTTTAACATACTAAAATCAAGACCAAAATCTAAAGGAATATTTTTTTCCCAAGTAAGATTATCGTTTGCAAGTTGTGCTATGGTTACACCAGATGATAAATTGTAGTCACTTCCAGCTGTATATAATCCTTGAGATTCAAAATTACCTATACCTTGGTTTCCAGTATATCCGTAACTACCTCTAACTTTTAATTCACTTATCCATTTTGCTTTAAAAAATGATTCGTTGGCAATATTCCAACCTGCACCTACAGACCAGAAATTGGCAGATCTGAAATTCTTAGCAAATCTTGAAGAAGCATCTTTACGAATAGATCCAGAAAGCAAGTATCTATCTTTAAAAGTATAGTTTCCATTAAGGAATTGACTTAGCATTCGGTTTCCGGTTCCAGAACCTGTAGTTACCACCGGACTTGATCCACCAGCTGCAGTTCGAGTACCTGGAGTAATACCGTTTACCACAATATTCATGTCAACATCTTGTCTATTTTGGGCTTCATATCCAGCCAAAACTTCTACAGAATGACCACTTTTAAACTCCTTTTTATACCTTAAAATGTTTGTAGTAATCCAGTTGATGATATCTTGACTATAGTTTTCAATAGATCCGCCCACTGCAACATAAGCACTTCCTACTCTTGGATCGTAGTTTAAAGTGCTAAATGCGTGGCTAAAATCCAATGCATAAGTACCTTCAAAAGTTAAACCTTCTGCCAATTTGTATTTTGTTGAGAAGTTGGCGTTAACATCATACGTTTTTGCATTACGGTCAGTTGTTTCTATAACAGCAACAGGATTGTATCCGTTGTTGTAGCCAAGTTCGTACGTTTTTCCGTCTGCTTTGTAAATTGGTAACCAAGGAGCTAAACGATACATAGCACGAATTGGATTACCAAAATAACTTCCCCCCAAGAAATTAGAAGACCTTTGGAAACTACCCGACAATCCGCCTTTTATTGACCAACGGTTTGTAACTTCTGTGGTCATATTCATACGGTAAGTTGCTTTATCATAATTTACTCCTTTGGTTGGAGCTTCTGATCGGTATAAACTTCCAGAAATATAATATGTAGATTTCTCGTTACCACCACTTACGTTGAGGTTGTATTGAGAGTAAGCACCTTGGCGCAAAATATTTTTGAACCAATCAGTATTTATTGTGGTATCGATGGCATTTGCTTTCAACAAAGAATCATAAGAAGCAGGATTAGCACCTGTATTTGCCCATCCTTCTCTATAATATTGAATGTATTGAGGGGTTGTAAGTGTTTTTTGCTCATCTCTAATATTGTATTGGTTAGCACCATGCTGAAAAGTGAAATTTACTTTGGCTTTTCCAGCTTTACCGGTTTTAGTTGTAATCAAAATTACACCATTTGCTGCCCTTGAGCCGTACAATGATGTTGCAGAAGCATCTTTTAAAATGGTCATACTTTGAATGTCATTTCCGTTTAAACCCGCAATGGTATTGCTGTTCAAACCTGAAATATCACCACTAACAACAGGGATACCATCAATTACATACAATGGAGATGAACTTGCATTAATAGATCCGATACCTCTAACACGTATATCAGGAACAGACCCAGGCTGACCTGATCCGTTTGAAGATTGTAAACCCGGTACGTTTCCTTGCAAAGATTCCTGAACTGATGCATTTGGAGAACTTTCTAATGTAGCACTTTTGACTGTTGCTACTGATCCAGTAAATGAACTCCGTTTTGAATTGTTATAGGCAACTACAACAACTTCTGATAAATTGTTGTCTGATTCTTGTAAAGTAACTATCAACTCTCTTGCATCTGTTGGCTTTACCACTTTAGATAACATATCTACCCTAGAAAACTCTAATGATTGACCTTTTTCAATAGTTATGCTAAAACTACCGTCTGCTTTTGTGGTAGTTCCTTTTTTAACACCTACTACTTTTACAGAAATGTTTTCTAAAGGACTGTTGTCTTTTGCATTAAAAACTTTACCGGTAACTGTTAGTTTTTCAGCATTGTGCAGTTTATTGCTAACAGCCGCGGAAAACTCTTTTACCGTATAATTGTTTTTGCCTGCATCTGTTGCAGCAAAAACATTTGATGCTAGCCCTATGCATAGATTGACCAGCAAAAACAAAGATGTTTTGTTTCGAAAAATGTTCATGGCAGTTAATAATTATTGTGTTTTGGTTTAAAAACAAAAAAAATAGTTAAATTTTCTAATGTTTAAATAGAACATAAATATATAAGTAAATGTTAAAATTTCGTTAAGATTTCCAAAAAAAATTAAATTAATATTAAGAAACTTATCAAATAAAAATTCCCCTTTCAATTTCTTAATATCGAAAGGGGAATTTAAAAAATCAGAAAGGCTTATCTTATTTTCTCTTTTGAATTTCTCTATTTACTTCTTCCATATCTACTGGGCGTTCTGTATTATCTTCCATCAACCATTTAGAAAAATAATCTGCAGTGCGCCAGAACCAATGTTCGGTCATATCTCCAAAACCATGTCGCTGAGTTGGCAAAACCAACATGTCGAAACGCTTATTGGCTTTGATAAGTGCATTAACCATACGCATAGTGTTTGCCGGATGAACATTATTGTCTATTTCTCCATTGATTAACATCAATCTACCTTTTAGGTTTTTTGCGATATCTGGATTTTTTTCTATTAAATAATTAAAAGAAGTATCGTTTTTCTCTGAAATAACTTCTTTAACGCCATGGTGTTTTTCGCTCCACCATCTGTTGTAAATGCTATTGTCGTGATTTCCTGCATTACTTACAGCAACTTTAAAGAAATCTGGGTAAACCAACATTGCTGCTGTACTCATAAATCCGCCACCACTATGGCCATGGATTCCTACTTTATTAATATCAATATAATCGTATTTATCTGCCAATTGTTCAATAACAGCTTTTCTATCTGCCAAACCGTAATCTCTCAAATTGCCATAACCATAATTGTGGTACCACTTGCTTCTAGAAGGATGTCCACCTCTGTTTCCTGATGTAACCACAATGAAACCCAATTGTGCCAAACGATCTATTCTATCCATGCCTTTGCTGAAGCTCTTGTTTACCGCTTCTGTTTGTGGACCAGGATATACATAAGCAATAACTGGATACTTTTTTGTACTATCAAAATTGAATGGCTTGTACATTACACCAAAAATATCTGTAATACCATCATCGGCTTTGGTACTAAAAATTTCTGGGAATTTATATCCAGCAGCAAAAAGTGAACTTAAATCTGCAGTTTCTAAATCCATCAATTTTTTACCATCTGTTCCGTATAAACTGCTAATTGGAGTTGAATTAACCCTTGACGCTGTATTTACAAAATAACTTTTGCTGTCGTTTAAACTAAAGCTATTATCGAAATTTCCTGGATTAAGCATTTGCAATCCTGAACCATCAAAGTTTACCTTAAACAAGTGCAAATAATAAGGGTCTTCTTTTAATTTACCGCTCAAATTTTCGTAATTGTTGGCAGAAAAATACAAAATACGTTTGTCTTCATCTATACCTACAATATCTTCACAATGCCAAGCACCTTCTGTGATACGATTTTTGAGTTTTCCGTTTTCATCATACAAATAAAAATGACCCCAACCGTCTTCTTCGCTCCATTCGATAATTTCTTTACCGCCTTTTACCAATCCAGGTTTTCTAACCTCAACGTAGGTATTCAAATGTTCTTTAATAACGGGTTCTAATTTGCCTGTAGTTACATTTACAACACATTGGTCAATTGATTTTAAATCACGACTGGTTCTAGACAAATAGAATTTTTCATTTGTACCTAACCAAATTCTAACTCTGCCTTCATCGTCGCGGGTATTAACGAGTTGGGTTTTGTCGTAAATAGCAAGATTTTGGTCTTTATATTGCGATGCATCAATTTGTTGTACCGTATGTTTTACATTATCACCAACATATAGGTATTCAACGGGTGCGTCTTTTTCGCCGGGCATCCAATATTTGTAGGTTTCAAGTGTTGGTCGAGGTTCT
>Ga0209189_1002402_pt1 | contig 13119 bp, 11 predicted proteins | sample C_130820_EF_Meta_FD_187308 | JGI IMG/M metagenome (GOLD analysis project Ga0209189, IMG submission 187308) | Freshwater microbial communities from Lake Croche, Canada to study carbon cycling - C_130820_EF_MetaG (SPAdes) (version 3) | ecosystem: Environmental > Aquatic > Freshwater > Lake... | reverse complement strand
TCAATCATTTCTGACATCCATGGAAATGGATTCTCTTCATTTGGGAACATGGCGTCAAGTCCTATTTGCAAACATCTGCGATTACAGATGTATCTTAGGTAGCCTTTGAACATCGGAGCATTCAATCCGAGCACTCCGCGAGGCATCGTATCTTCAGCATAACGGTACTCTAATTCGACTGCCTTTTCGAAGATAGATTTGATCTCGTCTTTGAACTCGGAAGTCCATAACTGCGGGTTCTCCAGCTTGATTTGGTTTATCAAATCAATACCAAAATTGCAGTGCATAGACTCGTCGCGGAGGATGTACTGATACTGCTCAGCAGCACCCGTCATTTTGTTTTGACGACCCATTGCAAGTATTTGCGTAAAACCAACATAAAAGAACAAACCTTCCATCACGCAAGCAAAAACAATCAGCGAACGAAGTAATTTTTGATCTGCTTCTAATGTGCCAGTCTTGAAATTTGGATCTGTTAATACGTCGATAAAGGGAATGAGAAACTGGTCTTTAGCGCGAATTGACTCAATCTCGTTGTACGCATTAAAAATTTCGGACTGGTCTAAGCCTAAAGATTCCACAATATATTGGTACGCATGAGTATGAATTGCCTCTTCAAAAGCCTGGCGCAGTAGGTATTGACGGCACTCTGGAGCGGTAATGTGGCGATAAGTCCCCAAAACAATATTGTTGGCCGCCAAAGAATCTGCAGTTGTGAAGAAACCAAGATTGCGTTTAATAATGCGACGCTCATCTTCTGTCAGGCCATTTGGATCCTTCCAAAGCGCGATATCGCGGTTCATGTTGATCTCTTGCGGCATCCAGTGGTTTGCACAACCAGCCAAATACTTCTCCCAAGCCCACTTATATTTAAATGGAACCAACTGATTTACGTCAGTCTTGGCATTAATCACGCGCTTATCAGCAGCATTAACACGCAAAGCTGCACCACTGGATACATTGGCAGCCTCTACTGGCACAGGTGCGACAGCTTGCGGCGCCATTGCAACTTGATCTGGCTGTGGGCGTTGTGGCTCCACTGCAACCGGCTGCGGTGCAATACCAGCTTTCGCTAGTGCTGGAGCAACTTCTTCTTCCCAATTCAACATAACTTTCTCCTAATTCTTCTATTGATGACCAATAAGCAAATAGCTTATTGACATGCTTCACATTCTTCGAACCCAGCATCACCTGGGCGCATTGTGCAAACTGGGCCATCAGCTTCTACTCCGCCAGCAGCGCTTACAGCAGCTGCATCAGTACCGTTTACACCGCCACCACTAGAAACTGAGTTCAACTGACCGCTAGCAACAGTTGATTTCTCAACGTGCGTTGCAGCCATTGTGCGGAGGTAATAAGTAGTCTTCAGGCCACGTAACCAAGCTAACTTATAGGTGTCATCCAATTTCTTACCAGAAGCGCCACCCATGTAGATGTTGAGTGATTGCGCTTGGTCAATCCACTTTTGACGACGGGAGGCTGCCTCAACCAACCAGCTTGGCTCAACTTCGAAAGCAGTCGCATACAAATCACGCAAATCTTGTGGAATGCGATCAATCTTCGACAAAGTACCGTCAAAATACTTCAAGTCGGCAATCATCACTTCATCCCAAAGGCCACGATCCTTCAAGTCACGCACTAAGTACTCGTTTACTACTGTGAATTCGCCTGAAAGATTAGATTTCACGAACAAGTTCTGGAAAGTAGGTTCGATACAGGCAGAAACACCAATGATGTTTGAAATCGTTGCTGTTGGTGCAATTGCTACGCAATTGGAGTTACGCATACCATGCTGCTTGATGCGTGCACGCAAACCGCTCCAATCCATAGTAGAGGAGTTATCCACCTCAACATAGCCACCGCGCTCAGCTGCCAACATCGCTACTGAATCCTGAGGGAGGATGCCGCGATCCCATAAAGAGCCCTTGTATGTGCTGTAAACGCCACGCTCTTCAGCCAATTCATTGGATGCTTGGTAAGCGAAGTAGCAAACCGCTTCCATGGAAGAATCCGCAAACTTCACAGCCTCATCGCTCGCGTAAGGGATACGTTGCATGTGCAAGCAATCCTGGAAGCCCATGATGCCCATGCCGACTGGACGGTGCTTCAAATTCGAATTACGAGCTTTAGCGACTGCGTAGTAGTTGATGTCAATCACGTTGTCCAACATACGCATTGCAGTACGGACGGTTCTTTGGAGCTTCTCGTGATCCAAAATCATCTTGCCATTGGCATCAGTCGTCATGTGCGCTGTTAAGTTCACAGAGCCCAAGTTACAAACTGCAATCTCAGTCTCATTGGTATTGAGGGTAATCTCAGTACAGAGGTTAGATGAGTGAACTACGCCAATATGCTGCTGTGGGCTACGGATGTTGCAAGGGTCTTTGAAAGTAATCCATGGGTGGCCAGTTTCGAACAACATACCAAGCATCTTGCGCCACAATTGCTGCGCTGGAATACGACGGAATGGCTTCAATTCACCACGATCGGCTTTTTGCTCATAGGCAACATAAGCCTCTTCAAATGCTCTGCCGTATTTGTCATGCAAATCAGGAGTATTCGATGGTGAGAACAAAGTCCAATCGCCACCTTCCATGACACGCTTCATGAACAAGTCAGGAATCCAGTTAGAGGTATTCATATCATGGGTACGACGACGGTCGTCACCAGTGTTCTTACGTAACTCTAAGAACTCCTCGATATCTAAGTGCCATGTTTCCAGGTAGGCGCAGACTGCACCCTTGCGCTTACCGCCTTGGTTTACTGCAACGGCAGTGTCATTCACTACCTTCAAGAACGGCACAACACCTTGTGATTTGCCGTTAGTGCCTTTGATGTGACTGCCCAAGGCGCGGACGTTAGTCCAGTCATTACCCAAGCCACCAGCAAACTTCGATAGCAAAGCGTTTTCTTTCAATGCTTCATAGATGCCATCCAAATCATCATCCACTGTCGTCAAGTAGCAGCTAGAGAGCTGTGGACGGGTAGTTGCTGAGTTAAACAATGTGGGCGTACTGGACATAAAGTCAAATGTAGACAGGATTTCATAGAACTCAATTGCACGACGCTCGCGATCCAATTCATTCAAAGATAAGCCCATTGCCACGCGCATAAAGAATGCCTGCGGCATTTCAATACGACGATCTTCAATATGCAAGAAATAACGGTCATACAAAGTCTGCAAACCAAGATAGTTGAACTGCAAGTCGCGGCTGGCATTCAAAGCAGCAGCCAAGCGTGGCAAGTCAAACTCACGCATGCGTGGGTCTAACAATTCAGCAGAAATGCCTTCATTAATGTACTTAGCGAAGTAAGTGCCGTACTCAGCCTGCATGTCACCTTGCAATACTTCCTTGCCAAGGATTTCTTTACGAATGACGTGCATCAAGATGCGCGCTGTCACCTGGCTGTATGCAGGATCTTTCTCAATCAAAGTACGGGAAGCCAAGATAGCAGAGTCATAGACTTGCGCCATTGGCACGCCATCATACAAATTCTTAATGGTTTCAGTAATGATTGGCGTGGCATCAATATGGGTGCCCAAACCTTCGCATGCAGCTTCGATCACAGTACGCAAAGCAGCCATATCTAGCCACTTCTCAACGCCGTTATCGGTGACCTTGATACCAGACTCGCCAGCCTGATTAGCGGATTGCGCTTCTTGTGAAACTTCTTGTTGAGCCGCACGCTCTTGATTACGCTTTTCGCGATAAAGAACATATGCACGGGCTACATTGTGCTCACCACTGCGCATCAAAGCCAACTCGACTTGGTCTTGAATATCTTCAATATGGAAAGTTCCGCCGTTTGGTCGGCTGCGCAATAGCGCACGCACAACAGCGTGAGTCAACTGCTCTACTTGCTCACGAACTCGCGCAGATGCTGCACCCTGCCCACCATTCACCGCCAAAAATGCTTTAGTAACAGCAATCGCAATCTTCGATGGCTCAAAAGCGACAACTGAACCATTGCGGCGAATAATTTTGTAATCAGACAATTGGGTTGCCTGGGTGCCACCAACACCACCAGCTATAAAGCTGGCAGAAGGAGCTTGATTTACCGCCCCCGCAGGACTCATTCCTGGGTTATTCGCTCCAGCTTGTTGGCCTGCTGTCTGTGGATTAGCGTATGTCATGATGCTCCTGCGTCTATATATAGTTATTGGGACAAAATATCGTTAAAAAACAATGGGGTATTGCTGGATTCAAACACTACATCTAGTGTCTTGAAGTGCATTAGGCACTAAGTATAGGGAAATATTTGATATTTGGTAAGCTATTTATGACAAATCTTTATTAGTATTTTTACTAAGTTTTCAATTTATTTTGGGGTCATTTTGGTGCGGATTTTTTAGCCCTTTTTAGACAAAGGCTAAAAAAGTAGGCGTACGCTTACATACAAAAAATTGATTATCGCGGGTCTAAGCCAAAGGGCAGCTTTTCGATTGAAATTGCTGTCTCTTTTTGGAACCTCATCCAATCAAAGGAAGCTCCTGGATCTGTTTTACGATCGGGTGCAATATCGCTATGCCCAGCAAATTGCAAATGGGGATAAGTGCTTGCCAGTTTTTGAATAAGCCGAGTTAAAGTCACATACTGGGCAGCCTCAAATGGCGTGTCGCCATCCCCTTCTAGCTCAATACCAATGGAAAAGTCATTACACTTTTCGCGACCCTGAAAAAAAGATTTGCCCGCATGCCACGCTTTATTGTGGGTGGATACAAACTGGGTCAATTCACCCGAACGTGTAATTAAAAAATGGCTAGAGACTTTTTGATCCGCGATCTCCGCAAAATAAGGATGGTCGCTTGGATCAAGCTTATTTTGAAAAAAATCAACGATATGCCGGCTCGATGATTGATTTCTAAATTCACCAGGCGGCAGACTAATGTGGTGAATCACCGCTAAATCCACTTGAATATTTTCTGGTCTAGCATCTTGATTTGGCGAAATCTTCCAGCGAGCATCCCCAAACCAACCATTCACATCCAGAGCCTGAAGATGTTCTTTTGAACAATAGAAGCGATTATCGGAAAGGAATGCCTCTGACTGCGGAAGATGTACCTTGCAGCATTGACATTGCACCATTACCTCAGGTACTACTGCCTTCTCAGGCTTATTCTTATTGGGTTTGGCAGGATTTTTTACATTGAAAGCGGCTTTTTTTTTGCCTTTAATCCAAAGGTATAAAAGGCCAGCAGCAGCAAACAATAAAAGCCACTTAAACAAAATTTAGGTTCTCTGCAGAATGACTTCAACTACAAAGCGACTGCCGACATAAGCAAGTAGCAATGCAGTGTAAGCGCTTAATACCCAACGAATAGCAGCCCTGCCACGTAGACCTACTCGCCAACGCGCGATTAATAGACCTGCAAACAAAAACCAAGAGATCAACGCAAAAATGGTTTTATGATCAAACACAAGGGGTTTGCCAAACAAGGTCTGGGAAAAGAGCAGGCCCGAGAACACGGTCAAACTGAGCAGCGCAAAGCCAACGTAAAGCAAGTTAAATAAGATGCTTTCCATCGTCATCAAGGGTGGGAGCTCTTCGAGCCAATGCGCAAAACGACCATTAGGAGTAATGGCCAACTGACGATGCAGAGCACGATCTTGCACACTCATCAACATGGCATGCATTGCCGCTAAACTCAACAAACCCACTGCGACCGTTGCCACAACAAAATGGCCTTTAAACCACGGATCAGCAACAGCCTTGGGAGAAATTAAAACTCCTGGAAAAAGGCCAGGAAGAAACGCACAAACCATTGCAAACATTAAGGCCATCCAACGTAAGCTGGAAATAGGCAAAAACCAAGACTGAAACCAATAAAAAGCTAAACCAACCCAAGCAATTAAGGACAAATCTTGCGCAAAACCAAACACAAAGCCTTGGGGAGTAAAGACTGAGTCATGAAGTTGCACCCCATGAATCACCAAAATCACAAAAATGGCAGCCTGCACCATAGTGCTTGAGGCCTTAGACTCCACGCCGCTCTTGGCTTTGAAGCTCAAAATAAGCAAAAGCGCTAAATAAAGTGCGGAAGGGAGCCATCCGTAACTTGAGTAACCTAAAATATCCATGTGGAAAGTCTAATCGATAAATGCTAGAAAACCTCACCGACCGTCTATCACGCGTTGTTAAAACAATGCGTGGTCAAGCCCGCCTGACCGAAGCCAATACTGCAGAAATGCTCAGGGAAATCCGCTTGGCCTTGCTGGAGGCCGACGTAGCCTTGCCAGTAGTGAAGTCACTGCTGGAACAAATAAAATTTAAAGCCCTTGGTGAAGAAGTGGTTGGCAGCCTCAGCCCTGGACAAGCTCTTGTTGGCGTAGTGCAACGCGAGCTTGCTCAAGTCATGATGGGTAACACCAGCCAAAGTGGCGAACTCAATCTTGCGACTCAGCCTCCAGCCGTGATTTTGATGGCTGGCTTACAGGGTGCAGGTAAAACAACCTCCGTTGGGAAGCTTGCTAAATGGTTGCAAGAGAAAAAGAAGAAGAAAGTTCTCACGGTTTCTTGTGACGTCTATCGTCCAGCCGCTATCGAACAATTAGAAACTGTCACCAAACAGGTGGGTGCTGAATTTTTCCCAAGTGATATCAGTCAAAAACCGAACGATATCGCCGTTGCTGCCTTGGACTGGGCCCGCCGTCATTACTTTGACGTTGTTTTAGTCGACACCGCAGGGCGCTTGGGCATCGATGAAGCACTCATGCAAGAAATTAAAACCTTACATGCCAGCCTAAATCCCATCGAAACCTTATTCGTAGTAGATGCCATGCTGGGCCAAGATGCCGTGAATACTGCTAAGGCGTTCCACGAAGCTCTTCCACTAACAGGCGTCATTCTCACCAAACTCGATGGTGACTCCCGCGGTGGTGCTGCGCTTTCTGTTCGTCAAGTGACTGGTGTCCCACTCAAATTTATCGGCGTTGCTGAGAAGATGGATGGCCTTGAGGCATTTGATGCTGAACGTATGGCCAACCGTATTCTAGGTATGGGCGATATTCTGGCCTTGGTTGAACAAGCGCAACAACACGTTGATGTAGCCAAAGCAGAAAAATTGGCCAGCAAGATTTCTAAAGGCGGCTTTGATCTGGAAGATTTTCGGGATCAACTCATGCAGATGCAAAAGATGGGCGGCATGGCCAGTCTGATGGATAAGCTACCAAGCCAAGTCGCACAAGCAGCATCTAAAGCAAATCTCAGTAATGCTGATAAACAAACCACGCGGATGCGCGGCATTATTGACAGCATGACACCTCTAGAACGTAGAAAGCCAGAATTACTGAAAGCTAGTCGTAAGCGCCGTATTGCTGCAGGCTCTGGAGTGGAGGTACAAGAGGTCAATCGCCTGCTTGCCCAGTTCACACAAATGCAAACCATGATGAAGCAATTTAAAGGTGGGAAAATGGCACGAACCATGGCCAGCATGGCTGCCAAAGGAGCCGCCAAAGGAATTGGCGGGCTCTTTAAAAAATAAAGAACTAAAGCAGAAGCAACTAAATCCGGCTTATTTAGTTGCCAATGGATTGTTTAGCAGCTTGAACTGCAGTAATCACTTTTCCCTTGATCTCACCAAGCGGGATGTTCTGAGACTCAGCATCTGTGCGTCCTTTGAATTCCACTTGTGAATCTGCCAAACCACGATCGCCAATAACTATGCGGAAAGGTGCGCCAATTAACTCCCAGTCAGCAAACATCACACCCGGGCGTTCGTTGCGGTCATCCAAAATCACATCAATTCCAGCAGTCATTAACTCATCGTGCAATTGATCGCATGCCGCTTTGACCGCTTCTGATTTCTCGTAACCCATCGGGCAAATGACCACCTCAAATGGCGCCATCGAAATAGGCCAAATAATGCCCTTCTCGTCATGACCCTGCTCAATTGCCGCACCAAGTAAACGAGTGACACCAATACCGTAGCAACCCATCACCATTGGCTGGGCTTTACCTTGTTGATCCAAGTACGTGCAACCCATTGACTCTGAGTAACGTGTTCCCAGTTGGAATACGTGACCTACTTCGATACCACGGCAAATGTCGACAACACCTTTGCCATCTGGAGAAGGATCGCCAATCACAGCATTACGAATATCCAATGCCAATGGCTCGGGCAAATCACGACCCCAGTTCACGCCAGTCAAGTGATAGCCCGCATCATTGGCACCGCAGACAAAGTCAGCCATATTAGCGACAGTACGATCAGCAACAATAGTCACATCAGCACTGACGCCAACAGGACCTAAATACCCTGCTGGTGCATTACAAGCTTGCCTGATTTCAGCTTCAGTAGCAAAGCGTGATTCTGCCATTCCCGGAATCTTGCTAGCTTTTACTTCGTTGAGTTCATGATCGCCACGCACCAACAACATAAAGAGTTTTGCTGGGCCTTTTTCTTGATCAGTAGCAAATAATAAAGACTTCACCGTCTTCTCTAGAGGGATGTTGAGCAACTTTGCAACATCGGCGCAATTTGTTTTATCAGGTGTTGGTAGTTTATCCATTAATTGAGTTGCGGCAGCACGCGCAGCAATCAAAGCCAAAGATTCAGCTGCCTCTAGATTTGCCGCGTACTCAGAATTTGGGCAGTAGACGATGGCATCTTCGCCAGTATCGGCAATCACGTGGAACTCTTGACTACCCGAACCACCAATAGCCCCATTGTCAGCGGTCACCGCACGGAACTGCAAACCCATTCGTTTAAAGATACGGGTATAGGCATCAAACATCACCTGATAAGACTTCTTGAGACCATCCACATCGCGATCAAATGAGTAGGCATCTTTCATGCTGAACTCACGACCCCGCATGATGCCAAAACGAGGACGACGCTCATCGCGGAACTTGGTTTGAATTTGATAAAAGTTCACAGGCAGTTGCTTATAACTTTTAATCTCATTACGAGCTAAATCTGTAATGACTTCTTCAGAAGTGGGCTGAATTAAGAAATCGCGGTCATGGCGATCTTTGATGCGGAGTAATTCTGGCCCCATCTTTTCCCAACGACCAGTCTCTTGCCATAATTCAGCGGGCTGAATCATCGGCATCAGCAACTCAATTGCACCAGCACGATTCATTTCTTCGCGAATAATGTTTTCCACCTTGCGAATGACCTTCAAACCTAGCGGTAAATAGTTGTAAATGCCTGCGCTGAGCTTACGAATTAAACCTGCACGTACCATGAGTTTGTGCGAAACCACCTCAGCGTCGGAGGGGGCTTCTTTGAGCGTGGCGAGAAATGATTGTGAGGCTTTCATGTATGGATATAATCAAATCGTTGATTTTAAAGGATTTGAGGCACGATCATGCTTGACCGTGAAGGGTATCGCCCGAATGTCGGCATTGTCCTCCTCAACAGCCGTAACGAGGTTTTCTGGGGAAAACGCGTTGGGCAGCATTCGTGGCAGTTCCCGCAGGGCGGGATTCAGCATGGTGAAAGCCCTGAACAGGCTATGTACCGCGAATTGCAAGAGGAGGTTGGCTTACTGCCGGAGCACGTCCAGATTATTGGACGCACTAGGGACTGGCTTCGCTACGACGTCCCTGAGGAATACTTACGCCGTCAAAACGCCACTCGAGTGCATCGTGCTGCATATCGCGGACAAAAACAAATTTGGTTTCTCTTGCGTCTAGTGGGTTTAGATAGCGATATTCAACTACGCGCCTCAGAACATCCAGAATTTGATGCCTGGCGCTGGGTTCCCTTCTGGATTCAGTTGGATGCGGTTATTGGCTTTAAACGTGAAGTCTATCAACTTGCACTCTCCGAATTAGCTCGCTTCTTATCCCGTGGCATACGCATGCAACAGCTTGCCTGGGGATCACCTCTTGATTTAATTCAGTCTTTCTACGGTGGCACACAAGAGCACCCCAAAGACGACAACCCAAAAGATCAATCAAAATGACTATTTCTCCAAAGCGCCTTCACCTGTATTTATCTAGCCTCATTATTGGCCTGGGATTGTCTGCATGTGCAGGTGATCCACTACAAAGCGGGCTAGATCCATTTGCACCCATGGTGTTTAAAGAGGGTACTACTGCGATGCCCCTTAATCCTCCCAACCAAAAAACTTTGCTACCTTTTTATGTTTCTCAACATACTATTTTCAAGTTTGCAGTGGATACCGACTCCATATTAATTGGTGCTGATGGCGTCACACGCTATATCGTGGTGATCACCAACCCAAGTGGTGACCAACAAAGCCAATATGAAGGCATTCGTTGTGATTCATTTCAGTGGCGCTTATACGGCACGTACGAAAGTACAGGCTGGAGAGAAAATCCTCTAAGCAGCTGGAAAAATATTCAGAACGATATACCGAATCGTTATCAAGCCTCTTTAGCCCAAGGCGCTTTGTGTAACTTCAAATATCAAGAAAAGAGCATCAAAAATATCTTGAGCTCTCTCAATCCCAATGGTTTTATTGGCGGACAGAAGCCTACGAATTCAAACGGTATTCAATAAAAAGTGGTGGGCTTACTTACTGCTAAATTACTGAGCACTTAAATAAGTACCAATTTTCTCGCCCGCCATGATGCGGGTAAGCACATTAGGCTCATGTCCAGAGGCAATAACAGTAGCTGCGCCGGTTGTGACCGCTATCTTGGCAGCCAATACCTTAGTCAACATACCGCCCTTACTAAGCTCGCTAGCTGCTCCACCAGCCATTTTTTCTAAGGCAGGATCGCCAGCAACGGCATCAGACAGTAATGTAGCGCTTGGGTTATGACGGGGATCGGCTGTAAACAAACCGCCTTGATCAGTCAAAATCACCAAGAGATCCGCATGAATTAAATTGCTCACCAAAGCGGCAAGACTATCGTTATCGCCAAACTTAATTTCATCCGTTACTACAGTGTCGTTCTCGTTAATAATCGGAACAACGCCCAATTTCAGTAAAGTGTCTAGCGTAGCCCTTGCATTGGCATTACGCTCTTCGTTTGCCAAGTCTGCATTAGTTAACAAGATTTGGGCACTGCGCAGATCAAAGCGCGCAAAACAACTTTCATAGACCTGAACTAAACCCATTTGGCCCACTGCAGCAGCAGCTTGTAGCTGATGAATTTCTTGCGGACGCTTAGACCAGCCCAGACGTTGCATACCTTCAGCAATAGCCCCAGAACTCACCATTAACACTTCGTGACCAGCCTTTAATAGGGTGGCCATTTGCTCAGCCCACATCCCAATCGCAGCATGATCTAAGCCTTCACCATTATTGGTAACCAGGCTAGAGCCTACTTTGATCACAATCCGTTGATTTTTTTTAGCATTCATAGCAAAGAGCAAATTGAATATTTAATCTGGTTTTTTATCTTCTAATTGATCTTGATAGCGAGGATCTTGAGCACGCTCATCAGCATCATCTCGGTCGCGACGGACAGAATCCAAATAATCTTGTAGAGAGTAACAAAGCTTATCGCAGCCCAGGCCTGTTAAAGCGGAGATCTCAAATACAGGACCCTTCCACTTAAAACGCTTAATAAAATCTGCAACCACCTTCTTGCGATCCTCTTCTGGAATCATGTCGACTTTATTTAAGACTAGCCAACGTGGCTTTTCAACCAAAGCTTCATCGTACTTACGCAATTCATTCACGATTGCGTTGGCATCAGCTACTGGGTCTACATTCTCATCAAATGGTGCAACATCCACCAAATGCAACAGTACACCCGTACGCTGGAGGTGCCTTAAGAAGCGATGACCCAAACCAGCGCCTTCAGCAGCACCTTCAATCAAACCAGGAATATCAGCAATCACAAAACTACGCTCAGCGCCCACGCGTACCACACCCAAATTAGGATGCAATGTAGTAAATGGATAATCAGCAATCTTCGGGCGTGCATTTGATACAGCCGTAATCAAAGTGGATTTTCCGGCGTTAGGCATGCCTAGCAAACCTACGTCAGCCAAAACCTTTAATTCGAGTTTCAGCTTACGACGCTCACCTTCTTTGCCATTCGTCTTTTGACGTGGCGCCCTGTTCGTACTACTCTTAAAGTGAATATTGCCCCATCCACCAACGCCACCCTGTGCTAAACAAAGGCGCTCACCATGCGTAGTTAAGTCAGCAATTGGCTCACCAGTCTCATAGTCAGCAATGATCGTACCAACCGGCATACGCAACTCGATATCGTCGCCTGCGCGGCCATAGCAATCCGCACCACGGCCAGGCTCACCATTCTTTGCAGTATGTGTTTTGGCATAACGGTAATCAATCAGCGTATTGATGTTGCGATCAGCAATTGCCCATACGCTTCCACCTTTACCACCGTCCCCACCATCAGGGCCGCCAAATTCAATGAACTTTTCGCGGCGCATAGAGGCGCTACCGGCACCACCTTGCCCGGCAATCACTTCGATACGTGCTTCGTCTATAAATTTCATGAATAAAAAAGGCCTCGCTTAGCGAGGCCTGTTCCTAAGAGTTAAATTCGGAATAAATCTGAATCAAACGAGTCTCAGTCAGGCGCCTTATGAACGAGGCAAGACTGAAACTTGGGCCTTCTTCAAAGCGCCCTTAACGCCGAATTCCACTTGACCGTCAATTAAGGCGAACAAAGTGTGATCCTTACCAATACCAACGTTAGCACCTGGATGAACACGTGTGCCACGTTGACGAATGATGATGCTGCCAGCATTGATGTGCTCGCCGCCAAATACCTTAACGCCTAAGCGTTTCGATTCTGAGTCGCGACCATTTCGTGTTGAGCCGCCGCCTTTTTTCTGTGCCATATCTTTCTCCTACCCTGAATTAGGCTTTAATCGTGTTGATCAAAATTTCAGTGAAATTCTGACGATGGCCTTGGTGCTTTTGATAATGCTTGCGACGGCGCATCTTAAAGATTGTCACTTTATCGTGACGTCCCTGGGAGACGACAGTGGCCATCACAGCTGCACCATTAACCAATGGATCACCTAATTTCAGTGAAGCGCCTTCGCCAACGGCGAGGACTTGGTCAAGAGTGATTTCGCTGCCGATTTCCGCTGGTATCTGTTCTATTTTCAATTTTTCGCCTGCAGCAACTTTATACTGTTTGCCACCGGTTTTTATGACCGCGTACATGGTTTGAAACCTCAATTAATATCTACATTTAAGCTAATCCACCCTGGAT
>Ga0209189_1002400_pt1 | contig 13131 bp, 9 predicted proteins | sample C_130820_EF_Meta_FD_187308 | JGI IMG/M metagenome (GOLD analysis project Ga0209189, IMG submission 187308) | Freshwater microbial communities from Lake Croche, Canada to study carbon cycling - C_130820_EF_MetaG (SPAdes) (version 3) | ecosystem: Environmental > Aquatic > Freshwater > Lake | place... | reverse complement strand
TGGCCGAAACCGAGCCATGGAAAGTTATCAAAGAAAACCCTGCTCGTGTTGAAACCATTATGAATATTGCTTTGCAAATTGCCGCTAATTTGGCGATTTTGTCGGAGCCGTTTTTACCTTTTACGGCCAAAAAATTAAGAAATCAAATAGGCTTAAACGAAACTACTTGGGCCGAAACAGGCAGAGCAGATTTATTGCCAGTTGGTACCTTAATTGGCGAATCAAGTCTTTTATTCGAGAAAATAGAAGATGATACGATTGAAAAACAAGTAAAAAAATTACAAGATTCGAAGCGAATGAATGAATTAGAAAATACCAAAGTTCCAGCTTTGAGAGAAACAATTCAGTACGATGATTTTGCTAAAATGGATATTCGTATCGGCACTATCTTGGAAGCTGAAAAATTACTAAAAAGCGATAAATTATTGAAGTTCTTGGTAGATGATGGTTTTGAAAAACGCATAATTTTAAGTGGAATTGCAAAACATTTTTCACCAGAAGAAATGATTGGTAAGCAAGTAACTTTCTTAGCAAATCTCGCCCCAAGAAAAATGATGGGTATCGAATCGAATGGCATGATTTTGATGGCCGAAAACCGTGACGGAAGTTTGGCACTTCTCCAACCACACAAAGAAGTTTGGAATGGAGGTCCTGTAAGTTAATTTTAAATGATAGAATGAGTGCCGCAGTGGAGCTGAATGATACAATATTCTGTTATTCAGCTCCACTGAGGCACGCATTCGAAAATTATTATGATAAATATCTAATAAAGTGTTTTAAAAGCAAGGTATCTACCTCTCTAATTTAAAATTCTTATCAGTTGCTGGTCTTTGTTTGGCATTGGCTACTTTCCAGCCAGTTCGGTACATCCAGTCGGCCATTTTCTTTAATTTAGGAAAATTAATATTCTCTACATTATCTTGCGGGGTATGATAATCAGGGTGTAAAAGGCTTGTGTACATAAGTGAAGGAATACCCAAACGTGCATAAGGTAAGTGGTCGCTTCTGAAATACCAGCCTTCAATATGTTTTACGTCGTCCCAAGTATAATCTAATTTAAAATTGGGGCCTTCTTTATTAGCGGCTAAAGTCATATTTATTAATTCTTCTGAGTTTCTATGTGGCGGAAGTGCCCCAAGAACAGTCGCACTATCAATATGGTTTCTTCCAATCATATCACCATTTAAAACAGCTACAATATTTCGAATTGGCACCGTTGGATGTGCCGTATAATATCTTGAACCAAGAAGCCCTCTTTCTTCTGCTCCGTGAATAACAAATAATACAGAACGTTTGGCTGGATTTTTCATAAATGCTCTTGCGTTGCTCAGCATAGCTACATTTACGCTCCCATTGTCATCAGCACCGTAGCATATCGAATCACCCTTGATTTCGTTACGCACTCCATGTGCATCAGTATGACCGCTGTAAAGCAAGTATTCAGATTTCAATTTAGTGTCCGTTCCTTCTATTTTACCAATAATATTCACCGAAGGATAAGCGTATTTCGACACCACAATATTGGCTTTCAGATTTACTGAGTTGCCCTCCAAATCCTTCTTAGAATCTTTGTGCAACCATAAAACTGGCACTGTTGTGGTTAAGTTGACATTTGCACCACCATCAATGTCATAATTGCCTCTTTTAAAATTTTCATTGGCATCTTTCCATGCGTTTTCTGCTGTATCATCAGCAATAAAAATGATTGCAACTGCTCCTCTCCTGACTAATGCAGCACCGTATTTTGTATAAATATACCGACTATAACGCCAAGTTGGGAGCGAAACATTGAGGTTAATACCTTTTGAATTGGCTTCGAGAGCTACAATTTTTCCTTTTACATTCAAGGAGTTGGTGTCTATTTCGGCGGCATTTCCCAAATAAGAAATTGTTCCGTTTAAGGCTGTATTTGCCATTTGGGCAATAGAAATATCTTGCCAAAGAGTCAATTTTTTATTGTTCAGTTCGATGCTTGTTTGTTCAGAAATTTGATTTCGCCACAGCGTAAAAAACTGAAAATAGGTTCCATCATCACCCGCTGGTTTTAGGCCAATGGCTCTGTATTTTTCTCCTAACCAAATCGCAGCTTTCAATTCATCAATTGTGCCAGCTGAGCGTCCTTTAAAATTAACTCCAGCCAATGCTTCTAAATCGCTTTTTAAATCTGTTTCTTTGATTTGGTTTAGAGCAGGTGGATGATTATTCTGAGCAAAAAGTTGACTGCTTAGAAGAAGAAATGCCCAAAATAAAATTTTGTTTTGCATAATAAATAGATAGTGAGATTATCGATGAAAAATGATATTTTTACTCAAAAAGCACAGAGGTGCAAAGGTTCAAAGGCGAGCGTCGCTCGGCACAAAATGCTGATAATGAAGCAATTAAATGTCCGAATTTTCGCAAACCATTTTTGGTTAAGTATTACTGAATTTCAAACTTATAAATATACAAAACTGTTGCGGATTCGAGAATAAAAAAACAACATAAACTAATTCTAAATACTTTTTGTCTTTCTGTAAGAATATGTGCTCGAAAATAGCAGACATCGAATTTGATACTTTCAGTATTATTGAATGATGAAAAGGAAAAAGTTTCGGCATATCAATTCTTTTTTTAAATTACAGGGAATTCAATTTAGAAAAAAGCCCTTCCAAAAAAATCAAGGAAGGGCTAATATATGAAAGTTCATACCCCTCATTTTATGCAAAAGATGAGCCTTTTTTGCGTAAATACTCACCGATATTAAAGATTATTCCGTCGAAAACTTCAATATCTTTATTCCAGTCTTTTACTTGCCAATCTTCGTTTTTTGTAGCTACTGTTACCTTTTTTGATTTGGTTGTAATCCAGATTACTTTTTCTACGCCAAAATTCAAAAGTTTTTGCGTTTTACTGAAAATATAACTATCAATTTCTAAACCAGGTGCTTCGATGTTAATATCCACTTCGATGGCTACTTTGGGTGGAACGGTTGCATAATGTTCGTCAATCGCTTCAATGGGTAAAACACTATTTTCAAAAATAAGAATATCTCCTGCCAAATTATTGTATTTATTTAGATGGATTCCTGTTTCGCTTGATAGAAGGGTGTACTTTTCGTCGTCCACCTTTTTCCCAAGAAAAATAATTAAATGTGTAATAATAAGTGATTGAAGCGTACTTGAACCCATAATTTCAGCAAAAGTTTTTGTTCCATTTAATACTTCTTCATATCCTTTATAATAAATAGGTTTTCCATCTATTACTTCGTGTATTAAGTAATCAGGCACTTTTGGGGCTGATTTTCTAACTATTTGTGGTGATTTTGTTACAACCATTTTCATCTAAATTTTATTAAATTTAAAAAGTTTTTTACAAATAACCTTCAAAAACATGATTTCTTTAAACCAATTTCTAATGAATACTTACACTCCCCCTTTCACAAAAGGCAATTTCGTAACTACGCCTTTCAATAATTTCTCTCTTATTTTTATATGTACCTCCGTTCCTACTTTGGCGAATGCCGTTGGCACGTGTCCCATCGCAATTCCTTTTTGTAAAGTTGGCGATTGAGTTCCAGAAGTAACTTCTCCAAGTTTATTTCCTTCGGCATCGCAGATTTCGTAATGACTGCGAGGAATTCCACGGTCAATCATTTCGATACCTACCAATTTACGCTGTAAACCAGCTTCTTTTTGTGCTTTTAGTTTTTCTGAATTAATAAAGTTTTTTGTGAATTTCGTTACCCAACCTAAACCTGCTTCTAATGGCGAATCTGTATCGTTTAGTTCATGACCGTAAAGGCAATATCCCATTTCCATGCGAAGTGTATCTCTCGCACCCAAGCCAATTGGCTTGATATCGAACTCCGCTCCTGCTTCAAAAATAGCATTCCACATTTTCTCGGCATCTTTATTCCAAACATAAATTTCAAAACCACCCGCACCTGTATAGCCCGTGGCCGAGATAATTACGTCGTCAATTCCTGCTAAAGAACCAGTCTTAAAAGTATAATAATCCATTGCTGATAAATCAACATCTGTCAACTTTTGAAGCGTTGGTAATGCCTTCGGGCCTTGTACGGCAAACAAGCAAAGTTTATCAGAAATATTTTCGAGTTCTACACCGAAGCTATTATTTTGATTTACCCAATTCCAATCTTTTTCGATATTTGAGGCATTTACTACTAAATAATATTCATTGTCGTTCCAACGATAAACCAATAAATCATCAACCACGCCACCTTCCTTATTCGGGAAATAGGCATATTGTACTTTTCCATCAAAAAGAGTCGATACATCATTTGAAACAATATGTTGCAAAAACTCAGTTGCACGCTCACCTTTAACCACAAACTCGCCCATGTGCGACACATCAAAAACACCTACAGCATTACGCACACAATTATGTTCTTCATTATCTGACGAGTATCGAACTGGCATCATAAATCCACCAAATGGTACCATCTTACCGCCCAGCTTTTCGTGTAAATCATTGAGAGGGATTTTCTTATTCTCTGCTTCCATTAAAATTTGATATTTATTGATGAAAAATATTATTGTGTAAAGGTATTGGATAATTTATTCTCTGTTATCCTCCAGCTAAAGCGGGAGGATATTGAAATGAATTGGCATAAATAAAAATGAGAAAATCAATTGCCACATGGCTTTAGCCTGTGGATAACATAAAATCAATTCAAATTTAGCTCTAGCTAAAACATTATATTGTGTTAGCTCTTATCTTTCATTTTCACAAATCCATGTCGAAAAATCAGTTCTTCATATTCATCATTCCATGTCTTTTTGGTATGATGTACTTCTTGATTTTTGATATATTTTCTGACAGTTTCTATTTGTGATTCTGAGACCCCAATAGAAAAGTATTCATCTTGCCATTCAAAATATTGATTTGTCAGTTTATGTTTATTTATCCAAAACGCCGACTCTCCTTTTATCAACTGCATTATTTTGCTGATTGTTTGGTCACTACCAAACGACACCAAACAATGACAATGGTCGTTGAAACCATTCACGAAATCAATAAATATATCTTTTTTCTGGGCATTTTCCTTGATATGATTCCAAACTTGTTGTCTAATTTCTGGACTGTGCAAATATGGAAATCTATTTTTTGTACTCCAGACAAAATGAATATATACTTTGATGAAAGGCATTTTTAAATATGGATTATCATTACAGGATTCCTCCAGCTAAAGCGGGAGGATAGTGAAATGCATTGGCACAAATGAAATTGAGAAAATCAATTGCTTCCCAGCTAAAGCGGGAGGATATAGAAATGAATTGGCATAAATAAAAATGAGAAAATCAATTGCCACATGGCTTTAGCCTGTGGATAACATAAAGTCAATTCAAATTTAGCTCTAGCTAAAACATTATATTGTATCAACTCTTATCTTTCATTTTCACAAATCAAGTGTCCTACATTTTTTGATAACTCTCGCTAAAATGACAGATTACAAATCTGTCCTACATTATCATTCTCCAAAAGCCTCTCTCAAAACCTCCTTATCATCGAAATGATGTTTGACACCCTTAATTTCTTGGTAGGTTTCGTGGCCTTTTCCTGCTACCAAAATAATGTCTTCGGGTTTTGCCATTTTTACGGCTGCCAAAATCGCTTCGTGGCGGTCTTCGATGGTTTGGGTTTTCTTGGAATGAATCGCAGGAATGCCTTTTTGCATTTCGGCCAAAATATCCAATGGATCTTCGTTTCTTGGATTATCTGAAGTCAAAATTACCTTATCGCTCATTTTACAAGCGATTTCGGCCATAATTGGGCGTTTGCTTGTATCACGATTTCCACCACAGCCAAAAACTGTAATGATGGTTTGGTTACCTTCTCGCAAATCTACAATTGTTTCTAAAACATTTTTTAGAGCATCGGGCGTGTGGGCATAATCAACAATTCCGACGATGTTATTTTTTGAAACTACTTGTTCGAAACGCCCCGTAGGTGGCTGAATATCAGATAGTTGCATTAAAACTTCGTCCGAATCTTCGCCTAAAAGAATGGCTGCACCATAAACACCCAACAAATTATAAGCATTGAATGAGCCGATGAGTTTGAACCAAACTTCTTTATTATCAATCTCCATTTGCAGGCCCAAAAGTCCACAAGCCATCACTTTTCCTTTGAAAGTACCAATATTTTTGAGCGAATAGGTTTCTTTTCTTGCGGCTGTGTTTTGCAACATTACTTTACCTACTTTGTCATCAGTATTAACCAAAGCAAATGCTGAAGCTGGTAATTGGTCGAAAAAGCCTTTTTTAGCTTTTATGTAATTATCAACAGTTCCATGAAAATCAAGGTGGTCGTGGGTTAGATTCGTAAAAATACCACCTACAAATGTTAATCCTGTGATACGTTCTTGTACAACAGCATGCGAACTCACTTCCATGAAGCAATAACTTACGCCTTTTTGCACCATTTCGGCCAAAAGCTCATTGACTTTTACCGAGTCGGGTGTTGTGTGGGTTGAAGGAATTATATCATCATCTATTTGATTTTGCACAGTAGAAAGTAAACCACAACGATGGCCTAATCTACGGAATAGTCTAAAAAGTAATGTGACAATCGAAGTTTTTCCGTTTGTGCCTGTTACACCTACTAACTTGAGCTTTTTAGACGGGTGTTGATAGAAATTTGCTGCTACAAAACCCATCGCACGAGCTGAGTTTTCGACTTGAATATAAGTAATTTCTTCTTTAAGAAATTCAGGTAAATGTTCACACAAAATTGCCGAAGCTCCCAACTCAGTGGCTTTACTGATGAACTGATGCCCGTCGAACTGCGTACCGCTGATAGCCACAAAAAGACTTCCTTTTTGCACTTGACGTGAGTCAAAGACAATTTTATTTATTTCAATATCTGTTTTTCCCGAAACTGCTTGGAGAGAAATTTTATAGAGAATTTCGCTTAATATCATTGTTAATTGTTGTTTATATCGAGTAGCTTTTTGTTGATGTTTAATATTTTTAGCACCAAAATTTACAGTAAATGAACAATTTAGTGTTTCATTTTTGAATTATCGGCAAGTTATTCAAAAAAACGTTTATCATCAAACTAACTATTCAAGCACACTTGTGCAGGCCATTGAAGAATACGGCGTTTGGATTATCAACGAAGCCCAAAGTATGACGCTTTATTTCTTGCCGGTGGAAGGAAGTAAATAGTGAAGAATGAAAAGTGTAGAGTGAAAAGTTGAAGTCATTTTTCACTCTACACTCTTCACTTTACACTTTTGAAAGCACTTTTTTCAAAGCATCTAAGAAAATATCGGCTTCTTTGATGGTCATGGCGAGGCTTGGTAAAAGTCGCATTGTGTGCGTTCCTGCTACGCCCGTAAATATTTTATGTTCAAAAAGCATGACATTTCTGATTGGCCCAACTGGTTTTTCAAACTCGATACCAATCATCAAGCCTTGTCCACGAAGCTCTTTTATTCCTGCAAATCCTTTGAGGTTATCCATGAAATAATCTCCAATATTGGCAGCATTTTGAATCAGCTTTTCTTTTTTAATAATGTCCAAAACTGCATTCGCGGCCGTACAAGCCAAATGGTTTCCCCCGAAAGTTGTACCGAGCATTCCGTGTTTTGCTTCAAATTTTGGAGAAATTAAAACCCCACCAATCGGGAAGCCATTGCCCATACCCTTGGCCGTTGTGATAATATCGGGTTTTACGCCGCTGTGCTGAAATGTGAAGAATTTTCCCGAACGACCATAGCCACATTGTACCGAATCATGGATAAATATTGCACCTGTTTTATCGCAAGCCTTACGAATGGCTTTCATAAATTCATCGGTGGCAACATTGATTCCTCCTACTCCTTGAATGCCCTCAACAATTACCGCACAAGTTTCATTATCAACTGCATTTTTAAGAGCTTCTACATCATTATAAGGTAAAATCTGAACATGGTTGGCAAAGTTAATCGGTGCTTGAATCGACGGGTTATCAGTTACGGCAACTGCTGCTGACGTACGTCCGTGAAAACCTTTCGAGAAAGCAATTACTTTCGTTCTGCCATTATAAAAAGACGCCAATTTTAAGGCATTTTCGTTAGCTTCTGCCCCTGAATTAACCAAAAATAAGGAGTAATCTTTCAAACCTGAAAGTTTGCCCAACTTATCAGCCAATTCTTCTTGCGAAGGAATTTTTACCGAATTTGAATAAAAACCTATGTTTTTTAATTGCTGCGTTATTTTTCGTACATAATATGGGTGCGTGTGCCCCACCGAAATAACGGCGTGACCACCATAAAGGTCAAGATATTCTTGTCCATTCTTGTCCCAAAGATAAGAACCTTGAGCTTTTACAGGCTCGATGTCGTAAAGAGGATATACGTTAAATAATGTCATAAATGTATAGTCGAAAGTAATCTATTAGCAGCGTTCTACCCAATAGTCAAAATTTAAAATTTGATGATTTTATATCAATGTGGACTGTGGACTTATTATTTCAATTCCCTTGTCAATTTATTGATACTTGTTTCGATTGAAGCTACTACTTTCTTGAGATTAGGGTCAGTGACCTTCGCTTTTGCGGCAGTGATGCTGGTTTTTGCAGCAGCAATTTCATTTTTAGCATTGGCTAAATCTCCCGATTTCTGGTACAAGCGAGCCGATTCGTAGTTTAAATTAGCTATTTCTTGCTCTGTTTTGAGTTGCTGTCGAGCAGAAGATAGCCATCGTCGGGCTTCACCTGCAAATTTTCCATCAGGGAATGTATTGTTGTAGAACGTAACGTAATATACCAGTAACTGAGGTTGAGTTTGGTCGTTTATTAAGCCTTTCAAGAAGTTAAATGCTACATCTTGTCCTTTTTCACGAAGCAAAGCTGGGCATTCTATTTGCCAAGTATTTGCCGTAACGTAAGGTCCTACCCCCAATAACTCCATGTAGCCTTTCAATTTATTTACTTTGGCCAGAGAATAAGTGGATGCTTTTGGAGAAAAAATCTCTAATTGTAATAATCGTCCGAGAGCATTACCTTCTTGACCAGCATGACCCTCTTCGGCTTCGTATTTTCCACCAATGGCCAAATTATTGAACCAAAACTGCGAAAAACCATTATTCAAATCCATTATACACTTCTTCATAATAGCCCAACTAAATTTATCGCCTAGTTGGTCTTTCGGATAAGTAGTGTACAAGGCATCGGCTACTTGCTTGTTTTTTAGTGTATCTTGCGTAATGCGTAAATAATATGCCAAACCAACCATTTTATTTACATCTCTATCGCCTGCTTGAAATTTCTTCCAAAAACCACCCGTTTGTTGATTAGGGTCGAGAGCTGTTTGAGCATGTTTGATAAAATCTTTTGGAGTATTGGTTGGGTCGGTATTATGAATCAGCTTTTGGTCTTTATCAAAATAGAAAAACAATGGAAAACCAGGCAAATAAATGTTCTTTTTATTCAAGAAAGCCACTTGTTTGGCATCTTCCACGTTGAGTTTGAAACTCACAAAGTTTTGGTTATAAAATTTGCCTACTTCGGAATTTTTGAGTGTTGGCTCTAAACTCATACAAACTGGGCATTTTGGCGAATAACATTCTACAAAAACGTTCTTCCCCGAAGCTTTCGCTTTCTGAAAAGCGGCCTCAATTGTAGGTTCAAACACAATGCCTTGTGCAAACACAAAATTGATGATAAGTAGAAAACCGCCAAGCAAAAATATTTTTTTCATGTATTTTTTTGATGTTTTGAATAGCTAATTAAATGATTTTTTAAGAAAAAATGCTTAAAAATTGCTATTCTTTTACAAGTTATCAATAACCGCATACTGGAATCGACCGAGCGTTGGCCGCCGTCGCTCGGTTCTCACCACAGATCAATTATTCAATTTAACGAAACCACCGTCAATCAGATAATCACAGCCTGTGATAAACGCTGCCTCATCGGAGCAAAGATAAACTGCCAATGAGCCAATTTCTTCGGGCTTTGCCATTCGTCCGATTGGTTGAGTTTTGGAAAGTTTATCAAACATTTCCTTTTCTTTACCGGGGTACGTTTTCTTCAAAAAACCATCGACAAATGGCGTATGTACACGAGCTGGTGAAACGCTATTACAACGAATATTATATTTGAGGTAATCTTTTGCAACCTGCAGGGTCATGGTATAAACCGCTCCTTTCGACATTGAGTAGGCAAATCTATCTGGAATACCAACAGTTGCTGCAATCGAAGCTACATTTAAAATTACGCCACCTCGGTCTTTCATGTAAGGAATAACCGAATGAAGACAATTATAAGTTCCTTTTACATTTACATTGTAAATTCGGTCTAAATCTTCTTCGGTCGTCGATTCTACCGTTCCAACGTGGGCGATTCCTGCATTATTTACCAAAATATCAATCGCGTTTTCTTTCGCTATTTTATCAATCACTTTTTTCACATCTTTTTGTTTCGAGACATCTACTATATGAAAATAGGCCTCTCCGCCATTGGCATTGATGAGATCGGCTTCACGCTCAGCTTGGTCGATATTTAGTTCCAAAATATGAACAACGGCCCCTTGTTGAGCAAAAAGTCGAGATATAGCGAGTCCTATACCACTTGCACCGCCCGTTACGATGGCTAATTTATTGTTAAGACGAAACATTTTTAATTTCTGTTTAGATTTATTTCAAACGGTTTTGAAATTGTTGATAATCAAATTGCAACCAAAACGTCAACAATGCAACAATTTTCTTTCTTAATTTTTTATGAAAAATAACTTAATTCTAATATTTTTTTGATATTTGAATTAAAAAAGGCAATTTCCTTCTTCAAAATTACTTTTCAAAACTGGAACAAAAAATAAAACGCTTTACATTTGATAAAATAATTATTCAACCTATAGTCCATAAGTTGCTACAAATTGTTGCAAGTAATTGAAAATATACAAATAGTTTAATTTTCTAACAACACTTTTTCAACAATATTGAACCATTTTCAACAACGAAAACAAAATTAAACTCTTCGTATGCACACTGTTTTAAAACTACATAAAAACGACAACGTAATTGTTGCTTTACAAAACCTAAAAGCTGGTGAAATTGTAAATTGCGACAACGAAAATTACGAAATCCAACACGATATTGAAGCAAAACATAAATTTGTTACTGAAGATTTATCAGTAGGGGACCACGTGACCATGTACGGTGTTTTGGTAGGAAATGCTACTCAGCCAATTAAATGTGGAGCACAAATAACAACTTTTAATCTCAAACACGAATCAGACCCTTATTCGGTTGAGAAACGCCAACCAGCACCAGCATGGAAACCGCTGGATGTTTCGGCATGGAAAGATAAAACTTTCAATGGTTATCACCGAGCCAATGGCAGCGTTGGAACTCGTAATTATTGGTTGGTAGTGCCTTTAGTTTTTTGCGAAAACCGCAATATTCTAATAATAAAAGATGCTTTCGAACGTGAGTTAGGTTACTCTCAGCCAGAAATTTATCGAAATCAAGTAAAAGATTTATTAGTTGCCTTTCATTCAGGAAATACCGAAGCCATTGAAACAATCACTTTGGCCGACCCAAGTAGCGAAAAAATCAAAATTTCGCCTACACATATATTTCAAAATGTTGATGGTATCAAATTTTTGACGCATGAAACTGGTTGTGGCGGAACTAATCAGGATACCGATGCTCTATGCGATTTATTTGCAGGAATGATTGTAAACCCCAACGTAGCGGGTGTAACGGTACTGAGTTTAGGTTGCCAGAAATCTCAAATTGATTACCTAAATGCAGAAGTTTTAAAGCGTGACCCCTTGTTTAATCGTCCGATTTTATATTTCGACCAACAAACTTATGGTTCTGAACATACAATGATGTCAGACGCTATTCGTGAAACTTTTAAAGGAATTATAGAAATCAATAAACATAATCGTCAGCCAGCATTAATAAGCAAACTTACAATTGGTTTGAAATGCGGTGGTTCAGATGGTTTTTCGGGAATTTCTGCTAACCCAGCTATCGGACATTTATCTGATATTATGGTAAGTTTAGGTGGAAAAACACTTTTGGCTGAATTTCCAGAGCTTTGTGGTGTTGAGCAAGAATTAATCAACCGCTGTGTTGATGAATCTAAAGCCCAAAAATTTGCCGATTTAATGAAAGAATACTCCGACCAAGCGGCAGCCGTAGGAGCAACTTTCGATATGAATCCATCGGTTGGAAATATCAAAGATGGCTTAATAACTGACGCTATCAAGTCGGCAGGTGCAGCAAAAAAAGGTGGAAATGCACCAGTAGCCGATGTGTTAAATTATACTGAACAACCAACGCAAGCAGGTTTACACTTGCTTTGTACACCAGGGAATGATGTTTTGGCAACCACAGGAATGGCTGCTTCGAGTGCTACGATTATATTGTTTACGACTGGACTTGGCACGCCAACCGGAAATCCGATTACACCAACAGTCAAGATTTCAACTAATAATAAATTGGCCGCAAAGATGTCCGATATTATTGATTTTAGTTCGGGGAAAATCATCACAGGCGAAGAAACCATTGAGCAAAATGGCGAATCTTTATTGAATTGGTTGGTTGGACTTGCGAATGGAGATTATCTAACCAAAGCCGAACTTCTAGGCCAAGACGACTTCATTCCATGGAAACGTGGGGTGAATTTGTAAATTTCCAAAGACCATTTGTTTATATGCAAATAAAAAATTCTCTTATTTGTATAAAAACAATAAAATGTCCTTCGGGACTGGGAATATGAAAATTCAATTTTATGGAGCAGCTCAACGAGTAACGGGCAGCAAACACCTTATTACGACCAATAAAGGAACAAAAATATTGCTTGATTGCGGACTTTTTCAAGGAATTGGTACAACCGAACTAAATCTTCAATTCGGGTTCGACCCCAAAGAGGTAGATTTTCTTATTTTGAGCCATGCTCATATCGACCATACTGGCCTTGTGCCTCGTTTAGTCAGAAAAGGCTTCAAAGGTATTATCTACGCCACACCAGCCACCAAAGATTTATGCGAAATAATGCTCATGGATTCGGCTTTTATTCAAGAAAAAGACCTCGAACGCATTAATAAACGAAGAATCGGCCGAAATGAAGAACCTTACGAATTGCTCTATAATGGCGAAGATGTAGAAGCAGCTTTAAGTTTGTTCAAAACAGTTG